>Ga0326728_10001272_pt1 | contig 90330 bp, 92 predicted proteins | sample MB3enrmetagenome_FD_207602 | JGI IMG/M metagenome (GOLD analysis project Ga0326728, IMG submission 207602) | Lab enriched peat soil microbial communities from McLean, Ithaca, NY, United States - MB31MN | ecosystem: Environmental > Terrestrial > Soil > Wetlands > Peat | place: USA: New York... | reverse complement strand
CCCCATCCCCCAAAACCAACCCCACGGCAGCCTCAGTGAGGCCGTCCCTATGACTCAACCGGACATTTCACTTGCTTCAAAAAGCGGACATTTTAACTTGCTAAGGACAGTGAAGTTGGATGAAACTTTGGTTACGGGTCGCAGCGGGACGCCTCCTTCCGTTGGATTGCCGCAATTGCCGAAAGAGTTAACCTGCCGGCGCGCAAGTCCGCTCTCCGTTGTTTTACAATCCCTATGAATGCACGATCCGCGCCAGCGTTTGATCGTCGCTTTGGATGTTTCGTCGTCGGTCGCCGTTCATCGAATTGTGGCGGCCCTGGGCGAGTCGGCGTCTTTCTACAAAGTTGGCATGCAGCTCTACACCGCCGAGGGACCCGGCGTGGTGCGCGAACTCATAGCCTCGGGACGACAGGTCTTTCTCGATCTGAAATATCATGACATTCCCAACACCGTTGCCGCCGCGGTAGCCGAAGCCGCTCGCCTGCAGGTGAGCATGCTTACGGTGCATGCCTGCGGAGGCGGCAAGATGCTGCGCGCCGCGGCCGAAGCGGCTCGCGCCGTGAACCCAGCCCTCAAGCTGCTGGGCGTGACGGTGCTAACCAGCCTGCTGGATAACGACTTGGACCGCATTGGCGTTCGCGGGCGAGTCCAGGATCAGGTGGTGCGGCTGGCCGCCATGGCGCTGGCTGACGGTTGCCACGGTGTAGTCGCCTCTGCCCGCGAAGCAGCCCGTCTTCGCAACGAGTTCGGCCCCGATTTCATCCTGGTCGCGCCCGGCGTCCGTCCCGTAGGAACTGCCCCGGGCGATCAAGCCCGGGTGGTGACGCCCGCCGAAGCTGTTGCGGCTGGGGCCACGCATATCGTGGTTGGCCGGCCCATTACGGCAGCAGCCGATCCCGCCGCCGAAGCTCGCGCCATCCTGGCCGAGATCAGTTCTTAGTCCAGGGCAACGGCCGGAGTGCCCGTCCGCAACCTCACTTTTGACACGATTTTCACATTCTTTCCATCAAAAGCGGAGTATGATGAGTCCGCTCGTTTAGTACGGAAATCCGCGCCTAGGAGTCCGTCATGAAGCACTCTTCTCGTAAGCCCAAGCAGTCCGCTCGGCTTCCTGATTTTGAGCATCGCCTCAGCATGTACGCCTTGGCGGCCAGCGCTGCCGGCGTTGGCATGCTGGCTTTGGCCCAACCAGCCGAAGGCAAGATCATCTACACCAAGGCCAACAAATATGTCGGCCCGAATATGACGGTCCATCTTGATCTCAATCACGATAAGGCGGCCGATTTCGATCTCAAGAACGTTCTGACCACCAGTACCGCAGGTGGGGCCTTTGATCGGCTCTATGCCATACCGGACCATACGAAAAACGGCGTCTGGGGACACACGGTTCCCTTCGGAGCCTATGCCTCTGCCTTGCAGTCCAATGTCTGCATCGGGCCCAAAGGGCAGTTTTTGCCTGGCTCGGGCCTCATGGCAGCGTCTTCGGTCAGCGGACTAATGCGGCCCGACGGTAATTACTCCTGTACCGGCCCATGGGCCAATGTGACCAACCGGTACCTGGGCTTGAAGTTTGCCATCAAAGGAGAACTGCATTTCGGTTGGGCCCGGCTCAACGTGAGCTGCACTAGCGGCAGCGCGACGGTAAACGCTACGCTGACTGGCTACGCCTACGAGACCATAGCGAATCGTTCGATCTTGACTGGCAAGGAACACGGGACCGATGAACCCGACAACTCAACCACAGCCCCTGCTCCCGGCGCTACGCTGGGACGACTGGCCCAAGGGGCCAGAACCCAGCCGCGCAAATGAAGCTGCAGTCTGAACACCCAAGGAGGAAATGCCCGATGCAACCTTCCAAGCTTGTCACCCGATCACGGTTTCCGATCCTGTTGACTTTCGGCGCGGTGCTCCTGCTCCTGCCTACGGTTCAGGCCGCGACTCGCGAAAAAGTGCTCTACCGCTTCGCCGGCGGCACCGACGGGTCACACCCTTCTTCCAATTTGCTTCTGGATGCTGCCGGGAACCTCTATGGCACAACTGCGGCGGGAGGCAACCTCAGCGATTGCAGCAACTACTATGGTTCAGGTTGCGGCGTGGTGTTTGAGCTGACGCCTTTCGGTGACGGCAAATGGCAGGAAAGCGTACTGTACGCCTTCCAGGGTGGAACGGACGGCCTCGAACCGACCGGCAACCTTGTCTTCGATGCCGACGGCAACATCTATGGCACGACCTACGGAGGTGGCACAGGCACCGCCTGTAAGGCGATCCCGGGATGCGGCACCGTCTTTGAGTTGTCTCCCGAGGGCGACGGAACCTGGACAGAAACCGTGCTCTACAGTTTCCAGGACGGTAGCGATGGAGCATTGCCCGTCAGTTTGACCATAGATGCTTCTGGAAATCTCTATGGCGCCAATACCACAGGCGGCACGGAGTTCGGAACCGTCTTTGAGCTCTCGCCACCGCGCGAGGGCGCCGCGTGGAAGGAAACCACCCTCTACTCATTCCAGGCTTTTGAGATCCAGGTGAATCCGGGTCTGGTTTTGGATGCCAAAGGCAACCTGTACGGCACCTGGTACCAGCTGTATTCGTGTTATCCCGGTTGCGGAGTCGTGTTCCAGCTGAAGCATGCGGGCAAGAACTGGCAAGAAACCGACCTCTATGACTTCCAGGGTGGTGGAAATGGCGGTGAGCCCATGGCCGGCGTTATTTTCGACGGCAAAGGGCACGTTTACGGGACCGGAGCGGAGGGCGGAAACAACCAGGGTATAGCGTTTGAACTGACACGCTCCGGGAATCGGTGGACTGAGGTCTTGCTGTACAACTTCTGCAGCCGGAACAACTGTGCCGATGGAGCCGATCCCCAGGCTCCATTAGTCTTTGATCAAAGCGGCAATCTATACGGCACAACGGAGGAAGGCGGAACCGGGTGCAGTTTTTCCCAAAGTTGCGGAGTGGTCTTCAAACTCACGCCCGGCAAGTTCGGCTGGAGCGAAACTGTGCTGCACAACTTCAAAGGTGCGCCAGATGGCAGCAATCCCGCTCAGGGCGTGATCTTTGACAAAACCGGAAATATGTATGGCACGACGCCCAACGGAGGAACCAGCGGCGGATACGGCACGGTGTTTGAGTTAACCCCTTAGGCTCCCGGCGTCTTACAGCTTTTCGAAGAACTCGCACACCGAGCAGGAAATGAAGATCCCGCCGGGCACGCCGCGCTCGCGGTCCTTCACCCGCTTGACGATGCGCGTCGGCTTGCCGCACTTTGGGCAATCCGTGCTCTTGGTTGTGTCCATTACCTTCTTGCGATCGGCTGTCTTGGCAATTTTGGCCATGCTCTTGTCTCCTGGCAGCGCGGGCCAGAAGTTGCGCCCGCAAGCACATAATCCTAATACCTTGGGAGTAATCCTAGGCTGGATTCGCTAAGAACCACGCGGGCTGCGCACCCGCGCACTCACATACTCACCAATCGCTAATTTTACCTGAAACATGCGCGCGTGTCTCGAACACCACCCATTTCCCTGCTCAGAAATATTTCAACTCCCTCGCGACTTTGCCGTTAAGATTGGGTTTGATTTTGAAACCAGACTCGGGCATTGCAGCAAAAGGGGGCCCTCCATGAAAGGAACTTGCTTAACACGCCTTATAGCTGGGGCGATTTTGTTTTCAGCAGCATCTCTGTGGGCGCAGGCCACCCGACCAACAGCGCCAAGCAGCCCCCCGGCGGGCAAGCAAGAACCCTGCTGGAAGCAGGCGGGCATTTCGCAAGCTGCACTGCAGCAACACCGGCAAATCGCCGAGCAGACGCACAGCCAAGTGGAGGCGGTGTGCGCTAACTCCTCACTGACAGCACAGCAGAAAATGCAGCAGATTCGTCAGATTCGCGAACAGGCGCATGCCAAAATGGACAAGCTCGTGTCACCGTCGCAGATGGAAGCATTGAAGAGCTGCCGAGCCAAGCGCGGTATGCCGGCCGCATCGCAGCCTCCTCACGGCGCCGACCCCTGCGGGAATATGCCAGCGGGCCAGCAAAGCAAACCTCAATCGGGCAAAAATTCCCAAAACTAGCCAAATCCCCAGCAAAAGCCGCAGCCGTCTCCACTCGCGCCGTGGCTGGTCAGGATTGTCGCTGGGCGTCGACGGCAAACGACGAAACCGCGCCGCCGATGCCTGCCGTCATGCCTCTTGCTGGCGAAGTTTCATCTGCCGGCGGCCGCTGCTCAAGTGTGCCCAACACGGCAAATCCTTCCCGCTGGCCGACTCCTAAGTGGGAAACAAATCCGCGCCTTTGGCACATTCCTTCGATCCGACGTTGCTGCTTCCGGCTCAGCACATTCGCAGGAAGCGCGGAAAAGTTGCGAAACAGCCACAACAGATAAACACGCTCGGCGAAGACTGGTTTCACAAAGCGTGGCCCTAACGGAGTCTGCACCCGCAGAACTCCCTCAGCAAGTTTTTCCAACCACATGTTCCTATCCCTAAGACTCTGTTAACTGCACAACCCTTGGACCCAATGCAATCCAGGGGCCAACATTATTGCACCAATTCGTATGCAATGGAAGAAAATATTTTGCGCCTGCCCAATCCAGCCAAAACCCTTGTGGGAACAGCCGTCCCGAAGCTGTTGGGTCAAGGGGGGTGAGCTGTCCCTGCCCGACGAACAGCGCCGCTGTGGAACAGGCACCCAAGCGTTTAGCATGTTGGCGTGGAAACTAATCTCCGAACTCGCCGCCTCGGCCTTGCGCGCGCGCTTTCCAAACTGGGCCATTGCTCTCGCTCGGAAGCTGCCGCGCTCATCTGCGCCGGCCGCGTCAGCTTGAACGGCCGACTGCGCCGTGACCCTGAAACTCCGCTGCACCTTGGCAAAGACCGGATCGAAGTCGATGGCAAGCCGCTTCGCGCCCAGGCGAGGGTTTACTTGATGTTAAACAAACCGCGCGGCGTAATCACCACCGCCAGTGACGAAAAGGGTCGCAAGACCATCTACGCTTTACTACCCGAAGACTTGACTTGGGTCGCACCCGTTGGCCGCCTCGATAAGGCCAGCGAAGGCTTGCTTTTGGTCACCAACGATTTCGATTGGTCGGCGCGAGTGCAGTCGCCCGCAACCCACTTAGATAAGACCTACCATGTGCAAATCGGCGCTGCGGCAGACGACGAACTGATTCAGCAGCTACAACAGGGCTTGCGTGCACGCGACGGCGAACTCCTCCGCGTGAAACACGCTTCCCTTCTGCGCAGCGGCACCAAGAATACCTGGCTCACGCTTGTGCTCGATGAAGGCCGCAACCGGCACATCCGTCGCATGTTTGAGGCCATGGACATCGAAGTGCTGCGCCTGGTTCGCGTAGCGATTGGTCCCTTGCCCTTGGGTTCGTTGGCGAAAGGATCGTTCCGGCCACTCACCGCGTCTGAAAAGAAGATGCTGGATGATGCCATAGCTCCTGCAGATGCGCGCCTATGAGGGAGCAAGGCGATTCAAGAGGCTGCTGAAGCTGTGATTCGCTGCCCAGGTTAGTTGCCAAAACCGCGCCGCCAGGCTCCTGTTATACTTTTCATCAATCAGAAGCACATTGCAAACGGGGTGGGAAAAATGCTGAAAAACATTTGGCACACAATCGCAGGCACACTTTTCTTGACAGGACTGGTGATCTTGATGGCAGGAACCACATTCGCAGCTTCCAATATCTACACCTTCACCTTACCTTCCATTGACGGCACGCCCATGCCGCTGGCCGAGTTCAAAGGCAAGGTCATCCTGGTAGTCAACGTGGCCAGCCAGTGCGGATACACGCCGCAGTACAGCGCGCTGGAGTCGGTTTACGAAAAGTACAAGGGCCAGGGTTTAGTGGTCGTCGGATTCCCCGCGAATAACTTCGGCGCGCAGGAGCCCGGCACCAACCAGGAAATCAAGACCTTTTGCACCCGCAAGTACAATGTGACCTTCCCCATGTACGGCAAGGTATCGGTCAAAGGCGCCGACCAGACGCCGCTTTACCAGTACCTCACGAAAGAAACTTCCCCGCCCATCTCCGGCGACATCAAGTGGAACTTCACCAAGTTTCTGGTGGATCGCAACGGAAATGTAGTGCAGCGCTTCGAGCCGGCGGTGACCCCCGACTCGGCCGATGTCACCTCTGCGATCGAGAAATTGCTGAAACAGTAACGCGCTGGGCGCCCCATTCATTCGCGTTCTTTGCGAATGAGTGGGCCGGCAATGTCGCTAATTGTCGTTCTTGGGCGGAGCAGGGTTTCAGTGTGTGCGTGGGAACCAGATGTTGGCCGACACGGTGGACTGACCGCTTGTGAGGCGCAGTGGAACGGCGCCCTCAAGAGCCAGGCCCCGCAGGAGCAGGCGACAATAGCCCAGGGCGCCAGCCCTGGGTGAAAGTGGGAAAATGGAACGAGTCCCGGAGGGACGGCACAGGTTTTCACGCACACACTTGAAGCCCGCTACCCCAGCGAGCCTAACCCTGGCTTTGCCGGGGACCCCGGCGCCGCTTCACCCAAGAGCAAATCTCTCCCGGCTGCGCACCAACTTGGGAATAGTACGTGTAACATAACAAATGGGCAACGTAATACCCTCATTTCCTCAAGGAAGAGGACGCGGCCGCGCTCGATCATCTCTCTGCTCTTCTTGTCCTCTGGTGGTTACGGCGAAGTTGGTCACGACGACGTACAGCGCCAACAGGAAGCCCCCTGCATAGGCTGCCGCGAACACAACCGCGATCTGCGAGCCGAAGCTCATCTTCAGGGCGAGATAGGCGAGATAGCTCCCGCCCAAATAGTACAGAGAGAATGCAATGTACGCCGACAGGGCGAAGAAAGTCTCGGCTCTGCGATTGACGGGGTACCTCTCGAGCCACTCCTCCCAACCGATCAACCGCTCATCGATCAGGAATGGCTCCAAATGAAGCCGCACGTACCTCCCCGCCCTCATGATCCCGTTCTGCTCGTACAGCAATATAAAGGAGAAGACAATCGTTACGATCGGGGACGCGGCAAGCACGATCAAAACCCCGTATCTCTCGCCGGCTCCGATGACAAGCGGTATGGCAGTGACGCCCGCGAGTTGAATGCGTACCACCCTCTCGGTCTTGCCGATGATCTCATCACGCAATGCTCTGAACTGAAGAAGCAGGAACTCCCGTGAGGGTCGATCTGCCAGTTCAGCTTGATTTTGCTGACTCACCCCGCGCATAGCTCAAGATGATCGCATGTCGCGGAGGGTGAGTCAATTGCCCGTTGCCCGTTTTTGCAGGAGATTGGTAGTCGTGCGATTTGCCAGAGCTTGTCATGCTGAGCGGAGCGAAGCATCCCTACCGCCATCAACAGACTCGCGCCCATAGGGACTCCTCGCTCCTCCACCCCAGCAAGCCAAACCCAGGCTTGTCGGGCACCCCGGCGCTGCTCCACCCAAAAGCAAATCTCTATCGGCTGCGCACCAATTTGGGAGTGGCAGCCGTAAGGTCAGGCTGGCTAATTGGGGAAACGGGACCGCCGTGACGCCCAGGTTGGCGCCCAAAACCCGGGCGCAAACCTGGGGCGCCGGGCAATTGCCTCAGCTCATATTCCAGCCGCGCCGCTCGTGTTCGCCCCAATACATTTCCCCTCCAGCCGTCAGTATCCGGCCGCGGCACATGCCGAACAAGGTTACGGCGATCATCGCACCAAAAGGCGTATATTCCATTCCAGAGGGAGATAACGCAATGGATTCAACAGCAATATGGCTAGGGATTGTCGGCTTGGTATTAAGTGCTATCACAATTTGCGCAATCTACTTCGGGCCAATCTCTGCTTTGCGAATCCAGCGGCAATTGGATGCAGAACGCGAGTCAAGAAACAGAAAATTGTACGTTTTCAAAACTCTGATGACGTATAGAGCAGCACCGCTCAACATAAATTTTGTTCAAGCGCTGAATCTTATTGATGTTGAGTTTGTCGGAAGCGATGAGAAGGAAAAAGCCGTTCGAGATGCGTGGAAAGAGCTTCTCGACCATTTCAATAGCTATGAGGCGGTGGCAAATCCGGTGGAGAAAAGCATCGAACTCACGGCCACCCTGTTAGCGGCGATGGGAAAGTGCCTCGGCTACGACTTCGACAGGGTTCATCTGAAGAAAGGCGGGTATTATCCAGCGGCGGCGTACAACGTCGAACAAGAGCAACACGCATTGCGTAAACAGGTCTTGGAGCTGCTCGACGGTACTGGCACGCGCAAGCTCCCTGTTGCCGTATTCGAGAAAACGTTCCCGGACATAAGGTGAGCTTCAGGCGCGCGTAAAACTATGCGGGTAGATTTCCCCTCTTTGTCAGCTTGAGTGCGATTCCTACGGCTTTCGCGTTCGGCAGGCTTCCTGTCCCTTGGATGGTGTCTCCTTCCAGCTTCCCGTCTATATCCAGCTCAAAGTCGCCAACAACGCCCAGCACACTTGGCACATTAGGCAGGAAGTTGTGGCACACCACATGTGCCTTCACGGAATTGCCCTGTATTTCGTAAGAGCCGAGATATGTGTATCCTGTATCGCCGCCAAAAACTTTCCCTTTAATGAACACGGCCACGCCGCCGCCGTTGCCTTTCATGCCTTCGTACTGAACAATCCAGAACCCTTCCACCATTGCGCGCCTTCCTTCCAATACGCCAAGCGTAGTGCGCTGGTGAAGCCTTGTCAATTTCGGATTCGCGGCCACGGCCAGCGCGGGGGAAGAACTACTTCGGGATTGCGGCTGAGGCGAGTACAATTTGCACGTAATTTGAGAGGAGGACGCCGATGTCTTCTACGACTACGCCGCCACAGCCAAATGCAGATGAGCTATTCGCCAGATTGGACAGGCGAACAAGGAGGTTATCAATTTTCGTCCTTATTCTGGCCATCCTGTTTATCGTGTCTGCAGTGTGCGGTGCCTTGCTGCTAAGGTGGAAACTGAGAGCCATTGAGAAAACACAAAAGGATTTGGCGCTCGATCATTTCGTCACTGACTATGACGCGGGACAAGATTTTGTGCAGCCCACAGTTAACACCATTCAATTCCTCCGACACGGCTACTCAATAAGCTTCGAAAAGGTGGAATACACTCAAAACGGGCTGGTGCTCAGCGGACGGGTCGGCAACCCGACGGATCTTTGGATAAGTTCCCTTGCCTTAAATTTCAGCGCTCGTCCATACCCCTACAAGATTCGCGACAAGTGGGAAAAAAACAATATTGGGTCGGATTTCTTCGGGTGGTGGGAAAGTGATTGGGACATTGGCACAGCGCAGACTACCGTTGGTTTACTCAACCCTGGCTCAACCTCATTATTCGAGGTCACTATTCCCAACGTGAGACAAACCTCCGACAGCATCGAGATTGCTGTGTCATTTTCAGGTGAGCGGTATCAATACCTGGGGAGGTGAAGGCCGCCGAAGGGTCCGCGCCCCGCTTTTGGGCGCTAACCTAAGCGACGCCCGCGAAACGCCGCCTTTAACAACGCTCCTCCCCGGATACTATCAATAAGATATTACTGTTATCTAACAATTATCCAACTGAGGCATAACAAACGCTCCTACGGCTTCGATTCTGGACAATAGAGTAGAAGACATTCCTGGCAGATGCCGTAGAAGACATGGGCGGGCGGGTTGCGGAGCAGTTCAGGCACCCAGTCCCAGTAATTGTCATGCAGGCGCTTGGTGCGGCGACATTGGGCGCACGTGACAACCAGTTCTCCAATGCCGTAGTCGTGATCTGTAATTCGAAAAGCGGGATACGGAATGTCGCCGTGCGCGAGCAGGTGATGCACAACGGCCAGGAGCGAAGTGGCCGGGATGGGTGAAATGTGCATGCAGAATTTGCGGAAGACGTCAGGCGAGTTACATTCGTAGTCGGCGGTGACCACTTCGTGCTTTTCGCGTGCGCGTTCGAATAACTTCAAAAAGTGATATTCGAGAACCCGAGGGACATAGCGGAACAGCGGTGTGCCGCAGATTCTGGAGGCGACGGCGGACTCTCCGTTGTTGGCGAGAGCGAATCGGTCCCAGGCTGGATTGCAATAGACGATGGTGAAGGACACGTCAAGAACACAGGCGGTGTTTTCGTTGCGATCCAACTTTGTCCGCCAATGGTCTGCGTGAGTGACAGTCACCGGGTACCCCGCAAAGTATTGGAACGATTATAGCAGTCAAGAAAAGGGGCTGGGTTGGCGGCCGCGCTTTTGGAGGAAAAGGCGATTGCGCTCAAAACCGGGGCCGAGAAAGGTTTCGATCTTTGATCCCGACGCCTGCGAAACGCCGCCCTTGACAACGGCCCACCGTTCCCGGATAATATCAATAAGATATTACTTTTATTGTACAATTAGCCAAATGACCCAGCACAATTCCGCAACCGTTGCGGTCCGCTTCGCAAAGCGCATACCTCTCCTGCGTGCCGCGAGACCATCCGGCAAACCAGCCGGGTTGAATAAAATCAATTTTTCAGTCGGGGAAACGCCCCAAAAATCCCACGGCATAGGCATTGCTGAATTTAGCCGTCCCTGCGTGGCACGCGCCAAACGCCCCAAAAATCCCAAATTACGGCCAAGCCCTTCCCCACCAGCAACATAGCGAGAAACCACAAAAGCCGGCTTTAAGACCAGAAATCTCGTGGATTCCGCCCACATCGGAATCGCCCCTCCACCGCCCGGTGCCCCAGAGCCTGCCCTGAGATCGTCGAAGGGTCCGCGCCCCGCTTTTGGGCGCTAACCTGGGAGCTAGCTTTCGCTAACGACCGCCGACCAACGACCAACGACCGCCGCCTAGATGTCGTAGTACAGCGCGAATTCATACGGATGCGGGCGCAGGCGCACCGCGTCCACTTCTTTGGTTCGTTTGTACTCGATGAAAGTCTCCAGCACTTCCTCGGTGAACACGTCTCCCTTCAGCAGAAAGGCGTGATCTTTCTCCAGCGCGGCGAGGGCGTCTTCGAGCGAGCCCGGCATGGACGGCACTTTGGCCAGCTCTTCCGGCTCCAACTCGTAGATGTCTTTGTCGAGCGGCTGACCGGGATCGATTTTGTTGTCGATTCCGTCCAGCCCGGCCATCATCTGGGCGGCAAAAGCGAGATACGGATTGCAGCTTGGGTCAGGCGGACGGAACTCCACCCGCTTGGCCTTCGGCGAGGCAGAGTACATCGGAATGCGGCAAGCCGCCGAGCGATTGCGCCGCGAATAGGCCAGGTTGACCGGCGCTTCAAAACCGGGCACCAGCCGTTTGTAGGAATTTGTGGTGGGCGCAATCAGAGCCGACAGCGCCGGGCCATGCTTGATCAGGCCGCCGATGTACCACAGCGCCATCTGCGAGAGGCCAGCGTAGCCGTCGCCGGCGAAAAGCGGCTTGCCGCCCTTCCACAGCGACTGGTGGGTGTGCATGCCGCTGCCGTTGTCACCGAAGATGGGCTTGGGCATGAAAGTAACGGTTTTGCCGTACTGATTGGCCACGTTCTTGGTCACATACTTGTAGAGCATCATGCCGTCGGCTGAGCGCACCAGCGAGTCATACTTCAAGTCGATTTCGGTTTGACCGCCGGTGGCGACTTCATGGTGGTGGCACTCGGGCTCGAGTCCGACCTTCTGCATGGTCAGCACCATTTCACTGCGCAGATCCTGGTAGTGGTCGGTAGGAGGCACGGGAAAATAGCCTTCTTTGTAGCGCGGACGGTAGCCCAAGTTGTCTTCCTTGCGTCCCGAGTTCCAGCGGCCGTCTTCGGCGTCGATGAAGTAGAAACCAAGCTGTTCTTTCTGGTCGAAGCGCACGCTGTCAAAGATGAAAAACTCGGCCTCGGCGCCGAAGTAGGCAGTGTCGGCGAGACCGGTGGAGCTCAGATATTGCTCGGCCTTCCGCGCGATGTAGCGGGGGTCGCGGCCGTAGCGCTGCTTGGTGAGCGGATCGACGACGTCGCAGACCATGACCAGCGTCGGCGCCTCATAGAATGGATCGACGAAGTGAGTAGCCGGATCGGGAATCAGCAACATATCGCTTTCATGGATGGCGGCCCACCCACGGATCGAGGATCCATCAAGGCCGAAACCTTCCTGGAACGAAGCCTCGGTCAACTGCTCGATGGGATAGGACACATGATGTTGCAATCCGGGTAGGTCAGTGAATCGCAAGTCGAGTATTTTGATTTCGTTTTTCTTGATGAACTCGAAAACAGCTTTCGTGTCAGCCATGCAGTTTTCTCCTGTGCGCCGGGATACAAAATAGTTAGTTTCTCATTTTTCCGCACTCGTGGGACGTGATCTGGGTCGCTGCCGTCGGTGATTCAGGCACATCCTGGTGGAATCTGTAGCATCAAGGCACCGGCCAGTATGGGCCAGCAAGGGCGCGGAGAAATTCATTGTTTCCGGCCGGAGCGCGCGCGGCAGATCAGAAATCCCCGAGAGAAGACTCTTACTGGATGTGGACTTTCGCCTTCGTTCCCAGCACGCTGGCCGAAAACCGGTCGCAGCCGATTCCTTGACACGCGCCGGTCGCACCCCAGGTAGGCTCGAAGTACGCGCCCTGGGATTTTGAGCTCCAGAATGAATCGTCCCAGGGCTCGAGAGGACCGTAGTGGTTGGGAGGGGGTTGGTCCTCCACGTCGAGAATGTAATATACATCCTGGCTGCTACAGTTTGATCCCTTTCCCTCACACAGCGGCATTACCGCCATCCAGTAGCGGCCGGATGGCAGCGACACCTTGAGACCGTTCGTCCCCAGTTCCAGGCAAGTAACATCAAGGGGAGCGGTGCAATCCCAGAATTCCGCAATGCTCGGTCGCCCTATGCCGGAGGCGACGAGGGTTCCACCGTCGCCCGTGGTCACACCCTTGCGGATCTCCCATTTGACTCTTGAAGGCACTACGTTGGTTGCAAACACAAGTGTTACGGAGAGGCCGGTTACTTGCCATTGCTCTTTCCTGGGAACGGTGAAGGGAACGTAGGCTTCACCATCTGAGGACAAACTCATAAAGTCGAGGACCCCATTCGAATCTGAGTTGAAACCATCAAAATCGCCCCCGTAGAAAAGGCAGGGTTTGCAGTAGTTGGGAGGTGTGTGCGCCTTCTGCGAGTGGCTCTGCGCTGCCAGCGACCCTCCGAGCAGTGGAAAGACCGCCGCGATCGCTACTATCCAACGAAAAACCTTGTTAGGCATATTCCCCCTCCCATATCCCAAGCGGGTGAAACGCGCTCAGTTCATGTTTGTTGAGTTCGTTCCCAGCACGCTGGCCGAAAACCGGTCGCAGCCGAGTAGGGTCGGGTCTCTCCCGACCCGAAAGTGAGAAGCATCATATACCGAATCGCCGTCCTCTTCTAATGGAAAAACATGAATAATGACGTCGATGACAGAATTCGCAAGGTGGTAATCTACTGCGCAGACGGCTCCGACGGAGACTGGCGTCTTAGAGTTTGCGGGTAGGTAGCCGGCACAGGCTACAGATTCCCTTCCCGGCCCGAAGAGCCTGATACCAAGTTGCCAAGTGGCTTCTATGGACTTCGATCAGCTCGAGACCTTTCTTGAGGTGGCCCGGCTGCTGAGTTTTTCGCGGGCGGCGGAAAAGCGCTTCCGCACCCAGCCAGCCATCTCGTCGCAAATCCGGGCACTGGAGGAAGAAGCTGGCGCCAAGCTTCTGGACCGCTCCGGGGGCAAAGTTTCAGTGACCGCGTCCGGGAAGCTGTTTCAGAAGTTTGCCGAGCAGATGCTGGAATCCCGGCGGGCCATGCTCACCGCTATCGCTGAGACGGAGCGCGTGCCCCGCGGCGAAATCGTGGTAGGAGCCAATGAAGGCACTTGCCTGCACATCCTGCCGGAAGTTTTTGCCGAGTTCAAACGGCAGTATCCCGACGTTGCCATCGGCATCAAGCGCGCCGACTACGCCAAGATCCTTGAGTCGGTGATCGACAATTCCGTCGATTTCGGCGTGGTCTCGCTGCCGGTGAATGACAATCGCCTCAACGTAGTGCTGATCCACCGCGATGAACTGGTCATCATCGCCCCGCCGAAACACCCGCTGGCCAAGCTGAAGTCGGTCACGGTGGAGAAAGCCGCCGAGTTTCCGCTGATTATGCCGAAGGCGGGCCACACTCGGGATGCCCTGGAAAATCTGTTCTTCGAACACAAGCTCAAGCCGCGCTACGCCATGGAGCTTGACTCCAGCGAACTGCTGAAGCGCTTTGTGGCGGCGGGTGCCGGGGTAGGATTCATAGCCCGCTCCAACGTCCTGGAAGACATTCTTGCCAAGGCGCTGGCGGCGATTCCCATGGCAGATGCCAAAATCCGCCGCAATCTGGCGCTTGTCTTTCGCAAGGACAAGGCTCTCAGCCGAGCGGCGCTGGCCTTTATCGACATTACGGTACAGATCAAGGGAGTGGCTGCAGGCTCGTCAGCCAGCGGCTGATACCGGCGGAGCGGACCTGGCGCGGTTTTGGCGACGGCTGTTGGCTGGAGAAGTTCAGCCGCGGAGAGTTGCGAGAGCCTGTAACTTTTCCAGTCCCGGATCATCTGTTACCGAGAACCCATCGCCCATCAACCGCCAGACGAGCGATGAGAAGCTACTGACAGGAGAACAAGCATGCGAATCAATATAAAAAACATCCCGGCAGTTCTGGGAGCGCTTATTCTGGGCGTAGCTTTGGCCGCGCCGTCAACTCTGGCCGCTAAGGATCAGACCTACACTGGCAAAGTAAGCGACGCCATGTGCGGCCGGAAGCACATGATGGAAGGCAGCGCGGCTGATTGCGTCCGGGCCTGCGTGTCTAAGGGATCCAAATACGCGCTGGTGGTGGGTGATAAGGTTTACACACTGGAAGCCAGCGACAAAGCCGTCCTCGCCATGCTGGATAAGCTTGCCGATCAGCCAGCCTCCATTAAAGGCGCTGCCAATGGCGAGACCATTACCGTCGCTTCGGTCAAAGTTGCCAACTAGCCTCGCTTCCCTGCCGGCGGAGGCTCTTGGGGCCTCCGCAACTTTTTTTTCTGCTGTTACCCAATATTCATATTCCTGTCATCTCTCCGTGTGTTAAATTTTGACCGTCTTATACCAAAAATGAGGAGATGAAGAATTGGGCAAGGACATGGTCCCTAAGCGGATCTTTTTCACCAAAGGCGTGGGCAAACACCGCGAACGCCTTACATCGTTCGAGCTGGCGCTGCGCGACGCCGGCATTGCGGCGCAAAACCTGGTGCGCGTATCTTCTATTTTCCCTCCCAACTGTAAACTCATTCCCCGGGCACAAGGGCTGCAGTATCTGAATGCGGGCGAAGTGGTGTTTGCCGTGGTCGCGGAGAATTCCACCCGCGAGCCGCACCGCTTGCTGGCTGCCAGTATCGGCGTGGCCATCCCCGCCGACCGCAACACTTACGGATACCTGAGCGAGCACCACTCTTTCGGCGAAACCGACAACTCGGCCGGCGATTACGCCGAAGAACTTGCCGCCGAAATGCTGGCGACCACGCTGAATGTGGAGTTCGATCCCGACCGGTCCTGGGACGAGAAGAAGGAGATTTACCGCATCTCCAATAAGATCGTCCGCACCGCCAATGTCACTCAGTCCGCGGTGGGCGACAAGCGCGGCCTGTGGACCACGGTGATCGCCGCCGCGATTTTTATTTTTGATTAGCGACATTGCTCGCTACATAATTATTGTGCAGAAGTTCGCCACGAGAAAAGAACCCGCGCCGGCTACATCTCCGGGGCGCTCCCGCCCTATGGCCCGGGCGAGGTCCAACCCTACGTCCATGACTTCGGCAGCATTCTCAACTTTATCGAGTACGCCTTCGGGCAGAACCAGAAGTCGATAGCACCTCCGGGGGGGATCTATCCAGCCTACCCATACGCCGATTGGTACGCCCCGGATGGCCATAACGTCTATTTTGCGAGCCCGTACTCGCTCGCTGACTTTTTCCCCAACTTTACGAGCCCACGTACCTTTACGCCCTTTACCCAGGGAATAGGCTACGGGACGGAGTGCTTCATAGTACCGAACACTCCGCAATGCTTCGGGCCAAGCTTTACACCAGCGGATCCCGACGCTGACGCCATCGATGCGGATTAGGGAGCTGTGCCACTGCGCGGCGGGTGCCGGGTCGACTGCGGAACCGGCGCCCGCCGCTGTATTCACCCGAATTCGGTGATATGATCAGGCTGGGCGAGAGGATTCGCCAGGTGCCCCCTTCCCCCCGCCGGCCTCTAGATGAAAGGCGGCTCACGATGACTCCGCAACGGCTAATCAGGCTTTCTATCGCCGCCGCCGCGGTGCTTGCCACGACCCTGGCCCTGGCGAGCGCCGCCATGGCCGCTCCCAAGTACAAGGTGCTTCATCACTTCGGGTTCGGCAATGACGGAGGCGGCCTTTGGGGCAGCTTGGCGTTCGATGCTATGGGCAATCTGTACGGCACCACAAGCGGAGGCGGCGCCTACGGCGACGGTACCGTCTTCGAGTTGACGCTGGATTCAAACGGCACGTGGACGGAGACCATTCTGCACAGTTTCCCCTCGTTCCCCGACGACGGGGGGGCGCCTTTCGGCAGCCCGATGTTGGATGGAGCGGGCAACCTGTACGGCACAACCGCAGGCGGCGGCGACCATTACAGCGGCACCGCCTTCAAACTGGCCCGCACCTCGTGGACGGAAAGCATACTCTACGACTTTTGCTCGAAGCCTAAATGCAGCGACGGCGGGTCGCCGCAGGGTGACCTTGTCATGGACGAAGCCGGGAACCTTTACGGAACCGCGGGCGTCGCCTTTGAGCTGTCTCCCGGTTCTGGCGGCTGGAAGGAGACCGTACTGCACGACTTCACTTGTCGCAACGGCGACGGCTGCGACCCCTATGCTGTGATTTTGGACGCGGCTGGCAACCTCTATGGCATCACCCAGGGGGGCGGCGGAGGCGGCTGCGGAGGCGGTTGTGGCACTGCCTATGAGCTGCAGCGTACGGCCAAAGGAAAGTGGAAGGAGGGTATCCTACATGATTTCGGCACCGGCAACGACGATATGGCATTCCCGGTGGGCGTGCTCGCTCTGGACGGCGCGGGCAAGCTCTATGGCGTAGTTTCGGTTGGCGGACCTACGGGCAACGGCGCAGTCTATCGGCTCACTCGCGGCTCCGGCCACTGGAAGGCGGCCATTATGCATAGTTTCGCCGGGGGCACAGGCGGAGGCGGACCCGCAGGCGGCGTAGCTATGGACAAATCCGGAGATCTTTACGGCGTGACGGTGAATGGCGGCGACCCGAACTGCGACTGCGGGGTGGTCTACAAGCTAGCGCCCGGCTCCAAGGGCAGATGGAAATATACGGTGCTGCATCGCTTCACCGGCTACGACGGCGCCCAGCCGGTCGCCCAGCTAATCTTCGACAGCAAGGGAAACCTATATGGCACCACCTCCACCGGCGGCGCAGGCGGTGCTGGCGTGGCCTTCGAGCTGACGCCGTAGTGCGGGACACTTCCGCTGCAACCTTCCTGGAACGATTTTGTGGTCCCACTAGAACTGGCGCCGGACCAGTGAGAACCGGACCTTTCGTAATGCACCTTTCTCACTCGTTTAACCCTGCATTAACAGCCATGCCCTATCATGAATGCATGGGGAATCAGCAACCGAAGACTTTGACGAGCGCAGCCCGCCGACAGAAGCAGCAAGCCCTGATGATCGCGCTGGTGGAGAGAAAAATCCGCGCCCGGGCGCAGCAGATCTACGAAGAACGCGGACACGTCGAAGGCTTTGCCGACGCCGATTGGCTGCAGGCAGAGTCCGAAGTTCTGGGAAAGAGCATCCTGGCGCCGCTGTACTGGCGCTCCCGCCAGCAGCCCAAGCAATCTGAGGGGTTCCCCTCTAGGGGCATAGTTGGGCTGGCAGCTCCAGAGGCGGCTGCCTCTGAGTCCAGAACCTAGTCCGCGCCTAAGGTGTGTGCGTGAGAATTCGTCGTCCCTCCGGGACTTTGGTCATTTGTTCCACTTTACCCAGCGCTGAAGCGCTGGGCTAGTGTCGCTCGCCTCTTCGGGGCTAGTTCTTTTGCGGACCTGTTCCGCCGTCACAAAGACTTGGTTCTCACGCACACACCAAGATCTCAGGCCGATCTCTCTGCCTCACTTTGCGGTGTTTGCCGCGTGTTTGCCGCTCAGCTTCTTGCGCGACTTCCCCAGCCGCTCAAACACCGCGCCCACGATCAGCGGCAAGCCGACGGTCGCGTCCAGGAAGACCTCGCCGAAACGGCCGCCCTCGGCTGGCGGCACAAACTTGCCCCAGGAAACCGCCTCGCTGTAGGGGCTGCCTGACAGCCCGCCCCAATAGACCGGCTCCGGACAAATCCTTACGCCATAGTGATAGCGCTTCAGTTGCACATTCTCGCCCAGCCGGCGATGGCGCAGTTCGCAGAACGGTCCAAACTGTTGCGACCAATTGCGCGGTACGCCGCCGCCAATGGTGAATATCCCCAGCTTCTTTTGCCGCAGAAGAGTCGCCGCGAAGTGCTCCAGGTCCTGGAACGGATCAAAGCGCAGCTTGTGCCGGCCGGTGGACTCGCGCAAGCGGTTGTTCAGGGCCACGTCCAGACCCAGTTCGGAGTCGGTAAAAGCCGGCACAAACACTGGAACACCCCGCTCGTAGGCTGACTTCAGAATTCCGCGCTGATGCTTCGCGGCCTTCGCCAGATGCGCTCCGATGGCGTGGTTCAGCTTGTAGGAGCAGACCACCTCGTTGTGATCCCAGCGCTCCAGCAGTTCCGACATCACTTCTTCGACGTCGTCGAGGTTCTGCTCCGGTTCCAGGGTGTCATACACACGGTTGTAGCCCTGTTGATACAGTTCCTCGTCAGATACCTCGGGGTTGTGCCGGAAATGCGAGCGGCCGGTCGCCTCGACCAATCCATGAGCCATGAGCGCGCCCGTCGAAACGATGGCATTCACGAATCCGCGGTCGATCAAGTCGGTGATGATCAGGCTTTGTTTGGCAACGGTCATCGCTCCGGCCAGGGTCATGACCACAAAACAGTCCTCGTCGCGCACCATGGCCTCCAGGACGTCAGCGGCCTCGCCGACCTGGCGTCCGGTAAACGCGGTTTTGGCCATGGCCCGCACCAGGTCGTCGACGGTGCGGACGCGACTCAGGTCCAGCGATTCCAGGGGAATCAATTTGTCTTCAATGGGATCGTGCAACTTGCGGTCAATACCGCTGCCCTCGTGCTGGCCCTGCTTCATAGGATTCTTTCCCCGAGGATTACTTTACTAAAAGGCAGTTCGCTCGCGCCACCGCCGGCGTTGGGAATCTCATGTTGTGCTTGGCCGAGATTTCTGTCCGCGCGGCCGAAAGTTCCCGCCGGCGGAAACTGGTATGCTATGCTTCACGCTTTGCGGAGGGACCTGCTTGCCGTCGAAGAAATTCAAGATCGGCCTCATACAGATGTCGATGACGCCCGATCCGGAGAAGAACTTGTCGCATGCCATTGAAATGGTGCGCGACGCTGTTGGCTCCGGCGCCAAAATCGTCTGCCTGCCTGAGCTTTTTCTGACCCAGTATTTTTGCCAGCGGGAAGACGCCGCGCTGTTCGATCTGGCCGAGCCAATCCCGGGACCCACGACGGCGCGGCTCTCGGAGCTGGCGCGCCAGTTGGGCATTGTGCTGGTGGCTTCGCTGTTTGAAATGCGGGCGCTTGGGGTGTACCACAACACCGCTGCCATCTTTGAGACGGACGGGGCGCTCTGCGGTCTGTACCGCAAGATGCATATTCCTGACGATCCGCTCTACTACGAGAAGTATTATTTTGCGCCCGGCGACCTGGGATTCTGCGCCTTTGACACGGGCGTGGGCCGGGTGGGCACGCTGGTGTGCTGGGACCAATGGTATCCCGAGGCAGCAAGGCTTACGGCACTACAGGGCGCAGAGGTATTGCTGTATCCCACGGCGATTGGCTGGCACCGGGCGGAAAAGGCCGAGGTCGGCGCGGCCCAGCACGACGCGTGGCGGACCATTCAACGTGCCCATGCCATTGCCAACGGGGTTTATGTGGCAGTGGTCAACCGTGTGGGGTTTGAGACGGGAGCGGTGCGCGGCCATGCGGCTTCGGGGCCCGGCCTGGAGTTTTGGGGTGGGTCGTTCGTGTGCGATCCTTTTGGCCGCGTGATCGCCGAGGGGTCACAGGAAGACGAGCAGATCGTGGTGGCCGAGGTTGATGTGCGGCTGATCGAGAAGACCCGGCGCAACTGGCCGTTTTTGCGCGACCGCCGCATCGACGCTTACGCCGGGATCGCGCAGCGCTGGATCGACTGAGCATCCGGCTTGGAAACACGCCACCCGCTGCCAAACGCGAATGAGACCTCGAGACAGCAGATTCACAGCGTCTTTTGAGGTGGAAAAAACAAGATCATCCTTGTTCCAGCGCCCGGTGGCGAAACTCTGAGAAAATGGAAACGTGAAACTCTCGACTGCAAGCCGTGCGGCATCGCATTTTCGCATGCCGGCCGAGTGGGAGCCGCACGCCGCTACTTGGCTGGCGTGGCCACATTTCAAAGACGACTGGCCGGGGAAATTCGAGCCGATCCCCTGGGTATACGCCGAAATCATCCGTCACCTGGCTCGGCACGAGCGTGTGGAATTGGTCGTAAACGACGCCGCATCGGAAAAGCGCGCCATAAGAGTCCTCGACCGCGCCAACGCTCTCAGCGACAACGTCCGCTTCCACCGCTGGCCCACCAACCGCGTCTGGACGCGTGACTCGGGCTGTACGTTGGTTTGGGCCGAAGAGACACGGAATATAGCTTCGTCGAAGGTAGCGGGGCTTCGCTTCGCCGGACAGCCGAGGGCGGCTGTCCCCACGCGAGACGGCCTGTCTCAAAGGCAGTCTGGCCTTACGGCCATTAGTTGGCGCTTCAATGCATGGGCGAAGTATCCCAACTACCAGCACGACGAGAAACTGGGAGGCCGGATGGCGGAAGCCGCCGGCGTCCGTGTTGTGAAACCTAGCTTCGGGAAAAAGCGTGTAGTCCTCGAAGGCGGATCTATCGATGTCAATGGCAGGGGCACGCTTCTTACCACCCAAGAATGTCTGCTGAGCAAAGTGCAGCAGCGCAATCCCGCCATGGGCCGCAGAGCTTACGAACGGATGTTTGCCGAATATCTTGGGATCAGCAATGTGATCTGGCTCGGTTCGGGCATCGCCGGAGACGACACGCACGGCCATGTCGACGACATCACGCGCTTCGTCGCCCCGGACACGGTGGTCACTGTGGTTGAGGCTGACCCGGCTGATCCCAACTATGAGCCGCTGCAGGAAAACATCCGGCGACTGCGGGCGTCTTCGGACCAGAACGGAAATGAGCTGGCGATTGTGGAGTTGCCCATGCCCGCGCCGGTCGTCTTTGAGGGCCGTCGGCTGCCCGCAAGCTACGCCAACTTTTACATCGGGAATAAGGTGGTTTTGGTCCCGGTGTTCAACGACCCGAACGACCGCATCGCGCTGGACGTAGTGGCCGACTTGTTTCCGGATCGCGAGGTGGCGGGAATCTACTCTGGCGATCTGATCTGGGGATTCGGCGCCATGCACTGCATGACCCAGCAGCAGCCAGGCATAGAGATGTAGCGTAGAGACGCAGCTAAGCTACGTCTCTACAGGAACATTTACGGATGTTTCTGCGCCAGCTCCACTGCCCGCTTTTTCAACATTTCCACGCCCTGCGCGAAGGTCAAGTTCGGAGCAACAGGTCGAAAGTCGCTGAAAACCTCGTCTGACTTAATGCTCAGGCTTTTGATCAGGAGGATTTTTCCGGTGAACGCCAAATCCATGCGGGTTATCTCCCAACGACCCTGGCCGACATCGGCTTGCTCGACGAAGAAGTGGCCGCCTTTATCCAGGTGGCCCAGGATCCCCCAGCCGAAGCTGACTTCGTGGATGAGGGTGCCGTCGATTCGGGCAATTCGGTGCTGTTTAGTATCGATCGAAACGAAGCCTTGCATTCCGACCAGAACTTGTTCCACGTGGCTCGGGGGGCGGTATTTCGGATTGGGTTGAAATTTCAGCCGGACCATGGTATCACCCACCTTTCCTGTGCTCCGGCTGCCCATCTCGGTCCCATCCGGCTCAAAGACGAATGCACTCGGCAGAGCTTTCATGATCCCGTCCACCCGCTCGGAATCTTCCTTCTCTGATTTCTGTTTCTTTCTCAATTCGTCGGGGTTGTTCAGCAACCTGGCCAGTCTGCCTTCTTCGGCTCGGCGCTGTTCTGCGGTCAGCGGTTTGTCGTTGATGGCCACCACCAACCCGGCCATGGCCTCGTTGGTCTCGATCAGGAGTTCAGTCTGCGAGCCGTGAGCAGTTTGTTTGTGATCGGTGAACATGAACTTCGGGCCGCTATCGTTTGGCGCGACCTCACGGTCAACCGCTTTTTGGACGAGCTCTGAGGGAGATTCCGTGGTTTGACCGGCTGCGGGTGTGAATCCGCACAGTATCGCTAAGAAAGCAAGTATCGCCCCCTGCAGATGACGGAAACTCATGCCGATCATTGTCGGCGAACCGGGCACCAACGACTACTTCCTGTAGGCCGTCGGCTGAGGGCCTTTTTCCAGCATCTGGCGGTCCCAGATGGCGCCTTCGCGGGAGTAGGCGGCGAGTTCGAAATCCTGGGTCAGTTCCAGAGCATCGACCGGGCAAGCATCCTCGCACAGCCCGCAGAACATGCAGCGGCTCAGGTCGTAAGTGAAGTTGGTCAGTTCCTTGCGGCGGGTGGCTTCGTTGCGTTCACTGGAGACCACGATCAGATTTTCCGGGCAGGCCACGGCGCACAGGTCACAGGCAATGCACATGGTCTCGTTGGTATCAGGATTGACGTTCAAGCGCGGCGCCCCGCGGAACCGCTCCGCCACCTGCGGGCGCTCCATGGGATATTGCTCGGTATAGATCTCTTTGGGATCCTGGTAGCGGAACGTGACCCGCATCCCTTTGAGCAGGTCTACGAAGAAGACTTTGCGCAGCAGACTTGGCATGCCCATAACTGCTAAGCATATCATCAAGGCCCAAAACGCAGAAGCCCGAGCCGAGTCTGCAAGGCAACCGTTCTGATTGTGCCGCTACAATGAGGAATGCTGGCAATGAATGATCTGAATGGCACAATCACGCGCGGCACTGGCCAGGACCAGGACGAACTCTGGATGGAAGAAGCGCTGCGCGCGGCGCAACGCGCCCTGGAAGCGGGAGAAGTGCCGGTAGGCGCGGTCGTAGTGTGCGAAGGCAAGGTGGTGGGCCGGGGGTGGAACCGCAATATCGTTGACTCAGATGCCAGCGCCCACGCAGAGATCGTCGCTTTGCGCGAAGCCGGCAGAAACGTCGGTAACCATCGGCTGGAAGACTGCGATCTGTTTGCTACAATCGAACCATGCGCTATGTGCGCTGGCGCCCTGGTGCATGCCCGGCTCAAAAGGTTGGTGTACGGAGCCGATGACCCTAAGGCCGGGGCGGTTCATTCGGTGATGCAAGTAGTCAATCATCCGCAGATGAACCACCGGATGGCGGTACGGAGTGGCGTGCTGGCGGGCCGTTGCGCGGAAGTGCTGCAGGAGTTTTTCAGGAATCGTCGGTAGTCGTTCGCCGTTAGTAGTTGGCTTTTAGCCTTTAGCTTTTGGCCGTTTGGATTCAAGCCAAAGGCTAGGAGCCAAGGGCCAAAGGCGAACGACCAAGGACCAACGACCAACGACGTTTTTACTAACTACTGATTTGTCGCGGAGAGGTGCGTGAGCGGTTGAAATTGAGGCGTTCAGCAGGCGTGAGAGAAGCGGGGTCCCCATCAAGCGTCCTACGCGCGATGGGGTGCTGAAGCGGGAGCCTGCTGCCGAAATCCCGACTCTGAATGCCGAGCAAGGCGCAGGCAGAAGAGGAGGGACCTCACCATCGAATAGCTGTCCGACGCGGAGAGGTGCGTGAGCGGTTGAAACGATCCGCCTCGAAAGCGGACATACCTTAACGGGTATCGTGGGTTCAAATCCCACCCTCTCCGCCAGATTCATCGTTGAATTCCTTCTAAAGCTCATGCTGGGCTGCGCAACTCCTCACTGCAAACTGCTCGGAATTCTGATACCCTGCCCCGTTCTTATTCCTCAGGAGGCAAATCCATGTCCTACTCGTACATTGTCCTCGGCTCGGGACGGCAAACGACCGCCTCGGCCTACGATCTGGGAAAATTCGGAGACGCGGGGAAGATCACCATGGCCGATTCCGATGGCGCACGCGCCCAGTCCGCCGCCGATTGCGTCAACCATTTGCTGGGTCGGCCGATTGCCCATGCGCTGGCTCTGGATGTCCGCGACGAGTCCGCGGTACGCAGCGCCCTTGCCGGCCACGATGTTGCCCTCAGCGGGGTCCCGTACTTTTTCAATCTGGCTCTGACTAAGCTTGCCATCTCGGCGGGTGTGTCATTCTGCGACCTTGGCGGCAACACTGACATTGTCCGTCAGCAGCACGCTCTCGACGCAGATGCCAAACGGGCCCGCGTGCGGATTGTTCCCGACTGCGGCATGGGGCCTGGAATGGGCAATACGCTGGGCGTCTATGCCATGAGTCTGCTCGATCAGCCTGAGCACGTATATTTGTTCGACGGCGGCATCCCACGCGATCCGCAGCCACCATGGCAATATCTGCTGTCGTTCAGCGTTGAAGGACTCACCAACGAGTACTACGGCGGTATCACTTTACTGCGGAACGGCCAGTTGGTTCACGTGCCCTGCTTCACTGAAATGGAAATGGTGGACGTTCCACCGATCGGGAAACTCGAAGCCTTCATCGTTGCCGGAGGAGTTTCGACCGCTCCCTGGACCTTGCGCGGCAAGTTACAAACTTACCAGTTGAAGATCCTTCGCTATCCGGGAACTTTTGCCCAGCTCAAGGCTTTTAGCGATCTCGGCCTGTTTGAACTCGATCCGATCGAGGTCGATGGCAAGCCGGTCATTCCGCGTCACGTGTTCCACGCACTTTACGAGCCCAAAGTCACCGCGCCTGTGATCGACGACATTTGCATCATTCGTGCTCACGCGGTCGGGATCAAGGGCGGCCGCAAGACCAATGCCGTGGTCGAAGTCATTGACTACTACGATAAGGCCACCGGCTTCACTTCCATGCAACGCACTACTGGTTGGCATCTTTCGATTGTGGCAGCTTTGATGGCGCAAGGCCAAACCCCGATCGGCTCAGTGCCGCAGGAGCTCGCGGTCCCAGGAGACGCCTTTGTGCGTGAGGCTCGCCGCCGCGGTTTCAACATTACCGAACGCGTTTCGCCAGCCTGAAGAAGGATGCAGTCAGGAGACGTTCAGTGGAATCCCACTTCTCGCAAAGAGCGCGAGAAGTGGGATGAGTCCTGTGGCAAGGCTAATAATCAAGCGTCGCGCTGGTGGCCGTTGTCTTCGTATCGTAGTTGCACCACGGTTTTGTGCTGCCCTTCGTGACCCAATATTCGGCAGTCCAACCGGGATCGGTGATCTGTTTGAAGTTATAGTCGTATAAAGCTACTTTAGTGAATTTTATGGAGTGGTTTGGCGGGAAGTCACTGCATTTGTAAATGCTATAGACTTCCAGCACGCCGGACTGTGCCCAGTCGAAGGTCTGCCCTTCGCTGGGAGTATTGCTCAAGGTTGTGCTCTTCCCGCTGGTCACGTCCTTGGTGGTGATATCCCAATTCGGACAATTCTGCTCTCCGGCTTTGCATGCGCTCTTGATGGTGCCCAGGATTTTGTCGCCGGGAAGAACAGTCACCGGCGTACTGTAGTTCGCCGTGCCGCTCGGACAGCAGTTCCAGCTTGCGATATTCCATGGGCCAACGCCTTGCTGGCCATCATTCCATCCCAACACGGGCTGGATAATGAGCTGAGTATTCTGCAGATCCATAAAGCCGGGGAAGAAGAACAAGGTCTGGCCGTCGTTGGTCTTGGGTGTCGGCGGGACTGTCCAATTGGCTGTAATTTTGCCATACGAACTGCTCGTCGAAACCTGCCCGGCTTCAATCCAAGTCCACTTTATAAACAGAGGCCCGAAGTCAGCCGAACCTTCAACCAACTCTCCTGTGGCTGTGTAGCGCGGAAAACCACAAAACGGAGCATTGGCTTCCTCCGTTCCATCCTTGAAACGGATGCGGCCATCGCCGAGCAAGGTCTCTCCGGCCTTGATCTCGCGTACACACGACGGATGAAAATAGCCGAACGGGGTGATCACGTAGTCGGACGGCACACTGGCGGGACGATTCAGTCCTGCCGCCATCTGGCCATACGACACGCCCACAGACATCATGAGAGCCAATATCGTGCACAAGAACCACTTTGTTGTATTCACTCTTGCCTCCTGTTGGTGCAGTTTGAGAAATGAAAGACCATGAAATGCTGAACGTTATCCAACTGACGGAACACCGAATTGCTGACGAGTAATGGAACGGAACCTTTTTCCATCCCCGTGTTCCGCCGGGATCCTGGCTGGCATGGCTGCCAGGTCCCGGGAGTTATGTTGCAAGGCTAATAGTCAAGCGTTGCGGTGGTGGGCGTTGTGGTCGCGTGATATTTGCACCAAGGATCGGTGCTGCCCTTCTTGACGAAGTACTTGGGAGTCCAACCCGGATTCGTAATCTTCTTTAAGTTGTAGTCGTACAAGGCTACGTTGCTGTATTTTATGGAGCCATTGGGAGGAAAGTCGCTGCATTGGCTGATGCTGTACACCTCCAACACACCGGATTGCGCCCAAGGAAAATCCATGCTCTGGCTGAAGGTAGTGACCAAGGTCGTGCTTTTCCCGGTGGTCACATCCTTGGTGGTGATCTTCCATGTCTCGCAGCCCTGAGTTCCTGCCTTGCAGGTGGTCGTGACCGTGCCCAGGATTTCATCGCCGGGTTGGACCGTCACCGGCGTACTCGACCATGTCATACCCTGCGGACAGCAGTCCCAGCTTGCAATATTCCACGGCCCAGCCCCCTGCTGGCCATCATTCCATCCCAACACTGGCTGAATGATTGGCTCCTCGTTTGGGGGAAGCTGGGTTGTATGGGTGAGAGCGGGAAAAAAGAACAATGTCTGGCCGTCATTGGTTTTCGGGGTCGGCGGGACGGTCCATGTGGCTGTAACTTTTCCCCATGAAGTCTTGGTTGCCACTTGGCCGGATTCAATCCAGCTCCAAGTTATCAGGGAAGGCCCGGCGCTGGTTTGGCCTTCCGCTACCAACTCACCTGTGGGCGCGTAGCGGGGGAAAGCACAGGACGCAGCGCTTGTCTCCTCCGTTCCATCGGCAAATCGGATGCGGCCATCGGCCAGCACAGTCTCTCCGTTTTTGACTTGACCGACACACGAGGGATGAAAGTAACCGAACGGCGTTATCACGTAATCGGATGGCACACTGGCGGGGCGATTCAGTCCTGCCGGCGTCTGGGCATACAACATTCCCAGCGACATCATGAAAAACAACATGGTGAGGGAAACATATTTTGCTCTGTTCACGTTTTAGCTCCTATTTCTGCAACTTGAATAATGGCCGCTATACATAATGACGACTTGGCACACCGGGTTGCTAACAGTACTGGAGCGAATGCCTGTCGTTCAGGGGTGCAAGCGCAGTGACAAGCGTTCAGGGTGTGAGCCTAAGTATCCTTCTTGACTTCAAAAACGCCACCATTGTACGCCCAACTCGTCCTTGTTACATAGTGTGAAAGGTTTTTCACCATGTGAAAGGTTGTTCATCCGAAATTCAGCGGTTGGTCTGCATTCCGCACTAGACGCGCAAAGCGTCCATATCCGCGCCGGTAGTCAGATTGCTGCTAGCGGGCTGACTGGTGCTGTGACCGTCAGATTATTACCACGGGCGCCTGGAGTGTAGCGCCGGCATCTTGCCGGCTGTCCCGAGGGCGTCTCGCCCTCGGCGCGGCGGGCGAGGACGCCCGCCGTACAGCCGCCGGGACGGCGGCGCTGCGCGAATCCACTGCGGAAATCTCCAGGCGGTCACGGTATTAGTGGCCCAGGCCTCACCACGTGTAATGTGCAGCGTAGGTGATGACTTTTTCTGCGTCCGGAGCGATGGTCACAGGAAACTCAATGGTGCGGCTGTCGATCTTGTTGTACTCGACGGAGCTGGAAGCGATCTCCCAGTTCGCCGCGCGGTACAAGTGCTCGACGACTCGGACATCGACCGGTTCCTTCTTGTGGTTGCGGAGTTTAATCTCAAAAGATTCGTTGGCCACCCGGCGGCTGTTATCCACGGTGTAGTCGGTGCGTCGGCGCTCACCCACAAGGTCAAAGGCATTGCCGGTGTAGATGCGCACCGTTTCGTCGTGCGGGGTATGTTCAATCGTGTTCTCGCCCGTGAATTCGACCTGGCCATCGTCGTTTCGCCGGTAGAAACGCACTCGGCCCTTGGGCAGCGGCATTCCAAGATGGTTCGCCTCTGAGTTGCGGAACTCGCGCATCACCCACACCTTTGGGTTAGATTCCGTGCCGTAGGAGTGATCGTTGCGAATGTTGTCAAAGTTCCAGTTGTAGTACCGGTTGGAATCGAGTTTGAGGCCGTCGTAAATGTAAAGCTGCTTGGTGGTAACGCCGACAGCTCGAATGAACTCCACCTCCTTGGTCTCGCGGTCGCGCAGCGTGGTGCGACGCTCCAAGGTGTAAAGGTGGTATTCGTCAAATGCTTTTTCGCTCACAGGCGGCGCTGCGGCACTCAACGCTGCTCGTTGGGCAGCCACTCCGCCGATAACGCCTCCGCGACCGGCCTCAATCTTATTCACGTCTCCCGCCATCAGCTTTATGCGGGCATTTTCAAATGTCTTGCCGCTCTGGTTGTTCATGGTGACCCAGCCGACGATGTCGACGAGATCACCTTTCTCCGGCGCAACGATGTTGTAATCTGCCTGCCAGGTGAAACCGCCGGTGACGTAGGAGAATTCGGCGGGAAACTTCCCCGATTTATCAGTCGAGAGCAGCCACTCCAGGCGAGGTTTGAGGATGCTCTCAGCCGTCAAGTCGGGGAAAATGGGCGTTCCGGGAAGTCCAAACCGCAGCCGCCCCTCGACCTCGATAATGGGTTCTTCCTGAGCCGGATACTGCTGATAGCCGTTCAGGTTGAAATAGTCCGGACGCACGAATCCGCTGCGCACAACTTTGCCCTTCACCGTGGTATGGTCCGGCAGCTCGAAATCAATCGTCCGGCCTTCGTACAGCGACAACAAGGAGAATTGAGAGACCGGGTCTGCCCGATAGTTCTGTTCCAGAACCTGCAGCGTGTGCTTGCCGGCAGGATCACGCAAGATCACCGAATCCGGCTCCAGCCGCGTGGTGATGTCATTCGCGGTGAGCTGGTTCTCGCCGGACTTCAGATCGAGCTGGAGTTCTTCGCGAACGACGGCAAAATCCTGGTTGTAAATGGTTAGCGACGGCTGCGAGGACTGCTGGGCAAAGCTGGCGCCGCTGAGCGCCAAAATGAACAAGAAACGGCTGATCATTGAATCGACCTCCTTGAGGTTCTTAGACACCGCAGGTGGGTCACCCGGGCCTAACGCTCCCGCAGTTCGCGGACGTCGAGAGTCGAATCGGCCAGCACTACCGACTGGTGCGCGATCCTTTCCAACTCGTCGGTGTGCAGGACGTCCCTGATGGCGACCACCACAACCCCTTCCGCGAACTTCTCCGGGTTCCAGGATTTCAGCCTGATTTCGTTGACCGGGCCGTCGCGGACGAATTCGTTGTCATCGGCCCCCAGCACCAGCCGAAAGCGAGGTTCGAGGTGGGGCGGGTTGTCCGGCCGAATGCTGCGCGCTACCAGGTCGCAAGCTGAGATGTAGATCCTCCGAGCTTCAACTGGGTACCAGTGCTGGTTCTTCGGATTCTGCACCTCGAAGGGCGTGGTTTTCTGTGTTTGCCCCCAAGCCGCCGAGGCGACGAACACAAGCAACGTGAGGGCGCACAACGCGGTTCGAAGAGCAACTCGCGAGGATATTTGGAAACACCGGGCAAGGAGGGGCTTACACTCTTGACTCATGGACGCATCCTCTCGCCATGCCGCAGGTAGGACAAGATGTCAAAGGTAATGGGCATTGCCCCGGTTCGCAAAACGCACAATCCAGCCAGTTATGAATCCGGTTAAACTCTCTGCATGGCCGAGAACCCGAAGAAAAACTGGAAGACGAAACTGATTCACTCCGACGCGCGTGTTCCAGAAGGATTTCGTTCGCTTTCCACACCGGTATTCCGCGGCTCGACCGTTCTCTTCGGTCGCGCTGGCAAGGTTGACGATGCCTGGAACCAGTATGAAGTTGGCTACACCTACGGCTTGTATGGAACACCAACGGTGCTCGAGCTCGCAGGAAAAATCTGCGAGTTGGAGAACGGCTTTCGCACCATCATCACACCGGGTGGGCAGGGCGCGATTTCATTGATCGATCTGGCGTTTCTGAAGGCAGGCGACCACATCCTGGCGCCGGAAAACGTTTACACCCCGAACCGCAAGTTAAGCAACAAGGTTTTAAAGAAATTTGGAGTGGAGGTTTCGTTTTATTCGCCGACGGCGAGTCGTGATGAACTGGAGCCGCTGTTTCGCAAAAACACGCGCCTGGTGTGGTGCGAGAGTCCGGGATCGATCACCATGGAAGTGCAGGACGTGCCCATGATCGTCGAAGTGGCGCACCGTGCCGGGGCATTGGTTGCTCTCGACAACACCTGGTCCGCGGGTGTGTACTTTAACGCTTTCGCCCACGGTGTAGACATCAGCATGCAAGCGCTGACAAAGTATGTCGGCGGGCACAGCGATCTTCTGCTGGGATCGGTCACGGTGCGTGAGGAAAAGCTCTATGAGCAATTGGGCGGCACGCAACAATTGCTGGGATACCCAGCCTCTCCTGACGATTGCAGCCTGGCGCTGCGGGGGATGAAGACCATGGCGATACGCCTGAAGGCGATTGAGCAATCCGCGCTCGATCTCGCACGCTGGCTGGCGGAGAGGTCAGAGGTCGAACTGGTGCTGCATCCAGCACTGCCCTCCTGCCCCGGGCACCAGCTCTGGAAGCGGGATTTCACGGGTTCCGCGGGAGTTTTCTCGGTCGTCTTCCGGCCGCAATTCAGCAAGCAGCAAGTGGAAGGTTTTGTCGACGCGTTGGAACTATTTGAGATCGGATATAGCTGGGGCGGAGTGACGAGTTTGGCTCTGGCTTACGATTTTCATTCCATCGCCAACCGGCCTAATTACGGGCACCGGATCGTGCGGCTGAACATCGGGCTGGAGGATGTCGATGACCTGAAAGCGGATTTGACACAAGCGCTGGATGGGATGGGAGCGTGAACGAAGATCTGCCGATCACTTGTTTTAACACCACTGGTCGTTGTGAACCGTGCTACACTTGCCCGTTTTGATTAAGGAGTCATTCATGAAAAGAGCTTTTGTCTCGACCTGCATTGGGGCCCTGTTTTTTGTCTCCCTCTTGATTGCCTGCCCGGCGGTTCCGGCGCAGGAGCTGTCACCGGAACTGCGCCAGAAGATTGACGATATTGCCAAGGACGCTTTGGCCAAGACTGGCGTTCCGAGTGCCTCCCTGGCGATTGTGAGGAATGGCAAGATCGCTTACATGCAGGCCTACGGCACGGCTCGACTTGATCCGCCCACACCAGCCAAGCCGGAGATGCGCTACTGCATCGGGTCAATCAGCAAGCAGTTCACTGCCACGGCGCTGCTGATATTGCAGGAACAGGGAAAACTCTCACTGGATGACAAGGTGGGCAAATTCGTGCCCGGACTCACGCGCGGCAATGAAGTCACCGTTCGCCAGTTGTTGTCGCACACCTCCGGTTACCAGGACTTCTGGCCGCAAGATTACGCCATGCCGTTCATCCTGCAACCGGTGACGGCGCAACAAATCATGGACACATGGGCCAAGAAGCCGCTGGACTTCGACCCCGGCACGAAATGGCAGTACAGCAACACGAACTATGTGATCGCCGGAGTCATCGCCGAAAAAGCCAGCGGGATGCCGCTGATGGAGTTTCTCCGCCAACATGTGTTCACTCCGCTCGGTATGAAAAGTGTGACTGATACAGATATCGGTAGTCTAGGCCCGGACGATCCCGGAGCTTACATTCGCTATGCGCTCGGGCCGCTTCGGACGGCGCCAAAGGAAGGACACGGCTGGATGTTCGCCGCTGGGGAACTGGCCATGACCGTGGCTGATTTGGCAAAGTGGGACATCTCCATCATCGATCAGAAGGTGATGAAGCCGAATTCCTACCAGGAATTTTCGAGAGAAGTGCTGCTCACTAATGGCGTTGGCACGCAATATGCGCTCGGAGTGGACGTCAGGAACGACAACGGGCGCCGCCGCCTTGAGCACAACGGCGAAGTTTCGGGATTCACAGCGGAGAACATTGTGTACCCGGATGATCGGGCTGCGGTTGTGGTGTTGACCAACCAGGATGCGGCGTCGGCGTCGGGCATCATCGGCCGGGGCATCACGCCGCTGTTGTTCGAGAATGCTGACGCTGCAACCGCACAGAAGCTCGAGCAAGCGCGCAATATCTTCGATGGCTTCCAGCGCGGCCAGATTGACCGCGCGCTGTTCACATCAAACGCCAACAGCTATTTCACTGACCAGTCGCTCCAGGACTTTGCCAGCAGCCTGGGACCGCTGGGAACGCCGCAGGAATTCACTCAGACCCGTCAATCACTGCGGGGCGGCATGACGGAACGCGTTTATCGCATCAAGTTCGCGCAGAAAACTTTGCGCGCCTGGACCTACGAAATGCCCGACGGCAAGCTGGAGCAGTATATGGTCGCGGCCGCGGAGTGAAGGCTGGAGCTGTTTCACAATCCCTGCACTTTCCGGAGGCTGTCATCTCGACCGGAGCGGCGCTTGCCGCTTGCGAAGGCACCGCGGAGTGGAGAGACCTGGTGTTTTCATGCCGGGTACGCCTGCTCTGAACTTGCTCTAATACCCTTTCTGCTTGTCCACCAGGCCCAGTAGTGGTTGCCCGGCAAGAAAGCGGCGCAGGTTCTCCGTGTAGAGTGCGTACTGTCGCTCCCATATTTTTTCGGTGAGGCCGGCCGTGTGCGGAGTGATCAGGAGGTTGTCAAAGTCCCATAGAGGCGACTCGGCTGGCAGAGGTTCTATGGCGAACACATCGAGTGCAGCGCCTCCGATTCGGCGGCTGCGCAACGCATCGATCAAAGCGCTTTCATCAATCAACGGCCCTCGGCTTACGTTGATGAGGCAGGCACCGGGCTTCATTTTGGCGAATCGATCCTCATTCATCAGGCCTTGAGTGCTCAGCGTCACGGGAGCACATAGAACCACATAGTCCGACAACGCCAGCACTTCATCAATCTGCGATGAAGAAAAGACCTGCTGAATCCCAGTCGGGATTTCTTTCTCCGGGTGTTCGCGCGCCGCAATGACTTTCATTCCTAACGAACTGGCGGAGCGGCAGACGGCGCGCCCGATGCTGCCAAGTCCAATTAGTCCCAGGGTTGCGCCAGCAACCTCGCGCGGGCGGGGACGCGACTCCCACATTTCCCGTTGTCCCCAACTGTGCTTATGCTGCAACCGGACGGCGCGCGGGATCCTCTTTGCCAGCGCGAAAATCAGCGCCATCACGTGCTCGGCGACCACCGGCCCGTGCACTTCGCGCGCGTTGGTGAGAACGACGTGGCTCGCGATCAGCTCGGGAAACATCAACTGATGGACGGCAGCGGCAGTGGAGTGAATCCAGCGCAGCTTCTTCGCCAGTCGGAATTGCTCGGGTCGAAGAGACCACGCGATGGCGATGTCGGCGTCGGGAATTTGTTGCTCGATGCCTTCGTAACCGCGCAGATCGACGACGGACAGTCCCGAGAAGTCGCGCCGCAGCCTCTCCGCAAACCAGCCGGGCGCATTCCACAGGTCAAAGCGATGACGGAGAGTGATGATAAGCTTGAGCATCGGATGAACTGGTGATCGGGTCATCGGGTGATTGAAAATCGGGACAACTTCGGTGCCTCAGCCTCTTTCTGCCAGAAACGCCAATCCGTTCAGGCGGTCGTGAAGTTTGGCCAATACTCGATGACGTACTTGTCACTCCTCACGCCCCTTTACTCAACCATACGATCACCCGATCACCAGATAACCCGATCAGCCGATTCTATTTCCTGATCGGGCCATCGGGTGATTGAAAACTCAGCCGCGGGCTGTGCGCTGAGATGCCGCGAAGATAGCAACCAACTCGTTTGCTTCGGTCAGCAGATCGCCCAGCAAAGCCTCCTTAACGATGCCCGATTCGATCAGGCATTCAAGCCAGAAAACAGTCTCATCCGCTTCTTCGACCACTCCGATCTTGGAAACAAATTCAGCCTTCGAACGTGCGCGGCCCGCAGCACGATAGTTGGCGCCTACTGAGGTGCCCGAACGAAGCAGTTGCTTTCCCAAAACTTGCGCTTCTGATGATCTGGGAAGGCTGCGGACCAATCGAATGATTCTCAACGCGAATTGCTTCGTTCGGTCCCTTACCTGCTCTTGTTGGCTTCTAGTGTCAGTCATTATCCTCGCGCCCGATCGGACGATCATCAGATCATCCGATGGCCAGATGGCCTGATCACCCGATCTTTTTCATCACCCTCAGATCCTGCCCGGTCATCTCCTTCGGTTCGGTAACCCCTAACATTCCGAGAATCGTTGGCGAAATATCGCGCAGGGAGCCGTTTGGCTTCAGCGTGAACTGGCTGGCGTTTTCCGAAATCAGGATAAACGGTACAGGATTTGTCGTATGCGCCGTGTGCGGGCCTCCGGTCGCCGGGTCGATCATGAGTTCGGCATTGCCGTGGTCAGCGGTGATCAGCATGGCGCCGCCGCGGGCGCGAACGACCGGTTCAATCCGACCCAGGCAGGCATCAACAGTTTCGATCGCTTTCACCGTCGGCTCAATCTTGCCCGAGTGGCCCACCATGTCGGCGTTGGCGAAATTCACGATCATCACGTCGAACGTGCCCTCGTTCACAGCCTTGACCACCGCGTCGGCGACTCCTTCGGCAGACATTTCCGGTTTCAGATCGTAGGTCGCCACTTTCGGCGACTGCACCAGAACGCGGTCTTCACCGGGAAATGGCTGCTCGACACCCCCGTTAAAGAAATATGTAACGTGCGCATATTTTTCCGTTTCGGCCACGCGCAGGTTGCGCATGTTCATTTGCGCCATCACGTTGGCCAGAATGTTGGTCAGCGATTCGGGCGGGATGACCACCGGCAGGCTGAAATTCTTGTCGTATTGCGTCATGCAGACGTAATGCAGGTTCTTGGGGACGCGGTCGCGTGGAATGGTCGCGTCCAGATCGTCGGCGCCGGGCAGATCGCGGCCTGCTTTTTCGTTCAGACCGCTGTTCCGGGTGAGGGTGCGAGTGATCTGGCGCACGCGATCAGCGCGGAAGTTGAAGCAGATGCAGGCGTCGTCATCGCGAATAGTTGCCAGCGGCTCGCCTCGGCTATCACTGCAGACGAACGGGATGACGAATTCGTCGGTCACGCTCTTGTTGTAGGACTCCTTCATCCCCTGCACAGGGTCGGCGAACTTGCCGCCCTCAGCTTGCCCAAAGACCATGGCGTTATATGCCTTGGCAATGCGTTCCCAGCGCCGGTCGCGGTCCATAGCGTAGTAGCGGCCGTTGACCGTGGCGATCTTTCCGGTGTTGTACTCGCGCATCTTCTGCTGCAACTGCTCGAGATAGCCCGCGCCGTTGGTGGGCAGGGTGTCGCGGCCATCCATGAATGCGTGGACGAAAACCCTTTCCACGCCATTCTGCTTGGCCATTTTCAGCAGCGCATAAAGATGGGTGTCGCGCGAGTGCACGCCGCCATCGGAAACCAGGCCGAATAGATGCAAACGGCGGCCGCCGGTGCGGGCGTGCTTCATGGCGGCAAGCAGCACGGGGTGCGAAAAGAACTCGCCGTTCTCGATCATCAAATCGATGCGCGTAATGTCCATGTGGACAATGCGCCCGGCGCCTATATTGAGGTGGCCGACTTCACTGTTGCCCATCTGCCCATCGGGCAAGCCGACGAACTTGCCGCTGGTATGAATGAGCGTGTTGGGATACTCCCGCAGCAAACGGTCATAAGTCGGCTTGCGCGCCAGCGCGATGGCATTAGCCTTAGTTTCGGCGCGATAGCCCCAGCCGTCGAGAATGATAAGAACGAGTGGTTTAGGACGAGTCATAAATAAAGCTCTTAGCTCCTGGCTATTGGCTTTTCAGTTTCTAATCTCTGAGTTTCGGCTCGACTGAAATGAATTCTGCTGACCGGGAAAGACACGGTTTTATCCGTGCCGCTCAAGCTCATCACAATCGCGGGCGTTAACCGCTGAGGTGAACGCATTTCGGAGATTATACCCTGAACGCCATTCATCAAAGCAGCTCCCACGAGGAGCGCAAAAGCAAATGACGAAAATCTTGTTGGCAAACGGCTGAGTCCAACTAAAATGGGGTAGCTTCGATTTTATTTCGCGCAAAAGGAAAAACTAATGCCAATTAGCGAGCTGCTGCTTCCCGAATTCGATCAGGAAATGAAAGTCACACGCACGATGCTCGAGCGTGTCCCCTTCGACAAGCAGGGTTTCACGCCCCATGCAAAGTCGATGCCGCTCGACAAACTCGCGCCGCATGTAGCGGAATTGGCCGGCTTTGGGTTGGTGGTACTAACCACGCCGGAACTGGATTTTTCTGCCGGCGCAAACCGGCCTCGTCCGCCATTTGAACAGGCAGGCCTGCTGAAACTGTTTGATGAGAATGTCGCCAGGGTCCGGGGCGCACTGCAAAATACGAAAGACGACGCCTGGACGCAGCCCTGGAAGCTGACTTTTCAGGGCAAGCCAGTTTTTAAAGGGTCGCGCTTTATGGCTTACCGGCAGATGTTTCTGAATCATCTGGTGCATCATCGGGCACAGCTTGGGGTATACCTTCGTCTGAATGATAAGCCGCTCCCGGCGACCTACGGACCGTCAGCGGATGACACGATGGGATTCTAGCCGTCAGCTAGTTTTCAAGCAGAGCGCTCCGCGGATTCTCTACCAGATAATCCGCACTGGGTACTGCTCAAAGACCGGATCCGCCGTCACCAGCGGCAGGTCCTCCTCCAGGCTCTGCGCGATGAGGATGCGGTCGAAGGGATCACGATGATGCAGTGGGATTTCTTCCAGCCGCTTCACGTGATCAAACGTGAGTGGGAGAACCGAGACCCCATTTGCGGTCAACTGCGCAACCAGGTAGGGCGCGACGGGCACGGGCAACGACAACTTGTCGATTTGCGCCTTGGCGACAATCTCCCAAAGGCTGGCAACGCTGATCCACACATCTGCTGCCGGCAGGAGGGCCCGCACGCGACGGGACAGCCTAGGCTCATCCTGAAGGCCCCAAAGGAATACATGAGTGTCGATCAGGACCTTCATCACCAGACATCACCAGAACAAATCTTCGATTTCCTTCGGCAAGGGATCGTTGAAATCATCGGGAACCACAAACTCGCCTTTAGCCGAACCTAGCTTGAACCGTGGCCGCTCAGAGGGTATGGCTACCAACTTCGCCACCGGCTTGCCCGCCTTGGCGATGATAACTTCTTCGCCCATCGCCACTCGTTCCAGCAGGCGCGAAAGGTGGGTCTTGGCCTCGTGGATGTTAACTTCCATGATTTTATACTAGACTAAGTCATGGACTAAGTCAAGAAGCTAGACTCCACCTCCGTCCCTTCATAGCGCATCGACTTTCGCTCCAGTCAAGCAGTCTTTCAAACCTTGTAATTCAGCGCCTTCAGCCCCAGGAACCTCGCTGCCCCGCCCAACTCCTCTTCAATCCTCAGCAGTTGGTTGTACTTTGCGATTCGGTCGGTCCGAGAGGCTGATCCCGTCTTGATTTGTCCCGCGCCCGTGGCCACGGCCAGGTCCGCGATGAACGTGTCTTCCGTCTCGCCGGAGCGGTGCGAAATCACCGATGTGTACCCATTCCGGCGGCCAAGGTCGATCGCGTCGAGCGTTTCGCTCACCGTGCCGATTTGATTCAGCTTGATGAGAATCGAGTTGGCAATTCCCTTCTCAATGCCCTTAGCGAAAATCTCAATGTTGGTGACAAAAATGTCGTCGCCCACCAACTGAATCTTCCCGCCCAGTTCCTTGGTCAGCACTTGCCAGCCATCCCAATCTTCCTCTGACAATCCATCTTCCAGCGAAACGATAGGATAATCGTTGACCCACTTCGCCCAGTAGCGCACCATCTCTTCGGAACTCTTTGCCGACTTGTCCGATTTCTTGAATATGTATTTGCCATCTTTGAAGAACTCGCTGGCCGCGGGGTCGAGGGCAATGGCAATCTCTTCGCCCGGCTTGTAGCCAGCCTGCTGAATCGCTTCCAGCACAACTTCAATGGCTTCGACGTTCGACTTGAGCGATGGCGCAAATCCGCCTTCGTCACCGACAGCAGTGTTGTATCCGCGCTTCTTGAGTACGCCTTTCAACGTGTGAAACACTTCTACGCCCCAGCGCAGTGCCTCTGAGAACGACTCCGCGCCGACAGGCATGACCATGAACTCCTGGAAATCGACGTTGTTATCGGCATGCGCGCCGCCGTTGAGGATGTTCATCATGGGCACCGGCAGCGTGTTCGCGCCAGCCCCGCCCAAGTAACGGTACAGCGGCAACCCAAAGCTCCTTGCCGCCGCGCGCGCCGCCGCCATCGAAACCGACAGAATAGCGTTGGCGCCAAGGCGCCCTTTGTTCGGCGTGCCATCCAGTTCGATCATCTTCTGATCGAGCACACGCTGGTCAGCGGCATCGAAATCGGCCAGCCCCTCGGCAATTTCGCCGTTTACGTTTTCGACCGCCTTGAGCACGCCTTTGCCCATGAAACGCTGCTTGTCGCCATCGCGCAGTTCGACGGCCTCGTGCTCGCCGGTCGAAGCGCCGCTGGGAACAATGGCGCGCCCAGAAGACCCGTCCTGCAGGAACACTTCGGCTTCAACCGTAGGATTGCCGCGCGAATCCAAAACTTCGCGGGCGTGGATTTCACTGATGTTCGTCATAGATGATTCCTCAACTTTCGCTGGAGTCACTTCGTGTTTGGTGGCTGTACTGAACGAAAAACGACGACCGGTGAGATAACCGACGCCGGTGTAGGTCTTGCCCATAGATGAACCGGAAAGCGCGATTATAAACCAGAGGCGAGGAAGGTTCGGTGACGGATGCGCTGATACGGCTGTGAAAAACTCGATTTTCTAAGCCACTGAAGTTACAGGAAGTTTTGCCTGGCGGGAATTCAACTTGCTTTGGCGCTGCGCGCTCGATGCTCCTGCGGAAGCAAGCCTGCATAGATGGTGCGCATCGCCGAAGTTGGAACTCCGCTCGCCTCGCCCAAACGCACCACCACGCCGATAATCGCCTCCAGTTCTGACGGCTTCCCATCGGCGATGTCGCGTTGCATCGATGACGTGCCACTTCCCGGCAGCGAATCCACGAAGCTGAGCGTATGAGCTACCACCTCGGCATCGAGCCGAATGCCCTGCCTGCGAGCAACTGCGGCCACTTCCTCCATCACCTGCCGCAGCAGTGCACGCGTCGGCAGGCACTGCCGTAGTTCCCCAACCGTTGCCCGCGCTACCGCGCCTACGCCACTCACACCCGCAATGAACAGCAGTTTCTCCCACAGTGCAGCGCGCATGTCGGGGGGCGTTTTCACGCTCATGCCGGCTTCGCCGAGGGCTCGCGCCAAGCTGTTTGCGGAGGGTGACAGCGCCGATCCGTCATACTCGCCCAGCGCGACCTTGGGCTGCAGCCCGGCGTGGCGAATCAAACCCGGTTGTTCGACCGCGCTGATGATCCGACACAGCCCGATTAGAGTGTGCTCAGCCCCGAGGACATGCCGGACCTGATCCGGCGCTTCTATGCCGTTCTGCAGAGGAAGCACTTTGGTTCCAGATTTCATCAGTGGGCGGACGGCCTTCGCCGCTTCGCTGACTTGCCACGCCTTGACCGTCAGGATGACCGCGTCCACCGGAGCAATCTCTTCAGGCGCGTCCGTCGCTTGCGCCGGCGCAATCGTAAACCCATCCTTCGGGCCCTGGACACGCAAGCCATTCCGGCGGAATGCCTCCAAGTGTGCCCCGCGGGCAACCACTGCGGTCCAATAGCCGGCTCGCGCCAACACGCCGGCAAAATAACCGCCCACCCCTCCGGCTCCGTAAACCGCGAATCTAGGCTCAGACATACCTGTCACGCGGCCAAGATTCGATCCCGCATTCCCCCATAGATGAAGGTCTTCACCATGTCGTACTCGTAAAAATCATGCGGGAAACCGAGTTCGACCGCGCTGGCCTCGTTCAGTTCCGCGACCTGCTCGTCTGTCAGAACCAAGGTCAGACTGTCGAGGTTATCCTGCAACTGCGAAATGCGCCGCGCTCCGATGATGGGAATGACTGGAACGTCGCGATAACGCAACCAAGCCAGCGCCACCTGGGCAAGCGAGCGCCCCACCTGCTCGCTGATTTTCTTCAGCGCGCCAACGATCCGGTCTGGCCGCTCGCCGGTCTTGAGAAATTGCTTGGATGTTTCCGTCTCATATCGCGCGCCGCTCTCTCTTTTCGAGTGATACTTTCCGCTGAGCAGGCCCCCACCAAGTGGAGACCACGCCGTAACTCCCAGTTTGAAAGCCTTGGCCATGGGGATGAGTTCCCGCTCGACGGTGCGTTCCACCAGCGAGTATTCAATTTGCAGGCCAGCAAACTGCGTCCAGCCGCGCAAATCGGCAAGCGTGTTGGCTTGCGCGATCCACCACGCGGGCGCGTCTGAGACTCCGATGTAAAGCACCTTGCCTTGGCTCACCAGATCGTCGAAGCCGCGCATCACTTCTTCTACCGGAGTGAGCCGGTCCCAAACGTGCATCCAATAAAGATCGACGTAATCGGTCTTCAGTCGCCGCAGCGAGGCTTCTAGAGCCTGCACCATGTTCTTGCGCTGATTGCCGCCCGCGTTCGGATCGTTCCCCGGAAATGCGTTGGTGTACTTGGTTGCCAGCACCACTTCATGCCGATGGCCTTGAATAAATTCGCCGAGGAACGATTCGCTGGTTCCACCGGTATACATGTTGGCGGTATCGATAAAGTTGCCGCCGGCCGCTCGATAGGCTTCGTAAATCTTCCGCGATTCGTCTTTTGGCGAGCCCCAGCCCCATTCCTCGCCAAACGTCATGGTGCCCAGCGACATCTCTGCAACCCTTAGACCGCTATTGCCAAGCAATCGATATTTCATGGTTTCTCGCCTTTCTCGCTCAATGATATTAAGTTCTGTTCGATTCAACCACAACGCGCCCTGATTCAAAATTGACGCTCCGAATCCCGACTGCGCTCCGACAAGAGTGCCTTGCCATGTTGCAATACAAGGCAAGCTATCTCATAAATCGCTCTGGGAAGGGCACGGCTTCCAGGGTCTGTGTCGCAACTCGAGTCTTGATCCTAGCGGTGGGACAAACCAGGCCTCAGTCGCGCAGCGACGACATTCATTAGCCCGGCACGAAAGTGCCGGGAAGGCGAAGGTGGAACGAAACCGAGTCCCTTCAGGGACGGCACCGAGTTGCGACACAGACTCTTCCAGCCGTGCCGCCCCGAGCCAATAAAGACGCGGGCTTTAGCCCCTGAGGAAACGTTCCGTTTGCTCCTCTGGTGCGTTACGAGATGGCCTCGAATCGGACAAGGGATTAACTGTGATAGCCGAGACTTGACCCTTCACACCATGCTCTCCGGTAGGGTCGCTATCGTCAGACTGACGCCTGCCAGGGGATTTTGAGCGGGGCTGACAACGTCAATTGACAATGCAGGCAGGCCCGCCGCAATCGCTTGCCCGGTTAGGGTCCACTTGACCCCTTCCTTTCCATGCCATCCAGGCACAGAAGATCACAGGCGGTAACATCGCGCAGCCAAACTCACCGACAAAGTACCTGGTCCGCCCCTGGTCGATGGTCAGGGGGTCAAGATATCCCTGGATGATTGCGTTGTGCGAGGCATGCAGCAGCACGGCAGGCCACACGCTTCCTGACTTTAACCTTATCCACGCGAATACGAAGCTGGCGGAAACCGTCATCGTGGCGAAGCAAGTGACGGCGTACCAAATTGGCGTGCCCGAGTTGTAGTCGCTCCAGATAATCAACGGAGCATGCCAGACACTCCAGATCACGCCGCTGATTGCGGCGGTCCGCGTGAACGACTTGAATTTCATAAGCTCCGGGACCAGAAAACCGCGCCAGCCGATCTCCTCCCCCGCCGCCCAAAGACAACCGAACAGGACCGCGCCGATGGAACCAAGCAAATAGAAAATCGTCAGCAGAACCCATGTTGGTTCCGAAGACATGTGCAGTAGGCTCCGTATTCTCTCCACTGTTTGCTCTTTGGGAAAACCGCCTAGACCCGTTACCCAAACCAGCAAATAGGCTGGCCATATATAGATCATCGGAATCGCCCAGCCTGCCAGCAGATACCTCGCCTTTCCCAAACCCCAACCGAACTCAAGCAACGATCTTTTCGTCAAGAAACCAGTCAGGATTCCAGCGGCAGCCGGACACCACATAAGTCCGAAGATGTAGGACGCTTTCATCCCATGGCGAAGGCAGAGCACATAGAAAACAGAGCTGAGTGAGAAAACGAGAACCAAGTAAGTGAGGACACGAACACGAGGGCTCGGAGCCATTGAGCGCTTCTCCCAGAAGGATCGAGGATAGAATACTCTGCTGCTTTTGGGAAAGCAGTCGGGCTCCCTCAAGTCGGGCCGCTCGTTAGGGGCTTGGGTCCCACGGATCAACCGATTCCTGCAAGCTCGGCGCGGGCCTGACGTATCTACGCTGGTTCCCTTTTGACCTAGGCTCTTGTTCCAGTCAGACCAGTCCCTTACAGTCGAAATTGAGATGGTGGACCGTACGGAAACTCTCAGCGTCGGCTCCCCAGCGCCGGATTTTTCATTGTCGGCTGCCAACCGGGAAGGAAGCTTTTCGCTTTCGTCCTTGCGGGCGCAGGGGCCAGTGATTCTGGAGTTTCTTCGCGGCACGTGGTGACCGAATTGCGTCAAGCGCATGGCCCAGTTTGAGCCACGGAAACAGGAGCTTCAGCAGGGCGGCGCGCAACTGGTTTTCGTCGCCGCCGAGAAACGCGAAGGAGTATGGAAGCCGGTCGAGTTTTTGCAGAAACATCCGACTGGGTTTCCCTTTTTGCTGGACGAGGACCGATCGGTGACCAAAGCGTATGGGATTTATCACCGACTCGGAATGGACGCGATCAACATCGCGCACCCGGCAACGATCGTGGTGGATCGCGGGGGGATGGTGCGATTTATCTACCGCGGCCAAAGCCAAAGCGACCGGATCGCGGTGGACGCTGTGCTGGCCGTGGTGAAGATGCTTTCGAGTTTAGCGTGAGAATGCGGATTCTGCGCGATGCAGATTCAGGAGGAACCATGAAAAGACTTATCGTGTTGCTCTGCACCCTGATGGTTGCCGCAACAGTAGCGGCGCAGGATAATATCTCCCTTCCCGAAGGAACGTCTTTGAAAGTGAAGCTGGAGAATACTATCGCAACCTTTTCGAACAAAGCCGGAGATCCCTTTTCTGGCCGGGTCATGGAGCCGGTTCTGCTCGACGGGAAGACAATCATCCCGGCAGGCAGCGAGGTTCAGGGAAGACTCACCAAAGTGAGCGAGCCCCGGCGCATCGCGGGCAAACCAACGATTGGCATCTTTCCTGAGGCCGTCATCTTGCCCAGCGGCGAGCGCTTGATGCTCAACGCCGCATTGGTCGATACCAGCCTGCGCAACGGGACCGACGTGAACAACGAAGGCCAGTTCAAGGGCAAAGGGCACACTGGCAAAGACATGACCGAAGTCGGGATGGGCACCGGAGCAGGCATGATTGCGGGTGGCTTGATCGGCGGTGGCAAAGGCCTACTGATCGGCGGCGCCATCGGCGCAACTGCAACCGTTACCCATTGGCTGACCAAGCACAATTCCGCCATGTTGCCGGCGGGCACCGAGCTTGATATGGAATTGAGCCGTCCGCTGGTGATGACGGCGGCGACCGCCGGGCAGTGACAAGCCGCTGCGGCTGGGCGGGATGTCGCGTACAGCTTGAGTTTGGCTAGAGGTCGGGAACCTGCACGGGCGGGGACGCCGGTGCCTCCATCGATGACTGAATCAGAGTCTCCTTAGAACGACAGCGCCTTCAGTTCCTCTTCCGACAGCAACTGCAACTCGATCCAGCCTTCCACTGGCAATGCGTCGACCGGCAGCCGGTTCTGCCAGATGCTGAAACGTAAACGGATCTTCGTGGCGACCGGAGATACCGCTTTCCCGCTTGGCTTTGTGCTCAATCCCGGGACTGGTCTTGCCAACAACCACTCCAGCGCAACCCTGAATTCAAAATTCTTTGCCAACGCCAGTTTCATTTCGGCGGCTGGCTTCTCGGAACTGGCCAAAGCTTCCCCACTCTCGGGCGGGCCGACTTTCCAGCTTTGAATTTTGCTGCCCTCGACTTGTACGTCCAGCCGCAGAGCGCGCCGGGGCCGCTGCCCGTCCGCCGCCCACGATTCCAGGTTCACCAGGAGGGCAAAATCCGTTTCCGGCACTTTACCCGCAAAGTCCAACCTTCCGTAGACATTGTGCTGGTCAATCCCCGCCCACACCGAATCCACCAGGAAACGCTTGCCGTGCATCGCGCCAGCGCGGTGGTCGGCAGTATAGATTGCTGCTCCCATCCACTCGAAATACCGCACCATGTCCCCGCTGATGCGCGGATGGATGTAGTGGGTTTGCGGAGTGAACTCCGGGCGCGACACGCCGCCAAAAATCGGCTGGGCCAAGTGGTCCGGCGGAGTGGAACCCAACAACTGGTAGACGTTCGAAAGGTGCTTTCGGTAAAGTTCGTCGAAATCCCGGTCGTTCGCCGAATGGTGCTCAGGCCCATACCACCAATTCCAGTCGCTGCCTTCCCCAACCAGTAGCTCCTCGTAAGCCAGCTTGCTCTGGGCCTCGCTGCCATGCGAGGCGTTCTGGGCATAGAAGTCTCTTGCCTTATGCAGGTAGTCCCAGGATTTGTTGTCCTCTGGCGCACCAATCCACACATTGAAATTGGCATTGATCCACGAGCCGGGAACCAGGTTCCTGAGTGCCGGAAAATCCTTTTGGCGGGCTATCGCCTCAGACACTGTAACGGCTTCGAGTCCTGGCGTGTTGCTCATCGCGTCGTAAAATCGGCGCAGAAACTCACGTCCAGAACGGGGATAGTATTCCCAAGCATTCTCGCCGTCCAAGATTACCGATACCGCCGCATCTCGCCCTTTTTTTACAATTGGTTCTGCAGCTCTCTTAATGTTATGCATCAGGTGATTGGCGGCATCCTGCGCGGGCATTCCCGAATACACGAATCCCACCAGATCCGAGATCGTGTGATCCCGGAAAATCATGTGCATTTGCGTACCGCCGTTTTCGTACCGGTGAACGGCGTACAACTTCTCAGCCGCTGGTTCCGATAGACGCCCGTCTCCGTCGCGGGCGAAGTGCAACCCGATGCTGCGCCCCAACACCCCCTCGTCCGTTGCCAGCCAGCGAATCCCCAACGACTGTGCGATTGCCAGCACCTCCTCCGAGACGCTGCCTTCCGAGGGCCACATGCCTTGCGGTCGTACTCCGAAAACTTGCTGGTGTAAATCCAGTCCGCGCACGATTTGCTCGCGCGCGTCTTCGGGATGTTGGAAGCGGTTCTGCGGCAGGGAAAGGCCGGGCGAAGAAACAGCCCCCTGATTGGTATCGCAGACCAACGGCAGGATGGGGTGGTAGAAGGGCGAAGTGGAAATTTCAATTCTTCCCTGCTGTGCCGCCCGTGCGTGTGCGGGCAACACTTCCCCGATCCGTTCCCGCTCGGCGGTGATCACAAAGTGCTGGTCTTCCAGCGAAAAGTCACGGCCCTTTTTGACCAAGTCCGCGATGCTCTTTTCTTGCAGGAAGAATTCATCAAACCAGGCCAACTGCGAGAGCACCTGCAGATCGGTGAAATCTTGCGTAGTAAAGTGTCTGGCCGTACGTTCGGGATTGTCGCCGTCGGCCCGAAACCGCTCCCACAACTCATGATAGCGGGGGTAGCGCCCAATCATGTTGACCGCGTTCGCCTGAAACAAGTACTGCAATGCGAAGCGGCGTTCATCCGGCGTCAAGTCCTTGGCTGGCCGCGACGCCACTTGCAGAAACGGGTCCTGCGCCATGCCCAACGCGTAATCCTGGATCTGCGTGATCAGTGAAGGCACCAGATTGAAGGTCTGATGCACGTTGGGGAACTCCTCAAGCAGCTTGACCATGCCGTAATAGTCTTTAAGCGCGTGCAGACGGACCCAAGGCAGACGATATTCCCCAGTAACCAGGTCCTTATAGAACGGCTGGTGCTGGTGCCAAAGAATGATGACGCGTGTTACCGGCATGCCAAGCATTGAGTCTAGCATGCACATGGCCGCTTTCTGTGCTGGCAGATAGCACCATTTGGACGGGGTTCCGAACCGGTTAACTGGCGGGTGGGGCGGCAACGCGGTGCGCCTGCCGTATTTTAGGTAGACTATATCTTTGTGGTTAGGTTGTTTAGCGATCCATAATGGAAAACACGCAAACTGCATCCGCTTCGCGCTCCGACATCTCGCTGCTCACTCCAGAAGATCTGCATCTGTTCAACGAAGGGCGCAACTACCGCGCCTACCAGAAACTGGGGGCGCATTTGCTCGCCGATCATGACGAGCCCGGGGTTTGTTTTAGCGTTTGGGCGCCCAATGCCCGCGAAGTCAGCGTGGTGGGAAGTTTCAACCGCTGGGACAAGGTCACCCACCCGCTGTTTCCTCGGGAAAGCTCGGGCATTTGGGAGGGTTTTGTTCCCGGTGTTCGCCAGGGTGATTTGTACAAATTTCACATCCGCTCACACCAACAAGGATACGTGGTCGATAAGGCAGACCCGTTCGGACTACTTCATGAAAAGCCGCCGCGCACAGCCTCGGTGGTATGGAACCTGGACTATCAGTGGAGCGACCATGAGTGGATGCAGAACCGGAAGGGCAGGAATTCGCTGCAGGCTGCGATGTCAATTTATGAAGTGCACGTGGGCTCGTGGATGCGCGTTGCGGCAGATCACAACCGCCCCCTGACCTATCGCGAGTTGGCCCCTAAGCTAGCCGAATATGCTCGGCACATGCGGTTCACCCACGTGGAATTTTTGCCCGTTATGGAACATCCGTTCTACGGTTCGTGGGGATACCAGACCACCGGTTACTTCGCTCCCACGTCGCGTTACGGCACGCCGCAGGATTTCATGTTTCTTGTGGACCTGTTGCATCAGCACGGCATTGGCGTGATCCTCGATTGGGTTCCTTCGCACTTCCCTTCCGACGCTCATGGGCTGTCCTATTTCGACGGGACTCATCTGTTTGAGCACGCCGACTCACGCCAAGGATTCCATCCCGATTGGAAAACCTACATCTTCAATTATGGCCGCACCGAAGTCCGCAGCTTTCTGATGTCCAGCGGCATGTTCTGGCTGGACAAGTATCATGCTGACGGACTGCGAGTGGATGCGGTGGCCTCCATGCTGTACCTCGATTACTCCCGCAAGCAAGGCGAATGGCTCCCCAACCAATACGGGGGACGGGAGAACCTGGATGCCATCGATTTCCTTCGGCAGTTCAACCAGGAGGCCTATCAGGAACATCCCGACATTCAGACCTACGCAGAAGAATCGACCGCTTGGCCGATGGTTTCTCGCCCGGCCTACGTGGGTGGTCTGGGCTTTGGGCTGAAGTGGGACATGGGCTGGATGCACGACACGCTGGAGTATTTCAGACAGGATCCGATTCACCGCAAATATCACCATCAGAAGCTCACCTTCCGCATGCTGTACGGCTTCACCGAAAACTTTGTGCTGCCCCTGTCGCACGATGAGGTGGTTCACGGCAAGGGGTCGCTGCTCGGCAAAATGCCTGGGGACGAGTGGCAGAGGTTTGCCAATCTTCGCTTGCTGCTTGGCTACATGTTTGCGCAGCCAGGCAAGAAATTGCTATTCATGGGCGCTGAGTTCGGTCAGGTGCCAGAATGGGGACATGAATGGGGGTTGGAATGGTCTGTCCTGCAGTACGCAAAACACAGCGGCCTCCAGAAATGGGTAGAGCAGTTGAACCGCGCTTACCGCGAGCAGCCAGCCTTGCACGAACTGGAACACGATCCCGCAGGCTTTGAGTGGGTCGATTGCAACGACAACGAAACCGGGACGATCTCGCTGCTGCGCAAAGGAAAGTCCGAGGAAGCACGCGTGGTGGTGGTCTGTAATTTCACTCCGGTGCCGCGGCTGGAGTATCGGGTGGGAGTTCCCAGCGGCGGATATTGGCGAGAACTTCTAAACAGCGATGCGGCAGAGTACGGCGGCAGCGGCATGGGAAATCTGGGAGGAGTGCAAGCCGCAGCTGAATCCATCCATGGTCGCCCGTATTCGCTCAACCTGACCCTGCCGCCTTTGGCGGCCTTGTTTTTGAAAGCCGAATGACAGGCAGGCTGCCGAAATGTCGGCGTGGCTTGGCCTGCGCGGATGGCGCAAGCGTTGTCGTTAAGCTGCGCGATTCAGCATTGGCAGGGGACTCCGATTTCAGGTGGAGAATTTTTCCGCTCCGCAAGGAGAAGCCCAATACGGTCCAAGATGTTCCGTAAAGGGACTCCTTTCATCAACGCGGCATCGACGTATGGCGATATCTCTTCGACCGCCGGATCACTGCCGGATACCATCATGATGGGTAGTAATGGATTCAGCATCTTGAGCTGCTCTGCCAGTTCGTTGCCATCCATGCCTGGCATCTCCAGATCCACAATGACCAGATCAACGTTTCCCTTGAACTGACACACCGTCAAGGCCTGTGCACCGTCGCCCACAGTAATCGGTTCGTAGCCATTCCTGCTCAACATCTCCTGGTACAGTTCACGCATTCCGGGATCGTCATCGACGCACAATACGACTCGATTTTCCATAGGGCGGCGTTCCTCTTCTCATGCCTGCCCCGTTTCCGGTGCACATGGAATGCCAAAGTGTCGTGCGTGCTAGACTGCAATTGACCGGCACGCCATGCGGATTCTGACCCGCTACATTCTGCGCGAAGTTACCTCCCACGCCCTGATTGGCGTGACCATATTCACCTTCGTGCTGTTTACCCGCGATCTCGGCCAGATCCTGGAGTTGGTGGTGCGCAACAGCGCTCCCTTGCCCAGTGTGGCACAGATTTTTTTCTATATTATTCCAGTGACGCTCACCATCAGCCTCCCTGCTGGTGTACTGGTAGGGATTTTGATCGGCCTGAGCCGCTTGGCGGCCGACAGCGAAATCACCGCCATGCGCGCCAGCGGCATCGGAGTCTGGACCTTCTTGCGCATCATTTCCATGTTTGCGGCTGTGGCGTGGATTCTGGCGTTGGCCAACGGAGTTTATCTGGCCCCGCAATCGCAGGCAGCCATGGTGCGTTTGCAGGACCGGCTCAAATCTTCGCAGGTGTCTTTTGAAGTGCAGCCTCGCGTCTTTTACGAGGGCTTCCCGCAGCTTGTGCTGTATGTGCAAAGCGTAAAAGGGGCGGAAGGAGCGGCGATCTGGAAGGGAGTGTTCATCGCCGATACCAGCAACCCGCAGTACCCGCGGATCACGCTGGCCCAGCAAGGCATTTTGGTAAGCGAAGGGCCGGAGCTGCTCCACCTCCATCTGAGCCATGGCTCGACGCACGAGTTGGATCCCAAGGACCTGAGCCGATATCAGATTTCGACTTTTGACCAGACCGATATCCCGATCGCCGCACCCGCTGCCAATCTTGCGAAAGAGCAGGAACCCGCCCCGCTCACGCAATTGAGCACGGCTGAACTCTGGCGGAAAGGAAATGCTGCCGGGAACACACCGGCAGCCCGATGGTCGCTGATTGAGTTTCACCGCCGCCTGGCCCTGCCAACCGCTTGCCTGGTCTTAGCCTTGGTGGGCATTCCGCTGGGGCTGTCTTCCAAGAAGGGCGGCAAGTCGAGCGGCTTCGTTCTCACCATTCTATTGGTGTTTGCCTACTATTTTGCTTCATTGGTGGGAGTGTCGTTGGCCCGGCAAGGCAGAGTCTCTCCCGGCGTGGGAGTCTGGCTGGCCGATATCGTATTCTTTTTCGCCGGTGCACTTTTGTTGTACCGGGCGGAGCGCAGGCCGTTCGAAATCGCATCGTTATGGCCGCAAAGGACTACCCCTAAAGCCAATGGCAGGCCGCTGCGCCTTCGCCTTGCTCATGCCGACAGAGCACTGGAACGCGCTTCTTCGCGCCACCGCGTGTTAAGCGCACGCTTTCCCACCATCCTCGATGACTACGTACTGCGGGACTTTTTTGTCAACTTGGCGATGGTGCTGGCGACATTCCTCATGCTGCTGCTGGTGTTCACTCTGTTCGAGCTATTGGGAGATATTCTGCGCAACCAGGTTTCACCGCTGGTGGTGAGCGAATATCTGCTGAACGTCACACCCTATTTCCTCTACAACATCACGCCGCTGAGCATTCTGCTGGCGGTGTTGATTACCCTGGGAATCATGCAGCGAGCCAACGAAATCACTGCCATGAAGGCCACGGGGATCAGCATTTACCGGATCATTGTTCCCCTCCTGGTAGCGACGGCCGTGCTCGCGGCTGGCTTGTTTTTCTTCGACCAGATCTACCTGCCTCATGCCAACAAACGGCAGGATGCTCTGCGCAACCTGATCAAGGGCAAGCCTCCACAAACCTACCTGAATCCGGAGCGCAAGTGGATTTTCGGAGAGCATTCCAATATCTACTACTACCAGTTGTTCGACTCCGACCGGAACCAATTCGGACGCCTTTCGGTGTTTCAGTTCGATCCCGCCACTCTCCAGTTGACCCGACGGATTTATGCCGATCGCGCCCGTTGGGAAGGAACTGTCGGCCGTTGGGTGTGCACGCAGGGATGGGTGCGCGATTTGCGCGGGCCTGCGATCGAAGACTACCGCACCTTCCTGGTGGACAGCTTCTCGGCGGTGAGCGAACCGCCATCGTACTTTAAGAAGGAAGTGAAGCAGTCGTCCGAAATGAGCTACGACGAGCTGCGCCGCTACATCCGCGACCTGCAACAGAGCGGCTTCGATGTAGTGCGCCTCAAAGTGCAACTGGCCAAGAAATTCGCCTTCCCGGCGATCACGCTGGTCATGGCGGTTCTGGCGATTCCGTTTGCCCTGTCAGCAGGTCGCCGAGGCGCAGTGGCCAGCGTCGCTATAGCAGTGGGAATTGCCGTGATTTACTGGACGGTTTCTGGACTGCTGGAAGCGATGGGAAACATCAGCCAGTTGCCACCCGTGCTCGCGGCCTGGTCGCCAGACGCCATCTTTGCGCTGGTTGGGGCGTATCTGATCCTGAAAGTGCCTACCTAAATGTGCATGGGTGTAAGGCTTTCAAGACGTCATCCCGAAGCCCCGCGTTTCCTCCAGCGGGGCGAGGGATCTGGCGTGGAGAACATACCAAGCCTCTTGACGTGTTCCTCACAGACGCATCAAACAATTGCGTTAGGACTGGGTATGACGCGCCCGAAGGCCATTTCCGGGTCCACGCCAGATCCCTCACTCGGCTGAAGTACGCCGCTTTTCGGGATGACTCCTCCGAATGGGCGCGGGCGATCCGCTGGTTACGGCGTACAGCAATCGTAGGACCCATCCAGATTCTATTTCGCCACCACTGCCGAAGGCTGGCCGCCGCTAGTCACGTACGGCGATCCCAAATTACCTAGCTGGCCCGTGCCCGTGGCAAGGGTATAGATCGACAGAGACGTGCCCCCAATGTTGGCCACATAGGCGTAATCGGTGGGATTGGTGGTTGTGTTTCCCACTGCCGTACCGGTCTGGCCGGAACGGACAGTAATCGACACCGGACTGGTGCCGGTAGAAATGGTGGGATTGGACAGCGGGGTCAGAACTCCACTCCCAGGGCTGAACGCATATTGCGAAACCTGGTTCGACGCATAGTCGGCTACGTAGACAAAATTAAAGTTGGGATCTTCTGCGATGGCCACAGGCTGCTCACCGGCAGTAACGGGCGTGCCTACTTGCGTCATCGTGCCATTGGGAGTGCTACAGGTTGCCGACGTGACTACGCACAGGGCAAAGCTGGTCACGTTGTTCGATCCCTGATTGGCCACAAACAGAAAGGTTCCGTTTTGTGAAATGGCAACCGCCGCCGGCGCGATGCAAACGGATGGAGATGCACACGCGGGGTAGGGCGAACCACCAACTGCTGTCAACGCTCCAGAAGTGCCGTCGTAGGCAAAGGCCGAAACCGTGTTTGTAAATTGGTTGGCTACATACAGGTAATTTCCGGCAGGAGGGACGGCAACTGAAACCGGTCCGGTAGCAGTAGTGGTCCCGGGAGCAATCGTAGTAAACGGTGAACCCTTTACCTGAGTGAGTGAAGTGCCACTGATGGAGAACACCGAAACGTCGTTCGATCCCTGGTTGGCGACAAACAGAAATTTCCCTGAGGGATCAACCGCCAGCCCCATGGGATTCTGGCCATTTTCAGAATCTGTGCCTGTGTTGTAGTTGTTGCCCACCACCAGGGAGCCGTCAGAATTGAGCGTGTAGCTGGTCACAAAGTTGCCGCCGGAATTGGATACGAACAAAGCGTCCATGCCTGGCGTCACCGCGATGGCGGATGGATTCGTTCCCGTTTGGATTGCCGTAATGCCGGAAATTGCGCCCGAACTCAGCGCGATTCCGTAGCTGGTGAGTGTGAGGTTGCCCTGGGTGGTGACGAACAAAAAGCCAGATCCCGAAGACGTGTTCGAAGTACTGCTTGAACTACAGGAAATAGCCAAGGCCACAAGCAGAAGCAGAACTGACCCAGCCAGCACACGAAACTTCATTCCCTTGTTGTTCTCCTTTTTCGGCGTCCAACGCCTGCAAACCTCACGATCCGGCTGTGAGGTCGCCGCTTGAGACGCAGACCTGTTTTTCATCGGTGCATTAAGAATAGCCGGGAAGCGCAAACTCCTCAAGCGCAGACTCAGAAGCCATTGCGCCGTATCGTGACCAATTCCATGTAAGTCGGCAAAAAACACGAAAACTCAGGGAAACCTCGTTGAGCCTCTCTGCGCGCTCGTGCTTTGGCCGCCGGCTTCGCTAGCTCTTGAAAACACCTGCGGTTTGCCCGAATCCGGGATCGTCGGACGCTGTGGGTTCCAGCGGCAAACGAAGCTCGACCACCAAACCACCCCCGTCGCGGTTCCATGCCCGCACACTTCCGCCATGCAAGCGGACCGCCCGTTCCGTGATCGCCAAACCCATGCCCACACCACCAGTTCCGCGTTCGCGGGCGTCATCAATGCGGTAAAAGGGCTGGAAGAGCTTGTCCAGCGAATCCTCAGGCACCCCCGGCCCTGAGTCCGACACCCGAATCACGGCGTGGGAACCGCTTGGGCTTCGCTCATCCTCCATTTGCACTTCGACCGTGCTGCCCTCCCGCGTGTATCGGATGGCGTTGCGCACGACATTTTCGATGGCGCTGTGGAGAAGGCTGGGATTGCCGTTCACCACGCAGTGATTCGAAACCACGACCTCGACCCTGCAAGCGCGGCTCTGCGCCTCGAAAGCGGCATCCCTGGCAATCTCCCGGATTAATTCTTCCAGGTCCACAGTGGATTTCTCTCGGGAATCGGCGCCCGCCTCCAGACGCGAGACGGTGAGGAGGTGCTGAATCAGTTCGTTCAGGCGGCTGGACTCGCGCTCGATGCGGTCCAGCGAACTGCTGGCCTCTGCTCCGCTGCGTTGACGGGCCAGTTCCAAAGCTACGCTCAAACGCGCCAGCGGGGAGCGCAGTTCGTGGGAAATGTCGGTCAGAAGCCGCTTCTGCGCCTGGATCAGGCTCTCGATGCGTTCCGCCATGCCATCGAAATCACGCACCAGTTCGGCAATCTCGTCGTGGCGATGGGGCGAAGGCAAGCCGGCGCGGGCAGTGAGATCACCCGATGCCAACCTTTGAGCCGCCGCGCGCAAGCGCACTACCGGCGCCGTCAAATATCGGGCCAAGATGTAGCAAACCAAGCCGGAAGAAACAATAGCGATCAAAATACCGAGCCCCGGCACACCGTGTGGGCCAAAGATGCCGTGCCGTTCCGGCAACTCAATGATGAGCGTGTAGCGGAGTCCGTTTGGGCCAACGCCGGCTTCGCGCAGCATCGGGAACGGGCTGAAGCGTCCCAGGATTGTGTCGGCCATGTGGCGTTTGCCCAAGACTGCGTCCATGACCGGTTCCGGCGGGCGCCGTCCAAGAAGATCGTGATTCCCTGCATCAAACAGATAGAGGCGTACGCCGCGCGATTCGTGAACCGTTCTAAGATAGTGCCATAATCCTTGCTCGCCGCCGGCCTCATGGGCTGCCACCGCCTCATTGAGCAGCCTGGACTGTTGCGCCTGCAAGGAGGCGATGTCGCTCGGCGGACGCATCGTGACGGTCACGACAATGGCGAGCACCACGAACAAAGCCTGGGCCACCCAGAACGACAGGAAAATCCGTACGAACAGGCTTTTCATTCCGGCGTACCCCCGGCGTGGTCTCGCGGGTGGGCGAAAATGTAACCTACGCCCCGGATGGTCTTAATATGGTCCGTGGTGCTATCGGAGTCCCCCAGTTTCTTGCGCACTTTGCTGACGTGCATATCGATGCTGCGGTCGAACGGTGAGAATTTACGCCCCAGTACGGCGTCCACCAGACGCTCGCGAGGCACGACTCGGCCCGCTTCGCGCAACAACACCTGCAGGAGATTGAATTCCACCGAGGTGAGTTCCACCGGCTTGCCGTTCTGCAGTACGCTGCGCGTCGCCGGATCGAGCTCAATGTCGCCGACTCGAATGATGGCCGGAACGGGATCACCCCCTCCGCCCGTGGTCTGGGTGCGGCGAAGCACCGCGCGAATTCTGGCCACCAGTTCTCTGGGATTGAATGGCTTTGGCAGATAATCGTCGGCTCCGATTTCCAGGCCCACAATCCGGTCAACGTCTTCGCCGCGCGCAGTCAGCAGCAACACCGGAATGCGCGAACTGGCTCGCAGGCGGCGCAGCACATCAAGTCCGTTCAATCCCGGAAGCATGATATCGAGCACGACGAGAAGATGCTCACCACTTTGAGCCCGCTCCAAACCGCGAATGCCATCGCGCACCGCTTCCACCTGAAAGCCTTCCGGCTCCAGATACTCGGTCACCAGGCTGGTGAGTTCTGCGTCGTCGTCAACGACTAGAATGCGATCCACTTGTCCTCCACATCAGTTCTACAACAGAGTGTGCACAGAAGGCGTAAAAAATTGTCAAAGCGCAGGCTCGCATAACGCGAAAAATGCCGTGTTGGCGCTGGAATGACCGCACTCCGGCTTCACTAAGTGCTTTCGCATCAGAAGCACGGCTCGTCACTGTGGTCATATGTGCTTGCAAAGGTTCGTTTTACAAAACTTTACTCCGGTTGACCGACTTTTTACCGCGCTCCCGCACAGAAAGTGTTCTTATAGCTAAGAGCATTCGGGATTCGATGGACCGAAAAAAGGAGAAGTCATGAAGGTCAGAAGTTCGAGAATATTTTCCGTAGTCCTGGCATTTGCGCTGTTGGGGTCAGTCGCCATCGCGCAGGGCCCGCCGCGCGGCCCCATGCACGAGGGCGGTTTCTTCGGCGAGCACATGCTGGGTTTCTTTGCTGACGTGTTGAACCTGTCCGATGCACAGCAGGCTCAGATCAAGCAGATCATGGAATCAACCAGGCCCACCATGGAGCCACTTTTCCAACAGGAAATGCAGAACAAGAAAGCGATGATGCAACTGGTCACCAGCGGCAACTTCGACGAAGCCAAAGCCCAGTCGCTGGCGCAGCAGTCTGCCACCGTACACGCGCAGCTCGAAGTAGCGCATGCCCGGGCGGCGTCTCAAGCGTACCAGGTTCTGACCGCCGAGCAGAAGACCAAGCTGAACGAGTTCATGGCGCGGCGTGAACAGCGTATGCAACAGGATATGCAGGAGCATAGGCACGGGCAGATGCCGCCACCACCACCCGACTCAGAGTAACAGGGCCGCGTGTGTCTGCATGGTGCGTGGGAGCACCTGAGACTCTCACGCACCAGGAATTTCGGAGGTAAGGAAAGAGATGGCGACCATTTCCGCAAATGCTGATCTCGTGAGTGTGCTGGCTGCAGAAATGGCAACTGGAGTAGAACGTGCCGTCGACTGCTGGTTGGCGCAGGTGGAACGTGCTCTGACGGACACTCAATTGACCACGCTGGGCAGGTTGAATGCTGTCCGGGACATTCTGGCCAGCTACAAGACCCTGACCGGCAAGACCTATCTCGAGGGCCGCAAGCAATAGAAGGTTTCAAGGCAACGTAGCCGTATGGACGCTGATTTTTTGTATTCCTGCCTCATCGACTCGACCTGGGTTTTCTTGGGCGGCTGGCTTCTCTTGCTTTTGGGAGCCGGTGTCCGGGCCTTTCGAGCAACTCCACCAACGCCACGCCGCCAATCGAGCCGCTGACGCGCCACCCGTTCTTCCCCGCACGGCGCCGGCTCACGGCAGAATCTGCAACCTTACTGCTAAAATCATATCTATTGGAAGCTCATGCCCCTGACTAGCCTGCGTGCCCTGTTCCCCTACATGAAGAAGTACCGCTGGAGCTATGCGGCGGGGACAGTGTGCGTGTTCTTCAACAACGGCATCTGGATTCTGTTCCCGCAAGTGATTCGCCGGGCCGTCGATGGTTTGCATCTCGGCGTTACCCGCCAGCGCCTGATGACCTACGCTCTCTTGCTGCTGGCGGTAGCGGCGGCCAAGAGCATATTCCAGTTTCTGACGCGTTGGATTGTCATCGGAGTTTCTCGCGAGATTGAATTCGACCTGCGCAACGCTTTCTTCCGCCACCTGGAAAGCTTGTCGTACTCCTACTATCAGCGGACGCGCACCGGCGACATCATGGCCCGCGCCACCAACGATCTGAATGCGGTGCGCATGTTGCTGGGGCCGGCGATCATGTATTCGGCCAACACTTTTGTGTTTACCGCCGGCGCATTAGCGTTCATGCTGTCCATCAGTCCGAAACTGACCATGTATGCCTTCCTGCCGCTGCCCATCGTCAGTATTGTGGTGCAACGTTTCGGGCGGCAGATTCATGAACGCTTTGAGCGCATCCAGGCAATGTTTTCCGAGATCTCCGCCCGCGCTCAGGAGAATTTTTCCGGTGCCCGCGTCATCCGTGCCTACGTGCAGGAAGATGCGGAGATCGCCGCTTTTGAGGGCTCAAATCGCGAATACATTGCCCGTAGCCTGAAACTGGTTCGCCTGATGGGCATGCTGTGGCCCACGCTGCAGATCATGCTGGGTTTCGCCATCGTGCTGGTGCTCTGGCTCGGCGGCCGCGAAGTTATGGCTCACCGCATGACCGTGGGAGAGTTCGTCGCCTTCAACACCTACATGGTGCAACTCACCTGGCCGGTGATCGCGCTGGGCTGGGTGATCAACATCTTCCAGCGCGGAACCGCGTCCATGGCCAGGTTTAACGAGATTCTGGCGGAGAAGCCACAGATCGTGGACGATAAAGAAGCGCAAACTGCCCGCCCGACAGCGATCGAGGGAGAGATCGAATTCCGCAACCTGAATTTTGCCTATAACGACGTTCCCGTTCTCCAGGACGTCAACCTGCGCATTCCTGCCGGAAGCAGTCTCGCCATCGTAGGGCCAACCGGCTCCGGCAAGACCACGCTCGTCAACTTGATTCCGCGCATCTATGACGCAAAGCCCGGCAGCGTACTGATTGATGGCCGGCCCATTCGTCACTACCCGCTGGCATTTCTGCGCCAGAATATCGGTTTCGTGCCGCAGGAAACATTCCTGTTCAGCGAAAGCATCCGCGAAAACATTGCTTTCGGCGTGGCGGATGCAACGGATGAAGACGTCCGTGCGGCTGCCAAGGCAGCCAACATTGCCGACGACATCGAGAACTTCCCTGACCAATACCGCACGCTCGTGGGCGAGCGCGGACTTACCCTTTCCGGCGGGCAAAAGCAGCGCACCGCCATTGCGCGCGCCCTGATTCGCAGCCCGCGCATTCTGGTGCTGGACGACGCGCTCTCCAGCGTCGACACCCACACCGAAGACAAGATTCTGAACCACCTGCGGGAAGTCATGCAGGGCCGCACCACGATTTTCATTTCTCATCGCGTTTCCACCGTCCGCAACGCCGACCGAATCGCCGTGCTCCACGGCGGCCGCATCGTCGAACTCGGCACCCACGACGAGCTTCTCGCCAAGGACGGCTACTACACCGACCTGTACAACAAACAGTTGCTGGAAGAAGAACTGGCGGAAGTCTAGCCTCGTGTGGCTATCGTTGTGTGGCGCGGGCGCCCTCGCCCGCGAATGCTCGCACCAGCCGGGTGCCCCACGTCTCGCGCTTTTCGAGACGTGGGAAAGCCCTTTTCAACAGTCCAAAAAGTTCACCCGTCACATCCCATGCGCAATCTTGATTGTATTTTCAGCCGGGTGCCGGGTGCCCCACGTCTCGCGCTTTTCGAGACGTGGGAAAGCCCTTTTCAACCGTCTGAAAAGTTCACCCGTCACATCCCCTGCGCAATCTTGATTGTATTTTCAGCCTATGACCGCGGGGCTGAAGCGCTATTACGGATCCGGGGACTGCCACTTCATCACCTGCAGTTGCTATCAGCGGCGACCACTGCTGGCCGCGCCTGGCCGGCGCGATCTCTTCCTCGCTGAGCCGGAGCAGGCGACGCAAACGCTATCGTGTCGTAGTCCTGGGCTACGTGGTCATGCCGGAGCACTTTCATCTTCTGCTCAGCGAGCCGCACGAAGGCAGTCTTTCTACGGTCATGCAGGCGCTGAAGCTCGGCTTCGCGTGGCGTGTGTTAGCTGCTCAGCGGCGGGCAGGCACGCCGGAGTCGAGTCGAATCTGGCAAGCCCGGTTCTACGACTTCAATGTCTGGAGCGAACTTAAACGCATCCAGAAGCTGCGCTACATGCATCGAAACCCCGTGAAACGGGAACTGGTGGAAGAGCCAGACCAGTGGCCGTGGAGCAGTTTCCGGTCGTATGCCTACGGAGAAGCCGGACCAGTGCGGCTCAACGACGCGAGCGTGCTGGAAATGAAGGTCACTGGGCGAGCGCTGGAGCTCTTACCGGACACAGCGTAATCCCACGTCTCGAAAACCGCGAGACGTGGAGCACCCGTCACGCATGGCCCTTCCTGTTCCAAGACCCCCTCCCCGGAAGCGGGGCGCGCGAAGAGGGTCTATACTTAAGCCCGATGAGCACCGTCCTAGACAGCCGCGAGGTCGAGAGCCTCGTGTTACTCGTTGAGGAATCTACGCGCTCCTCAAAAGAGGGAGTGAAGAGGTTCATAGAGCCGGCCCAGGGCACGCTGCGGCGAGCCGTAAACAAGCGACACCACATTGTATTTGGGCGGCGGGGCTCGGGGAAATCTAGCCTGTTGCGCAAGGCGGCGGCCGATTTGACGGTCGACCGTCGGCCCATTGCTTACGTGGATTTAGAAACTTTCAAAGGCCACACATACCCCGACGTCCTGCTGAGCATTCTGTTGTCTGCGCTCAAGGAGTTCAATGACTGGCTCGGGACCGCCGCCATCCACCCAGCAACCAAGACGTCTTTTTGGCAAACGCTCTTCGGCACAAAGCCAAATAGACCAGCGTACAACCGAGAAAGCATCCAAGCTCTCTCCTTGGATTTCGCGAGGCACACAGACGAACTGCAAAAGCAATTACAGTCCGCCGACCATACGCAGACGACAAGCAGCACCAAAACGGTCGAGGCGGATTCAAGCACCTGCGACGCCAGCGCAAATCTTTCGTTCCAGGGGGTGGGAGCCGGCGCTAAGGCCTCGCAGGTGAGCACCGGCGAGGTCACCCGAGAACAACAGCAGACATACAAACACTCAAAATTAGAATTCCTGCACCAGCACATACTCGAGTACCAAGACCTATTCCGCCGCATGCGCAACGCCTGCGGAGGCGACTCCTATTTGTTTCTGGACGACCTTTACCACATCCGAAAAGCCGATCAGCCCCAGGTGATCGACTACTTCCACCGCATCGCAAAGGGAAACGGGCTGTGGCTGAAGGTAGGAACAATTCGGCATCGGAGCCGATGGTACATAAATGGCGACCCTCCAATCGGCGTAAAGCTAGGCGATGACGCGGACGAGATAGACCTTGACCTGACCCTCGAAAAGTATTCCTTGGCGAAGGAGTTTTTGACCAAGATTTTAAAGAGCTTTGCCTCCGACTGTGGCATCGTGCTGACGACAATTCTGAACGAGGGTGCCACGGACCGCCTAGTCCTAGCGAGCGGGGGCGTGGCGCGCGACTTCCTCGCCATCTTTCGGAAGGCAGTAATCGTCGCCCGGGAAAGGGGGGACGACAGTCGCGGCCCGAAGGTTGGCTCCGAGGACGTAAACCGTGCGGCAGGGGAACACGAGGGAACGAAAAGGGAGGAACTGAAGCGGGACGCGGTCGAGGACCAGGTCGAGATCGAGCTACAGTTCGATCGGATAGTGGATTTCTGTATCGAACAGGCTCAGGCGAACCTGTTCCTCCTCGACAAGAGCGCCTCGGGGAAAGAGGTGGACCTGATTCAGGAACTGGTCGACCTCCGGCTAATACACTTCGTCAGCTCCCGCATCACCGTCAGCAAGAAGCCGGGCAAAATCTACGAAGCCTTCATGCTCGACGTAAGCCAATATACCGGGTCAAGGGCGCGCCGTGGTTTCGAGATCGTGAATTTCTGGCAGCGCGACGCCGCAAACCTGCGTAGGGTAAAGCTGATCTATGAAACCAACCAAACCACGGTCGGTGCCGCGAGCTAATGCATCGTGACCACCCCATAGGGTGCCCCACCCGAGCCCCGCTTGGACCGGGGGCCTTCGCATGAGGCCGTAACGCTCCACGGCTCACTTTTCCCTTGACTCCAACCAGCAAATCAGTCATCCTCAATGTATAGCCTATAACTAATTCACGTTTGTCATGTATAACTCATTAGGCGGGTGGCCCAGCCTTCCGCGCTCCTTGCGGAGGCTGGGGCAGTTCGGTCGCACTCGAACTGAAAAATCCCCGCCCCATTCTCGAGGCCTCACTTTTCCCTTGACTCCACACCAGCAATCAGTCATCCTCACTGTATAGCCTATAACTAATTGACATTTGTCATGTATAACTCATTAGAAATCAAGCTTTTACCTCTAAGCCCAATCGGCTCTAGATTTTGGCGGGAAAATCTCGGTAACCCGATGATTCCACTAGACCAGGGGGGTAGGGGGGTATACCAGCAAAAATGAACCCAGGAGCCCGCCGCTCCGCGCCAGATCCCTCGCCCCGCTGGTGAGAACGCGGGGCTTCGGGATGACTGATAAGAATATTCGGAGTTTCCCGAGGACTGGGCCGATACTGTCTCTGAGCCTACCGCACGACCACCACTTCGCGGATATTGTCGCGGGTGAGGAAGAATTTGATGGAGTTAAAATCGCGGAACAAGTTTTCGATGTGCCGGTTGTTGAAGACGCGCCGCAAGCGAAAGGTCTTTTCAATCCGGGTATGAACCACACCGGTAGGGCCTTTGCGCAAATCCTTGCGGGCAACGATGTGCTGCATCTCCAGCTGGTCTTTGCCGAGGATATGGTAACGGTAGCAGGGCGCGTCGGGCCCAGCCTCTTGCATATGGAAGAACGCCAGCAGCACGCCGCCCGGCTTCATGGTCGACCACAGCCGCGCCACCACTGGCTTCACCAGGCATTCATCCATGTAGTCGGCAAGGTTCCAGCAGAGGACGATGTCAAAATGCGCATTGGGATAAACCAGATTGTCGGCCAGAAACTGCTTGCTATCGAGGGTCGGCTTCCCTTCTTCATCCCGGATCTCCAGCGCCGGGTCGGTGGAAGCTTCCAGCAGGTCTTCGCTGTATACGTGGTGATTGCGCTCGATTAGGTAACCGATGTTTGAAGCCGAGGTCGAACCGATGTCGAGAATGCAGAGCTGTTCTTCCGAATCGAATAGCCGGGAAACCTCCATCAGCCCGTTGGAGCGCCGGGTGAGCCGCGCGGACGGTTGGGTGGAACGATCATCCGCGTTGCCGCTAGGAGTGCGAAAGATTTTCATCAGATTCTGCGTAACGGCTGACATAACAACTAGCGTGCCTCCCCATTGTCCATGCCGCTTTTCTGTAGGGCAGGAGCGATGGTTTGGCTCAAAAAACCCTCACCTGTTAGAACTGGCCGCGCCGAGCGGGGGTTGCCTTCGCTCTGACGCATTACGAACCGGATTTTCCTGATTTTCCCGCTTCCGAGTGTATTTCGATCTTTCCCTTGAAAAATGCGCCTTCCTCGATGGCGATGCGCTGGGTTGCGATATCGCCAATTGCGACCGCGGACTTGCGCAATTCGACTCGCTCGGCCGCGTGGATGTTGCCTTCCACTTTGCCCTGTACAGTCACGTTCTTGGCGTTGAGGCTGGCGCGCGCCTGCCCATTAGGACCAATAATCAGAGCATTGGCCGGAAGTTCAATGGTGCCTTCCACTACCCCATCGACGTACAGATCTTCACTGCCGGAAAGCTCGCCTTTGATTACGACCGACTTTCCGATATGGGCGAAGCCCTCGTCTTTCAATGGATCCATGTGTGCAGCCTCCCTCCCGGTAACACGCCTGCAGAAGCTAGCGGGAAAGTGGATTCTAAACTATCCGGCGAACTGGCGCAGCCTGAGATCGAGCGGTTACGATCCCGGCCGGATGATTTCGGTACGCTTGCTGAGTCTCGCGACCAGATCTTCGCGAACGCGATACCCAGTTCCCGGCTCGTCCCCGATCACGATGGTTCCCTGCGGCGTCACTTCCACCTCCGGATCGATGATGTCTTCCTTCCAATAGCGCTTCGAGGCGGACACATCCCCCGGCAGGCGGAAATTCTCCAGCGTGGACAATGCAATATTGTGGGCCCGGCCCACGCCGGACTCCAGCATCCCTCCGCACCACACCGGAATATTCTGGGACGCGCACACATCGTGCACTTTCTTCGCCTCGCTGAAGCCGCCCACCCGGCCGACCTTGATGTTGACGATCCGGCAGGCGCCGGTTTCGACCGCTTGCGCGGCATCGCGCGCGTGGTGAATGGATTCGTCCAGGCAAATCGAGGTCCGCAACTGCTTCTGCAAGCGGGCGTGATAGTAGATATCGTCATCCCATAGCGGCTGCTCAATCATGAGCAGGTTAAACTGGTCAAATTCACGAAGATGCTCAACCTCATCAAGCGTATAGGCGGAATTTGCGTCGCAACTGAGGGTGATCTCCGGCCACCTTGAGCGAATACGCTCCAGAACTCTCACGTCCCAGCCCGGTTTCACTTTGACCTTGATGCGGCGGTATCCGGCAGACAGCTCGATCTGAATCTTGTCCAGCAACTGCTCCACCGAATCTTGGATCCCGATCGAAACGCCACACGTAATCTCCTTTCGCGTGCCGCCCAGCAGCTTCCACAGCGACTGCTGCCTCTGCCGGGCTTCCGCATCCCACAGGGCGTTTTCGATGGCCGCCTTCGCCATGCGATGCCCGCGAACTTTCCGCATCAGCGGCGCAACTTCACGGGCAGCGGTAAGCGTCTGTCCTAATACCATGGGCGCCAGATAGCGCTGAATGGTGATCCACGCCGAGTCAAACCATTCCGGACTGTAAAAGGGAGCGCCGTCGGAGACGCACTCTCCCCAGCCGCTCAACCCCTCGCATTGCGCCGTCACCAACAAAATTCGGCGATCATAGACCCGGCCAAAGCTCGTCTCGAAAAAGTGGACGAGCGGCATGTGGACTTCCCGTAGCGTGATGGATTCAATTTTCACTGACGATTCTCGACTCAGCCTTCCGCAATATGGACCCACGGCTCATCGTAGCGTCCCAGCAGAAACGTACCATTCCGCTGCGCGTCGCGCTCATAGCCGAGAACGGCAAGCCCATTTCCGAATGCTTTCAGAAGCTTTTCCCGATTACCGGCCTGCACTGCTTTCGCCCGTTCGCGCGTGGCAGCGGAAGTCTTCCACTCGTAAATCTGCGCGGGCACGGAAACCTTCTCGACAGTCTCGAAGGCCGGGTAGTCCCCCGTGTTCAGCAAGCTCTCCACACGTTTCGACTTCAGCCACCACTCGGCCACCAGCCGGTCGCTGGGAAGCCCTCCCTGCAAAGGCGACGAAGTAATGCCGTACTGGTTGACGTGGTAACGCCGGGCAATCGCACCCAGCTTTTCAATATTCAGATAGGCGTTCTTGATCTCCAGCGGGTCAAACGTCCACTCAATCAGTTCGAATCCACGAGCCAGCGCGTCTTTCCTTTGAAACAGTTTCATGCGGCGGCCTAGCCCGCTGTTTCGATACTCCTCCCGCACCGCCAGCATGTGCGAGTGCAGATACGAATGCCCGCCATACGCGCCCGGAATGGCGAGCGCGAATGCAATCAATTCGTCGCCTGCAAAGCCTCCGATCACCTGCCCGCCAATTTTGTCTGCGACAACGAACATGCGCAACGGCACCAGTTCGATGTCGGTAAAATTCCACACCTCTTTCTGCAGGGCGAGGCAGGCGCGCATGTCTTCCAGCGCGTGACATTTGCGGATCACTATGGAGTCTTGATTCACGGGGCGCTGCGCTCCTGCTCCTTGGACTGTTGCCACAGTGACTCCAGTTCTTCCATGGTCGCTTGCTGCGGGGTGCGGCCGGCGCTCTTGAGCTGTTGCTCCATCCATTGGAAGCGGCGCCTGAACTTGCGGTTCGTTTTCCGCAGCGAAGATTCGGAATCGAGCGATAGGTAGCGCGCAACGTTGACCAACACGAAGAACAGGTCGCCGACTTCATCTTCCAAACGATGGCGCAGCTCATCGCTGATGTGCACTCGGCCTGATCCGGCCACGCCCCGTCCTTCAGGTCGGGGACCGGGCAGCGGAAACGATGCCAGCTCCGCCTGCAACTCTTGCGTTTCTTCTTTCAGCTTTTCGAACAAACCTTCGATGTTAGGCCAGTCAAAACCGGCGTGGGCTGCGCGCGAACTGAGTTTGTGGGCTTCCAGCAGGGCTGGCATAGCAGAGGAGATCCCGGCCAGCAGCGACTCCGGCGGTTCGTTTTTCGTGGCGGCCTTGCCTCCGCCCGCTTCCAGGCGCTTTTTCTTTTCTTCGGCCTTCAGGGCTTCCCAGTTGCGCAGAACATCGGAAGAGGTTTCTGCCTTCACGTCGCCGAAAACATGGGGATGACGATCGATCAGCTTGTTGGAGAGGCGATCGAGCACATCGTCGATAGAAAAGTTCGCTTGCTCCTGAGCCATTTGCGAATAAAACAGCACTTGCAGAAGAAGGTCGCCAAGCTCGCCCTTCAACTCGTCCCAATCACGATTGTCGATGGCTTCCAGAACCTCGTAGGTCTCTTCGAGGGTATAGGGCTTGATGGAATCGAAAGTCTGCTCGCGGTCCCAGGGGCAGCCGCCCGGTGCCCGCAGCCTCGCCATGATGGAAACTGCCCGCGTAAAGCGCTCTCCGGTTGTGGTCATGGGACGCCTCCAATGTAAACGAGGCGTGAGTTGGCAGGCAATGCGGACGCAGATTCCCTAATCCAAATCGAAATCGCGGATCGGCTTGCCGGTGTCGGGCGTTTCTTTCGCCTTGCGCACCGCTTCCTGAAACTTCTTTTCCAGCAAGTCGGAGGCGTGTTTCTGCGCCTCCACCGATTGCCGAAAAATGGACTCGCGCCGGGTATCCTGCTCTTTCATGGCGCGGGCCGCGGCTTCAATGTCATTGAATGTTTTCGGCACAACCGCGGCAGTGTGCGCTATCACCGCTTGAGTTTCCGGATCTATCTTGAGCACGCCATGGCAGCAAGGACACGTTACCTCGAAAGCCGGAACCTTCTTTGCCATGCCCGAATCATACCGCAAACCGCCTCAGCGCGGCTCCAGCTTGATGGGCAGAATGTGGAACAGGTAGAGCATTTCCCAGGCCAACAGAATGACCGAGACTCCGACTACAGCCACCGCCAATATCTCACCGAAACTCAAGCCGGAACGGCGAGGCTCGATGCGGCGCAACACCAGCCCGAGGATGTTCAATGTAGCAAAACCGAAAACCAGCGCCCAGAGAATGCTGTAGACGTGCAGCTTCTTTTCGTTGAAGTAGTCGGAGTATTGCAGCGCGAACAGCAGGGACTGCGCTGAGACGATTCCGCCCGCCAAAATGCGTGTGCTGGCGCGAGCCAAGACCGTGGACAGACTCAACGCCATCGCCGCGCTGGTTCCGGGTTTTGGGAAGTTGCGAACATGAAACGTTTGATGATACCGCGTTTCCCTGAGCGAAGTCCTGCTCCGTCGGCGAGTGTTTCCAGAGCGGAGGCTTAATTATCATGGGAGTGGGGTGGTCCGCTGGCGGACTGGCGGGCCATTTTCATCGCAGGTGGAAAGGTTCGTGCGGCGACTTGGGATGACAAAACCAAAAGGCGAAGGTCATGATGAACGAAGAGCAGCTCAAGGACAAAATAGAGACCGATCTATTCAACGATCTTCGGTGGCTTCTTTGTGCAGCAACCGAATGGGAAGCTCATAGGAAGCTCGTTGATACGGGGAAGATTAAACAACCTTGTTATCACCTGCAAGTGTATACGATGGACTCAGTTTTCTTGCACTGTCGGAGCCTCTACGAATTTTTCATTGCAGACGGGAAAAAGCAAAATCGACTCACTTACCGAGACTACAACAAGAGTACCGGACAACCTGCATCCACAACATACGGTGAGTTTAAGGACGCATTGCATGCACGCGGCATGAACTTGGGAAGGAACCGCAGCGGGTGCAAGGAGATAAAAAATAAGGTTTTGGATTTCGCCAATGACATATTGGAAATGTGGTCAACTTTCTCAACGAAACCCGGCATGGAGCCATATCGGGGTGTGCTGGGGAGGCTTCAGCAGATGGCAAAGGACGAGGCGAGACACGTCGCGGAGCAGTATAAGGAGCGCGGGTTTGAATCGCCGTTTGACTAGGGCCGTTCTTCAACAGCGGTCGGAGCGGTCAATTTGGCCCAGAATCGTCAACAACAACTTCGGTTCCTGAATCTGCGGCAGATGGATACTGCCTATACAGCGACAGGCATGAGGGAGCAAACTCTCCATATTTACGCTGCGGAGCAGCCCCAGTCTGAGGGTCTGGTTGTGCAGGTTTCCCTAGTGGTTGCCAGTCCCACGTTTTGCATATCTGACCTGTTTGTGTATCGAAAGCAACGTCATCGCCACCAACCTTGGGAAGAACAAACCTGTGAGCGGCAACCCGGTTTACTCTCGACTTTGGTGTGGGCGTCGGGGGCGTCGTCTTCTGCGGCTGAGACAATTGGTCGCAGCCCATCAAGACCGTCGTCGCGAGTACCGTGAGTGGCAGTGTTCTACGAAGCACGCTAGCCACGATTATAACCCGACGCGGAGGCGCTTCTTCAGGTGTCATGGGTTTACCTCTGGCCAATTCTAAGGCGTTTTTCAGCCATATATGTGAAAGCTCCTTTGCGTATCCTTGCTTGGGGGCATCGTTAAGAGGCTGGGCCTTGGACTGGTCAGCTACTACCTGCAAAAGCTGCTCGGCTGGTGGCACAAACAGAAAGCCAAGCCAGCGACACAGGCGATAGCGGGGGAGGCCTCGGAAACCCGGCGCAATTTCCTATGATCGCCTCTGGGGGCATTCCGCTCGTGCTTTATAATAGAAAGATTCGGTAGCCCCTCCTGAAGCCTCCAGAGGAGAGACGGCGCACAACCGCCGGGGGTGAATTGAGGGCATGCCCGGGGATCGATGTCGACGGAATCCATTACTGTTCGCGGGGCGCGCGTCCATAACCTCAAGAATATTGATTTTGAGATTCCGCATAACTCGTTGACCGTGGTCACTGGCGTCTCGGGATCGGGCAAGTCGTCGCTTGCCTTTGACACTATTTATGCCGAAGGGCAGCGCCGTTATGTCGAATCGCTCTCGGCCTACGCTCGCCAGTTTTTGGAGCGGATCGAGAAACCCGACGCCGATGTGATCGATGGCATCGCGCCGGCCGTTGCCATCCGGCAGAAGAATTCCACTCGCAATCCGCGCTCAACCGTCGGCACGGCTACGGAGATCTACGACTACCTGCGGCTGCTTTTCGCACGCATTGGCCGCACTTACTGCCTGCAATGCGGAAAGGAGATCCGCAAAGACACGGTGGATGAGGTCGCCACTGCCGTCCTCGCTCTGGGCGAAGGCACACGGTTGAATGTTCTGTTCCCGTTACGCACAGAATCTGCCGGAGCGCAAAGCGAGCCCAAGGCGGCCAGCCGCGCCCGAACCGGCAAGAAGGCAAAGAGCACCCAATCCGTTGAGCCCTCCGATCTTCTCAAGGCGCGCCTGCTTGATTTGCGCACTCGGGGATTCAATCGCCTCTATCAGGGCGGGCAGATTTATGAGTTTTCCACTCCCGAGTCGCTGCTGGACATCAACTTTTCCGAGCCGGTATTTGTTTTGGTTGATCGCCTGGTAGTCGCCTCAGACGGCCGCGCCCGCATCGTCGATGCGACGGAAATTAGCTATCGCGAGGCCGGCGAGGTCGTCTTCGAAACTGCCCCTCGCGACGGCCAGAGTTCCGAGCGGCTGCGCTTCTCGCAGCGATTCGAATGCAAGACTTGCAGCACTCGTTACGAAGAACCTGAGCCGCGTTTGTTTTCGTTCAACAATCCCTACGGCGCCTGCCCCCGCTGCCAGGGCTTCGGAAACACGATTGACTTTGATCTCGACCTGGTCATTCCCGACAAAAGCAAGACGTTGAACCAAGGAGCCATTGAGCCTTGGACCAAGCCCCAGTACCGGCCGCTGCTTACGGAATTGAAGCGGTTTGCCCGGCAAATGGATATCCCGCTGGATGTCCCATGGTCTGCTCTCGATGCCGAGCACCAGCGTCTGGTGATTCAGGGCGAGGGACGATTCCACGGTGTGCGTGGCTTCTTCAACTACCTGGAGCGCAAGAAATACAAGCTGCACGTGCGTGTGTTTCTGAGCCGCTACCGTGGATACTCGCTATGCTCCAGTTGCAACGGGGCGCGGTTGCGGACCGAAGCGCGGCAAGTGAAGATCAAGGGCCAGAATATTTGCGACGTGTCTTCTATGACGGTCGAGCAGGCGTTTCAGTTCTTTCGGACGCTTGAACTGACTGAGCAGGAAGCAGGAATCGCCGACCGGTTGCTGCAGGAGATCCGCGAGCGCTTGCGCTTCCTCAATGAAGTCGGACTGGAATATCTGACGCTGGACCGGCTGTCGTCCACGCTTTCCGGCGGCGAAGCGCAACGTATCCAACTGGCTACTTCGTTGGGCTCGCGGCTGGTGGGGACGCTTTACGTGCTGGATGAGCCGTCCATTGGCTTGCACGCGCGGGACACCCACCGGCTAATCAAGATCCTGCACGGATTGCGGGATTTGGGAAACACGATCCTGGTAGTGGAACATGATCCCGACATCATGCGCGCGTCTGACACCATCATTGACCTGGGCCCCGGCGCCGGCGAAAACGGCGGCCGAGTGATTGCGGTGGGAAATTACGAGCAGCTCAAGCAAATACCGGCGTCTCTAACCGGCCGTTATTTGGCAGATGAACTGCGCATCGCCTTGCCCAGTACGCGGCGAAAGCCCGGCATGCAGCAGATCAAGATTCGGGGCGCGCGGGCCCACAATTTGAAGAAAATCGACTTGGCCGTGCCACTGCGCATGATGGTGGCCATTACCGGTGTCTCCGGCTCTGGAAAATCAACCTTGCTGCACGACGTGCTCTATCAAGCCCTGGCGGCAGCCAAGAAGCAGCCAGACACGGCGACAGCCGGGGTCACGGCCTGGGACAGGGTCGAAGGCGCCGAATTCATTGACGAGGTTGTGTTGGTGGACCAGTCGCCGATTGGCCGCACACCGCGCTCGAACCCGGTCACATACATCAAGGCTTTCGACGGCATGCGCGAGCTGTTCGCTTCTCTGCCGGAAGCCAGGAAGCGTGGCTTCAGTGCGGGACATTTTTCATTCAACATTCCAGGCGGCCGCTGCGAAACCTGCCAGGGTAACGGCACAGTGACGGTGGAAATGCAGTTCCTGGCCGACGTTGAACTGGTTTGCGAAGAGTGCAAAGGCACACGCTACAAACCGGAGGTTCTCGACGTCCGCTATAGAGGCAAGAACATCCAGGACGCTTTGAATCTGACGGTCAAGGAGTCTCTGCAGTTCTTTTCCGGCATTCCCAAAATCGTGGGCAAGTTGCGCGTGCTGGAAGAGGTGGGATTGGGATACCTGCGGCTGGGTCAGTCGGCAACCACGCTTTCTGGTGGCGAGGCCCAGCGCATGAAGTTGGCGGCGCATCTGCAACCGGCGGGGCGAAATTCTGGACGGGCCAGCGAGGAGGAAGGCCGACAAAGGCCGCACGTGCTCTACATTTTTGACGAACCGACCACGGGCCTGCATTTTGACGATATCGGCAAACTGCTGGCCGCGTTTCGGCGTCTAATCGATGCAGGCGGGTCGATCCTGGTGATCGAGCACAATATGGAAGTGATCAAGACCGCCGATTGGGTGATCGATCTGGGACCGGAAGGCGGCGAACGCGGTGGGTACGTGGTGGGCACGGGCACTCCGGAAACGATCGCGCAGCTGCCGTCGTCATACACCGGAAAGTTTCTGGCGCAGGTTTTGAATGGAAACGGGGCTTTGGGCGATGGGACGCATTAGGGTAATCTTTACGGCACTTATTCTGGCAGCGTTTGGCCCGGCCGTCACTGCCCAGTCCACTGGCCAGACGGTGCGGCACCATCGCATCGCTGAGGCTTCTCCCGTTTCTCCCGAGCTTACCCAAGCTGAAGACGCCATTGAGAAGAAGGACTTTGCAGCCGCCGAACCGCTGTTGCAGAAAGTTGTTGGCGCGGATCCGGCGAATTACCAGGCGTGGTTCGACCTGGGGTTCGTTTCGAGCGCCCTGGGAAAAACCGGGGAGTCGATCGCCGCCTATCGCAAATCGGTTGCCGCCAAGCCGGATGTGTTCGAGTCGAACCTCAATTTGGGCCTGGTTTTGGCCAAGACTGGCCAGCCGGATGCCGAACAATTCCTCCGCGCCGCCACGAGTCTGAAGCCCACTGCCAACGTCGCTGAGGGGCACGCTCGCGCCTGGCTTTCTCTAGCGCACGTGCTCGAAAACAGTAAGCCGGACCAGGCAGTTGCAGCCTATCAACAGGCCGCTTCCCTTGCTCCGAAAGATATCGAGCCTCATCTTTCGGCGGGGCAGTTGCTCGAGAAACAGGGCCGTTTTGCCGATGCTGTTCAAGAATACAAACAGGCTTTGGTCATCGATTCCAACTCCGGCGATGCGCTGACGGGATTGGCAAACATTGACATGCGTGGACAACGCTGGGCGGATGCCGAGGAAGATCTGCACAAGCTGGTGGCTCTGTATCCCAACGACGCAGCGGCCCACATGCAGCTGGGGCGTGTGCTGGCTGCGGCTGGGCATGATGACGATGCGATTCAGGAATTGCAGACCGCAGTCAAGCTGGCTCCTTCTGATGCGGCAGCAAAACGAGACTTGGCTGATCTGTGCGCCGCAGCGAAGAAATTCACCATAGCGGAAGCGCAATACCACGATTTGCTGGCCGCATACCCGAATGACGCTGAATTACATCACGGCCTGGGCAAGGTCCTGATGAAAGAGAACCAATATTCTGCGGCGCAGCAGGAGTTCCTGACAGCCGTCAAGCTCAAGCCGGAGTTTGGGGCGGCGTATGGCGACTTGGCAGCGGCTGCCGTCGAAAACAAGAATTATGAACTGGCCATCAAAGCTGCCGACGCGCGCGCCCGTTTTCTGCCGGAAATTCCGGTGAGCTACTTCCTGCGCGCCAGCGCCTACGATCATCTGCGTGATTACAAGCACGCGGCGGAGAATTATCATAAGTTCTTGGAGGTGGCGAACGGGCAGTATCCCGATCAAGAGTGGCAGGCCCGTCACCGCCTCATTACCATCGAACCGAAAAAGTGACGCTGTGTATCGCCGACTGATCATCTCCGCTGTCCTCTTGCTCACAGCCGCAGGTCTGCTGCTAGCCGCCAAGGAGCCGTCTCTGCAGGAATTGGAAGCCAAGGCTGATGCGGCGCCGTTGGGGGACCGCCCGCAGCTATACGTCGAGATTGCGCAATTGCAGCTCACTGCAGCCGTGGAAGGGTATAAGGCCGGCAAGGCTGAACAGGCTCGGGCGGCTGTCGATGACGTCGTGCTCTACGCCGGTAAGGCGCGGGATGCCTCCATTCAGTCGGGAAAGAAACTGAAGAACACCGAAATCAACATGCGCAAAATGGCGGACCGACTGCGCGATCTGAAGCACGCGCTGAATTTCGACGACCAAGCTCCGGTGCAGACGGCAGCCGACCAGCTTGAATCCATGCGCAGCGACTTGCTGTCCCACATGTTCAGCAAAGGAAAACGATGACGCGTCGATCAGTCGGCATCGCGCTGGCCGTCGTTTTTCTGCTGCTACCCGCCGCGTGGGGAGACAAGCGCCGCGATCCTCTCAACGAAGCCGAAATCGATCAATTGCGCGATGCGGCGCAGGATCCTGAACAACGCCTGAAGCTGTTTGTGATTTTTGCCCGCAGCCGGCTTACCGCCTTGGAGCAGGCGCGATCCGATCCTAAAGCGACTGACCGGGCCCAGAAGACGCACGATGAACTGCAGGACTTTCTCGATGTCTATGACGAACTGGACGATAACCTGGACACGTTTGTCGATCGCAAGTCGGACCTGCGCAAACCTCTGAAGTTGGTCATTCAGGCGGATGCCGAGTTTCAGGCCCGGCTGCGGGCTGTGAAAAGCGCGAGCGACAGTCGGTTGCCCGAAGCGTCGCAGTATGAATTCCTGCTTACTACGGCCTTGGACACCGTCGATTCCAGCGTCGCCGACCACCGGCAGTTGCTCGCCGAGCAGGAAGAGGCCGCCAAACACAAGAAGAAATAAGCGCCCCTGCTTCGGCCGCAAGCCATTCGGCTCGGCTTTTGCTAATCTAGCGGCACCGTGACAGACGACCTGCTCGACCTGTTCCAGAAAGCATACCGCGACCTGCGTCCACGTGCGCCCATCCCGGAACTGAGAATCGAATTCTATGCCTTCGCCAATATCAGCAACACCATCCGTCTGCGCGACGGCAGACTGCTGATCCGGCTTTCCGATCTGCTGGAAGGGGCACCCGAGTCTGTGCTGCGCGCAATCGCTCATATCCTTTTGGCCAAGATGTATCGCAGACCAATCGAGCGCGAACACACAGCCCGCTACCGCCGTTACGTTGCCAGCCACGACGTCACTAAGAAAGCCCACCTCGTGCGGCAGCTACGCGGGCGAAAACGAATTACCGCCGCGAAGGGCCAGGTTTACGATCTGGAGGAAATCTTCGACACTCTCAATGCGCGGCATTTCCACGGGCTGCTGGCGCGTCCGCAGATGACCTGGAGCCGCGACCACGCGCGCAAGCTGTTGGGACACTACGATCCGGCGCACAATGCGATTGTCGTCAGCCGCGTGTTTGACCGTCCCCAGGTGCCACGGCTTGCCGTGGAATACATCGTCTTCCACGAAATGCTGCATCTGAAACACCCAGTCAAGCTGCGCGGCAGCCGGCGTTGTGTGCACTCCGCGGAGTTCCAGAGCGAGGAGAACCTGTTCCCCGGCTTGAGCCGGGCGAAACAGTTTCTGAAGCACCTGTAAGACCGCCCAATGCCGCTTTCTGCAATGTGATACATATCACAGCCACTCGTGACCCCGTGCGTTGACGCCTGTCCGGCGCTCGCCTTATCCTTGTTGTAGTTGAAACTGAAATTCATTTTCGTAATCATTGAGGTTCAGTCTTAGCATGTTACAGGCGTTTATCGTCACGCTGCGGGAGGGCGTCGAGGCGGCCCTGATCGTCGGCATCACTCTCGCCTACCTGGCCAAAATCAATCGCCCGGAGCTCCGTAAAGCGGTCTATGCCGCCTTGGTCTCCGCCTTTCTGGGCAGCATCGGCGGCGCTATCGTTCTTTCCCGCACCCACTTCAACGAGGACGTCTTCGAAGGTTGGATCATGCTGGCGGCGGCTTTCTTTGTCATCACCATGATCGTCTTCATGATGAAAACCGGCCGCAAGCTGAAAGGCCAGATTGAAAGCAAGGTGGGCTTACTGGCGGGCAAGAACGCCTGGTTGGGATTGTTTGTGTTCGTCTTTCTGATGGTCCTGCGCGAGGGCGCGGAGACGGTGCTTATTCTCTCGGCAGTGTCGCTGAATTCCAGCGAACTGCTCAGTTTTCTCGGCACCCTGTTGGGGATTGGCGCAGCCGTGATGTTTGGCGTGATGTTCGTAAAAGGCAGCGTCCGCATTAATCTGCAGAAGTTCTTCAAGGTCACCACTGTCATCCTGTTTTTCGTGGCGGCCCAATTAATCATTTCCGGACTTCACGAGCTTTCCGAGAACGGCGTGATTCCCTCTTCCAAACGGGAGATGGCGATTGTTGGACCGATTGTGCGCAACGACATTTTCTTTTTCGTCACCATTCTGGCGCTGGCAGCGCTGATGGTCCTGTTCGATCTGAAACGGCGCGAGCCCGGGCCAGCGCCCACGTCACCGGCGGAACGCCGCAAAGCCGCGTGGACAGCCCGCCGCGAGCGTCTATGGATGGCTTCTGTTTACGCCAGCTCTTTCGTATTTATTGTGCTGGTTACCGCTGAGTTTATTTACGCCAAGAGCGTAAGCGCGCTTTCACCAGCGACGGAAGTCACGTTCGTCAACGGGAAAGTCACCATACCCATCAGCTCAGTGGCAGACGGCGACCTGCATCGCTTCCAGGCGAAGGAAAATGGCGTCGAAATCCGCTTCTGGCTCTACCAGAAGCCCGACGGCAAGATCGCCACTGTCCTCGACGCCTGCGAGATCTGCGGCGCAGTCGGCTTCTACAAAAGCGCTAACGGCGTGATCTGCAAGAACTGCGCCGGCCCCATCAACGCGCAATCCATCGGCCTGCCCGGCGGGTGCAACCCGATCCCGCTGCGGGCGCAAACCACCGCCGACGCAATCATTATTCAAGAAGCCGACGTTGCGGCCAACAGCAAGGTCTTTGAGAAATAGATCATGTTTGTGCGCCTGGTCTACGAATCGTTCCGGCGGCAAAAGCGCAGAAAGCTGCTAGCTGGTGTAGCCATCACCCTGGGCGTAGGGGTTGCCACGGCCATGATCGCGGTGGCAACCGACATCGGGGACAAGATCAGCCGTGAACTCCGCACTTTCGGCGCCAATTTGATTGTGACTCCGCAGGAAGACACACTTGACCTGCAGATCGGCGGCGTGGATCTGCGCCCGCCCAGCGACGGCGCATATCTGAGCGAGGCTGATCTGCCGAAAATCCGCGGCACGTTCTGGCACCACAACATCGTGGGATTCTCTCCTATGCTGCCGGTGAATGTAACTGCAGGGCCCAGCGGCACCGCCGATGTAGCGTTGTTAGGAACTTATTTCTCGAAGACCCTCACTTTTGGCAAAGAGGAGTTTGTCACGGGCGTGCGCATTACGCATCCCTGGTGGAAAGTGCAGGGCGCGTGGCCGGACGACAATTCGCAAGACGTGCTGCTGGGCGAAAGGTTGGCTGCAAGGCTGGGTCGCAGACCCGGCGACGACATCGACATCAATGGTGTGCCCCATAAAATCTCCGGAATACTCTCCGCTGGCGGCCCGGAAGACAATCAGATTGTCGCTCCCTTGGGCCTGGCGCAGCAGATACTCGGCAAGCCTGGCGCCGTGCGCCGGCTCTACGTCAGCGCGCTCACCAAGCCGGAGGATGCGCTGGCGCGACGCGATCCAAAGACGATGAACGCCGAGTTGTTCGATCGCTGGTACTGCTCCCCCTACGTGGAGTCGATTGCCTACCAGTTGCAGGAAGTGATTCCCCATTCCCATGCCGAACAGATTCGCCAGGTCGCGCAAAACGAGGGCACGGTCCTGTCGCGGATCAAGGGTCTGATGCTGCTGATCACGCTGGCTGCGCTGCTGGCTTCGGCGCTGGCTGTTTCAGCCGCCATGGCTACAGCCATTTTCGAGCGGCGAAGTGAAGTTGGCCTGATGAGGGCGCTGGGCGCGGGCAGTTTCCCGGTAGCAGCGGTATTCTTCGCCGAAGCTACGCTGCTGGCCCTGATTGGAGGAGTCGTGGGGTTTGCCGGCGGTGCCTTGCTGGCGCGCGCCATCGGCCGCTCCATCTTCGATTCACAAATCACCATCGAGCCGGTACTCTTTCCCATCATTTTGGCAATCGCTGTGATCGTCACCTTTGCCGGCAGTGCTCTCGCGATTCGGCGAGCCGTGAAGCTCGATCCCGTGTACGCCCTGCGAGGTGAAGCATGAGTTCTCGCCCGGTGACCGAACCCGCCCGCCGCCGGGAGAATTCCCCGCATACCTCGATGTTCCTGCGCATGTTGGTGCGGGCTGCCGTGTTGCGCCGTGGCCGGGCCGCCTCTGCCCTGCTCGCCATGGTGGTTGCTGCCGCGGTCGCAACTGCCATGTTGAATCTGTATGTGGACGTCCAGGCCAAGCTGCGCAGGGAATTTCGCAATTACGGCGCCAACATCGTCGTGGTTGGCAAAGATGGCCAGGCCCTGCCTGCCGGAACGCTGCAGCAGGCCGAATCCGTCCTCGCTGGCCGAGGCATGGCAGTACCCTTTGCCTATGTGGTTGCACGCACGATGAGCGGACAATCGGTCGTAGTCTCCGGAACGGACTTCGACCAAGTCAAGAAACTTGACCGCTGGTGGGCCGTCACGGCTTGGCCAGCGGCTGGCGGCGCAGCCCTCGTGGGCAATCGCGCTGCAGCCGTGGTCAGCCCTAAGAGCGAACCGTTTGATCTCAGCTTTCAAGGGCGCGTGATTCATCTGAATCCGTCGGGACTGCTCACAACCGGCGCCGCCGAAGACAGCCGTGTCTATCTCTCACTGAGCGACTTCGAATCCTGGACCGGCGTGCAACCCTCCACCATCGAAATTGCCGCCTCCGGCTCCGCCGAAGAAGTGAGTGCGCTGGCTCAGAAGCTGGCGCAAGCGATCCCGGCTGCTGAGGTTCGTCCCGTGCGCCAGATCATGGAAGGCGAAGCGCGCGTGCTGGGCAAAACCCGCTCCACTCTGTTGGCTGCGGCAGTCCTGATCATCCTCACTTCCGCCCTCTGCGTGCTTTCCACTCTGATGGGTTGGGTCTTCGACCGCCGGCGCGACTTCGCTATCATGAAGGCGCTGGGCGCCTCGGAACGGCTGATCAGCAGCTTTTTTGCCGCCGAGGCTGCAGCCCTCGGCGCCGTCGGCGCGGTGCTTGGTTTTGTCATTGGCATCGGCGTCGCCGCCTGGATCGGCCGCGTCAACTTCCACTCGCCGGTCGAGCCGCGTTTCGGCGTGCTGCCAGTGATTCTGTTGGGCAGCGTGGCCGTGGCGCTGCTTTCGGCCGCACTTCCGATGTCACTGCTGCGCCGCGTAGAACCCGCTATGATCCTGAGGGGAGAGTGAGATGATCAAGCTGAAGAACGTCAGCCGCGTTTACCCGGCCAAGGCCGAAGCCAACGGCGGCGGTGTCATCCGTGCTCTGGACAATTTCTCCCTCAGCGTCGAACCCGGCGAGTGGATCGCCATCATGGGCCCGTCGGGTTCGGGCAAATCGACCTTGGTCAATCTCATCGGCTGCCTTGACCGTCCGAGCTCTGGAGAAATCTGGATGGATGGAGAGAATGTTGCCAGTATCTCGACCGCCGATCTCAACCGTGTGCGCGCCGAAAAAATCGGCTTCGTCTTTCAGCAGTTCCATCTGATCCCTTATCTCACCTCGGTCGAAAACGTCATGCTGGCGCAGTATTTCCACAGCATGACCGACGAGCAAGAAGCCCTCGATGCTCTCGATCGCGTGGGACTCAAAGAGCGCGCGCATCATCTCCCTTCCCAGCTCTCCGGCGGTGAGCAGCAGCGCGTCTGCATCGCGCGCGCCCTGATCAACGATCCGAAGATCGTTCTTGCCGACGAGCCGACTGGCAATCTCGATGCCGTCAACGAAGAAATCGTGCTGCGCCTGCTCCGCGAATTGCACCAGCAAGGGCGAACCATCGTCATGGTGACGCACGATCCCGTCGTCGCCCGCCTCGCCGACCGCCGCATTGAACTGCACCACGGCAAAATCGCCGCCCAGGAAGTTTTCGCCATGGCCGACGAGGAGCAATTCGACGAAGTTCTCGAGGAGCTTTGGGTGCTGGCCGAGAATGGCGAGATCGCCGAAATCGGCCGCATGGAAGTTCACGGCGCTTTGCCCGTCAGCTTCGCAGTCGAAAAAATGACCGGCCTCGGCCTCGTCACCTGCACTCCCCATCCTGCCGAGACGCACGCTCACAGGCCATTCGTGAATCCCTGCCACGATGCCCTCAAACCCGACGGTGTTTCCCTCGGCGACGGCAGCAGCATCGTCGCACTCACTCCCCGTGGACGCCAGCGTGCTGCCGACATCATCCGCCGTCATCGGCTGGCCGAACGACTGTTCACCGACAGTCTTGCGCTCGACAGCGAAACCGAGATTGAGCAGCAAGCCTGTAAGTTCGAGCACATCTTGTCGCCTGAGGCCACCGACAAAATATGTGCTTTTCTGGGCCACCCCCGTAGCTGCCCCCACGGCGCGCCCATCCCGCCGGGCGTGTGCTGCGCCAGGAAAACTGATCTGGCTGCTGTGCCCGTCGCCAAGCTGGATCGGCTATCCTAGCCACATGATCTCTCGGCGAACCTGCATTGGCGTCTTCGACTCCGGCTTTGGTGGCCTGACCGTACTTAAAGCTCTACTTGAAGTCATTCCCGACGCCGACTACGTCTACTTCGGCGATACGGCTCGCCTGCCCTACGGTTCCAAATCCGCTGAAACCGTCTCCCGCTATGCCATCGGGGCGGCCCACTATCTTGAGTTGCACGGCGCTCAGATGCTGGTGATCGCGTGCAACACGGCCACAGCGCTTTCCCTGGACAAGATCAAAGAGGCCGCCAGCGTCCCGGTGATTGGCGTGGTTGAGCCCGGTGCTGAGCGCGCCGCCGCCGTCACTCAGAATAAGAAAGTCGTGGTGATAGGCACAGAAGCCACGGTCAGCAGCCATGCGTATCGTAAGGCGCTGGAGGCACGCGGCGTCGCCGCACAGGAGAAAGCTTGCCCGCTGCTGGTGCCTCTAGTCGAAGAAGGATGGATCGAGCATCCCGTGACCGAGCAAGTGGCGCGAACCTACTTGAACGAAGCTTTCGCCGGAGAGTTCCAAAAAGCCGACGTGCTACTGCTGGGCTGCACCCACTATCCGCTGCTCAAGCCGCTACTGCACCGCGTCGCGCCCTCGCACGTGGAGATCGTCGATTCCGCCGATTCCACCGCCGATGCTGTCCGCCGTGCGTTGCGGCGGGCGCCATCAGCCAACGCCACGCCAAACGAACGCCGCAATTTGCCTCGCCTGAAGTTCTTCGCTACCGACTCGGTGGAGAAATTCCGCCGCCTCGGCGCCATGTTCCTGGGCCACTCCACCGACGACGTTCAGCACGTGGACTTGAAGGAGTAGCCCGATTCGTATCCCCGTCGTCGGTCGTTCGTCGTCCTGCCGCTGTACCCCCCACACCGAAGCCGAGGCCGGGAAAAAAAATACTCCTAAAATGTGCCGGTTTCCACAGCCTTCCATAGATGTGTTCCACGTGGAACATTTCGCGGGGTGCCAGCTGCTCCGGGCAGCGAGGCGCGCCATCCCCTGCTTTGGGGGACAAATCCATTAGTTTTCCATCTTAATCTTCGTCAGCTTCTTGACGACCGCGACGTCCTCTGATCCGCTCACTACAATCCGCACTGCTGTTCCCTCCCCATATTTCTTCGCCTCAGCAATGATTTTCAGCACGTGCTTGGGAAATTTGCTGGCCCGCGCCGCGTGGATCGCCTTGCCACCGAGGGCGAACGACGCCATGAAGCCACCCTGCGACGGAGAGAGATACACGATATTCCTCGCCTCCCGCTTCAGACGTAGCGACCATCCGGCTTTGATGGAATAGGAGTTCCATTCGCGGGTTAAGTTGTGCTCCCCCGTCATTTCGGCAACCAGTCGGTCCCAGAGCGCTTTGGCCGCACCCAACGTCGCAGCCAGTTCGCGATCCGTGGGCTCCTGCGCCTGACCAATGAAAGCGTTATGAAATGTCGTCAATTCCCGGGTTGCAGCGGTTTTCGTCATAGCCAGAGTCTAGGCGCAACACATCCAGTCTGAGGAGATCGCGTATCACATACGCTGGTGATTAAGGAGCCGCGAGCCACAGCGACCTGCCGCGCCTGCTAGGATCGGCATGGCCTGGCGGGGACGCCCGGCCTTCAATTTGGGTTAGTTCTTCTCCACAAATTTCCTGAGCTGCTCCACCACGCCGGGCCAGCCACCGCTGTAATCCTTGCGGGCGGTGGGCAGGTCGGTCAAACCGCTGTGCGTGACTTTAAGGCGCGTGCCGGCGTCGATCTTCGCCAGTTCCCAACGCACGACGGTGCGCTGGGCGCGGTCGTCGTGCCAGTTGGCGATCCATGTATAGGCCAGCAGGCGTGGCGGATCGCACTCGAGAATTTCACCCTCGCAGTGAAATTTGCTCACTCCGTTGATGTTGAGTGCAGTCTGCTTGGTGTTGTAAGCCCAGCGGCCGCCGCGGCGGGCGTCGAAGGCGAACGACTCGATCTGACATTGGTCGCTGGTCCACCACTGCATGACTTGTTTGGGATCGATCAGCGCCTGAAACACCCGCTCGGGCGGCGCAGCGATTTCAATTTCGCAAACAACTGAGTCTTGATCGGAACTGATGGTGGCAGTCGTCATCCCTATTGGTCGCCTTTCTGAATTAGTCACCGTTTGATGTTAGGCGCCGCGCTGCGGCTTACTTAATTCGGTGCAGGTCGAAGCGTTCGCGCATTTGCTTTCCGTCTTGCGTCAGGAAACTCCATTCCTCGGTGTGATGGCTGGGATCAAGCATCGCGACGGTCAGGTGCTCCATGTGTCCGGGCTGCGAGGGCAACACATTGGTGGCGTCGAGGAAGTTGAAGCTGAACGACTTGCCGTCGGGTGACATGGAGCCCACCATGCGCGGCTGGTTGCCGGCGCTGCAATAGTGCGTCACCATCAGGCGGGTGCCGTCGAGGTGGAACATGGTGATCATGTCCTCGTGGCCGGTGATTTCGCTCAGCAAGGCCGAGCCGCCAGAGGTTTCGCGAAAGATGACTTGCACAGCCTTGCCGTCGGAGGCTTGGCCCTCCCAGGTGCCCACCAGAGTTTTGAGTTGGTCGAACGACCTCTGCGCGTCGGACTGCGCGAAGGCGCCGGTTGCGACCAAGACGATGAATACAGCCAGGATGGTGCGAAGCGATTTCATTGGAGATCTCCTTGAAGTGATTTTTTGCCCTGGGATCTGGAAGTTTCCTTCTTGTACTCGGTTTCGACAAAGGCTTTCAAATTGGCTAGATTCACCTGCCAAAAACTGCGGTAGTGACTCAGCCAGGAATCGACGGCTTTGAGCGGCTCAGGGTTCAGTTGATAGAGACGATGGCGCCCTTCGCGCCGCTCCTGAACGAGATGCGCGCGCCGCAGCAGCCGCAGGTGTTTCGAGATCGCCGGACGGGAGATGGGAAAGGCCTGCGCGATTCTTCCGGCCGGTTGACTTCCCTGCCGCAGCAAGTCAAGCACGGCGCGGCGAGTGGGATCGGCCAAAGCGCTGAAGGTAGCCGCCGGCGAATATGTAACCGAACGGTGACGCATAATGTGTAACTATAGGGTTACATAATGAACGTGTCAAGGGAAATCTCCGGAATTCTTTGGAAGGCTCATAACATTCCGTTTCGACGAAACGAAAGCCGCGGCCTAAGAACGAAAGCCTCGGCGAACTGAAGCCTTTATCGCCGGACATGGAGAAAGACATCCGGCTTGCGCGGTGGTGCTAACATTGGGACGTGACCCTTGCGGATACAAGTCCTTCGGCGCAGGCTCTCCAGATCAAAATCCAGCGCTCCATGACCGGTGAGCAACGGCTGCTGCTGGCGATTGAAATGAGCACATTTGCCCGCGAACTGGCGAAGGCGCGAATCCGGGACGAACATCCGGAATGGCCGGACGCAAAGATCACGCGCGAACTCATTCGGTTGGCATTCCTTCCTGGTGCACCACCCCCATGGCCGCGATGAAGGTCACCGAGGTCTTCCAGCGAATCACGGCGGCACTCGATCAGGCCGGCATCTCCTACATGCTTACGGGATCATTCGCGAGCGCCTACCACGGCGCTCCCCGGACCACCCAGGACATTGATCTCGTGATTGAGGCAACTGCAGCGCAATTGCAAACTTTTGCCAGACTGCTACCCACCGGTGAATACTACGTGGACCTGGACGCCGCTTTAGAAGCCCGCAGGCGCGAGTCTTTGTTTAACGTGGTCGACCTGGCAACTGGCTGGAAGGTTGACTTCATCATTCGCAAGTCGCGCGTCTTCAGCCAAGAGGAGTTCCACCGGCGCAAACGCGTCCAGATCGAAGGCATTACTCTTTTCGTGGCCAGTGCTGAGGACGTGGTCATTTCCAGGCTGGAATGGGCCAGGCTGGCGCGGTCCCAGAGGCAACTCCAGGACGCCGCGGGAATATTGCGAATGCACTGGGAAGCATTGGATCGCGCCTACGTGGAGAAATGGGTCCTGGAGTTGGGACTTGCTGGGGAGTGGAGCGCGGCCCGCCTGGCTGCAGGAGTGCCGAGCGATCAAACCTGATGGGTCGCGTTTTCCCCGCGGCACCCGAACCGCAGGCTGCACGTCAGTGCGCTCCGTTTTGGATCAACTCTAGGAACGCTTGATGCACGCGTGTGTCCTCTGACAGTTCGGGATGAAACGTCGCGGCCATCACTCTTCCCTGCCGCACAGCGACGGGGTCGTTGCCCTCAGTGGCGATGACTTCCACGCCGGGGCCGACGCGCTCAATCTTGGGGGCGCGGATAAAGACCATTTCGGCTGGTTCGCCGCGGAATTTCCCTTCGCGGATGGAGCTGTCCACCTGACGGCCATAGGCATTTCGGCGAATGCCGATGTCGAGCACGCCCAGCCCAGCCTGTTTAGGGTTATCCACTTCTTTGGCCAGCAGAATCGCGCCCGCGCACGTGCCGAACGTCGGCTTCACGCGGACAAAGTGCTTCAGCTTTTCGAAGCCAGCTTCGCCGAGCAGCTTAAGAAATGTACTGGATTCGCCGCCGGGGATGACCAGGCCGTCGATTTCATCGAGTTGTCCGGGCTTTCTGACAAGCACAACTTCCGCGCCCAGTTCCTCGAGCCGTTTGCGATGCGCGTCAAAGTCGCCTTGCAGGGCAAGAACCCCAATTTTCATAAGCGTCGTTGGTCGTCCGTCGTTGGTCGTGCGCGAAGCGCCCGCCTTCTGATTCGAGTGGGGCGAGCACGGTCGCGCAGCGCGGCGATCAGACCCTTGCGGCGAATTTCGGCGACGGGAAGTTCAATTTTTCGTCCCTTCGCAGCGGCGACCAATTCCTGCTCAAGATTGCTCAGGCGGCGCACCTTGTCCTGGCGAATCAGTTCGCGGACGTACTCGCTGGGCGTTCCCCAATCGCCGGAAGCGACCTGCCCTTCGACATATTGCTTCAGAGCTTCGGGAAGCGAGATGTTCAATGAGGTCATAGCCATGCCTTCATAATATGGCAGTTCATGAAGGCAGTCAACACCACCGTCATATTCGTCCTTCGTCGTTGATCCATGCGCCATTCGGCTCAGGGCTGGAATCCCCACTCTAGTTCAAAAGACGCCCTAAGTTGGGGCCCGATGTGTGCTACGATGTGTTCATGGGGAACACACGCAGCGCTACCCTCAGTATTCGCTTGCGACCTGAGACCAAGAAGCGTCTGGCTAAGCTGGCCAAGACTTCCGGCCGCAGCTCGAACTTTCTGATTTCCGACGCCGTCGAGTCCTACGTCGCTGACCAGGAGCGAATGCTGGCCGAGATCCGGCAAGCGGACCGGCAGTTGAAAGCGGGCCACTACATTCGGCGCGAGGACATGAAGGCTTGGCTGCTCTCCTGGGGCACCGACCACGAACTGCCACCACCGAAATGCGTCTGTGGCAAGGCTCACGACGGCGAGGAACTCTGCCGGTAGAAATTGTGTGGTCAGCCCTGGCGCTCGCGCGGCTGCGGGAGATTCGCGCCTACATCGCGAAGGACAAGCCAGAAGCCGCCGGCAGATTGGCCATGCGCATTGTCGCAGTGGTCGAAGCATTAAGCGAACATCCTTATCTGGGCCGAATGGGCGCCGAGCCGGGAATCCGCGAATTGGTCATCGCCGGCACGCCCTATGTCGGCCTCTATCGCGTCCAAGCCGAGCGCGTGATCATCAGCACCATTTGGCACGGCAAGCAGCGGAAGGAACTGAAATGATGGAGGTGCCCCAGGGTCTTGCGCTGTTCGAGACCTGCGAGAACCGCTTGACATCCCGCGCCGCTCGGCTACGACGAAAGCAGGCGGCAACAGAGCATCCAGGAAGCAGGCCATGAACATAGACATCCGCGACACGGCTTTACAAGCCCGTATCCAAGAGCAGATGCAAGCGACGGACGCGGGCAGCGTGGAAGAGGTCTTGCAGCGCTTGCTCGACACGCAAGAGGAACAGGACCGCTGGCTGCACGAAAACCGGGAAGGCATCAACGCCAAGATTCGCCGAGGAATTGCTGAACTGGAGCGCGGCGAGGGAATTCCAGAAGGGCAGCTATCAGAGCATCTGAAGGAACTGAAAGCCAACTCGGAATGAAGCCTCGCTATGTTCTCGCCCCGGAGGCGGCGCGCGATCTGGTTCAAATTTGACAATATCTAAAAGAGCAAAGCGGCCCGGAAATGGCCAATCGGGTGGAGACTGCCATCCTGGAGCGAATTGTTTTCCTTGCGAAGAATCCAGACGCTGGCCATTGGCGGAAGGACCTCACCGGCCACGCGGTGAAGTTCTTTCCCGTTTATTCTTACCTGATTGTGTACCGTCCTCAAACGACACCTCTACAAGTGCTCGCCATTCTGCACGGTCGCCGAGAAGTCGAGCGCATTCTCAAGCACCGCCCCTCGTAGAGGGAAACGTACTGCGCGCTCGGATGGGGCACCCGCAGTTTATGAAGGCGGTCAAGACCCAGCCGTCAATCTCATTGAGTTGCTCCGGTTTCTTGACGAGCACAACAGCCGCGAATGCGGTGCGCGTCAAAGCTGCCTTGGAGAGCAAGAACGCCGACTCTCATAGCGGTTCGGTAGATTCGTGCGCTGCGATTCCATAGTTTTCAACGTTCCGGCAAAATGCAATGCCGAGATCTGTGATCCTTCCGGTCGAGCCCTCGAATACAGCCTCGTCTAGGTCTTGCGCCGACCTCGGAGGGAATACATCCCGACCCAGAACCTTCGGCCTCGGATAAAGCAACTCCTCTTCGACGAGCACCCGCTCGTGACGCAATACAAGTGACACGTTCTGATAGCCGAGTCTCCGAGATGTGCTGTTGGCCCATTCCCTCAAGGTTCTACCCGGTCCACGCCCTATGTCGTCCGCTTGGTAGGCCTCATATACAGCTTTGAGCAGCAGCAGTTCGCCGGAGCTCAGCCTCTTGCCAATCTGGAACAGTTGGTACGCGAGGATGCTTTCCCCATCCGTCGCATTGATCCTGTTTGCGGCGAGGAACATAGCCTTTAGCGCCTTGAGACGCTCCGCGTCAACGGGGTTGGAGTCGATCTCCTTGAGAAGGTCAACCCAGGTTTGGTAACCCGATGGTCTGCCGGAAAAATCGTCCGGAATCGTCCCGGCCCTCTTCCACGCAAGGATTTCGCGCGAGAGATCAGTCAGTGCCTCAATCACCATTGCGGTGAATGCCACTCTTGGTCCTGCAAGCACATACCTGGAAACCCCTGATTGAAGGAGGTTACTGACATACGCCGCAGCCTCCGCCCGCGTTCCTGACAGAACTCGCTCGATCACACTCGGGTTTTCAAGGTGCGTGATGTCTGCGTAGTCTCTGGCCGCCAGGACGCAGCTCTGCTCCGGCGCAGATTCAGGCTTGTCAGAGTCATTCCCCATCTCGCCTCACCACCCCCTGGTCTGCAGCATCTGCGCTTCGTCCAGCCCCGCCACCGCCAGGCCTTTCATCGCTCCAGCCAGGTCTTCGCTGACTTCAAGTAATACTTTAGGGTCCTGGTAGTGGGTGGCGGCCTGGACGATGGCACGCGCGCGCTTCGCTGCCTCTTCCGGATCGGCGAAGGTGGTCGAGTCTTTCATGAAGATGCCCGAGCCCACGAACACCGCTTCCGCGCCCAACTGCATGACCAGCGACGCATCCGCCGGAGTGGCGATGCCTCCCGCCGAGAAATTCGGCACCGGCAGCTTCCCTTCCTTGGCGACCATCTTCACCAGTTCATACGGCGCGCCGTGCTCTTTGGCTTTGGCGTAGAGTTCCTGCTCGCTGAGCACGGTGAGAATCTTCATCTCCTGCACAATCTGCCGGATGTGCTTGACGGCGTGCACCACGTCTCCGGTGCCTGCCTCACCCTTGGTGCGAATCATGGCCGCGCCTTCGGCAATGCGCCGCAACGCCTCACCCAGGTTGCGCGCCCCGCAAACGAAGGGAACGTTGAAGGCGTGTTTATCCACATGGTGGGCTTCATCCGCAGGCGTGAGCACTTCGGATTCGTCGATGTAGTCCACGCCGAGTTCCTCGAGAATCTGCGCCTCGGCAAAGTGACCGATGCGGCACTTGGCCATGACCGGAATCGAAACCGACGCCATGATCTCGCGAATCTTTTTGGGCGAAGCCATGCGCGCCACGCCGCCTTCGGCGCGAATCTGAGCCGGAACGCGCTCCAGCGCCATAACGGCCACAGCACCCGCCCGCTCAGCAATTTCCGCCTGCTTAGCGTCGGTGACGTCCATAATGACGCCGCCTTTCAGCATTTCCGCCAGCCCGGTCTTCAGACGAAGGCTGGTGGAGTTTCCATTGTTCTGTGACATGGTGAAAATCCTCTCTGTGAACTGCTTCTAGCGTAGCTCAGTAATGGCTAGTTAGGAATGGCCATATTTCTATATGATAGGCATACCATTTGTTCGGGCGGACGAAAAGCTTCAACCGCAAAGGCCGCGAAGGCTTGCGCAAAGGGCGCACAGGGCCTCCGAGGAAAGACCGATCATCATGGCAAAGAAATCCAGTACGTTGTTTCTGAATTTGCACGCGCCCGCGGCGGGCATGGCGCTATATCGATGGCTGTACGAGGAGCTGCGGTCGGCGATCCTGACCGGCCGTCTCCGATCGGGTGCGCGATTGCCGGCCACGCGCGATCTGGCTGCTCAGTTTCGGCTATCGCGTCCAACCGTGGTGACGGCATTCGAACAATTGCAGGCTGAAGGTTATGTGGAGGGCAAAGTTGGGTCGGGCACATACGTGAGCAAGACCCTGCCGGACGAACTCTTGCAGGCGCCCCAGAGCACCGCCAAGACTAAAGCTCGGCAGCGGCCCGTGCGGCTTTCTGGATACGCTCGCCGCCTGATGCCGCTGGCACGAGCAGGGACGCTCGCGCCTACATTGACGCTCACGCCCACATCGGATTATCGTGCGGCGCGGGCTTTCCGAGCCAACCAGCCGGCGCTCGATCAGTTCCCAACCGCGTTGTGGGCGCAAGTCGCGGCGCGCCGTATGAGAAAGGTTTCTGCACAACTTCTGGCGGGCGGCGAAGCCTTGGGATACCGGCCGCTACGCGAGGCGGTGGCCGACTACCTGAACACGTCGCGCGGGGTCAAATGCACCGCTGATCAGGTAGTCATCATCTCGGGAGTACAACAGGCACTGGATCGTGCCGCGCACCTTCTGCTCAATCCCGGGGATCCAGCATGGATGGAGGAGCCTGGTTATCCCGGAGCCGTGGCCGCCTTTCGTGCCGTAGGGGCGACGATCTGTACGGTGCCAGTGGACGGTGAAGGCTTAAACCTTGAGGCTGGAAAAAAGCTGCCCAAACCCCGGCTGGTGTATGTGACCCCTGCGCACCAATTTCCTCTCGGCGTGACCATGAGCCTGCGTCGGCGACTGGCGCTGATGGAATGGGCGGGAAAAGCAGGTGCGATCATCTTTGAAGACGACTACGACAGTGAATACCGCTATTCCGGCCGTCCCATTCCGGCGTTGCAGGGTTTCGACCGCTCAGAGTCGGTGATCTTTGCCGGCAGTTTCACAGATGTGCTATTTCCAGCGCTGCGCCTGGGGTACATGGTGCTCCCATCGGGCCTGGTGGACATCTTCGCGGCTGCTGAGGCAATCAGCACGCATCATCCGCCGCTGATCGATCAGGCAATTTTATGCGATTTCATCCGCGAGGGCCACTTTGCCCGCCACGTGCGGCGTATGCGAGAGTTGTATGCCGAGCGGTTGTCAGTTCTGCTCGAATCGGCGCGAGCAAAGCTGGCGGGTTTGCTGGAGATCCCGCCTATTGAAGCAGGCTTGCGCACGGTGGGTTGGCTGCAGCATGGGATTTCCGCTGAGCGGGCGGCACAAGCAGCGGCAAAGCGCAATGTCGAAGTGATTTCGCTGCGGCGCTACGCCCACGGACGCATAAGACGCGAAGGGCTGGTACTCGGGTTCGCAGCGGTGGATGCCCGGGAACTCAAACGGGGCGTGGATGAGCTGGCGCAAGCGCTAGCCGTCTCCTTAGCTGAATCCTAGTTCACAGAAACCGGACGAGAATGCTGCTCCCCGCGGACCCAGCCGCAGAGGCCTTCCCCCACCAGGATTTCCAGCCGGTTTTTCGCCTCGTTCCACCTTGTAGTCAGCGGAGGTCCTTGGTTCCTCCGCGGGCTCTAAGGTGCCGAACGAAGTCTGTCCAGTTCAACGTAACGGCGCTGAACAATCTCGACCACCATGGGATCAAAGGACGTGCCGGCCTCCTCCGCAATTTTGTTCATCTTCATCGCCTCGTCCAGAGGCAGGGCTTGCGGTGCTGACGATCGGAGGCTTGTGCTGAGGCCTGGTTTGGTCAGTTGACTTCGGAACCGCTTCTTCGTCACACAATCCGCTTGCTCTTCGGTGTTACAATGGCCGGGGGTGTTCAGTAGCAGCTCTCCATCGGCACGCCTCGCAAGAGAGTTATCCGGGCTGTCAGGTTCGAATACAAAAGGAGGTCCCCATGAAACCTTATCTTCTCTGCCTTGCTGGGATCCTGCTGATTCCGGTATTCCAAACAACAGTTCTCGCGCAAACTTCCCAAGCGCCCGCTCCGCCGAAGTACTGCAATCCTTGCTTGTTCTACGCTGGAGACTTCGACGGCAAAAGTGGCCTTGCCAATGAGAAAGACATCATCGTTTCGACCGGCGCCGCGGTGCTGGTCCCGTTCGATGTTCCTGAGTCACAGCAGTGGACGGTCACCGGCTTGTTTACCAATGATCTCTCGAACGTCAACCTGCTTGATCCGCCTAAAGCGTACTGGTCGATTCGCAAGGACGTGAAAGAGGGCTACTGCGGCACCGTCATCGCCTCCGGCAATAGCGCTGCCAGCTTCAATCCTACGGGTCGGGGCGGATTTGGCGAAGAAGAATACACCGCACTAACTAAGATCAAGCCGGTGGTCCTTCCGCCCGGCCGTTATTGGCTGACCACTGTGCCTGAGTGCACGAATACTCACGACTCCAATTGCGACCAGGCTCGATACTTCATTTCGTCCACGTCGGGGAAGCATTCCTATGGGCCGAAAGAGCCGTGCGATGCCTTCTTCAGTTCAACTTTCTTCGGCTCGAAGTGTCAGGCCGTTTCTAACAAGAAAACTTGTGCCAAATTCTCGGCTGGTGTGCTCGGGACAGAATAGAAACTCGCTGAACGCGAAAGCACCGGCGGATGATGCTGAGCGCTGTCCGCCGGCCTTCTGCTGGGCCGAAACAGCAGCTCGCGTAAAGTGGTGTGACATCGCCATAGCACCAATGACCAGCGGTCAAAACGTGTAATCGCTTACATCAGTCACCGCTGAGGTTTGGGTAGGTATCCGCCGACGCCTCATCCACAGCAGATACCATCCCCACAGGGATCCCGAGGCATAGGGCCGAGTTCACCATGACCGCCAATAGAAGCGCAGCCCTAGAACCTATCTCACCAAGGTCACTGCTGAATAAACAGTTGCTTTTGAAGCGAAGTTGACGCAAACAGAGGGCATGGCTGATCTCAGCGATGCG
>Ga0326728_10001271_pt1 | contig 90337 bp, 90 predicted proteins | sample MB3enrmetagenome_FD_207602 | JGI IMG/M metagenome (GOLD analysis project Ga0326728, IMG submission 207602) | Lab enriched peat soil microbial communities from McLean, Ithaca, NY, United States - MB31MN | ecosystem: Environmental > Terrestrial > Soil > Wetlands > Peat | place: USA: New York... | reverse complement strand
CTCCATCTTCGGTCTCCAAAAGGCTTTTGGCGCTAATCGGCATTTTTGTTGTCGGCTGCGTCGCCTCGGGGTGCATCAGCTCTCAAATGACAGCCACCGCGAACCGTCCTGTAGACGCCAGCATTGAAATATTTGCCCGGGCTCGGATCGAAGCGCTTGCAATTCAAACTCTTTGCATGTTCCCCTTCAACACTCCGCCGGAGACGGCGGCGGCCTCTGAGTCTCTGACAAAGGCATTTCAGAACAGGCTTGAACAAAGGTCCCTTTTTCGACAGATCAAAGTCCAGCTCGATCCCGTCAAATCCGATGTGGAAGCTTTATGGTACGCCCGATGTGAGGGGTGCACATTTGCCATGTGTCCAACGCTGATTTATATGATGGACGGGACGGGAAACATGCCTACGCAGCTCGTTGTGCGCATACGCATACTTGATGCGCGAACCGGTCAGGTCGTCTGGGACGCCAAACAGAGCGGGACTTCCGAGCCGGGTCATGACATCGACTTTGTATGGAATACGTGCATCGGCAAGCCGGCCCAGAGATGCCTGGTGTTGGCGGATTGTCTTGCCCTGAGGTTTGCCGACTACCTGGTTCAGTCGCAGTGCGACCAGGCCCGGCTGAGAAAGTGATGGATATATATGGCTGCGGGTGAAATCCGGCCGGTCGCAAGAACCCCCTGGGGCGCCCCGGATAGCCCCCGGGAGGAAAGCCAGCCGGTTATACGCGTGACAGGCGCCGAAGGCGGTACCGCCGCAAGAGTCAGGGATTTCAGCCTGGACCGCGGCGGCGGTTTATATTCCGCGCCGCCGGAGTTTTCGTCCGAAGTTATTTCGCAGTTAGAGGTTTTTCTTCAAGAGAACATGGGGTTAGACCTCAGCTTTGTTACCGGTAAGAGCGGGACCGTCGTAAGAGTTCTCGACAAACGCAGCGGTAAGCTGGTGCGAGAGATACCCATGGAAAAGCTGGCGCGCTTTCGCGGCAAAGCCGAAGATCTCAGGGGTATTCTATTTGATGGTAAGGCTTAGAACATTATGGTAGTGTGGACATATGAGTGAAAACATTGAAACGGCCGTGCGTGTCCTCGTGGCCGACGATGATGAAATATTCCTGGAGATCCTTGCAGAAACGGTGGAGGAAACCGGCGCGACGGTCGAACTGGCGTCCGATGGTTTGGTAGCGCTCGAACTGTTAGCTGCCCGCGATTTCGATATTCTTATCTCCGATCTGAATATGCCTCGGATGGACGGTTTGACGCTGCTCAAACAAGTGAGAGCGCTTTATCCGCACATTCTCAGTATTCTTATAACGGGATTCGGGAGTCTGGAATCAGCTATCCAGGCCCTGCGGCTTGGGGCCTATGATTACGTGCAGAAGCCCTTCATGGTTGAGCAGGTGGGCGTAACTATTCGGAACGCTGTCGACCGGGTCAAGGCGTACAAAGAGAGGGCCTCTCTGCTTTTGGAAATAGAGAATCTGCACCGCAAGATCTATTCGCTGGAAGGGAAGAACTATCTCGAATCCAAGGTTTACGACAGCTCGGGCAATTTGATGGAGGGACCTATGCTTGCAGATGTGCCCGGATTTCGACCTGAAGCTTTTCTGGAAAGGCCCCAGGGGAATCCCAACCGGGCTATCACCGCTCTGGAAGCCCTCAAGGGTCTCAAGCGCGACGGCATAATTTCGGATTCCGAACTTGGTAGACTCAAACAGCTCATAATCAGCAGAATAGAGTCCGGCAGGTTATGAAAATTTTAATCGTGGAAGACGATATAATGCTCGGTGAGCTTCTGCAGGAATGCATGCAGCGATTGGAGCATGAGCGTGTGCGAGTTTGCCTTACCGGACAGGAGGCGCTCAACGCTACCAGCGAGGATGCCTTTGATTGCGCTTTTGTGGACCTGCGCCTGCCGGACATGGACGGGCTTCAGCTCCTGGCCGCAATAAAGGAGCATGATCGGGGACTTCCGGTAGTCATGATGAGCGGTTATCCAACCATGGACTACACGATCAGAGCCATGCGTGAAGGCGCTTCCGACTTTCTGACCAAACCTTTTACAATCCAGGATGTAGCTCTCACGCTGCTGCGCGTCACCAAGGAGAGGCAGCTCCTGATGAAAGACCTCAGTCTTCAGTTCGAAGCCCAGGCGCGCAAAGAGCTGGAAGAGGTGAACCGAAAACTCGAAAGCAAAGTCAACGAGCAGACCCGGCTGTTTCATATTTCCAGGGAGATAGATGAAATCCGGTCGAGCGAAGATCTCTATCCTCGAATCGTCCAGCTTGCGTCATTACTGGAGTCGGTCGAGAGGGTGAGTTTTTTCCTGGTCCCAAGGGATGGGAGCAGCCTTATTGGTATGGCCGGTCACGGATGGCCGCCTGATGGCGCGTGGCCTCAGAGGATAGAGATCTCTGAGGAGCGGAAGCGGGAGTTGCTTGGAAACGGGTCAAACCATGTTATTATTGGACCCGGTGAAATTCAGTGCTGTTTTGAAAATGTTTCGTCGCAAATTGACAGGACCCTTTCCTGCTGGCCGATGCGGATACGTGGGGAACCATTCGGATTGTTGATGGCGGTCCACAGACAGGATAGTCGTTCGCTGGCCTCTGAAGAATCGCGGCTTTTCGATTTTCTGATCAGAAAAGCATCTTTGGCCGTCGAGAATATGGCGCTTTACGAGAGTCTGACCAGCAATTTTTATGGAATTTTGAAGTCACTGGTCAATGCGCTGGAAGCCAAAGACCTTTATACAGGGAAACACTCGGAACGAGTGACACGTTACGCGACTGAGGCGGCTGGAATACTTGGCTGCACGGGGGCTCAAATCGAGTCCATGAGAACAGTGGGCTATCTGCACGATATCGGCAAAATAGGGGTCCGTGATAGTATTTTGAACAAACCCGGTCCCCTGACGACTGAAGAGTATGAGATTGTAAAGAAGCACCCTTCGATCGGAGATTCAATCGTTTCAGAGCTTGGTTTGGTCCCTGAGGAAAGGTCGATTATCCGGCACCATCACGAGAGGTGGGATGGAAAAGGGTATCCCGACGGGCTGGCCGGTGAACAGATCCCTATGCTTGCAAGAATTGTAAGCGTTGTCGACGCTTTTGATGCGATGACGTCGAAGCGGGCTTACCGCGACGCCATGTCCCGAGAAGAAGCCCTTGCCGAATTGAAGAAAAACTCTGGCGAGCAGTTTGATCCCCGCGCCCTGGAAGCATTCTTGAAAGTTGTGGAAAAGAAAGGGCGGCGGCGCGGGTAGAACAGCTTTCGCGGAAGCGAGAGGTGCGAAACGGCAGGTAATTGCTCCTCACCTATCCTGTTCCCGGCCTCTGGTTAGATATCTGAATATGCGCTCCGAAAAACCATCGAAAGACGAGTCTATTATCGAACGATTTATCCGTGCGTTGCATGAAAAGGACAGGTTTTACTACGCAGGCAGGTTTGTGCAGGGATTTGTGCATAATGTCAATGGACCTTTGCAGAACCTCACCATGCTCACTGAGATGCTGATATCCGGCCTTGATCTCCAAGATCGAATGTACTGCAGCGCCTGTGGTGCGGAGGATCAAAAGTGGTCCGACCTTGTAGGCAAGCAGCGAAGGCGACTGACACAGATGCGCGAGCAGGTAATGAAGCTGAGTGAAGATTTGAGAGAATTCATGCAACTGCACGAAATTGAACGGTGCGGAACGGAGATAGACATCAACGCGCTTCTCACAAGGATGGCCAAGGTATTTCGATCCGATCTCTTCTTTAAACACCAGGTTAAATTCGAACTGCGCCTGGAAAACAACCTTCCGCACATAAAGGTGCCCGGCAGTGATATCGTGCCGGCAATCTTTCATCTCTTCCAGAATGCTGTAGAGGCTATGAAGGACTCGCCGAAAAAAGAGCTTATAATCGAGACCAGCAAGCGGGCCGGGGAGATTGTAGTAACAATAACCGATTCCGGTTCGGGGTTGCCTGAAGGGATCGATCAGGATGTTCTCTTCGACCTGTTCAAATCCGGATGGGCCGGATCTGACGAAGGGACCGCCTCATCAAACCGGCATTTAGGGTTTGGACTCTACGCGGCAAGACATCTTCTTCTGCCTTACGGGTTTAGCGTAAGCCTTCAGAGATCTGACGAGGGAACCTCAGCGCTGATTCGGATGCCTTTGAAGAGCATACCGGCATAAAATTCCAAGCGCCGGAAAATATTTCTCAACCAATATCGGCGCCGGTAGTCGCTCCCTGGTAATGGCGGATGAGGTAGGCTGTCACCCATCAATCGGATAGGCGCACGGGATTGTGCTCACTGTTGAGCCAAGGCTTTTTCGCGCGACGTCTAAGAATGGTTTCGGGCTGTTTGGCAGAATATTTGCACCTAGTTCTGGCGCCAATTCTTTGATGTTCTTGCGAATAGGAGGCGGAGAGAAGACGATGAAAATAGATCAGGTCCTGAGCGAGCAAACTATAAAGGAGAGCAAACGGTCAGGAGGGGCCTGTAGCGAAGGCGCCGATGCCGCCTTTACCCAGTTGCTCGAAAGCGAGATCGCCGAGCAGGGCCAGGCGACTGCTCCTGAGGGCTCCGCGCCTAGCGGGGTCAGCGGCATGGAGGGGCTTTCGGGGCTTTGGGGAGCGCAATCCCCGGTCTCAAATTCAGCGCAGACCCCAATGTTGTCACAGGCGGTTTCTGCTCTTGACGGCGTTTTGACACAATTCGACTCATTGGCAAATGCCCTTCAGGGGGTTAAGTCGCCGAAGGAAATCAATGGCCTGATTGAGCAGTTAAATACGCAAACCGCCTCCCTGGATGACAAGGTCAGTGAACTTCCCGCCAATCACCAACTAAAGGATTTGGTGGAAGAATTGAAGGTCGCCTCGTATATGGAATCTGTAAAATGGAACCGCGGCGACTATCTCTAAGGGCGATAGGCATGAAACGGACCGCATTTCTTTCCCCTGTTCTCCTGGGCCTCCTGCTGGGATTGGGGCCGGGGTTCGTCGTTTGCAGTCCGGTATGCCCCGGGGCGCCATTTGAGGTTCCGGTTCCGGTGGATCGAACCGCTTCTGCTCCGCGCCTGCTGCTTTCAGATCGAGTCGAAACCGGAGAACGGATAATATATGGCACCGATCCCGAAATGGAGCGGGCAATGGACGAACAGATACAGGAGGAAAAGGAAAAAGAAGAAAAGGCATGGAAGATGCTTCAGCAAATGAACGTGTCCAAGGAGGAAAAAAAACGGCGTCGTCACGATCCCCCGGAGAAAACCCAACCGAAATGACAGGCAGGTTTCAGAGTCCCTGCCGGGATGAACCTGATCTTGCTTCCACGACGAACTACTGTTTTTCTCCACTAAAAATACCGTAAATACCCCATTTCAGTCACGGCTGGAAGCCTTATCAATTGGTAGCATTACACCCAGGACAGTAGAGAGTTCTTTCCTTTTATCTGTTTTGTTTCAGTTATCTCATACAACGAGGTTTTTGCCATGGATCAAGGCGCGGGAAGTAATGGCTTCCCCTGGTCCGAATGGATGGAGTCGGCGGCCGGCCTATGGCGGTCGGCCACCCAAAGCTGGCAGGAAATGTCCGCTTGTCTGGTCGATTCTTCTCGAAGCGAGGAATACATTCAGGCTTCCCTTACGATGTGGCGGGCTTTTCTAACGCCGTGGGCCGGTCTGGAATACTTCCACCCGGAGGAATCTCGGCCGCCCTCTTTTGATATGATCCAGGCGGCGATGCAAGTGATGGGATCCAGGGGAATGGGCCGGGAAATGTTCGAGCAGATGTGGAATTCGGGCGAGATAACCAACCGGAGCTTCGAAGGGTTTCGTCATGAGGCTGTAAAGGCTTGGACGGCCATGTATGAAGCGGCGATTCAACCCGTTCTGAAGGTTCCCCAAGTGGGACTCACGCGGGTTTACAAGGAAAAAATCAATCGGCTTACTGACAAGTTCAATGCATATCAGGCGGCCTTGTCGGAATTTCAGGTGCTCCTCTCAGGTCCAATGGAAAAGTCATTCGCCGACATGAGGATGGAAATCGAAGCAGCTAGGGTGAAAGGCGAACAGGCGGATAATTTTGAAATCTACTATGGGATGTGGATCAAAGTCCTTGAAAATCATTATATGTCGCTTTTCAGGTCTGAGGATTACCGGCGGGCCCTTACGCGCCTTATGGATGAGACGGCTGCATTCAGGATAACGGGAAACGATGTGCTTATGGAGTTTCTTGAGTTTCTTCCTATTCCCACCAACAAGGAGATGGATGAACTCTATAAGGATCTCTATACTCTCAAAAAACAAATTAAAGAGTACGCGAAAAAAATCAATAAGATAGAATCGGCGTCAGGAAAAAAGGAAATAAAATGAATACTTTCGGGATGCCTTTAAATGATATCGCGGCCAAGTGGCTCGAAGGTCTCGAGAAATCGCGAGGGTTGCTCGGCTCAAGTGATGTGCTGCTCGGTCCACTCGATACCGAAATCGCCAGAACACCCCATGACGTTGTCTACGAGGAAGACCGCATAAAGCTGAAGCATTATCGTCCGGTCGCGGACAAGGTGGTCGAGACGCCCCTGCTGATCGTCTACGCTTTGATTAATCGCGATACGATGCTCGATTTACAGCCCGGCCGAAGCGTAATACAAAATCTTTTAAAAATGGGAATGGATGTTTACATGATCGATTGGGGTTATCCTACCCGAAAGGATCGTTATTTGACCATCGACGATCACGTGAACGGGTATATGGACAACGTGGTCGATTTCATAAGAGACAAGCACGCGATTGGAAATGTCAACCTAATGGGAATATGCATGGGCGGTACTTTCTCGATCATCTATTCCGCCCTGCATCCGGAAAAAATCAAGAACCTCATCACCACCGTTGCGCCCAGCAATTTTGAAACTGACCAGGGACTTTTGCATCTTTGGACGAAGGAAATCGATCCCGGGAGAATAATCGAGGCCTACGGCAACGTCCCGGGGGATCTGCTGAATCTATACTTTTTACTCCTCAATCCTGCACGGTTGGTTATCGACAAGTACGTCGGCTTTTTCGAAAACATGAACAATCGGGACTTCATCGAAAACTTCGTACGCATGGAAAAGTGGATATTCGACAGTCCGGACGTACCCGGAGAGACCCTCCGGCAGTTTATCGAGGATTGTTATCAAAAGAATCTGCTCATTCAGAGTAAGATGGAAGTAGGTGGACGCCGGGTTGACTTAACGAATATTACCATGCCTTTGCTGAACGTTTACGGTAAATACGACCATCTAGTCCCGCCGGAGGCCTGCGAGTTGCTCACGAGTAAGGTGGGGACCTCGGACGTCGAGGATCTTTGCCTCGAAACCGGCCATATAGGTACGTACGTGAGTTCCAAAGCCCAGAAGCAGTTTACGCCCAAAGTCGTCGAGTGGCTGAAGCAAAGGGAAGGGGTCACGGAGAGCAAATCGGAGGGTGGCGCGCAGGGTTCAAAAATCCTGGCGGAGGATGCTGCCAAAACCGGAATTGAATCGGAAGAGCATCTGAAGCAGAAACAGGTTCGCGGGAAAACCTCTGCGCCAAAAACCTCGTCTACGCGGAAGAAAGAACTCAAGGCGGTTTGATCCCGCTGAAAGCGAGCGAGGTTGATTTTTCCCGGTTGGCCCCAGGTCCCGGTCCTTACAATTCCATGTCCAGCGCGTCTTCCATTACCACTTCGAGCTCGGCGAGCACGATCTCTTTTATGGACATTGTGTAGACCTCCGGCAGGGCGGCCACAACTATAGTTTGGTCGGGCTTGAGGCTTATCCCGGTTTTTGCGCAAACGCGGTCTGCTATCCGTACGGCCATGAGCAAGGAATTTTCTGTCACATCTTCCTCATGATGACGTTTTACCACCTCGCTGTATGCCTCCGGAATGCTCCATTCGACCATCAGGGCATATCCCATATCTACATGCATGGAATCGAGCATATCGAGTATGAATGAGTCTGAGAGAGGGACGTCTCTATTTTCAGACTTTATGGTTTCGAGAACCCTGAGGATGAGCAGTTTTCCGATGTCGTGGAAAAGACCCGCCAGAAAACCTTCATCCGAGATCTCGGGATATCCCGTTTTACGCAGCAGCCATTGTGAACCTCTGGCGGTTGCCAGTGCGTGTTGCCACAGCACCTTAAGATAACGGGATATTACCTTATCCTGTGAGATATAAAAATTTCTTTGACCGCTTGCGACAAGGCAGTTGAATACTTGGTTGACGCCAAGGCGCATGATCGATTCTCTTATTGTGCGCACCTTGTTCAGGCCTGCAAAAAAAGCTGAATTGGCGAGCTTGAGCATTTGGCTGGCCAATGCCTGGTCCTTGGCAATAATTGTCGCAATGTCGCTGATCGAACTGTTTTCATCCGCCATCTTCCTGTAGAGTTCCTGCGCCACACTGGGGAACACAGGAAGATTCATAGTTTCGGATGAGGCGTACTCTTCCACCATGTCCAATAAAGAGATGCTTTCCTGCATTGTCATAACCCTGCACCTAGAATTCGGCTAAGTTCGGTGACGGGCCTTGGTCTGCCCGCGCGTGGAAGAGACCTCAAGACCTCCTGAAGGGAGGTGACACCATTCGCGGCTTTCATGATTCCATCCTCGAACAAGGTTACCAAGCCCGAAGTCTCCGTGATGATTCGTCTGATATCATAGGAACTTTTGTTGTTAACGATCACGTCCTTAATTTGTTCGTCGAAAAATAGCAGCTCGAATACTCCCACCCGCCCCCGGTGGCCGGTGAATCGGCATTCCGGACACCCCCGCCCGGCTTTGAATTCGGCTCCGCTTATATCGTTCAGTCTATAGCCGAGCCTGTAGATATCCATGGGCTTTGGCTCATAGTTCTCGGAACAGCTGGGGCACACTTTTCTAAGAAGCCGTTGGGCGACAACACAAGTGAGTGTTGAGGAGACCAGAAAAGGGTCGATATTCATATTCAACAGACGGATTATGCCTCCTATACCGTCTTCAGCATGAAAAGCCCCGAGCACCTTTCGGCCGATCAGAGAGGTCTGGACGCACATTTCGGCTGCAAAACGGTCGCGTATCTCTCCGACCATTACAACGTCGGGGTCTTGTTTGAGCGCATGCCTGAGGCTTTCCTCGAAAGTAAGGTTTTGGGCGGGGTCTACGGAACACTGGGCTATTCCGTCAATCAAGTTTTCGACCGGATCCTCGATCGTAATAATACTGGCGCCCACATTGTCGAGATAATTAATGGAACTGTAGAGGGTGGCCGTCTTCCCGGATCTGGCCGGGCCTGTGACGAGGACGATGCCGTGTGGAAGATCCAGAGCGTCGATTTTGAACCTGTCGAGCATCTTCGGGTACATCCCGATTTCGTTCAGGTTTATGGGAAGCCCTTTTTTGCTCAGTGTGCTCAAAACGATTTTCTCTCCCCGCACCGTCAGGAAAAAGGAGACCCTGAAGGCTGTGGCGCCCTCCGTTCTGATCTCGTCGAAGTCTATTCTGCCGCTCTGGTGCTGTCCCCCTGCATCCTGATCGGCCTTTGACATAGTTTTCAGCAGGTTTGCTATGGGAGGCCCCATTTGGGCAGGGAGGTCCCTTTGGTGGACCAGGACACCGTCGAGGCGGAATCGGACACGAACCCTGTCCTTCATGGGGTCGATGTGAATGTCGCTCGCATTGCTCTTGATCGCCTCCTCGATGATGCTTTCTACCATTCCGACTACCGATTTCTCGTCTAATTGGCTTATTCCCGCATGGGCCGCTTCGCGCTCGATTGCCTCCAATATTTCGCGGAAATCTGTTTTCGAGCAGATGACGGGTTTGATTTTCCCGAAGATTTTTTCAGCCGCATCGAGACTTTCGCGGTTCAAGGGATCAACAAATGCGACCGTCACTTTTCCGTCGGTTCGGCCAACGGGCAGAAACTGGTGGAGGCGGTATGATTTGGGCGGGACCTTTCTGAGCAGGTGTGCATCCACGCGCGAAATTTCAAGTTCATAATAGGGAAGTCCCAACTGGTATGACAGTACTTCCAACAGGCTGCGTTCTTCGATCAAGTTGTTTTCGACCAACACCTCACCGATTGTTTTCCTCGCGGCTGATTGTCTCTGCAGAATAATCGCCTGATTGACATCAGCGCTCGTGACGAGTCCGAGTTCGACAAGAAGCGCTCCGATCTTGAGGTCGATCTCACTTTCCGAAAGGGTGTCCTGGAGCTGTTCGGGAGTAATGTATTTGAGTTCCTGTAGGACTTGGACGAGTGTCCTGTCGCCAGGCAACTTCGCATAAACTCTTTTGGCGTAGACCAACTGTTGCTCACTCAAATACCCTCGCTCGATGAGCATTTTGTATATCACGCCGGGCTGTTCTTCCTTCTTACAGACCGGTCGGGAAACGACTGTCAGGCCGGACTGCTCAACTTCATCAAATTGCAGCACTTTTTGGTTTTCCACCTGAAGTTCCTTGTGAGTATGAAAAGAAGAGACTCGTGATCCTTATTCTCATTATGAGAAATCGGAACATTGGATTGATGACTTTAGTGGTTTTAGACACTGGGGTGTCGGAATGGGCGAATGCGAGTGCAAAATTGTGTTAGAATATGGTATTGGACGTTCCAATTCTAAAAAGGGTCAGATGTGCAATGAAAGACCCTTCGGACGGGCAGGGTGGATTTTCACATGGCATTTGGGCGTCGCTGCCGGTTGTCTTGGAACGCGCGCCACAATGAGACAACAACCGCCTGACATCATTTTAAAGTGCTCAAAAGGACGGCGCGAAGATGTTCAGAGACAAGAAAGTAATTGTGGTCATGCCGGCTTACAACGCCGAAAGGACACTCAGGCAGACCCATTCGGAGGTCCTGGCCCAGGACTATGTCGACTTGATTATAGTCGTCGATGACCTCAGTCACGACAAGACGATCGAGATTGCCAAAAGCCTCCCGAAGACCATGGTATACGCCCACGAGAGCAACAAGGGATATGGGGGAAACCAGAAAACGTGCTACAGGCTCTCGCTGGAAGCGGGAGGAGACATCGTCATAATGGTGCATCCGGACTACCAGTACACTCCCAGGCTCATCCCTGCCTTCGTTTCCATGATCGGGAACGGTCTTTACCATTGTGTACTGGGGTCGAGGATCCTCGGCGGCTACGCTCTCAAGGGAGGAATGCCCCGATGGCGCTATGTCTCCAACAGGGCGCTCACCTTCGCAGGCAACCTCCTTATGGGCGCAAAGCTTTCAGAGTACCATACGGGCTATCGAGGTTTTTCAAGCGAGTTGCTCGAAAAGGTCCCTTTCGATATGAACTCGGACGATTTCGTTTTCGATAACCAGATGATCGCCCAGATACTATGGCTTGGGTACACGGTGGCGGAAGTAAGCTGCCCCACCAGATATTTTAGCGAGGCGTCCTCAATAAATTTTCGGCGAAGTGTTACATATGGGGTTGGATGTCTCAAAACGGCCTGCGAGTTCCGCCTGGCAAAGATGGGGATCATCGAATCGAGTCTTTTCCCCAGGGTAAAGTAGAAAATCGTTGCGCAAAGATGCAAAAGAGATTTTCAACGTCAAGTAAAGTATTTCTCAAAGCGCTTCCTCTGCTGGCGGTGGCGGTCATTTTGGTCGGTCTGGCTGAAATCTTTCCCGATAAGGAATTCCTGAGACCAGATCGATACCAGAGTATCATCAGTGAAGCCGGTCTGATAGGTCCCGCCCTTCTTTTGTTCTTCTGCGCAGTCGGAACGTGTTTCTTCATTCCCGGGACGGTTTTTGTAGGAATAGGCGCGGCGATATTCGGGCCTTATCTGAGCTTTGCGTGTGTGTGGCCGGGCACCCTTGCCGGAGCGGTGATCTCCTGGTTTGCAGCCCGCAGACTTGGAAGGGAATTTGTTTGTTCTCTTGTCGGTGACAGGCTGGCAAAGTTTGACGATCTGGTGGAACGCAACGGCTTCAAAGCCGTGCTTCTTCTCAGGCTGATGTTTTTGCCGCTCGTGCTCATAAACTACGGGGCCGGACTCACGAAAGTCCGCTTTTGGGACTACTTTTTCGCTACGGCCCTCGGAGAGGCCGCAACCATTTTTGCCATTACTTTCTTCATCGGTGAAGTAAGGGAAATTTGGATTTCGGGGGATGCGCGCCGGCTGTTTTCCGTCCCGATGGCCGTTTCGCTGGCGACGCTGACAGCTCTGGCATGCGTTGCGATACTTGTCCGGAAGAAGTACCGGAAAGTCAGTTAGCATCAGGGACTTGACTCCATAGCGGGAATTCCGAGTGAGAATTACAAATTCCTTGCTCTCTCTGGCTGTCCTGGCGGTAGCCATCGCGGCCGTCATGGTCGTTCGATTTCAGGCGGCGCCGGCGCCGCTTGAGCGTGATGAAGGCGAATACGCTCTGATGGGACAGCTCATCCTGGATGGAGTGCCGCCTTACAGTGAAGCTGCAAATATGAAGCTCCCGGGCATTTATTACGTTTATTCCGCGGTTCTTGCCATATTCGGGCAAACAGTCACGGGAATTCATATCGGCCTTATGGTGGCGAATCTGCTCTCGACGGTTTTACTCTATCTGCTTGCGCTGCCTTTGCTTGGCGCCCCGGGTGCAGCCCTCGCAGGGGCTGCCTTCGTTATCACATCGGCGGACACTTCCGCTCTAGGCCTATTTGCTCATGCGACCCAATTCGTAGTCCTGTTCGCACTTGCCGGGATCTCGCTGCTCTTGACGGCATTTCCTCCGCACGCCCTCAACAGCGGGCAGACCGGCTCGAAGCGGAGGCCGGTCCTCATATTGGGCGGGGGCCTTTGCCTGGGGTTGGCTCTTCTCATGAAACAATCCGGGGTCTTTTTCGCGCTTTTCGGTCTGGCTTGGGCAGGGTATTGGACGTTTCGCAACCGCCCTTTCGCCTGGAAACGTTTTGTGCTCGACACGGGGTCCCTGGCTGCCGGCATCGTCTTGCCCTACGCGGTGACTTTGGCGCTGATGGCTCACTACGGCGTGCTGTCGCGATTCTGGTTCTGGACGGTTGACTATGCTCGATCTTATGCTTCCGAAGTGGACCTGAAAACCGGGATCGAGTACTTCCGTTCCGGATTCCTGCCTATCGTCGAGAAAAACCCCGCCATCTGGGCGGCCGGTTTTGTGGGCATGTTCGCTGTTTGGTTTACGGATTCCGGACGAAAGGTCGCACCCTTTTTGCTCTCTTTTTTTCTATTTTCATTTCTTTCTGTATGTCCCGGATTCTTCTTTCGAAACCACTACTTTGTGCAACTGCTGCCGGCTGCGTCTCTTTACGCAGGCGCTGCCGCGCTGGCGGTGGGGGAAGCTGCCGCCCGAAATGCTTCAAAGCGGAAAGCCATCCAGTATGTAGTACTTGTAGTTGTGACTGCGTTTTCGCTTACCGGCATTTTTTCCACGCAACGTGTTCTGGCGGCCCTGACCCCCGACCAGTTCAGCCGCTCCGTTTATGGCGGAAATCCATTTCCCGAGTCCGTAAAGGTTGCAGAGTTTATCAGGAAGAACACCAAACCCGAAGATCGCATAGCAGTCTTTGGGTCTGAACCTCAGATATATTTCTACGCTCACCGCAGACCGGCCACGGAGCATATATACATGTATGGACTGATGGAACCCCAGCCTTTCGCGCTCCGGATGCAGGAAGAGCTGATCGCGCAAGTGGAAAAAAACGAACCGCCATTCCTGGTGCTGGCGACGGCTTCAACATCCTGGCTTCAGCGACCTGATTCGGAGAAGAAGATGTTCTCCTGGATGAAAGACTACATAGACAAATATTATCATCCGGTTATGGTCGCCGACATCTATTCCGACCGCACCCTGTGGCTGGCGGATGAAGCAGTTCGATCTTTTGTCGGCAGGCGCGGCTCCAGCCAGTTGATAGTCTTCAGGAGGAATAGTGGCGGGTGACCCCCGGGGAGGATTTGATCGGATCCTTTCCCTATCAAAATACAGGCATGTTCCGCTCCTCTGCCTTCTCTTGACGGCAGCAGCGGTGATAGTATTCGGGCAGGTCATCAGGTGTGATTTCACTATTTTTGACGACGACGTGTATGTAACCGATAACATGCATATTCGACACGGCGTCTCAATGGAAGCAATTCGATGGGCTTTCACGACCGGTTATGCTGCAAACTGGCACCCCCTGACGTGGATATCCCATATGCTCGATATTCAATTCTTCGGATTCATCCCGCGATGGCATCATTTGACTAACCTTTTATTACACATAGCAAACACGCTGCTGCTCTTTTTCGTTCTTAACCGGATGACTCAAGCGCCCTGGAAGAGCGCCATGGTGGCTGTTTTATTCGCCATTCATCCTCTTCACGTAGAATCGGTCGCCTGGGTGGCCGAACGCAAGGACGTTCTTTCGACTTTTTTCTGGATGCTCACCATGGCAGCCTATGTGAGTTACGTGGAGCATTTGCCCTCACCCCAATGCTCACCCCCGCCCTCTCCCACAGGGAGAGAAAGAGAAGATGGGAACGAGATCGTGGCGCCTCCTCCCTCACTTTTCTCCCCTTGGGGAGAGGCCAGGGTGAGGGGGAGCCTTGTAAAATACCTGCTCGTCGTCCTGTTCTTCGCTATTGGCCTGATGGCGAAGCCCATGCTGGTGACCCTGCCCTTTGTCCTGCTTCTTTTGGACTACTGGCCTTTGCAGAGACTGCAGGCGGTCGGAAACGCCGATCAGGAAGCCGGACGCGAGAATCAAAAGCTCGATCCGGATAGAAAGCCGTTCGATGCGAACAAAAGAAAGAAGCAACGAGGGAAAGAATCAGCCGGTCTGCCTGTATCCGCGGTCTGCTCCGCCGCTTCCCCTGGTCGCTGTCTACCCGTGTCAGTCTCGATCCGACCTTTGCTCCTGGAAAAGATCCCATTTTTTGCGCTTGCAGCGCTTTCATGCGCCGTTACATTCATCATCCAGCAAAAGGGAGGAGCGGTTGGATCCTTTGAGGCGTTTCCTCCGGGCGTCCGTGTTTCGAACGCTCTCGTTTCGTATATTGTGTACGTCGAAAAGACGGTCTGGCCGAGCGGTCTTGCTCTCTATTATTCCTACACCCGGTCGTGGCCGCTCCTGCCGGTTCTGGGGTCGGCTCTAGTTCTTATCGCAGTCACCGTGACGGTTATCCGGACTGCAAAGAAATCCCCTTATCTGGCAACGGGATGGCTGTGGTTTGCCGGTACGCTTGTGCCCGTCATAGGGATTGTGCAGGTTGGCGGACAGGCCATGGCCGACCGATACACCTATGTTCCCCTGATAGGGCTTTTCATAATTGCGGCCTGGGGGATTCCGGACTTATGGCGAAAATGGCGCTTTCGCAACGAGGTGCTTTCCGTGATTTCGATAGCGGTGATTGTGTGTTTAATGATCGCTGCTTATCGGCAAGTTGAATATTGGAGAAACAGCATCGAATTGTTTGACCATGCGCTCGATGTTACCGGCGATAATGTCAGTATGCTTAATAACCGGGGTCTTGCCTATGTTCGACTTGGGAATCTTCGGCATGCGGTATCGGATTTCGACAGGGCTATAGAAATCGATTTCCGTTATGCGGACGCTTACAATAACCGTGGTATTGTCTATGGCAAACTCGGCGACCACCCACAGGCCATCTCGGATTACGCCCGAGCCATTGAAATAAATCCCGGAAATCCCGATGTCTATGTCAATCGGGGGATCGAGTACGGCAAAATCGGCGACCACCTGAAGGCAATCGAGGATTTTGGCAAGGCCATCGAGATTGGCCCTAGTCATGTTGAAGCATATTTCAACCGGTGTGTCGCCAATGACAAATTAGGCAACCATCTTCAGGCAATTCAGGATTGTGACATAGCTATTGAGATGGACCCTGCTCACCTCGAAGCATATTTCAACCGTGGTGTTGCTTACGGTGAAATTGGCGATCACGGCCAGGCAATAGAGAATTTTGACAAGGTCATTGAGATCGATCCTGAAGATGGCAGGGCGTATTTTAACAGGGCCGTGGCTTTCGACGAAATTGGCAACCACAGACGAGCGATCGAGGATCTCAAGAGTGCAGCAAGATTTGGCAGCGAAGAAGCCAGGGGCTTTTTAAGAAATCAGGGAATGGATTGGTAAATTGAACTGCCATGGCGATAAGTAGTTTGGTCCATTATTCCAGTTGACTTCTCGATCTCGATGGGTCACATAATCGTATCAAGGGCGAACGGCTCCGGGAGAATGGATCTTTGGGCGCTTCTTGAAACCGTAGCAACTTTTAACAGGCAAGAAAAGAGGAGAGAGCCATGTCGAAAACGATGAAATTCTTAGCGGTCATAACTTTTGTCGGTATTTTTGCTCTGGGTTTTATAACGCCCGGTTTCTCGCAGACTTCCGGCGTCCCGCTAGGGGTAAAAGGTTCCAATCCCAGCGGCGATCTCACCAAAAGCGGAGTGACTGCGACCCCCACCCAAGAGGGCGGTTCCTCCTTTGGCACGCCGCTTGGGGTAAAGGGTTCCAATCCCAGTGGAGACCTCTCTAAGAACGCGGTGCCCGCGACTGCTCCCGAGAAAAGTTCCTCCTTTGGCACGCCGCTTGGGGTAAAGGGTTCTAATCCCAGTGGAGATCTCTCTACGAACGCGACCGGCGGCGGTAAGTAATTATCGACGGAATCCTCCGGCCTTCCAATATTGACAGTGCAAGGGTAAATGACACCGGGATGTCCGTATTTCGGACTTCCCGGCTCCCTTTTGATTGTTCTGCGTTTGTCGAGACAGATCCTTTCCACGTGAAGCCATATTACAACCGCGCGCTTGCCTGCGGAGAACCTGGAAATAACGATCAAGCGGTCGGAGACTTGAAGACAGCGGCAAGGCTCGGCCACGAAGGCGCAAAGACTTTGTTGAAGAACGTAGGTATGAACCGGTAATTTCGTCTAAAGAAAATCCGCTATCTCGTGCTGCATGGCCTCTACTGCCGAAATGGGGTCGGCTGCATCACGGATGGGACGGCCAACGACCACGTAGTCTGCGCCATTCCTGATTGCCTGACCTGCGGTCACTATCCGTTTTTGATCGTCTCCGTCCCTGCCGGCGTCGGCGCCACCCGGGCGAATTCCCGGAGTTACTATCAGGAAACTGCTCCCCAACTCATTCCTGAGGCGGGATGCTTCAACGCCAGAGGCGACTATTCCCTCAGCCCCGGAGCATACCGCCTGACGTGCCCGCTCCAGGACGAGGTCCTCCACTTCGCACCGGAGACCGAAGAACTTCCCCATGTCTTCCCTGCCGAAACTGGTGAGCACAGTTACGGCGAGAATCTTAATTTCACCTCCGGCAGCCTGCACGGCGGCTTGCACGATAGGTTCGTTTCCATGCACTGTCGCAAAAGTGACGCCCCTGCCTCTGATCTGCTCGACAGCCAGCTTGACGGTCTGCGGGATGTCGTAGAGCTTCAAGTCCAGCATTACCTTGTGCCCGCGCCCCGCTATCCACTCAACTACGGAAAACGAACCGGCAAGAAAGAGTTGGAGGCCTATCTTGTAAAAAGTGATATGGCTCTCAAGGCGCTCGACGAGGCTCTTTGCCTGCTCGAAGGACCCAACGTCGATTGCAAAGATGATCCTTTCGTTCAAAGGGATGCTTTTGGGCTGCATGGACACTTCCTTTCGGTTTGTCGGCCTTTCTTGCCCATTTCGACACTCGTGTCAAAGATAAAATCGCCGTCTATCCAAAGCTATTGAGGAAATTAACGGTGATGATTATTGAATACATTGATTTTACTAACGATATGAGGAAGATTTATTATAGGATGAAAGACGAGAGCGTTGCTTTGAAATCGGGGGTTTGAGTGCTGATTTCTCTAATTGGAATGTCAGGGTCGGGAAAATCTTATTGGTCGGAAAAACTTGCCAGGCGCGGATTCAGGCGGTTTTGTTTTGATGCTCTTATTTCTGAAAGACTCTGCAACGAACTGAGACGGGAGGATGGAAGCGGCCTTACCCTCGGCGAGTGGATGGGATTCCCTTTCCAGGATGGCTATGAGGAGAAGGAAAAACTCTATCTTTTCCATGAAGAACGGCTCATGGTTGAGACACTTGACTTGATGGCCGAAAACGTCCGCGCCGGCTCGGAAGAAAATATCGTGATTGATACCACGGGAAGCGTTATCTATACCGGCGAGCGCCTTCTCGAGAAGCTCAAGTCCCTCACTACGGTCGTATATTTTCCTGTTCCTGCAGTAATAAGGGAAGCAATGCTCAGGCAATATGTGTCAAATCCTCGGCCTGTGCTGTGGAGAGGACTTTTCAGGATGGACCCGGGGGAATCTGTCGATGAGGCCCTTTTTCGCTCATATAATGCATTGCTCGATTCGCGGGAGGTTCTCTACCGCAAGCTTGCGGATATTCAAATAGACTACTTCAAACGCAACAGTCCCGATTTTCGAATTTCCGATTTTCTTCAAATTGCGGCAATCCCCGTGAAAAAATGAGGGTCGTCGTCTTTCACCAGGGTGCGCTCGGGGATTTTCTCCTGGCGGCTTCCGCCATCGATGAGCTTTTTGGCGAACATTGCCAGGCGCGCGTCGACTTCTGGTCAAAGCCGGAACACGTATCCCTTTTGGCTGGAAAGAGTTACCTTCGTGAGGTTTATCGCCCCGACACCGCCCTCATTGCCTGCCTTTTGCATGACGATTTGTGGCGGACCACAGTCCTTCCCGATTTCCTGCTCGAAGCAGATCGCCTCTTCATCTTCGGCCAGACCGGTTCTCGGCTTATGGCGGAGAGGCTTTCCGGACGCGTTTCGGCGAGAATTGCATGGATACAGTCTTTCCCCTCTTCGGAAGACGCTCGTATCCATGTCTCCGATTTTATTAGGATGCAATTTAATGCCCTCGGCCTGCCGATCGGCGGAAAGCCCATTACCCTATCGCCTCCTGTTTCCGAGAAGATGGCTGCGAGAGATCTCTTTCGCGAATGCGAGGCGGGTCCCGGGCCGATTGTCGTTCATCCGGGCAGCGGAGGAAGGCGGAAAGTCTGGCCGCTCAGGAACTGGCACGGTCTGCTCGACTGGGCCGGGCGGAAGCTATCATCTCGAGTGGTTCTTTCAGTCGGTCCCGCCGACGAGTGTCTGAGCGAATTTACTGCGGCCATGCGAAAAACCGGCATTCCGATCATAAGCGGACTGACGCCGTTGAGACTCAGCGCCATACTTTCCTTATGCGGCCTCTACATAGGAAGCGATTCAGGAGTGAGCCACCTCGCGGCCGCGGTAGGAATACCGGCGATCATTGTCTTTGGGCCGACCGATCCTCTGGTGTGGGGCCCTAAAGGAGAAAGGACAACGACTGTGCGCCGTCAATGGAAAGAAGAAGATCTCCTGTTGTGGTCACCTTCGGAAAAGCCCGAATTCCATGACGAAGAACTCATTAATATAATTAGGCATTACGAATCATCAGTGAGGCTTTGAAGTAACGGCGGGATGTACTGCTTTGTTCTTGTTATAGTCGGATTTCAAAATTAAAACAAAAAAACCGCGACCTCAGCCCCCTGGTCGAGTCCCTCAACGTGTTCCGGTATGACCACGTATCCGTCAGCGCGGGCCAGTATGCTGATCGCTCCGGACTTCCCGAATATCGGAGAGGCCTCCGTTCGGTCCTGGCTGACTTGGGTCAGGGAAACAGGCGCATAATCGGTTCTGCCGTGCACCGATGGGAGTTGGTGATTGAGGATTGCCTGAATGGAGCGCTTGTGCCTCGATTCGGCTTCGGTCGCGCCGTGCAGCTTCCGCAATGAAGGGAGTACGAACGCCCGGCAGGCAATCAGCGCGGATACCGGTTGGCCGGGCAGTCCCCAAAAGAGCGCTCGTCCCGCTCTGCCGAAGATCGTAGGCTTACCGGGTCTGATTGCAACCCCATGGACCAGCATCTCCGATTCCGGCAGACCCGCAAGCGTCCGGGCCGTGTAATCCCGAGCCCCTACGGAACTGCCCCCTGACAGGACGATCACGTCGTGGTTCTCCAAGGCCTCACGGCAGGCAGCGACGAGATCTTCAAGCCTGTCTGAAACCTTCCGCCGCATCCCGATCCTTGCTCCGACTGCTTCAATCTGGGCAGACAAGCTGAAACTGTTGATGTCTCTAACTTTTCCTGGCGGCAAGGGATGTGTCTCAACCGGGACTATTTCATCGCCGGTTGAAATCAGGGCCACCCGCGCGATCCCGAACACCCGCACCTCGACAATCCCCAGGGCGGCCAACACCCCGATGTCCTGAGGCCGGAGGACGGCGCCCTTTCTGAACAGGACCTCGCCCGGCGCTATGTCGTCTCCGATCTTGAGCACATTTTCGCCCGGCGCCGCAGGCCTGACGACCTCGATCGTCGTGGTGTCGATCTTTGAGGTGTATTCGACCATCACCACGGCGTCTGCGCCAAGGGGAATCATTCCGCCGGTAGGGATCTCAACCGTTTTCCCGGGCTCTACGGCAATCTCGGCAGCTTCGCCAATGACCACTTCACCCGATCTCTCCAAAAACGCGGGGAGGCTATCCGATGCCCCAAAGGTGTCACGGGCACGTACAGCATATCCGTCCATCGTCGCACGCGCGAAATGAGGCGCCGGTTCAGCTGCTATGATATCCTCGGCAAGTCTTCTGCCGCAGGCAAATTCGAGAGAAACAGGCACAGGCGGCAGAGGTTCAATCGCATCGAGGATAGACAGGACCTCTTCAGCCGTTTTGACTTTGAGAAATTCGGACATGATGGAGAGTTTAAGACTCCCTTTTCGCTATATCCCAAACTTGTAGCACGAGTATCGACAAGCTCCTATACCTGTCTGCGAATTCTTGAGAAAGCCGCCGCGTCCTATCGGAGCGCCTTTGCCGCAGGAAATTCGAAGGTCCTCGTTCCTTGCAAATATAACACAGACAAATACAACCGTTTGAATTTGAAAATGTTTCAGGACGGAAAAGCGTTTCAAGATACAAAAAACCCGGATGGAGTTTCCTCCATCCGGGTCAAGTTTAGCTCAGATTGACCGGTTGTGGGTTAGAAGTTCCACTGCAGCCGCGCGCCTAGCTTGAAGGCGTCCGAGACAGCCGGCGTCATGTACTTGTTCGGGTTGATCTGGTTGTATGCGTTCCCAAATGCACCATTTGCAGTAGTAACCGTCGTTTGTCCTGTAGGGGTGCTTGGGCCGTAGGCAGGCACCGGCAGAGGACAGAAAGCGTCGTCGGCAAAGAGGTAAGCCGCGACAAGGGTCAGAGTCAGGTTATCGACTACCTGCTGATCTACATAGAAGTCGATTTCATGACCGATGGAGCTGGACATGTCGTATTGTAATTGGTTCGCCAGATTGCCATAACTGAGAGAATTGGCCTCTTTTGCATTTAAATTGCCTTTCACAGGTAAGCCTGCCGCCTGGATGCTGCTTTGACTGAAGGCCACGGGAACCGGGTTTGAGGTCCCCCAGTACCAGTAGGAAGCGCTCACCCTGGTTCCGGGGCAAAGCTGCCAGGCGGCTCCAGCGGTAAGCGTCCAGACGTTGGTCGGGTACTGGTAAGTTTCCCAGTAAATTGTGCTCAGGGCGCTGTAACCCGTAAAGTTCAATTTGGAAGCCGCCAAGCCGTTGGCAAATCCCCTCTGGACCCACTGATCGTCAGCCAGCACGCCTCCGCCCAGGATTTCCGAACTGTATTTGGAGGTGCCGACCGGCCCCGTGAACCATGTAACGTTGGAGTCCGTGGTGCCTCTGAAGGGCAGCCCTCCAGTGCTTTCGACCGGTGAGGTAGATGGGTGATTCAGAGCGCTGTTGGCTGTCGAATATAGTGGATTCACTCCGGACCCATTTTGGCCCACTGTGCTGGAGAAATTGGGACCGGTGGTGTAGAAACCGCCCACATTAAAGGACCATGGAGGGCAAAAATAGGTAATGCCGGCATCGATCATCCAGCCCTCATAGTCAGACGAGGATACAGTCGAATATGACGTCGACAGGGGAGTCAAGCTGGCGCCCGTTGCAGTTTGCGTTATTCCGGCAAGCTTCGCGTACCTGGACGTCTCGACCGGGTAGAGGTAGCTGACCCCTCCGAAGTTCTTGGCAAAGTTTACGTAACCGAGCAGAGAGTCGGTCTTGTAGGTCAAATTAAAGCCGAGGTCGAAGAGATCGTTGCTCTTGATATTGGTCTGAACAGGCATAAAACCCGTGTCCGTAACGCCTGTGTAAAACGAAACGGGGGTGCCGAGCGTGGCCCTGTCGATGCTGTTGGTGGTGCCGTGGCCGTCCTGGTAAAAGCCTATAATGGAGGCTTTCCACGGTGCGCAGCTATAGTCGACGGAAATGAAGACATCATCCAGGTTTAGGTTCTGGTTGGTGTAAGCCATGTAATCGCTGCTGAGACCGACGTTCAGGTTACTTGGCACAGCGTTCGTACCCGTGCCGAGCCTTCTTTCAGCCCCGTACTGGCCGCCGATATACCCTATGGCTATACGGAAAGGATCCAGCTTCGTAAGAAGGACGCCTGCGGAAAAATCGTCGTCGATGATCCACGAATCCAGCAGCGTCAGGGTCTGAATACCGACGAGACCGGTTGAAGGCGTATTGGGTATGTTAAACTCCAGATATACGTTCTTCACCTCCAGTGCGACCTCATCCGCCCCGATATCGCCGCCGCCGTTCTGGCCCGCCCTGATGCCCGTCTGTCCTGCTCCATCACCGCAGTCGCCCCATTTCGTGTCGCCTATTTCAAACTTCGTCACTACCTTAAGGTTCTTGCTTCCAACGAAGGTGAAATATAAACGAAGGCGCTGGTCGAAATAGTTCCTGTTGTCGTTGCTGTTGTAATAGAGATTTGGCTTGCCAAGGGTGTCGAACGTTTGAGGTGCGAAGTTGCCATAGTAACCGCTGTGATCAGTCCCGTCCCAGACGTTGTTGCCGGCATTATACCGGGCGCGGAACTGGCCGCCATAGAGAAACTGCACGTCCGCCAGCGCGGGCGCGGCGACTAATGCCGTGAGCAAAGCTGCGACGACAATCAGAAGATATCTCTTCATAACTCTCTCCTCCTCAGAAGCGAATATCATTTTCCCGCTCTTTCCTTTATGTGCCCCATCCTCTTGATATTACTAGTTTTTCTGCCCTCCTTTCCGGTAAGCTAAGGTTAACATTTCGCCCCTATACAAATCTAGCGTGCAACTTAGAGCAGGAATTCAATCAATGTCAAGCAAAAACCATTATCGGGGAGACGCGAAAATCACAAAAATTAACTTGATAAACGAACTCTGCATGATTTATTGTACGTCGCCGGGGAAAATCGTCCGTTTGCACCCAAATTTTCGAATAATGAATTGAATTCCGGGTTTCTTGCCCCAAAGACTGACAAAGCCAAATAGATTGGACGCAGGAAGACTTAGCGTGCGGAGAAAATGATAATTTAGCCGCAAGGACAATACCAGATCCTCGAAGGAGCATCGCATGTTCCGTTACAAAGTCATCACCTTATTTGCACTTCTTTTACTTCTTTTGCCGTTGTTTGCGGCGCCGTGCCTGGCTGCTCAAACCGGGGATTCGGGCGTAGCCAGGGTAGCTATTCTGCCTTTTTCAATGAATACCCCGGCAACTCTTAATTATCTTCAGAACGGTATCCGCGACATGTTGTCTTCACGGCTTTCCTGGCAAAACAAGGTGCAAGTGGTGGACAAGACGGAGGCGGACAAGGTTTTCGCCAAGGGAGCAAAAGAAATATCTGAAAGTGAAGCCACCCGAGTCGGCGCCGCCCTCAAGGCGGACTATGTGCTCTTCGGCAGCATAACCAGTACGGGGCAGTCGGTAAGCATAGACGCCAAAATGGTTTCGGTGTCGGGTAAGGTTGAGCCGGTAACTTTCTACGCTCAAACGAAGACCCTCGATGATATCATGCCTCAAGTAAATCTTTTCGCTCAGCAGATAAACAAAAAGATTTTCGGTAAGCCGGAGGAAAAGTCCGAGTCGGCTTCGGCGGAAGCGGAGGCGCTTGCAACCCGAAATCCCGAGCTGCTTCTTCCCGGAGCTATGGCTTCAGGGGACAAGATTTCCTACGTCAACCCCAATTTTATCGAAGTGACCGCAGATGACGCGCTCAGGCAACCCGGCTTTTGGCGCAGCCAGGACTTTCAGGGCGGAATACTCGGTATGGACGTCGGTGACGTTGACGGTGACGGGAAGGATGAAATAGTCGTAATACAGGCGAGAAAGCTGATTGTATACAAAAAGGAGAATCAGGGGCTGAGGACGGTGGCGACTTTTGAAGGCACCCCGTTGGACCGTTTCGCCTGGGTCAGCGTGGCGGATATATACAAAGAGGGAAAGGCCTATATTTTTCTCACGAATATGCGGACAAAAAACGCCACCCGCCCCGCCATGAGCGAAATGGCCAAGGATCTCCCCGAACAGAGCACGGATGTTTCCTCGTTTGTGCTCTCCGTTTCCGGCGGCAAGGTCCAGGTGGTCGCCGAAAACGTTCCCTATTTCCTGAATGTCGTTTACCTCGGCAGCCGCGGGAAGGTCCTTGTCGGACAAAAACAGGGAGACAAATACCAGAGCGCTTTTTCCGGGGGCATATATGAGATGCAGCTGCGGAGCAGTTCACTCGAACTCGGCCCCGCGGTCAACGTTCCCAATGATGTCAACGTGTTCAACTTCGCAAAGGCGGACATAAATAATGACAGGCTCGAAGAAATCGTAATGCTGGACGATAATCACAAACTTCGTATACTGAGTTCGGCCGGCGAACAGATTTGGAAAGGCCAGGGCATTTGGGGGGCGACTACCAACGCTTTCGAAAGCAAAGTTGAAGACCGCCGCTGGAATATGGTGGATATGTATTCGATTTCTACGCCTATCCTGATCACGGACCTTCGCCAAAAAGGGGTTCCGGAGATCGTCGTGAACAGGAACACCACCTCTTTCGACCAGTGGCTGCCAAATTCCATGAAGTATTTTGACTCGGGTGAAATAGTATCTCTTTCCTGGGACAATATGGGACTGACCGAAAACTGGAAGACCAGAGATCTAAACGGGCAGATCACTTCACTTCGTATCGGAGACCTCGACGGCAGCGGCAAGAAGCAGTTGGTGATAAGTATGGTGTACGCCAAAGACGTGCTCAAAGCTGCCGAAGCGAGGAGCGTCATCTTCACCTATGATTTGAATGTGAAGGCCGGACCGACGGCCAAGCCGCCTGCCGACGAAAAGGAAACCGTTCCGCTGCAAGCCGAAAAGTCATCGGATAAAACTGACCAGGGTGGTTCTATCTTCAACAGGAAAAGATCGAGTCAGTGAAGCAGGGCGAGGGATGAAAAAACTGGCGTCATCTTCTTCGAAGCCTGACATCCGGCGCCCGATCTCCGTGTTTGAGCTGAAGGGAAGCGGCCGGCCGCTGGGCGTTCCCGGGGAAGGACTTGAGGGTGTTTGGCCGGAGCCGCCCTATCATTATTTATTTTACAGAAAAGAGCCTGCGGGACCACTTGCCGGCTCGACCGTCGAGGCCGCCGACCCCCTGGTAGAGTGGTTGAAATCCAATCCCGGCTGGCAGTTGACCTCCCGGTACGATTTGCCGTACGAAAAATGGCAGGATGTTTCGGCGCCCCAAATCAGCATCGGGTCTTTCGACGTCCGGTTCTCTATGGCCCGGGAGGAGACCCCGGGCAGAATTTCAATGCACATCGATCCGGGGGTCGTCTTCGGTTCCGGCATGCATCCCGCGACTCAAGGGTGCCTGCTTGCAATATCCGAGGTTTTCCGGACTGGTAAGATCGCTTCTGCAGTCGATTTCGGCACGGGCACCGGGGTGCTTGCGATAGCGTGCGCCCTGGCTGGGGCGAAATTCGTCCCGGCCGTAGACCGTAATCCGCTCGCATTGAAGGTCGCGGAAAAAAACATTCGAGCTAACGCGGTCGAGGACCGGATCGCTTTGGTGGAGGCGGACCGCCCCGGTTGCCTCAAAATACGGCCGGACCTTTTCATGATGAACCTGGAATGGCCCGTTTTAGAGAAGATTCTTGCTGCGGAGGAGTGGAGGAACTCCAGGCGAGTCATTTTGGCCGGATTTCTGGAAAGCAGGATAAATGAGGTCGAAAGATTTGCCACACCCGAATTCGTGCTGGATAACGTCATCGAACGGGAAGGATGGCCAACGGTTGTGCTGAGGACAGCGAATTGCGAACCCGGTAGGGCAAAACACCAAGGGCGCCGTGAACAGCGAACGGAACTGTAAATTCTGCCGAATCGTTTCGGGCAGTTCCCCTGCCTCCGTGGTGCTGCAAGATGAATCCTGCGTGGCGTTCCTCGACAGCCGCCCACTTTTTCACGGCCACTGCCTGCTCCTTCCCGGATCCCATTACGAAACGCTTATGGACCTGCCAAACGCCCTTATCGGGTCGCTTTTCACTAATGCGAAGCTTTTGTGCCGGGCAGTCGAGGAAGCCATGGACGCCGAGGGGACTTTTGTGGCAATCAATAACAAGATCAGCCAAAGCGTTCCCCATCTTCATGTTCACGTGGTTCCACGGAGGAAAAAAGACGGACTCAGCGGCTTTTTTTGGCCAAGACATCCGTATGCAGACGAAGAGCAAGTAAATGAAGTCGCGGAAAAGATCGCGGCCGCCGTGAAAAAATTGAGAACTGTTAATTAAAAGTTCTGATGTTGCCCTTCTTTCGTTCACCGTTCACTGCTCAAAAACCAGCCTGAGAACTTCCTGAAGAGAACGAACTCCTATGCTGTGGTAATCCATTTCCTGGGAAAGCCGCTCGGAGTTGCTTTTGGGCATCAGGCAGGAGGTAAAGCCCAGCTTCAATGCCTCCGCTGCCCTGAGCGCGCTGTGTCCGACACCCCTGACCTCGCCCGCCAGCCCCACTTCACCCCAGACCACGAGTTCCTGCGGAAGAGGCCGGTCAAGATAGCTGCTCATCAATGCGGTCGTCAGCGCCAGATCGGCAGCAGGTTCTAACAGCCGCACTCCGCCAGCGACATTTATGAATACGTCCTGTTGCGCAAAATTAAAACCAAGTTTCTTTTCCAACACGGCCAGCAAGAGTGAGAGCCGGTTAGTGTCGACTCCCATGCTGGTCCTGCGCGGTTGCATCCATCCGGTCGAACTGACGAGGGCCTGAAGTTCGACAAGAATCGGACGTGTGCCCTCGACCGAACAGGCCACGACGGAGCCTGATACGCCCTTGGGCCTCTCTGCGAGAAGCAACTGGGAAGGGTTGGGGACTTCTTCGAGACCGCTTTCCTTCATTTCGAAAACCCCAACTTCGTTTGTGGAGCCGTAACGATTCTTGACAGCCCGAAGCAGCCGGAAGGTGTGCGTCCTGTCGCCTTCAAGGTACAAAACGGTGTCCACTAAGTGTTCCAAAGCTCGTGGTCCCGCGATGGCGCCCTCCTTGGTAACGTGGCCGATCAGGAATATGCTTATTCCGGCTTCTTTGCCGACCCTCATGAGCTTCGACGCGCATTCCCTTACCTGGCTGATCGACCCGGGGGCCACGTCCAGGGCTCTTGTGTACATGGTTTGGATGGAATCGACTGCCAAAGCCAGTGGAGGGTTCTTCGCCACCTCATCAAGCACAGCTTCCAGTGAAGTCTCGGAAAAGATGAACAATTCCGATGAATTGATTCCTAGCCTTTGGGCGCGGGATTTCAACTGCTGCGGGCTTTCTTCGGCTGAAACGTAGAGGACGGGGCCACATCTGCTCATACTCGATAGTGCCTGGAGAAGAAGGGTAGATTTTCCGATTCCCGGATCTCCTGCAAGCAAAACAAGAGATCCCCGCGTCAGGCCACCTCCCAGCACCCTGTCCCACTCGCCGATGCCCGTGTGAGAACGGACTTCACCGTCGGAGTCGATTCGGTCCAGGCTGACCGGATGGGTCGAAACCGCTTTGGCGAAGAATTTGGACACCGTCTTTCTTGCGCCGGCAGGCGCTGTTTCTTCACAGAAGCTGTGCCAAACCCCGCATTCGGAACACTTGCCCATCCATTTTGGACTAACGTAGCCACACTGCTGGCATCGGTAGATCAGTTTCGGTTCGGCCATCCTCCACCTCGAACGGGTCGACAGAGCGTATAAAACCTAATAAAACATATAGAACTGAGGGCGGATCATAACAGCTTCACGCGGGATTTGAAATATTTCTGAACCTTTGGCTGGGAGGCTGGATGGCCGTTCGTCGATAGATACCGGTAGAGTTTTTAACTTATAGCCGGCGTAGGTTTTTTCCTGCACCCAAGCAGTCTTATGCCTACAGTGAAAGTGAAAAAGAGACGGCTGCGCCTTGCCGGCTGAGGCACCGGCCCTGGCACAGTTCTTGACATATGGTGCGTGGATAACTCTATTCAACAAAACTACTGTCGTCTCGGTCCGATGCCGGTGTTAACATCCGGAAGCGATTAGTATTTTCGGCAATGATGGCCGATTGCCGACGGTATTGACATGAGTCAGGAACTCTACTATGGTTGGAGATCATTTCGCGGTTGATAACCAACTGGGGGATATGACTGCGGATTCCGCTGAGAATCGCCCAGGAAAGACAATGAAGTTGACGATCTTTTCCCGTGTGATGATTGCCCAGGGTGTTTTAATCCTGCTCATCCTGGCTGTGAGTCTTTTTGCCGTTGACAGGCTTCGGCTTGTCTCCCGGTTGAACACGGAGGCGCTCACGGTTGACGCCGCCTGCATCAACGAGGAGAAAAGACTTCTGAAGTCTTTTCTGGCCGAGATGCGAGACGCTGAAAAGTATCTCCTCATGCAGGATGTTTCCTTTAAGGATGAGTACGAGAACAACAAGAATGATTTTATCGACTCAATTGGCAAGATAGCCTCCACGGTCGACTCTGAACGTGAATCGGCGCTGGTGAAGGAAATCAGGTCTCTGCATGACGGTTATGAAGCGGAGACCGGTCTTTTCGATTATGGCGAGGAAGGGTCTAAGGCGGCAAGAGCCGGCCTTGGCGAAGGTATTATAGAGAGGGCCAATGAACTGATCCGGCTGCGGGAACAGGCAGCTTCGCATAAGATGTCCTTGGCCCGGGACCAGTCGGCATCTTCGGCTGAGGTGATGTTTTGGCTTACACTCTTCGGAATTGCAGGCGCCTTCGTGTTGGCGTACCTGCACGCGCGCGGAATCAGCCGGCCCCTTCGGGAGTTGGCGCGGGAAATGCGCCGTATAGGGCAGGGTGAATTCTTTCGTACAGCAAAAGTCAAGGGTCCCACGGAGATTGTCGAGCTTGCGGGTTCGTTCAATCGGATGGCCTTGGAACTTGAGCACCTTGATCGTCTAAAGGCGGATTTTACAGCGCACATTTCACACGAACTGCGCACCCCGCTCACAGCCATAAGGGAAGGCACTGCGCTGTTGCTGGAAGGGATACCGGGGCCTCTTAACCACAGCCAGCGAGATATACTGGAGGTAGTCCGAAATCACAGTCAGCGCCTCTTCAAGAGTATTTCGTCAATCCTCGATCTGTCCAAAATGGAAGCGGAGATGATGGATTATGAGTTCACCACGTGCGATCTGAGAGGGCTGCTTGAAAAATCGGTAGAGGCTTTGGATTTGATCGCGCGCAAAAAGGACATTAAGCTGCAATGGAATGTGGCGGGAACAATTCCGATGTTTTTGGCCGATGAGCGCAGGATCCAACAGGTTTTGGATAATCTTTTGAGCAATGCTTTGAAGTTTTCTCCTGAAGGAGGCGTGGTTCGGATAGATGCTTTCCCGATAGGGGGAGACCATCGTCGCGCTGCTGCGGTCGAGATCAGGGTTGCCGATGATGGTCCCGGTATCCCGGCAGGTGAGGTGCAAAATATTTTTAAGCACTTTTATCAGGGCCGGAACGAAAAGGTCAAGGGACAGCAGGGGACCGGGCTGGGACTGGCGATCGCCCGGCATATCGTTGAAGCGCATCAGGGCAGGATCTGGGCGGAAAGCGAAATTGGGCGCGGAGCTACTTTCCACGTCGTTTTGCCTCTGCATACAGGTAAGAATTCAGGCGTACAGAGTTCAAACTTGTGAAGCGAGAGCGGGAATGAGTAGGAAATACTACGTTATTATCATGTTTGCCGTTGTGTTGGCCGGGTGTGTGTTCCCGGCCAGTAGGTCGCCGCAGCCGGCGGCGCCGACGCCGGCGCCGGTCTTGTTCCCTCCCAGGGACGCGATGGATACAGGCGATTATGTCGGTTTTTACTTGCAAAATTCAGAGGCGCTCAAAACCTGCCAGGACCCGGACAAATGCGCCGAAGCGCTTTTTAACCTCGTTTTTCTTCGCTGCTATCCGAAGAGCCCTTATTATGACCCCCGGTTGGGTTTGAAGTACATTGATGATTTGATTGCCGCCGTCCCGGGAAGCGCGTGGGCGGGCCAGGCTGTGGTCTGGAAAGACCTGATCGAAAAAAGCATGAAGAAAAATGGCAGGAAATCGCAGGTAGCCCGTGAAGACTCCAAGCTAAAAGAAGGTGAGGGAGCGCCGGAGGCGACCGGCGATTCCGCCAGGGCGGACGATTTCTCCAAGCCGGACGACGCGTCTCAGGAAAAAGACTGGGAGGTGGACCGGCAGCGCATGGAAGAGGAGATTACGTCCAAAGACGAAATAATAAACAAACTTAAAAGACAGCTCGAACGTTCGCGGCAGATCGACATCGAAATGGAACAAAAGGAACGGGGGCTTTTGCCGTGATTACAGAACCACTGTCTAAAGTAGCACGGGTCCAATCGGGTCTTCGACAGGCAGGAGGCTATGGCTAGAGAAAAGATCCTTGCAGTTGATGACGATCCCGGTTTGCTCACACTGATGAAGGCGCGCCTGGAGGCTGCTCGATATGAGGTCACCATTGCCTCGGGAGGCGAAGAGGCGCTTGCCGGCGCCTGTGAGCATGTATTCAGCGGCGCCGTCCTCGATTTGAAACTCGATGACATGGACGGCATCGCCCTGATGGAACAACTTCTGAAAATCCAGCCCTATCTTTCAGTGATCATCCTGACTGCTTATGGAACGATCGAGCGTGCGGTGGAAGCCACCAAGAAGGGGGCCTATGACTTTTTGACAAAGCCTTTCGAGGCCAAGGACCTTTTGCATCGCCTGGAGAAAGCCCTTGAAGTAGGGCGGTTGAAGGTGGAGGTCGACAGGCTCCGGCATATGGTTAAACAGAGGTATGACAACATCATAGCCTCAAGCGCAAAGATGCAGCACATTCTGAACCAGGTTGCACAGATCGCCTGCACGGACTCCACGGTCTGCCTTTACGGAGAGAGCGGCACCGGCAAGGAATTGATGGCCAAGGCCATTCACCTGGGCAGCCCCCGCTGCAAAGGGCCTTTCGTAGCAATAAATTGTGGAGCTATCCCCGAAGGTTTGCTGGAAAACGAGCTCTTCGGACATGTCAAGGGTGCATTTACCAGCGCTGACGCACCAAAGAAAGGTTTGCTCCAAATGGCCGACGGCGGCACCCTCTTCATGGATGAGGTCGCCGAACTCTCTCCGGCGCTTCAGGTCAAGCTGTTGCGCGTCTTCCAGGATCGGGAGTTCTATGCCGTTGGCGGGACGAAACCGTTAAGAGTTGATATCCGCCTGGTCACCGCCACCAATCGAGATCTTTGGAAAGCAATCCAGGAGGGCAAATTCCGGGAGGATTTGTATTACCGCATTCATGTAATACCGATCTTTCTGCCCCCTCTGCGCGAACGGATAGAAGATTTGCCGTTGCTGGCCAACCATTTCCTTCAGCACTTCAACCGTGAAATGAACAAGAGCATTCAGGGGTTTTCCCCTGAAGTCATGCAGAGCCTGATGCTGTATAGTTGGCCGGGAAACGTTCGCGAACTCGCCAACGTGATTGAAAGGGCGGTGGCCCTGTCGACACATACGGTGATAACGCCCGAGTCCCTGTTTTTGGGGGGGCGTCAGAATGCTGCACCCAAAAAGCTTTTGCCCCTGGACGAAGCAAGAGAGGAACATGACAGGGCTTACCTCACACAGGTGCTCATGGAAACCGGTGGAAACGTCACCCGGGCCTCTGCCCTTGCGGGCAGATATCGAGCCGAATTCTATAAGATGATGCGAAAATACGGGATCAACCCTGCTGATTTTAAAGGCCAATAAAGGCCCGCAAAGAGTCGGCCCGTTTTGCGGCTGACGACCTCCGTTTGTTTGTCACTGTTTTTTTCTCCATCCATCGATGTAGTCAAATCCCTTCAGCCGAGCGCGAAAAGAGGTGCCCCGGACCGGCTGCTGGCGTCGATTTCGGGTTTTGGCATATCCGATGCTATAGCTCATGTAAGTCCGCAGAAAAGTCCATGCGGCCTTGTTGGATCGGAGTGGAGACCTGTTCCCGGGCTGAGGCCATGCCGCGGTCCAACGGAGCTAACCTTCAACAAGGAGTAATTTATGTCGACACCCATTCTTGACAGATTAACTTATATTTCTGTGGTTATTTACCTTGTGTATGTAGTTGTAGAAGGCTGGAACCGCATGATCCCCATGTTCTAAGGAGTGGGGATCCCAGTAACAGGATTCTAATATGCGTAGAATATTGGTTGTAGACGATGATGAAGACCTCCTTCTTATTGTCGGAGAATACCTCGATTCCATTGGAATCCGATTCCATTTGGCTGAGAACACCGCTCAAGCCCTCAAATGCCTGGCCCATTTCGAATATGACCTGGTCATTTCCGATTTTCAAATGCCGGGCCAATCCGGCCTGGACCTCTTCCAGTCCGTGGCATTTAGATACCCGGGACTTCCTTTCATATTGATGAGCGGAAATCTCGATCCGCGTCTGAGACGGGAGGCCACACGCATGGGCGTGTGCAATTTTATAGAAAAACCTTTTGAACTCGTGGATTTAAAACGACTGATCCTGAATATCGAACGATGCACGATTCAAGCAGCAATTGAGGCGCCCGCGGCATAAAGTGTAACAGTCGCGGAATGTTGCGCCGGGGGAAAATGTCCGCTTTTCTGTGGGGTCTTAAAGGGGGAAAGGAAATGGCGGTACTGAAAGGTTTGATGATCGTCGTTTTAATTTGCAGTCTCTGGGGCTGTGCAGGTTTGAGCACAACTGACCAGAGAATATTGAGCGGCGGAGCGTTAGGCTCGGTCGCCGGTGTCGGGGCGGCTGCGATCATAGGAGCGCCGTTGCTGGTGGGAGTCGCCGCAGGAGCGGCGGCCGGCGCCGTAGGAGGAGTTGTAATCGATGAAATGCAAAGAAGATAGCAAATGCCGTTAGGAGTCGGTTCTATGTCTTCGGAGGCTGCCGGTCAACCTGCGCAAGAGAGAGCCGGCGTCTATCGTAAGATGATATAAGCCTAAGGCACTATAAAATGAAACAAAGATCAAAATAAACACGACTACAGGCGCGGTTACAAATATTGGGAGTTTAAGGAAGGAGTAAATCACGACATTTACTCCTTCCCAATCCGTAAAAGTATAAAAAAAAGTCAGGAATTTTGGAGGAGCGATCTTATAAGTCTGCAAGTCCAGAATTGTTGCAAAACGAAGCCAATAGTAACACTCATATAGGAAGACCAAGACGCCAGGATAAATGCATATCCATTTTACTGAAAATCTGAACCACTTTCTCCAGCCTTTCAAGAAACTGGAATCACCCTCGATTAGTTTGACCCGCGCATCCATCCAAATACCTCAGGCCGGAAGTGCTAACTTGTCCAGTTTCCTTTTTTCAAACGCTCTCGCCCGAAATGTCAAGCGTGTGACGAGGTCTGTCAATATTAAGAATCGATTGAAGCGCTTCCCAGTCGGGTCCACCCTTTTTACGGGCCTCGGCGAGTTTTTGCAGCAACTGGTAGTCCTCATTCTCCATCAACAGGCGGCCCAAGAGAACTTCAAACGATTCCGATGTCGCCATGTCTTTCTTTTCGCCGATACTTGCGTGCAGCTTCTCAAGATCCCTTTCATTGCGGTCGAGATAATCCGAAATGATTTCCAGTGCGGAAAAATCCTCCTGACTCGCAAGGGCGCCCTTTATAACGAAACGGAGTTTCCTGCAAAAGGCCAGGTAATGATCATAGAGCACCTTGAAATTACTCTGAGTCGCGATCCTGTGTTCGCCTAAAAGGTCCCTCATAAAGGAGTCCTTTACTCATTGAAACGATCCCGTTAGTCTTTGGATTCTCGAAATCTGCTCGGCCAGTTCACCAGGCGGGGCGCCTTTTTCATCACTGCCTGCAGGATCGTCCGCTGACGGCGGTGCAGAAGTCGAGAGTTCGTTTCGAGCTTGTTTTTCGATCGAAAGGTCCAATTGAATGGCCTTTTTTTGTATCTTCCTTCTCTGTTCCGTCAAACCGAGCCTGCCATACAGAATCCCTACGTCGTAGAGCAAAGCGGGATTGGTAGGGTCCAATTCCAGTGCGCCGGCGAATGTTTTCAAAGCATCTTCATATCGGTTTTGACCCATATATAACAATGCCAGCAAACGGAGCGCTTCCAGGTTTCCCGGCTCGACCGCCAGCGCCTTGGAGTAGGCTTTCTCAGCCTCGTCATACCGGTTGTTTTTCAGATATGCTTTTCCAAGCGCAATCGAAAATCGCGGCTTATCCGGCATTATCCGGCACGCAAGCCGTATAGCATTAATGGATTGCCCATGTCCGTTCGAATCAGAAAAAGCAATGCCGACGTTATATAGTAATTCAGCAAACTGGTCCTTCATCTTGGGCCATAACACGAAAAGGAGATTGGTTACGATCGCTGCGGCAATAAAGACTTTCAGAAAGGGGAACAGCAACGACGATGTGCCCGAGGGGGCCGAGGCGCACCCATTCTCGAAAGAGAGTGCATCTTGGTCCGGATCTTGACATTTGCTCGCCATAATCTGCCGGTAGGCAAGAATAATTCTTTTGAGCTGTTCCTGGGCCCTTCTTTGCAATAGCGCATTCCCATGGAATGCGTCCGGGTGCCATACCTTGACCTGATCTCTATATGCCTGTTTGATCTCGGGAAGACCGGCCCCCTGCTTGACGCCGAGAATCCGATAGCAATCAATCAGATCTGCCATATGCTCAAGCCCATTGATTTAGGCGTCTCCACTACCCCTGTTCAGCGGCCTTAATGGATTGCCTGAACCGATTCCAGACAGATCCTCTCTTCCCCGGCTGTTTGGCCAGGGGAACGAGCAGTCTGGTTTTTACATCGGAATTCGCCCCAAGCGGTAATTGAAAATGGGGCAGATCCTCGCCGGCGGCCGATGAGGCCCTCTCCGCAAGACCTTTCTGCCTTAATTTTTCGAGTTCGTCCTGCTTGTCGGCCAGCAGGTCACCCACCATTTCCAGGGCCAGACCCTCGTTTTGCTGCGCTTGTCCCGCCTGCACGAAAAACCTGAGTTTCCGGATCAGATCGTATTGATTTTCATAGAGGTCGTTGAATACCTCCCAGCTAACTACGCCCAATTGGTGAGACTTGTTTTCCATGCCGGCTCCGAAATATAAAAGAAGATCGGGATAACAAGCAATCAGCTCCGTGAATGGAGGTTAATGGCCTGCCTGCATGCCCGTATTTAATCACATTGGCCGATTTGAAGTCCATAACTCTTTTTATCATTTACTTTTTAACTGTATCGGTGAAACTCACGATCGGCTTGATCCTTTTTGCGAATTCCTGTAATTTTACAGCAACATGCTAATTTACTGGTCATCATTCCACTTTTTAGCAAACCATACCGATGGGGGACCGGGAAATTGGACATTGATACTTTTGCCAGGCAATTAAAGATAGAGCGTCTGAGACGAGGGTGGACATTGAAACAAGTCTCGGATCTCACCCGGATCAGCATCACCGTGCTTAAGTTGCTCGAGGAAAAGGAGTTCGCAAGAATAGGCGAGAAACGCACGATTGAGATGTTGCTGCGGACATACTCAAATGCCTTTGGAGAGGAGGAACTCGGGTCCGGATCATTTTTCGACGGTTTCGGCCAAACCGGCGCTCGGCAGCCCTATGGCGGAAAGTTGCGATCCAGTCCGTATCTTCCTCCCATTCTGGCAGCGGGTTTAGTCATGGCAATAATTGCCGTCCTGGTGGTGGCCCACAACCGGAATGCGATCAAGTCCATTCGCCCTGAGGGGAGAAGCACCGATACGACCATTGAGGAACGCATGGGCGAACCGAAAATAGAACAAAACACGGCGGCGTCCGGCGAAATGGCAAAAAATGCGGAGTCCCCTGGTGAAGAACGGCCGGGCGCCGTTGCCCGGGGAACTGAGGACCATGCTGAAGAGTCGAAAGTTGAAAGTGGCGGTATTGCAGTTACCAGTGAGGAAGGAAATAAATCCCCGACCGGTGAGGCAAACCAATCCGCCGGCATCCTGCCTGAACAGCAGGAAGCTCCTCCGCCGGAAAGCGCGGTGAATAATACGCAGCCAAGCCTGCCATCGACACCCGACGATGCGCAACATGTGTCCGAAGAACAGTCCGTACCCAGCGCCGACCAAAGCTCGGCGCCGGCTGTTGCCCCGCCTGCCGTTACTGTCCATCAACTGGAGATTCTGGCAGCCCAAAAAACCTGGATTCAAGTCACAATTGACGAAGAAAGGCCGGAGAGTGAACTTCTCCAACCGGGCGAGACAAGAAAGTGGCAAGCGTCCCAGAGAGCTGAGCTGATAATCGGAAATCGAGGCGGCGTAGAACTGAAATGGGATGGGAAGCCGGTCGACCTGGGCGCCGGGACGGCCCGCGTAATACGGCTCTCATTGACCGATGGCGGCATCTTCCTCAAATGAGTGTCCATTGGGCTATGTTCAATCTTCCTGACGTTTTCATGTAAACGTTCAAGTTTGGACCGGCTCCTTCCGATAGAAACATAAATGGATCTGCAGGAACTGTCATGGCCGATTTAACCGAGTTTTACCGGATTTTGGGCATCGATCCGGCATCGGGCCCTGAGGCAATCACCGCAGCCCGTGATGAACTGACCAGAGTCTGGGACCCGGAGAGATTTCCAAATGATAATCGCGTCCGCCGAATGGCGATTGTCAAAATAGCTGAAATCAACGCTGCTCATGATATCTTGATCGCACATTTGAAGATCGGCGCTCATTCCGGAACGAGCCTTCCACGCGGAGAAATCGAATCCAGCCTGACCGGAGTAGGAAATGGGGGTTGTGAAGAGCGAGACAATCTTCCGGTCAAGACGGAAGAGATCTACTGCTCGTTTTGCGGGGCTCGAAATCTCGTTCAAATTCAGAACGGCCACGGCGTCATCAACCGTGCCGCCCCTCCCGATCCGCCCGAAGTTGAGGTCCAGGGATCGAAACAGAAGTCGATCAAGAAAAGAGCCTATCTTATCCTTCTGGTCGTAATCGTTTCCATGATCTGGCTTTGGCGCGCATCCCACCATGAGAGGGGAACCTCCCCGGCGAAAACTGCCGGTGCTACCACCGTAATTAGACGGGTCCCTCAGCCGGTAAATGAGGCGAACTTGGCGAATTTCGTTATGGACATGGTCGAACAACTGGACCTGCCGGAAATGTGCCCTCCCTCCAGGCCGGGCTTGCAGGAGCAGTCTTCGGCTTGTGATCCGCGGGTGATGACAGCCCTTCTTTTCTATTCTTACTGCGCGGGGGTGTCCAGTTCCCGACAGATAGAGAAAAAAACTTACGAAGACCCCATTTTCAAAATAATTTCACGGAATACCCACCCCGATCATTTTTCCATCATTGACTTCAGGAACCGCCAGCCTGCTCTTCTCTCCGAGGTGTTTGTGCAGATGCTTCAACTCTGCCAGAAAGCGGGGTTTTCAGAAGTCGGCGGCATTGCCGTCGAGACCGGACTTTCGCAGCCCCGAAAGGAGGCTTCTCCCGAGATGGTGAAAAAGAGCAAGGATGAGCTTGAGAAACAGGTTCAGGCGCTCCTTGGTAAGTCCGATGAAGTCGACAGGGAAGAAGACAAAAAGTATGGCGTCCAGTGGAGAGGGTGGGATTTGCCCGAAGAGGCCCGGCAGGGCGAGCCATTGACATCTCAATGATTCATCGCGGCACAAAAGGGGCATACCGCTCGACGAATATCCACATTTTGCCGCCGCAGACGTCTCCGCCTTTGGTTCCAAGATCATCCGTCAGATCAACCTCCAACAGCTTCGGCTCCTCTTTGAGCAGGACCGACTTATAAGCCGCCGTCCGCACCGAGTTCTCACCGCATCCCCCGCCGACAGACCCATAAGTTGCGCCGTCGACACAGACGATCATTTTTGCGCCGACCTTGCGCGGTGTCGAACCCGCTGTCCTGACAACAGTCGCAAGACAGACGGGGATTTGCTGTTTTTGAAAATCTGAGAGCTTGCTGAATATATCCTTATCAGTCACAAAGTTCCCCCATGCACTTACGCAGCATCATCGCCCGTTGCAGACCTTTGCTTCGCACGCATACAAGCTCGGCCGCAATGGAAAGAGCGATCTCTTCCGGCGATTCGCCGCCGATCGGAATACCAATGGGAGTAAACACGTTAGAGAGTTTTTCCCGTGCGATTCCTTGATTTTCAAGCGTTTCCAGCACGAAGCGCACGCGGCGGCGGCTGCCTATCAGTCCCACATATCCGGTTTCATATTTGAGCACCTCGCCAAGGCAGTTCTCATCGTGCTCATGGCCTCGTGTAATTACTACGACATAAGTAGTGGGGCCATAACAGATCCAGCGGAGCGCTGGAACAAATTCTTCGGCAATCACTTCACAATGCGGAAAGCGTTCCCGGTTCGCATAATCCTCCCGGTCGTCGATGACCGTCACGGAAAATCCCGCATCGCGGGCATAACGGGCTAGAGGCACGGCAATATGACCCGCACCGCAGATCACAAGTTGAACTTCCCGGCCGGGAAAATCGAAAAATACCAGGAATCCCGAGGCAACTTCAACAGCCAGTTTCCTGTGCCCTCCAAACAAGCGAAGTGCCTCTCGGACGACCAGTGCGTCAATATCTTCCATACCTGTCGTGAATTCAAGCGACCCATCGGCCAGCACGATCACCTTGCGCCCCGGGATGGGATTCGAAGAGGGCGATTCCAGCACCGTTGCGAGGCAAAAGGGTTCGTCACGGTAAAGAAGTTCATTGATTCGATGCAGTACCTCCAAATTGCTTTCCTTTCTCATTTCGACATGAGAATCCATCCCCTCGGTAAATACTACTTTTACCTTTGCGGTGCATTGAAGGCAACGATTCCGGTGAATTTTTTTGGTGGTGTCGCCCCTTTTGTTCATTTTTTCTATTGACATAATTAAAAAATGACTGTAGCCTGCCATTGTTCATTTAAAGAATCAACTTAATGGGGATGGAGGTGGATTATGATAAAGAAAGTCCTTACGGTTTTGGCAGCGTTGTCGGCTTTTCTTACCGCAGCATTTTTTTCCTTTCTTTCGCCCTCATTTGCCCAGGACCACATTCGAATCGGTCACCTTCCGGTTACCGGTCATGCAAAGATTTTCATCGCCAAAGAAAAGGGGTTTTTTTCTGAGGAAAAGATCGACGCCGAATTGATTGAATTTATCAACTCGGCAGACGGGCTCACTGCGCTCAGGTCGGGCAAAATTGATGTTGGGGCATTCGGGACCACTGCACCGCTGGTCCACATCGCCCAGGGGGCCGATTTGCGGATAATCGGCGGGATCATGGGGGAAGACGCGGCCATTGTGACAAAACCCGAACTGGCCCAATCCATCAAATCAATTGGCGATCTGAGAGGGAAGAAGGTCGCTACGGTGCGACTTGCGACCGGGGATGCGGTGTTGCGGGGCGCCCTAGAAAAGGCGGGGATAAACTGGAAACAGGATCTGCAGGTTTTTGAGCTCAAGAGTCCGCCAGCTGTTATCGAGGCGGTGAAATCGGGTGAAGTCGATGCCGGAGTGATTTGGGGGCCCCACGACATAACGGCTGAAAAGAACGGGTTGGCGGTCGTTATTCGCAGCCGTTCCCTCAGCCCGGGCCATCCATGCTGCCGCATAACGCTGGCCAATGGCACCCTGCAGGAAAATACCGGCCTCTGGATCCGATTCCTGCGGGCAATCCTAAAGGCGGAAAAATTTGCGAAAGAGAACCGCCAGGAGACGGTAGACATAGTCCTCAAGTACGTAAAGCTCGATGCCGACACTATCCGGAAGGCTTGCTACGAAGGTTACCTGGATCTGACCTCAGATCCCAACAAAACCGGTATCGTAAATTTCTGGCACACGATGCAGGCAAGTGAATTCGTGTCCTCCCAGACAGATATTTCAACTTTCATTGAAACCGCTCTATACAAGAACGCCCTGGACAGCCTAGCCGAAGAGAACCCGAAGGATCCGTTCTGGGCCGACCTCAAGAAGGTCTATTCGGAGAGGAACCTGTGATGGTCGGGGAGAGCCGGTCGCGTGTTTCTCAATCGTCGCAGGGAATCCTTCTGGACGGGGTCTCGTTTGGCTACAACGGCATAACGGTGCTGGAAGATATCTGCCTGGACATCATAGAAGGAGAATTCCTGAGCCTGCTCGGTCCGAGCGGGTCCGGAAAGTCGACTATGCTTCGGCTGATTGCGGGTATTGAAACGCCTTCGAGAGGCCGGATAATCTGCCGGGGAAAACCTGTGACCGGTCCAGGAATCGACCGGGGCATGGTTTTCCAGGACTACTCCCTGTTTCCCTGGATGAACCTGACAGAAAATATCACTCTTGCGATATCCAGGGCCGACGACACGATATCGAGGCGCGAACATCGGATTCTGGCCGATGAATATCTGGCGATGGTAGGTCTGGCGGGACTTGGCCGAAAATATCCTTTTGAACTCTCCGGAGGAATGCAGCAAAGAGTCGCCATCGCAAGGGCGCTTGCTCTTGGCTCTCCTTTCCTCTTAATGGATGAACCCTTCGGAGCCCTCGACCCGATAAACCGGGCCAAACTCCAGGATCTGCTGATTGAAATCTGGAGTTGTTCCCAGCCTGCGAAAACGGTTGTCTTCGTTACTCACGACATGGACGAGGCGCTCTATCTCGGGGACCGCATCGTAATAATAGGGTCCATGCCCGGCCGTATCATAGGAAAGATGGACGTTGATTTCCAGAGACCCCGCTCCCGCAAAACGTATTTGACGGCGCCTCAGTTTCAGTTCCAGAGGGCAAAGGTCCTTGATCTTCTGAGGCATTACACAATCGCGCGGCTGCAGGCGGAAGACACCGTCAGGAGCCGGAGTGAGGGTATTTGAATGGGATTGAGAGGAAAAGAAGGATTCTTTCTTGCCGTTGGGCTGATATTACTGTGGCATGCAATTGCCCAGTTCTCGACGGGACAGTACCGTTTCCTTTTCCCATCTCCGGCGGTGACCGCAAAAGCTTTATGGATTTCAATTCCTGAGCTGCTCAAAGGCACTTGGAATTCGATCCTGATTCTCGTTCCCGGCTATCTCCTGGCTGTATTTGCGGGCATTTTCTGGGGAATTCTCGTCGGCGCCACTGGGTGGCTTAGTCGTATGTTCAATCCCTTCGCCAGAGTTGCGGCGCCGATTCCACCGACCATATATATCCCTTATGCCATTGCCCTGCTTTCAACCTTCCGCGCTTCTGCAATTTTTGTCGTCTTCATAGGTGCGTTTTGGCCCATTTTCATCAACACGGCTTCCGGAGCGGCGGCAGTACCGCGCAGGTATCGCGATGATTCACGAATCCTGGGTCTGTCCAGAACAGAGTACCTCTTGAGGGTGGTCTTTCCGTCGTCTCTTCCCCACAGCTTTTCCGGGATGGGAGTTGGGCTTGCTTTATCCTTCGTTATGCTCACTGTAGCCGAACTCTTTGGCGCAAACGCCGGACTTGGCAGATTTGTGCAGTATTATGCGGACTATGCGGACTATCCCAGAATGGTTGCCGGGATCGTCTATACAGGCTTGATCACATTCGTTTCGATGGAACTGTTGGAAAGAATCAAGAGGCGAACACTTTTCTGGCTCAGATAAATTGAAAGGAGAAAAATGGAACTCAACGCCAACGCTGAGATTTTTCAAGGGCTATCGAACGCCGTGGTTGACATGGACGAGGAAAGGACGGTCAGCCTGGCCGAAATGAGTATTGAACTGGGCATCGATGCCTACCTGACAATCAACAACGGACTCGTAACCGGAATGATGCGTGCGGGGGACCTTTTTGAACAGGAAGAGTATTTCATCCCCGAGTTGCTCCTGTGCTCCGACGCCATGTATGCCGGACTCTCAGTGCTGCAACCCCACCTAAAGAAAGAGACGGAGAAGCTTAAGTCCAGGGTCGTCATCGGTGTCATCGAAGGCGACACGCACGACATCGGGAAAAATCTCGTGAAGATTATGCTCGAGACTTCGGGCTTCGAAGTTATCGATCTCGGTCGTGACATTCCACCCCGCTCTTTTGCTGATGAGGCAGACAGATCCGGGGCCCGTATCATCGCTCTTTCCACCCTGATGACGACCACGATGGACGGTATGAACGAGGTGGTGCGAATACTGGAGCGAAACAACAGGCGCAATCGGCATCAGGTTATTATTGGGGGTGGTCCGGTTTCATCCGCTTTTGCCAAAAGAATCGGAGCGGACGGCTACGCACCTAATGCTTCGGATGCCGTGCGGCTGGTGAAGCAGCTGACAGGAGGGGTAGAGAGGTGATCCGGGATTTGATGAAACCGGCAGAGCGGCTCAAAGCTTATGCCGATGGCAGTCCAATCGACCGCCTTCCGTGTGTGCCTATAGTCGGGAACATCGCCGCCAGGGTAATAGAAGAGAAGGTTTCGTCGTTGCGCAATAACGGAAGGCTGCTTGCCAGGGCGCATGTTGCCGCCTACAAACGGTTCGGTTACGACGGGATCAGAATTTTTACGGACCTCTATGTCCAGGCGGAAGCGATGGGCGCCAAGGTCCGCTGCCCGTCGGATGAAACAGCGTACCTGGAAAAACCGGCCGTTTCGAATACGGATCAAATCGATGCCATAAGGCCGATCGACACTCCAAAGTCAGGACTCTTTCGAGAGCACCTGGATGCCATGGAAAGGACACTGGAGGCCGTAGGCAAGGAAGTGCCGGTTACCGGCGCGCTTACAGGCCCTTTCACTAACGCATCGTTTTTGGTTGGAACTGAAAACCTCGTTCGACTGACTCTCAAGAGGCCCCGGGCTGTCCACCGCCTCTGCGAGGTTTCACTGGAAACAAGCCTGCGTTATGCTGAAGCGATTCTCAAGACAGGGTGTACTCCAAGCCTTACCGATCCCATGTCTTCGTCGACTCTGATCAGCCCGAAGCAATTCAGGGAATTCGTGCTTCCGTACCTAACGAGGCTTGTCGACTATATCCACGGGCAGGGGAAGGCAGTAACCCTTCACATATGCGGAAAGACTCATCCCGTCTGGGAATCCATGGCGGATACCGGTGCCGACTGCCTGTCAATCGATAACGATGCCAGCCTTTTGGCGGCAAAATCCAAAGTGGGAAGCCGTGTGCGTCTGATGGGCAATGTGCCTCCCGCAGCCGTTATGCTTCAGGGGTCCCCTGGAGACGTGCGGAGGGAGGCGCGCAGGTGTGTCTCGCAGGCCCACGACAACCCTCGAGGCTATATAGTGGCTTCCGGGTGCAGCTTGCCGACGGAAACCCCCTTCGCCAATGTGGATGCCATGATGGATGCGGTGCGTGAAATCGGCTACCCGGTAAACGAAATCAGTCCGGTAGATGGGAATGGATAATGGTCCGGCTAACCCCTAAAGAGCGCCTCCTGCGCGTGCTGCGAAAAGAGCCGACTGACAGGCCGCCTGTAATCTGCATCGGCGGCATGATGAATGCGGCTGTGGTTGATATCATGAAGGAAACCGGTCACACCTTGCCCGAAGCTCATTTTAAGGAATTGCTTATGGCCGAGCTTGCAGCAGACGTGTACAAATCGACCGGATTTGAAAATATCGCCCTGCCTTTCTGCATGACAGTCGAAGCTGAAGCTCTCGGAAGCCGTATCGATCCGGGAAACTTCGCCTGCGAACCCAAGATTGCCTCTGAGGCGTTCTTTTCAGTCTCGAAGGTGCAATATAAGGATATCGACAGTCTTTTGAGCAACTCCAGGGCACAAACGGTAGCGGGAGCGACCCGGCTGCTTTCAGTCGAATATGCCGACCTGCCTGTTGTGGCTGCCGTAACCGGTCCGATCAGCACTGCGGCTTCAATAGTCGATCCCATGACATTTTTGAAAGAGCTTCGAAAGAAAGGCCGGGAATCTCATCGCCTGCTCGAATATGTCACGGCTTTTCTGAAGGCGTACTGCGAAAAACTAGTCGCAAGCGGGGCAGCGGTAATCGGAATCGGTGACCCTACTGCGACAGGAGAAATCCTTGGTCCGCAAATCTTCGAAGAATTTGCACTCCCATATATCAACGATCTGGCAGACTACGTCCGGAGCTTTGGAATACCCGTAATAGTTCATATCTGCGGCAGGATAGGCCCAGTTCGCCGCTTCCTGATCAACCTGCGCGCCAACGCGCTGAGCACCGACGCAACCGTCAACCTGCGGGGTCTCAAGGAAGAGTATCCGAGCCTCACCACCATGGGAAATCTCAGCACATATCTCCTGCAATCAGGCCCCTCGCAAAAGATAGCCCGGCTGGCGGCAAAGCTGGTGAGGAACCGCGTGGACATTATATCTCCGGCATGTGGCCTCAGCACGTCAACCCCGATTGAAAATATCCGGGCTTTGACCGATACGGTCAAAAGGGGACTGACATGTTAACAGTGCGGTTTCCAGTGCAGGGAGTTTCGGCAGTTGTCCCTGAGAGCACTGTCCTCATAGATGCAGCCCGCGCTGCCGGAATCCGGGTGGAGTCACCTTGCAACGGGGCCGGGCGGTGCGGGAAGTGCAGGATGAGGGTGAGTAAAAAGCATCTCGAAGTGCTCCGCGTAATGGGCGTTGGCCCGTTGTCCGACGACGAATGCGCGAAAGGTTTTGTCCTTGCCTGCCACGCATTTGTTGAAGGGGACCTGGAAGCCGAAGTTTTCAGCAGCGAATCTTCCGACGCCAACATACTCAGTTCGGGCAAACAGTCTTTTACGAAGTTGGATCCCCCTGTCCGCAAAATATTCCTCGAGAGTAAAAACATAACTCAGGTCACCTTCGACGACATACCTGGAATGGAAGAAGCGGGGGATACCACTGGCTCCTGCTATGGAGCGGCTGTCGATATTGGCACGACCACCCTTGTAGCAGCTTTGACAGATCTTAACACGGGAGACGATCTGGGAGCGGCTACCTGTATCAATCCCCAGGTCTTGTTCGGACATGATGTACTATCCAGGATCAGGCATGCAGCCAGTCTGGATGGTCTCATGGAACTTCATGATGCGGTCGTCCGGGAAATAGACAGAATGCTCCGCGACCTCACCGACTCGATCGGCGTCAAACCTGCCCACATTTACGAACTGGTCCTTAGCGGCAACACGTGCATGCTGCATCTGGCAGCAGGGGTAAATCCCCGCTCGCTTGGGAGATTTCCTTACTCCCCGGTGCTAAGGGGAGGGGAATGCATCAGCGCTCGTGATGCGGGATTTCGTCTGACCGATGCTGCCCGGATTTATTTTCCCCCCATCATATCGGGCTTCGTAGGGGCTGACATCACTGCGGGAATCATCGCCACGCGCTTTCACCTCGATCCCGGCGTCGTCCTGTTTATGGACATAGGCACGAATGGAGAAATGGTCCTGTCGCTAAACGGCCGGCTGGCGGCCACCTCAACAGCCGCTGGACCCGCTTTCGAAGGGATGAACATCACCTGCGGCATGAGGGCCGCTGCCGGGGCCGTGAACGAATTCAGCATCGAAGAGGGGCGGATCCGGGTCGGCGCCATCGGCGGGACGGAACCGACGGGGATCTGTGGAAGCGGACTGGTCGACATTGTTGTCGAACTCGTATCGCATGGCGTTCTGGGCCTGAATGGCCGCTTCTCAAAAAATCCCGGAATTCCCGGGCCCATTCAGGAGCGGATGAGCCTCAACAAGGGGAAGTCCATTTTCCGCATCTCGGATGACGTTTTCCTGACTCAGCAGGACATTCGACAAGTGCAGCTTGCCAAGGGAGCCCTGCGCTCGGGGATTGACATGCTCCTTTTCGGCAACGGCCTCAAATATTCGGACGTCGACCGGGTCCTTATTGCAGGGGCTTTCGGTTTCCATTTGAAGACCAAAAATCTTGTGCGCATGGGAATCCTCCCGGCTGAATTTGAAGGAAAAATCGAGCTGGTGGGCAACACTTCAAAAACGGGCGCCGGTGCGCTTCTTTTGGACCGCTCCCTGCGGCGCGAGGCAAGCCGAATAGTGGATCGGGTGAATGTGATCGAACTAGCCAACGATCCGGGGTTTGAACGAACATTTATCCGCAATCTCGCTTTTCCGAAAGGAGACCTGAATAGTGACGAAGAGGACCAATAATGTCTTCACTTGCGCGAACTGCTCCATTCTCAACTGTTATAGGCGAAGTTCGCAATTTCCCGGGTATTGTTTGACGGAAAACGCCGGCGCCTCACTCATAGAGTCGTGCACGGAGATTTATCGCAGTAAAAGCATTGATGCCAAAATGGCGTATAGCGCAGCGGAGGTTGAAGGAATATATTACGGCAAACTAACGCGCGTTGAGGAAATCATTGCGTTTGCGCGCCGCATAGGGGCCACAAAGATCGGTGTGGCCACATGCATCGGACTGATGGAAGAATCCAGGGTTTTCGTGAGAGTGCTCGATGCAAGCGACCTGAAAGCCTACACCGTGATTTGCAAGATCGGGTCGGTGGACAAAACGGCGATAGGCATTCCGGAGGAACTGAAAGTTCAGAAAGGCTCCTACGAGGCCATCTGCAATCCTATACTACAGGCGAAACTCCTAAACCGTCAAAAGACAGAGTTGAACGTAATCGTCGGTCTTTGCGTCGGCCATGATTCCCTTTTTATGCGCCATTCAAAAGCGCCGGTCACAACGCTGGTCACAAAGGATCGCGTGCTCGGCCACAACCCGGCGGCAGCCTTGTACACAACCGGCTTTTATTACAAAAGGCTCCTGGAGAAAGGCAGGAATCTGTAGACGGGGGATCAAGAATATGAAAATTGAGACGATTCTGGCTCATGCCGGACTGTGTACGGATGAAATAACCGGGGCGATAAGCACTCCAATTTACCAGACAGCTACCTTCCGGCACCCTGCCGTGGGTGTATCCACCGGTTATGATTACTCCAGAACCATTAACCCGACTCGTGAGGCGCTGGAGAAGACGATGGCGGAGTTGGAGAAAGGGCGCCGCGGGTTTGCGTTCGCATCAGGCATGGCGGCTATAACCGCTGTATTGATGCTGTTTTCGTCCGGAGACCATCTGATAGTTTCCGACGACTTGTACGGCGGCACGTATCGCCTTTTCGACAAAATCTTCAAACAGCTCGGAATCCAGGTCACCTATGTCGATACATCGAACGCAGCCCTCATCAGGGAGGCAATAATTCCTGAGAGGACCAGGGGGCTTTTCATTGAAACTCCGACCAATCCTTTGATGAAAATTACCGACTTGGGCGAGCTAACAGGTCTGGCGGCTTCAAAGCGGCTTTTGACAATAGTTGACAATACTTTTATGACTCCTTGTCTTCAGCGGCCGCTGGAATTCGGGGTCGATATGGTGGTTCATAGCGGGACTAAATACCTGGGTGGGCATAATGATGTGCTCGCCGGCGTCGTGGTTACACGTTCTTTGGAGTTGAGCGACAAGATCGGTTTCATCCAGAATTCAACCGGCGGCGTCCTCGGCCCTCTGGATAGCTGGCTGGTGCTGAGGGGGTTGAAAACCCTTGCGCTACGAATAGAAAAGCAGCAGCAAAACGCTGAAAAAATAGCCGAATGGCTGACGCAAAACCGCATTGTCAAACAGGTTTATTATCCCGGGCTTTCAGATCATCCCGGCCATTGCATCCACAAACGGCAAAGCACCGGTTTTGGAGCGATGCTCTCGTTTAGGGTCCCGGATGCCGCGTGGGCTGAAAAAATCATAAACAGAATTAAATTGATTACATTTGCCGAGAGCCTGGGCGGGGTTGAGACGCTGATCACATATCCCGTCAAGCAGACCCACGGTGATATTCCCGTGGAAATCAGGGAAAAAATCGGGGTCACCGATGACCTCCTGCGGCTTTCGATAGGAGTTGAACACGTGGAAGACCTGATCGAAGACCTGGAGCAGGCGATGGCGGCAAAGGAGCAACGACCATGAAGTACGCGACCCGTATACTGCATAACGGAGGCGAAGTCGACCCTTATGCCGGCGCTTTGAGCATCCCCATTTATCAGGCATCGACCTTTCACCAGTACGACGTCGATAATCCCGGCAAATATGAATACTCACGTTCCGGCAATCCAACCAGGGAAGCCCTCGAAAAAACGCTGGCAGCGCTGGAAAACGGCACGCATGCTTACGCCTTCTCCTCGGGCATGGCCGCCACTTCTTCGAGCCTGGCTATTTTGAAGCAGGGAGACCACGTTGTTGCCACTGCAGATATCTACGGAGGATCCTATCGCATTTTATCCAGGTTTTTCAGCAAATTCGGAATAACAACCACATTCGTGGACATGACCAGGCTTGAAAACATCGAGAAGGCTATCGAGCCCGACAGCCGGTTATTATTTCTTGAAAGTCCGTCCAATCCGCTGCTGAAGATCACAGACCTGTCAGGCGCCGTTGATATCGCAAGGAAACATAACCTGATCACGATGATCGATAATACCTTCATGTCGCCCTATTTTCAGCGGCCACTGGACCTGGGAATTGACATCGTAATCCATAGCGCCACCAAATTTCTCGGCGGCCACAGCGACGTTATCGGGGGAGCGGTGGTTACCAAATCGGACGAATTGGCATCTCAAATATACTTTATCCAAAACGGTTTCGGAGCAATTCCGGGTCCCCAGGACTGCTGGCTGCTGCTAAGAGGCATAAAAACCCTCAAAGCACGGATGGACCTGCAACAGCAATCGGCTATGGAAATCGCCCGCTGGCTGAAGAAACAGTCCTGGGTGCGCGATGTATACTATCCGGGCTTGCCTGACCACCCCGGACACGAAATTATCAGCGCGCAGGCCACCGGTTTTGGAGCGGTGCTTTCGTTCAGGACGGGCACGGTGGAGCAGGCGAGGCGGATCATGAAAAATGTGCGGGTCTGGTCCGTTGCGGTAAGTTTGGGAGGTGTGGAATCGATTCTGTCCTACCCGGTCAAGATGTCTCATGCTTCAATACCGCCTGTGGAACGCCAAAAACTCGGGATCACCGACGAGTTGATTCGGCTTTCGGTGGGATTGGAAGATGCCGGTGATTTGATCGAGGATCTGGAGCCGAAATAATGAACCCGGAGGCTAATTATTAAGAAAATACTTGACAGTGTAGAATTATAGGTCTTAAATGTTCTCTAAGTTGATCGAAATAGTTGACTTTAGCTGCGTGGTATAGAATCCAAAAAGGAGAAAAGACATGGGAAAGGTATTCGACGATAACAGCTTGAGCATCGGTCATACGCCACTGGTCCGCATCAATCGAATCTCGGCCGGGTTGCCGGGTGTTGTTTTGGCGAAGATAGAAGGCCGAAACCCTTCATATTCGGTGAAGTGCCGGATTGGAGCATCAATGATCTGGGCCGCCGAACAGCAGGGAAAGCTAAAACTTGGCCGAAGAGATGTAACGGTGATAGAGCCTACCAGCGGGAATACGGGGATTGCTTTGGCGTTTGTCTGTGCGGCCAGGCAATACCCTCTGACTCTGACAATGCCTGAAACCATGTCCCTTGAGCGTCGGCGCATGTTGAAGGCATTCGGCGCTGAATTGATTTTGACCGAGGGCGCAAAGGGCATGCCCGGGGCAATCAGCAGGGCCGAAGAGATAGCTGCCGGTGAGCCGGATAAATACTTTATTCCTCAGCAATTCAAGAATCCGGCCAATCCCGACATTCATTTCAAAACCACCGGCCCGGAGATTTGGGACGATACGGACGGCAAAGTGGATATTGTGGTTTCAGGGATAGGGACCGGAGGTACTATCACCGGGATAAACCGCTACATCAAGGGAACCAGGGGGAAACCCATTTGGGCGGTTGCGGTGGAACCAATTCATTCGCCGGTGCTGACCGCAATTCGCAATGGAGAGCCGCCGAAGCCGGGCCCGCATAAAATCCAGGGCATAGGGGCAGGATTCAAACCCGACGTTCTGGATCTGAACCTGGTGGACGAAATAGCCACAGTTTCAAACGATGAATCTATAGAAATGGCGAGGCGCCTGCATAAGGAAGAAGGAATCACCTGCGGAATTTCGAGCGGCGCGGCGATGGCCGCAGCCGTTCGAGTTGCGTCCCGGACGGAAAACAAAGATAAAGTAGTTGTCGTTATCCTTCCCGATGCCGGTGAACGTTACTTATCCAGCGTTTTGTTCGAAGGCATCAACGCTTGATCGACGCATGGATTTGTGAAATGGAGGCGGCGTAGCAACCCGCCTCCATCACACCTGGTCACAGTCGAATGCAACCTTCGCGCCCGATGATGCGTCAGCTCCGTATGCCAGGGACACTGCTGCGCCATGACCAGCCCGCCGGTATCAATGTCTATCGGAGAAAGTTCATGAAGATCAAATCGATCAATCCTTTCACCGGCGAAGTGACCGCAGAGTTTGATCCCATGGGCTACGAGAAATGCCTTAAGGCTATCCGCAGTGCGGAAAAAGCATATCATGAATGGCGAAAGATGGATGTATCGGAACGGGTGATACCAATTGCAAAACTTGCATCCATTTTCAGACGAGACAAGGAAGAATATGCCAGGATAATTGCAGTCGAAATGGGCAAGCCCATTCGGGAGGGCATATCCGAAATCGAGAAATGTGCATGCCTGTGCGATTACTACTACCGGAATTCGGAGGGGTTTCTACGGAGCCATCCGGTGGAAACCGATGCGGCCAAAAGCTATATAGCCTTTGACCCGCTCGGTATAATCCTTGGAATAATGCCCTGGAATTTCCCGTTCTGGCAAGTGGTGCGCTGGGCCGTGCCGACCCTTGCGGCTGGAAATGTGTGTTTGCTCAAGCACGCGTCCAATGTTCCCCTGGCTGCTCTGAGGGTAGAAAGAGTCTTCCGTGAGGCTGGTTTCCCCGAGGATGTTTTCAAAACGCTTTTGATTGGATCTCAGAGCGTCGAGCGCCTGATGGAGCATGAGCTGATCAGAGGGGTTTCGCTTACGGGAAGTGTCGCCGCCGGCCTCAAAGTAGGTGCGATGGCGGGAAAGTATATGAAGAAGGCCATTCTTGAGCTTGGCGGTTCGGACCCCTTTATTGTATTCGAGGATGCGGACCTGGAAAAAGCTGCCAGCGCCGCAGTCAGATCGAGAATGAGAAATGCCGGCCAAAGCTGCACTGCGGCCAAGCGGCTGATAGTGATGGAATCGGTGGCAGACGCATTCAGGGATAAATTTATCGACGCTCTGAACGGCCTGAAGATCGGCGATCCAATGGACAAGTCCACCGATCTGGGGCCTGTAGCCAAGTCCGAATTGCTTGAAGACCTTCAAGGGCAACTTGATGACGCCGTGACAAAAGGCGCAAGGGTTTACCGGGGACCCCAAAATCCCGGTCAGGGATTTTTCTTTCAGCCCGCCGTTTTGACCAATATCACCGGAGACATGCGGGTTGTCAGGGAGGAGGTTTTCGGACCGATAGCACCCGTGGTCAAAGCCGGGACAGAAGAAGAAATGATCAGGCTCGCGAACGATACCGAATTGGGGCTTGGCGCCGCAGTGTGGACCGCTGACATTCAAAGAGCGGAGAAGCTGGCAAGACAAATCGATTCGGGATTCGTGGCGATAAACGGCATTGTGAGGTCCGACATGCGGCTTCCTTTCGGGGGCGTCAAGAAGTCGGGAATTGGCAGGGAACTTTCGCATTACGGGCTGAAGGAGTTTGTAAATATAAAGACGGTCACGGTGGCCCGGTAGGAGCTTTTTAATAAATTTCGTTTCAACAATGAGTTTTGCGACAATGAGTTGATAAATAGATTTTTTCTATAGAAAATGATAATTTCGATACGGAAGGAGTTGGAAATGCCAATTTCCCAAAAGTGTCAGTACGCCTTGCGGGCGCTATATGAGCTGGCCAAAAATAATGGCGAAGGGCCGCTCAAGATCGCGGAAATAGCCCGTAGGCAAAATATTCCCCTTCGATTTCTCGAGATCATTCTCAATGAGCTTAAGCGCGGAGGCTTTATCAGGGCGCTCCGGGGCAAAGACGGCGGCTGCTTTCTTGCTCGTCTGCCTGACGAACTGACGGTTGGGGAGGTGATGCGATTTGTCGAAGGGTCTTTTGCGCCGGTCGGCTGCGTCAATGAGGAGAAAACTGAATCTTGCCCCCTTCAGGGAAGGTGCGTGTTTCTCCCGCTGTGGGAGAAGGCTCAAAATGCGCTGGCACAGGTTTACGACGGCACCACGTTCGTCGACTTGATTGAGATGGAGTCGCAACTGGCAAAGAAGTATGAATCCTGCCTAGATTACGTGATCTGAGATTCAGCAGAAGGCTTTTTCAGGCGAAATCATCTTCCCGGTGCTTTCCCGCACAATAGGAATGTACTGATCCCTCTTTGCTTCCGCTCGGCCCCCAGCACCAGGAGTCTTTCCATGGTCAGGCGGCCCCATTGATGGCAAACCGGTCCGGGTCAAGTGGCCACGGGCCGAATTCCCGTGCAGCCCCCATCAGGGCGTGGATATTTTCGGGCGGCGTATCGATTGGGAGGGCGCAACCGAGCCCAAGTATGTAACCTTTAGGCGAATTCCAGGCTTTTGTGAGACATTCCCTGACATTGGCGCGCACGTCATCCGGTTTCCCGAAATACATGACCGCCGTAGGCCGAATATTGCCCAGCAACGCCACCCGATGGCCCACCCGGGCTTTGGCCTCCTCCAGGTCGATGGCGTCGTCGAGGCTGAGTATGGCTGTGCCGGTGTCCGCCATCTCGCTCCAGATTTTCGTGGAGTTGCCGCAAATATGCAGTGAAGGGGGAGCGCCTGCAAAGTCTTTGATGGACGAGACAATCTCCTTGAGATAGGGAAATGCAAATTGGAGGAAATGCCGGGAGCTGATCACGGTCCCGGAGCAGGTCGGGTCGGCAAGCCCGATCCTGGCCCCGACATTGAAGGCAGCCCTGGCAAAACGAATAATGGTGTCTGTGGTCAGCCGGAGCAAACGATGGGCAAAATCGGGGTTTTTGTGTAAGTCACGGAGAAACCTGTCCGTGCCCCTTATTCCCGCGGCAGCCGTGAATGGACCCGAAGTGGTCAGGTTGATGGGCGCTAAGTCTCCGACTTCCTTTGTCACGATGGCGGCCGCTTCCAGAAACAGGGGGAGGCGACCGTCAAGCTCCGGGTCCGGGACTTTCAACCGGTCCAGATCGGCCTCTTTTTTGACCGCGTGCTCGACTACACACGGACTGTTGTCGGGAAAGGCCAAGCGGCTGCCAATAGCTTCGGGAATACCGGTCAGGCCGGGGCCGGTGTTGATGTTGTCGGCGCCATACTTTCGCCAGGCGGTAATCTGCCCCTTAGCTATCAGCCGGGCCGATTTGTTGTACTCACCCACACTCACGCCGATCACGCGGGCCGCGTGATCGCTAATCAGGAGGTTGACGGGGATGCGGTCATAAGGCTTACCGGTTACTGCCGCGATGATTCGCTCCTTGGATGTCATGGTTTCTTTGAACTGTTCAGGCGCCATAGTCATTTCCTCATGTGAGCTTTAAACCAAAGTTGCCTTATATCCGAAAGACTCAAGAACTTTGCGATGGTCCCGGACAAATCCTCCTTTTCCCGGGCGATAACATTTTCCAAAGGATACTTTCTGCCGAGCGCCCTGTATTTGAATGTTCTTAGCCGGTGATATTGGCGTGCCATTCGCCTTTCCGTTGGATTGCAGCGGCATCTTTCACCCTCTCCTTCTGGCATATGGACGATGATACATAACTAAGTCTATTACTATGATGAACATCAAGCGCCTCTCTAATTAGTTTGTCAAGCGAAAAACAGTGACCCGCGAAGTAACCCGCATTATGGTCTTTAAGGTTCGATATCCGGCTGTTTCTTCCCTCTCAGGGGTCATTCGGCCTCCTGTGCAGAATCTTCTCGAAAAGACTTTAAGAAACTTCATAAAAAACTTCTTGACAGGCCTTTTTGAGGAGAGTATTCAGGAGACAATGTTCAGTAAAACAATCGAGTTAGTTGTTTATGGGGTTGCTAAAATGGTCGAAAATGACGCGGGTTACAGCTTTGAGATTTCTCGATTCAGACGCAGGCGCCATAAAAGGGGAGCAACATGAAGTGCAGTTGCACCAGACTTAGAGTCAGGATGAGGGATATAGACCTGACATCGGATAAGCCAAAACGAAAGCTCATCGCGAAGTGCATGGATTGTCCCCGTTCATTCGTCTGTTCCGCGGATCTCACGGAAGTTTGTCTGCTTCTTTGTTCAGCCGCCAAGAGGCGGAGGGGGCAAGTGTTGCAGCCGGTTGTGGCCACTATAGGGCGAGGGGGATCTCTTCAGACCCTGACTAGGTCCTGACTGACCTTTTGAAATAGGAATATGTCTGGTGAAGTCAAGTGCCGGAGGGAGCGCGAGTCGGCTCTCACTTCCGTAGGCGACAAGGTTCGATGCTCGATTATCTGGTGGCACAGGAGTCATCATGGAAGTCAAACTTGGAAAAGATCAGTGTGAGATCGAAATCGAAACGATGAGACATTCTCGGGAGGGAATCCCGCGAGCGGTCGAACAGTTGGTGCTCTCCTGCGACGATGAGAATTGTTTCGATCATATCGGTCCGGACAAGATTCCTTCAAGAAATTCCATCATCGACATCGTTCTGCGAATTTGCCGCATCCTTTTCCCCGGATATTTCATCCGTACCCGCCTCGAGAAGTTCAACCTCCGTTACTACTTCGGGCTGGAGGCGACGGAGCTTTTCGAATTAATGTCCGAACAAGTGACGATCTCGTTGAGACACGACTGTATACGGCACAATCTTCTCTGCATCGGTTGTGATGAACGCGGCCAGCAGGTGGCGGTGGATTTCATGCGCAAACTTCCGGCCTTGAGAGTTGTTCTTGCTACCGATGTTCGCGCTGCCTACGATGGTGATCCGGCCGCAAAAAGCTATGACGAGGTTATTTTCAGCTATCCCGGCCTCTTTGCAGTGACAATTTATCGTGCAGCTCATGAGCTGTGGGAACTCGGAGTGCCGTACGTTCCCCGGGTGATGACCGAATACGCTCACTCCAGGACCGGCATCGATATTCATCCGGGTGCGCACATCGGTGAGAGCTTCTTTATCGATCATGGCACCGGGGTCGTGATCGGGGAAACGACCAGGATCGGCGATCGTGTAAGGCTCTATCAGGGAGTGACCCTCGGAGCGCTTTCTCTCCCCAAAGACGCCGGCGAGCTCTTCAGGAGCCGGAAGCGACATCCGACCATCGAAGACGACGTGATTATTTACTCCGGCGCCACCGTTCTGGGAGGAGAGACAGTTATAGGCGCGCGGTCGGTGATCGGCGGAAACGTGTGGTTGGTCGCTTCCGTTCCGCCGGATACCAGGGTGTTCATGGAAACGCCAAAACTTATTTTTAGGGCGAACGGCGGTTCGAATTCGAATGCCTGGCCAGCCATGTATCACATTTGAAGGGCAAAGGATGAATCAGCGGCCGTTCTTTTCTGTTCAATCGCCTGCCTGAACGTGTCGATCATCTTTTGAGAGAGTTTTCCCGCCGAACTTAACATTGAAACATCGGAGCCGATGATTTCCCTCCGGATCTCATATCCGGTTGGATTGTCTTTTGAATACCGGGCGATGATCCCTGCGATTAAATCGCTCTCCAATTCATTAGGGATTCCCGTCGCCAGCGCCGCCGGTCCCTTGAAATTCTCGGGAGTAAAGTATGTATAACCGGGTTTTGCCAGAGAACAGATGGCCGCATTTTCTCCTTCGTCTCGTCCCAGGATAACTTTCAAGGCCGGCTGCACCCTGAAGTGCCTTCCAACTTTCAGAAGGTGGATGTCTCTCATGTCGAAGTCGGGCATGCAGTTAAAAAGGTCCCTTAGCCTGGCCGCGATGACTGGGTCCGTCAAAAGACATCCGCCGGCGGGGCAGGGATAATCCTTTATGCCGAGCTCTTCCGCCATATATATCTGTGTTTTTCTAGATCTGCCCGTAATCGACAGAAGCTTCTCGCGGTCCACCACGCCCTGCTTTTCGGGAAGGGTGGGCGGGAAGAGGTGCGCTGAAAGCGGCCTCAGGATCAGTCCTTTGAGACCGCTTTCTCTTTCGATGAGTTCGATGGCATTCCTGCGCTGAGACATGGGCCTCTGGCCAAGCACCTCGCCGGTGACCACAAAGGATGCGCCGAGAGAAGCCATCCTCTCCTTTGTTTTTTTTAACATGTATATCCGGCAGTCGATACAGGGATTCATGCCCCTGCCTCGACCGTGGGGCGGGTCTCTTACGATTGAGAGGTAGTCCATACCCTTGGCCACCACCTCAATCTCTACTCGAAGTTCTTTGGCAACCAGGCCCGCCTGGTTTTTACACCCGGCCTTTTTGGGCGTGCAGTTGCAAAAAGGACTGGTAAAATGCAGGGCTACTACTTCGATACCCTGGTCGATCATGAGCTTGACGGCGAGAGAGCTGTCGAGACCTCCGGAAAGGAGCGCAATTGCTTTCATACGATGACTCCTGATGAGCGTCGATCAGGGGCCACGCCGAGATCGAATCGCCCCTCCTCGCTCCTTGCCGTCACAATGCTTTTTCCGGGCGCAATCAATCCCTGAGTTCCTCCACCAGCTTCGGGAGAGTATCCAGAACGAAGTCGATCTCCGCTTCCGTGTTGTCCGCGCCTAGCGAAAACCGAATGCAACCGGTTGCTTCCTTGAGCGAGCATCCCATTGCCGCAAGCACGTATGAGGGATCTCGCATATCGGATTTGCATGCGGACCCCGTGGAAACGGCAATGCCCGCTATGTCAAGGTCCATGGCCAGGAATTGGCCGTCCACCCCTTCGAAACTCACGTTCAACGTGTTCGGCAGGCGGTGTTCCGAAGAACCGTTGACCTTCACTCCGGAAACTCGTTCTAAGATCCCTTTTTCCAAACGGTCACGAAGGGACTCAACAGCGAGGTTCGCCTCCCCGTTCTTCGTTGCCGCGAGATTGCATGCTCGGCCAAATCCGGCGATGGCCGCTACGTTTTCAGTACCGGCCCTCCTCGAACTCTCATGATGACCCCCATGGATCAGTACCGGCGCAGTGATGCCAGAGCGAACGAAGAGTGCGCCGCAACCCTTGGGACCATGAAGTTTATGCCCTGACAAGCTTAACAGATCAACCCCCAGCCGGCGCACGTCAAGGGGAATTCTCCCGGCGGCCTGGACTGCATCCGTATGGAACAGGATTCCCTTGGATTTGGCTAATTCCGCCGCCTCCTTGACGGGTTGTATGGTCCCCACTTCGTTATTGGCAAGCATAATGGAGATGAGAATCACGTCATCATCCAAGCAATCTGCAAGAGTCCCCAAGTCTATGCGACCTTGGCCGTCCACGGGGAGATAGGAAACCATGAATCCCTTTTTCTCCAGGTGGCGACAGGAATTCAGCACAGCCTGATGCTCGATGGTAGTGGTAATTATCCTGCTGCCCGGCTTTCCATAAGCATCGGCAATTCCAAGCAGCGCTTGGTTGTCGGCTTCTGTACCCCCGCTGGTAAAAATGATCTCATTTGGAGACGCCCCGATGAAATTGGCCACTCGATCACGCGCCAGGTCCATGGCCCGCCTTGCTTCCTGGCCGAACCAATGAATGCTCGAGGCGTTACCGTAATCTTCACTTAAATACGGTAGCATTTCCTCGAGGACTTCAGGACGGAGCCGCGTGGTTGCGTTATTGTCCAAATAGACGTGCTTCATGTTCTCACCGTTCACCATTCTCTCCTTATCGTTTCAGATTAGTGGGTCCTAAATTCCGGCACCGCCTTCCAACAGCCACACCTCGTCAAATCTTTCCTTTCTCGTCGTGGTAATATCAACCTGGACGATTCTGGAGTCATAGACGGAGATGGTTATGGTCCCCAGTTCAATACCGTGGATCTTTTCGGCGATGTCTTTGATGATGGCGTCATTGACTATTTTTCTGTCGCTCATAGCGAAATCTCCGGAGTTCGAAAGGTCACGTCAATTCCCTCGAACAGTTCTGAACAGCAAACCGCCTGGATACAGTGATGTGGCAGCAGTTTCATTAGGTCCTCCCAAATAGGTCACAATTCCCATGGAATTAGTAGGTTTTTTGAGCAAACAATAACCGCCGCGCCAATGCGGCATCCCTAATAAATCATATTTTCCATGTAATTAGTGGGCTATTTTTGCATACAATAATGTGCGTGTCAAGACTTTATTTCCGAATTCGTAATTGGAACTGCCCTTCCACACCATCTGCAAGTTTTTTTAATTCGGCTGACAGTCAACCAGCCTGCAGGAGACCATGGCTCCTCCAGCCAGGGGGGGTGGATTAAGACATCGCGAAAGGGCTATAAAGGGGTGAATCAAGGGGAGATGCGCCGAGATCGGGATCAGGACACGACATTTTGCATGTGCAGGCCTCAGCAGCGCAAGGATGATAGAACAGAAATTTCCGTCTTTCCGTTTTTATATTCCAAGATATCGGGCGTAAAACGTTCTGGCCTTCGCCTGATCCGTCGTGCCGATAACGATTCCCCTGCCATCCGGGAAGATAACCATTTCGCCTTCATCGGCTTCAAAGCGAATCAGCAGACCTTTCGCGCTTACGTGACCCACCTGCTCGAGCCTTTGCCGCAAGGACGCAAAATCAAGTGCAACCTGGCCGTGAGGATTAATCTGGACCGAGTTTCGGCCGCAAAGAGACGTTGTCCAGGAAATTCGCTCGGCATTGAGAAATTCGAAATTACCCAGTGAGCAACATGGACATTTTTCGTTTCTTTTGTGCTTTATGAAATCGAATGAACCATTCCATACGTCTACGCACAGAAGGTCTGCAAGGGTGAGGGGCGATCCGAGCAATATACGCAGGGCCGCCGTTACCTGTAGCGATGCGACTACTGCCACTGCCGCGTTGAGTACGCCTGCGGTATCGCAGGTTGGCACGACGCCCGGAGTGGGGGCATTTGGAATAACGCACCTCAGGCAGGGCCCCGTGCCCGGGAGGATAGGCATAACCATGCCTGCCGTGCCGAGCACGCCTCCATATACCCATGGTTTTTCGAGCTTGACGCAAACGTCATTGATAAGGTAGCGCGTCTCGAAATTATCGGTGCCGTCGAGAACAAGGTCGGCATCGGCGAGCAGCGATTCAGCGTTTTTGACCGTCACGTCGACGGCCAAAGATTCGATTGATATCGATGAGTTGATTGCGCGCAAATGCATTGCGGCGGCTTCAGCTTTGGAAACATTTGAGGCAGCGTCGCTTTCTTCGAAAAGGACCTGCCGCTGGAGGTTGCTCCACTCCACAATGTCGCGGTCCGCAATTCTGAGACTACCTATGCCCGCCCTTGCCAGCAAGTTCGCCTGAAAGCAACCGAGCGCTCCGCATCCGACTATCAAAACAGTGCTCTTCGCAAGTTTCATCTGTCCGTCAGCACCGACCTCAGGCAGAATTTGCTGCCGCTGGTAGCGATTGCCGTCAATTGAGCCGGCCTGCATCTCTTTTCACCTCTCGCTGCGTTCGATCCAGCCTCCCCCGAGCACTCGGTCCCTATGGAAAAAGACCACAGCCTGCCCCGGAGTAACGGCTCTCATGGGACGGTCGAACCAAACCGTCGCGGTTGCATCTCCAACAAGCTCAACCGTGGCAGGCGCCGGAGTCTGGTTATAGCGGACCTGAATGGAGCAGCGAAGCCGCTTAAACCTTGGAACGAAAGCAGTCCAGCGGACCCCGGTTGCTACCAGTCCCTTTGCTGTCAAAGCTTCTTTTCTGGTCGTGAGAAAGACCGCGGCGATTTCGGGATCTATCGACTTCACCCATGCGGGTGAACCCATGGCGACTCCCAAGCCGCGCCGCTGCCCGATGGTAAATTGATGAATTCCTTTGTGCATGCCCAGGCATCTGCCTTCTTCATCGATAAGCGGCCCGGGAGCAGCAACCTTATGAAACCTGCGCCTCAGCCCCTCGGGGTAGCTTGTTTCTCTTGATGCGAAACACACATCCTGGCTTTCCTCCCTGTCGGCATTGGGCAATCCAAGGCGCCGCGCTTCGGATCGGACTGCCTCCTTAGTAAATCCACCGATCGGGAACATCACTTCCGAAAGCCTATCCGGGAGAATGGAAAAAAGAAAATAAGACTGGTCTTTTCGACCATCGGCGCCTCGCCTGAGGAAGGGCGCACCGTTCTTTCTAGTGCCGATGCGCGCATAATGACCCGTGGCAAGTTTATCAGCGCCCAGCGCTCTGGCATGGTCGAGCAGCATACCGAATTTGATATTCTCGTTGCATATGACGCAGGGGTTGGGTGTCCTGCCGCGTGCATATTCCTCCCAGCTCGGGATAAGAACCGTATTTTCGAAGTATTGACAATAGTCCAGAACGTAGTGGTTTATACCGAGGCGGCCGGCTGCGGCCCTTGCCTGGGCAATGGCGTCGGTCCCGCAGCACGATTTGCCGTCGGCCGTCTCTTCGCATGCCTGGAGCTGCAGGGTAACTCCGACGACTTCGAACCTCTGCTCCAGGAGCAAGCCCGCCGCTACGCTCGAGTCCACCCCGCCGCTCATTGCCACAACAATGCGTTTTCCCTGCGCAATCAACTCCCCAGCCCCTTCGCTGTCTTCAGGAGAACAATGTTCGGCAGGCGCTTTTCACGACAACCGTTGATCTTCAGCTATTACTCGATTCTTTCTGCTCGCACCTGACTATTCCAACAGCCTCATTCATTGCACCGGTCCGATACCCCTGCAGATCGAGCGCAACAAATTGATACCCGGCTTCTTTGCAAGCGACGACGACCGATTCACGCACCCGAGCTTCCAGCAGCCGCTCCATATCTTCCGGAACCAGTTCAACTTTGGCGAGCGTTCCATGATCCCGGACGCGCAATTGACGGAATCCCATACTGCGCAGCATGGTTTCGGCACGGTCGATCCGACGGAGGCGCTCGAACGTTATCGGTTCGCCGAATGGTATCCTTGAAGCAAGGCAGGGTGAAGAGGGTTTGTCCCAATTGGGCAGACCGTAGTATTTTGCGAGGCTGCGAATTGTTTCCTTATCGATGCCAACTTCAAGGAAAGGGGAGCGTATGCCCAGTTCGCGAATGGCTTCCATTCCAGGTCTGATATCATTCAAGTCACCGGTGTTGCTGCCCTCTACGACGATCTGCAGCTTCTCTTTCGATGCCTGTTCCAGCAACCTTGAAAAGAGGCTCTTCTTGCAAAAATAACATCGGTTGGGAGGATTTCCCACGTAGTGTCGATCCTCAAGTTCGCCGCTTTCAAGTGTAATCCACCGCACGCCCAGCTTCGAAGAAATAGTCCTGGCAGACTCCAGGTCATGTGCCGGAAAACTTTCAGAAATGCCGGTGACAGCCAGGACCGAGTCCCCCAGGGCCTTATGCGCTGCGGTCAGGAGCACCGAACTGTCTACGCCTCCCGAGAAGGCAACCAGCACACCCCTCATATCTTTCAAAAGCACTTCAAGTTCATGCGCTTTGGCGTCCATGAAAAACTCCTTTGGCTTGCGGTAAAGGGCCCGTCATTTGGAAATAAGAAATATTCCGGTTTGCGCAAATATGTTCTGGAACCTCGTCAGACGCCCCTTGTCCCCAATGTACCTGCAGCCCTCGATATTAATGTCCTTGTTGCGGCAAAAGTCGAAAAAATCGGAGATACTCAGAAAGTGAATGTTTGGCGTTTCGTACCACTGGTAAGGCAAAGAGGGCGTCACGGGCGCTCTGCCCTTGAAAAACAGCTGTAGTCTCGCAGAGTAATGGGCGAAGTTGGGAAATCCGACGATTACCTTTTCCCCCACTCTCAGAGAGTCCGCGAGCACCTGTTCAACATGCCTTACTTGCTGAAGACACTGATTCAGGATGACGTAATCGAATGATCGGTCCGGGTACTCGGAAAGCCCGGAGTCGATATCCCCGTGCAATACGTTCAAGCCCAGGGCCACGCAAGTATATATGGCCCGATCGTCGATCTCTATGCCCTGCCCACGTGCTCCTCTCTCCCTGATCAGCAAGCATAGCAACTCTCCACTGCCGCACCCGAGATCGAGGACGGAGGAACCGGGAGCGATCAGTTCAGCTATGATCCGGTGGTCCAGTCGATTGGGTTCGGATTCCATATTCCGCAATTACCTCGCAGCCATTGTATTGTGTGTCCTACATGTTCCGTCGCCCGGCTTGCGTGTCGAGTGAATATCAACCACGCCTGCTGTTTTTCGGCTCTTCGGGATCGTGATCGATCATTTCCTCCGCGACACGATCCAGCGAAGGCCTTGGAGGAAATATTCAACATCTTCGGCGTTTGTCGAAAATCCGGGAGAAACCCGGACGGTGCCCTCCGGGAAGGCGCCGATCGTCTGGTGGGCGAGAGGAGCGCAATGGAGTCCGGTCCTCACCGCGATGTCGAATGCCTGGTCCAGGATGGAACCCGTATCCCCCGGATTCATCCCTTCAACGACGAAGGACACTGTGCCCGAGCCACGTTTTTCCGGCTCGAACACACGCACGCCGGGAATTTGCGACAGCTCGGTTTCAATGTGGTGGGCAAGCCCGATTTCATGATTGCGAATACGGTTCATTCCCGTTTCCAGTATGAAGCCGATACCTTCACGGAGACCGGCCAGTCCCGGCAGATTGGGCGTGCCGCTTTCATACCGGTCGGGGGATGATTCGGGCTGTTCGAGCCTCTCGGAGCGGCTGCCCGTGCCGCCCTCCATCAGGGGCAGCACATCAAGGCCGGGCCTTATGTAGAGGATGCCTGTGCCCGGCGGACCAAGCAGAGCTTTGTGGCCGGAAGATGCCAGCATTGAGATTCCAAGTTCTTCTGCATTGATCGGCTGAAGCCCCGCACTTTGAGAGGCATCCAAAAGCAAAGGAGCTTCCGCGTCCAAGCACAGTTGCGCCGCTTCCTCAAGCCTCAAAAGTGAGCCGTTCACATTCGACACATGCACCAGCGCAACCAGCCTGGTCTTTTGACTAAGCATCTGCGAGAAGGCGTCCAAATCGAGGCCCCCGCCGGGGCTGCACGGAATCTTTTCTATTTTGATCCCGTCGGAAGCGAGCCGCATTAAGGGGCGGATGACGGAATTGTGCTCCATCGCGGAATAGAGAACCCGGTCTCCAGGCCTGAGCCAGCCTTTCAGGGCAATATTGAGGCTCTCCGAAGCATTTTTCGTGAAAACCACACGGTCCGGCTCCTTAACTCCGAACATCGCGGCGGCCTTTTGCCTGCAATCGGAAATTATGCCGCTCGCCTGTTCGGCATGCTTGTGCGATCCCCTGCCGGCCGAGGCGCCCACGCCCTCCAGCACTTTTGCGACCGCATCGACTACCGCCTTCGGCTTTGGAAAGGTTGTTGAAGCATTATCCAGGTAAACCGTCATTAATTCTCTCCTGTCCGCTGTAAACCGTAAACCTGCCGGCCCGAGCGGACCCGATCAGCGTTACTCCCAGCGAAGCGGCAAGATCTATCGCAAGGCTTGTGGCCGTGGCGCAACTGACGATAATGGGCAGGCCTACTTTGGCTGCCTTGATCGGCAATTCGGAGGTAAGTCTGCCGGTAGTAATTAACATTTTGTCCATGAGCTGAATACCGTTGAGAAAAACATGTCCTAATACCATATCCGCCGCGTTGTGACCTATGTCGTACCGAAAAAGAATGGTCCCGTCCACGTCGGCAAGCGCCGTACTGCAGACGCCATGGGTGTGGCGGTACGCCTCGCTGAGGCGATCCAATTCCTCCAGCCTGTCAAGTATTAGGCGGGGATGAACCCGAAAGTCGCTTTCCACCGGCCTGCTCAAAAGTGAATCAAGCGAAAAGTAAAAGAGAGATCCCTTGGTGCAGGTTGAAATCTTGCGCTTCCGCCATAAACGTCTGGTAATCGGATCGTCTGCCTTGGCAGAAACTTTTACCATGCCGGCTTCATCGTCTATCCGAATACCGCTGATATCTTCCGGGGCGCGAAGAAACCCTTCCGAGTACAAAAATCCTGCTGCAAGTTCGTCAAGGTGGTGCCCCACGCACAGTAGAGTAACCACCTCTTTGTCATTCAAATATAGAGTAATCGGCTTTTCCGGGATAATCCGCTGAAGCTGTTCGATCCTATTGCCGCTTCTGTCATAAATGCCGACGCCGGCAGACGCAAAATGCCCGACAGCCGGATTCTCGGAATCTCCCTCCCAATTCATGTGTTCTGTTTCCAAACGATCATTAGTTTTCGAACGAAGTCCGTTTTCTGTAATTCTTCGATCCAGCCTTCACCGGCTTTGATTATATCCGACTTCCAAGTCTATGTCCGCCCCTACCCCATTATATACCTTCTTCAAAAAATGAGTGACAAGGTGCGTCTCCTCCTCGATTTCCAGCAGGAAAGCATCGTGGCCGTAAGTGGAATCGATTTCGCAGTAGGTGGCCTCGATGCCGGCAAGTTTGCAGGCCCTGACGACCTCCTTGGTCTGGTAGGGTGGATATAGCCAGTCGGATTTAAAGGCAATGACAAGGACCTTCGCATCGACACCCCTCAACAGCTCATGAAGGGACCCGCCCTCCGCTGCGTCAAAATTGTCCATTGCCTTGGTTATGTAAAGGTAAGAGTTTGCGTCGAATCTCTTGACGAAGTTGTCACCGTGGTAGTGGAGGTATCCTTCCACCTCGAAGTCGGGGTCGAACTTAAACGGATCGCCGCCGTCCTTTCTTTGCCTGCCGAATTTATCGCGCATCGAGGTGTCGCTCATATAAGTGATGTGGCCGACCATGCGGGCCACCGAAAGTCCTCTGGCCGGAGGCGGCCCGCCGTAATAATTGCCCGATTTCCAGTCGATGTCGGCCATGATCGCCTGCCTGCCCACCTCATCGAAGGCGATCTGCTGGGGTGAGTGCCTGATGGCTGTGGAAATCGGAATTACACTTCGCACCCGGTCCGGATAATGCGTAAGCCATGAGAGCACCTGCATCCCACCCATCGACCCGCCCGATATGCATAAAAGCTTTTCTATACCGAGCCAGTCGATGAGCAATTTCTGACAGTTCACCATGTCATGGATCGATATCAGCGGGAAGCTGAGACCGTAAGGCTTTCCCGTAGCCGGATTGATACTTGAGGGGCCGGTGGTTCCCTTGCAGCCCCCCAGTATGTTCGAGCAGATTACGAAATATTTATCGGTATCGAAGCCTTTTCCCGGGCCGATCATGCCGTCCCACCACCCGGGCTTCCTGGCGCCCCGGTGGAAGCCCGCCGCGTTTGCGTCGCCGGAAAGAGCGTGGGCTATTAGGATTGCGTTTGTGCGCTCGCTGTTCAGCTCGCCGTAAGTCTCATAGGCGATTTCGACCGTGTCGAGCTTTTGGCCGCATTCCAGCAGAAACCCTCCCGGCGGAGAAACTGTTAAATACTTGGTCTCGACGATACCCAAGCCCCCTTTTCGAACCACTTCATCTTCTCCAATTATATTGCTGAATATGCTTGCCGCATCAATTTCCATCGGATGCCTTTCCAATCGCCTGGCTCAGGTCGTCTATGATGTCGCGAACATTTTCCAAGCCTATGGAAAGCCGGATATAATCTTCCGTGACCCCCGTCGCCTCCTGTTCTTCCCTGGTAAGTTGCTGGTGCGTGGTTGAGGCAGGGTGGATGACCAGGCTCTTCGCATCGCCGATGTTAGCGAGGTGTGAGAGCAGCTTCACTGAATTGATGAATTTCTTGCCAGCCTCCAGCCCTCCCTTTATTCCGAAACCGATGAGCGATCCATAATTTCCGTTCAGGTATTTTTTTGCTAGCGGGTAATTAGGATTTTCTTCCAAACCGGGGTAAACAACCCAGGTCACCTGTGGATGTCCCTTGAGAAACTTGGCCACTTCCAAGGCATTGCTGGAATGCCTTTCCTGCCTGAGGGTCAATGTCTCGACCCCCTGAAGGAAAAGAAACGCGTTGAAAGGACTCAACGCCGGTCCGGTATCGCGAAGCCACTGCACCCGTGCCTTAAATATGAACGCGACATTACCCATGCCTGGAAAATTGCCGAAACTATCCCAGAATTTCAGGCCGTGATAGCTCGGGTCCGGCTCGGTGAATTCGGGAAATTTGCCGTTTCCCCAATCGAATTTTCCGCTATCGACGATCAACCCGCCGATCGAGGTCCCATGGCCCCCGACATACTTTGTGGCGGAAAGAACCGTGATATCGGCGCCAAAATCAAACGGACGAAACAGACCTATCCCTACCGTGTTGTCAACAACCAGGGGCACTCTCGCATCGTGCGCAATTTTTGCGATTTGCTCGAAATCGGGTACATCGAGTTTGGGATTGCCGATTGTTTCGGTGTAAATGGCGCGAGTCTTTTCTGTTAACGCTTTTTTGAAGCTGTCAGGGTCTGCAGAATTGGCAAAATTTACCTTTCTGGCAAGTTTCGGGAATGTGTAGTGAAAAAGCTCATATGTTCCGCCGTAGAGATTGTCTGCGGAAACAATTTCATCACCGGGCCGCGTTATATTGAGAAGAGCCACGTTAATTGCGGCCTGCCCGCTCGCAACCGCCAAGGCCCCCGTTCCACCCTCGATCTGCGCTATGCGCTGTTCCAGCACGTCGTTGGTGGGGTTCATGATTCGGGTATATATGTTGCCCAGCTCTCTCAGGCCAAAAAGATTGGCCGCATGGTCCGTGTCCTTGAATACATAAGACGTAGTCTGGTAGATCGGGACTGCCCGCGCCCCGGTTGAGGGGTCGGGAACCTGTCCGGCGTGCAATACTATCGTCTCCAACCTCCATTGGCCGTTTCCCGCTTGCGCCATTTCTTTCTCCTTTTATCCGGGCTGCATCGAAAAAAGAAACCGGATGCAGTTGAACAGTGAACCTTTCAAATTTTAGATTTGGAAAGGCGTATCGAGTCTGTCTCGGGATTCCGAAGCGGAAACCGCTCAGATGCAGTATGATGGCGCCGTGTTCCTGAGATTGCGTCTCTCAACCATAGTCTCCAGGGTGAAGGATTCGAGAGCCTCAAGCATTTTTCCGGTAACCTCGGACCAGACCTCACGCGCCAGGCAGTCTTCGGAACGCTGACAGAGCATGGGTTTCTCGGTGCATTCGACCAGACACATTGATCCTTCCAGCACGAGCAGGATGTCTTTCAAGGTGATCTCGCTGGGCAGCCTCGCCAATGAATACCCGCCCTGTGAACCGCGGACCGAATTGACCAGCCCCGCGTTCTTGAGCAGTGGAATAAGATTGGAGAGGTACTTTTCCGAGACTTCTTGCCGTGCTGCAATGTCCTTCAATGTGATCGGGTCTTCGCCTGCATGGATAGCAAGATCAAACATGAGGCGAACTCCATAGCGACCTTTAGTCGATAGTTTCATTTGGCCTCCGGATAAACAACAATTCCCATTGATTTAGTACACTATTTTGCACACTCCATCCCATCAAGTCAACAATTTATTTCAGAACTTCCAGGCCACGGGCTGCCTGCTTCCTCTTCCGTGCCAGGGAAGGGAGGTGATCCGGCCTCGTGGACAGAATTTTCCGGGTGATTACAGTTAAGATACGGACATTATTATGAAAGGAGCCAAAATGAGGTTGACAATACTCAGAATTTTAGCCGTCGGGGTTATAACCCTTTTTCTTGGCGGGCAGGCCTTCGCATGCGGTGGGGCAAAGGCGGACACGAATGCTGGAAACAATCCCGCTACGTACTCCATGAGTGAGCAGAACGATGCCGACCAGAATTTGGGATCGGATCAGGATATAAGCAAAAATCAAGGCCAGGATGAAGAGTCGAATATGAACCAGGACCAGGATACGAAGACCGATCAGAGTTCAATGGACCAGTCTCGGGCCTATTAACCGCTGTCCAGCAGCAACCATCTCGCGAGGACTCAAAAAAGGGGTCGGCATGTTAACCGGCCCCTTTATTCTGGAGGCGGCAAGCGGCGGATTTGTATAACGGTTTCGCAGTGCGAAAAAGCGATTCTTGCCGGGAGTTAAGTGATATCCGAGAACGGCAACGCGACCTGCGCCAATTTTACATGCTCTCCTGCCAGTTGCCCAGAAATTCCCTTTCCTGATCCGAGTTCCCCTCAAAAAGGAAACTGCACAGGCTTCCTGCGAAATTTAAACGTATGCGTGGATAGAAACTTTCCGGCTTGTCGGTGGCTTTCCGGAAATGGTGCTCCTGAGGCTGCACACCTGAGCTTTTGATGTTGAGCAATAGCCAGAGGAGCAAAACCGCATGCCTCTCATCGGGATACAACTCTTTACGTGTACGAACTATATCCAGAATGCTCTCAGCGATGATTTTTCTGATCTGCGCAATATCCCTGGTCTGTGCGATCCGCGCTGCACAGTTTGTCGGACGGTAGTGCTTCAGTGTTTGATCCTGCTCTTTGTTTGCATCAGTCTCAATGAGACCCAATTGGCAGCTGATCCTTAGATAATCGTTGCCGTTCGCCACCAGTCGCAGAATCTCATCGCCGAGCAGGTAGTCTCGTCCGCGTTGTCTGGTTAGGGCAACCAGTTTCTCCACGAAGATGGGAAGCCTCATCCAGGGTGTGTGACCTATCATTATTTTATCTGCCGCCAGAACATATTCCCTGACGGGTCTGTCCCGATATCGTAATTGATCATTGAGTTCCATCCTCTCTTCCCTCCTTTCAGCCTGATCCTCGGGTTTTGCGCGTCAATGTCCTATCGGTTGAATCTTAAAATGCCTTGGCTGTTGTGAAACGGACTCGCTTTCCGCCTCACCCGAGAACGGATCCGGTTTTCCACTTCGTATTCACTTTGCGGCAGTAGGATACGTAATCTCCCACTGTTGGAAAGCGGCTGACCGGACCCGTCTCCAACATTATCGTAAGAACCGGAATCTCTCCGATTCCTGGAATCGTAAGCAGGTGGCGATACTGGTCCCTGAGCCTTGCCTTCTCTTCAACCATTGATTCAACCGCCCGGATCTTTCCGGTGAGAAAATCGATGGTCTCCTTGCTTATGATGCCGGCTATCGCCAGGTCGTCCGGGTCGCCTCTGCGTATTTAGAGGAAATACCCAACTTTCGCATCCGGCCTCTGAGGGTATGGGGATTGATTCCAAGGAGTTGGGCCGCCCCTCTGACGCCGCTAATTTTGCCATTGGAAATTTGAAGCGCTTGGCGGATCTGCCGCGACATAGCTTCATCAATAGTAAGTAAATTGTGGCCCGTCTCATGCGGCATACCAGGATCGTCAGTCTTCTTCGGCACATCGAAATGTTCGAAGCTCAGCCGCCCATCCTTTTCCTTACCCCGTTTATGAATAAGCTCGCGCTCGACCAGGTTCTCCAGTTCCCGTATATTGCCGGGCCAGTGATAAGCCTTAAGGCGTTCGACCTCTTCGGTGGAAACCGAAGGTGGGGGGTAGATTTTGAGGTCCCTTGATTTTCTTTCAATAAAATGACGGACCAGGGCTGGAATGTCCTCTTTGCGGTGCCTCAATGGCGGGATCATAATAGGAAATACGGCGAGCCGAAACCAAAGGTCCTCCCGGAATGCTCCTGACTGGACCATTTCTTCCATATTCCTGTGGGTTGCGGCAATGATGCGAACATCCACCGGGATGCTGTTTGTCCCGCCCACCCGTTCGATCGCTTTATCCTGCAGCACACGAAGCAGCCTGACTTGGGCCTGAAGCGGCAAATCTCCTATTTCGTCGAGAAAAATGCTCCCCTTATCGGCCCGCTCGAAGCGGCCCCTTGTTTGGGCGATCGCCCCGGTAAACGCACCTCTTTCATGTCCGAAAAGTTCGCTGTCCAGGAGATTGTCAGGGATGGCGCCGCAGTTAACCTTGACGAACGGACCGCTTCTGCTGGATGAAGTGTAATGAATAGCATTGGCGACGATTTCCTTGCCGACTCCCGTCTCCCCGAGGAGCAAGACCGGACTGTTTAGCGGGGCTACCTGCCGCACCATCTCCATTGTCGCTTTCAGGCCGTAGTCAGCCCCAACGATTTCGTCACCTGAAAAATGCCGCAGTTCCCGGTTTAGTTCCCGATTTTCTGCGTCGACTATATCTTTGAGCTTCACGACCTCTTCGTAGCGGAGCGCATTGGACATAGCTATCGCAAAGGGTTCCCGCAAAAGTGAGACCAGGTGGACATGCTCCAGGGTGAACCTCGCCTTGCCTTCCGCCATTATGGAGAACGCCCCCAGGGGCTTGTCTTCGATCTCAAGTTCCATGACAAGACCACAATGGTTTGAAAGGTCGATATGGGGGCGGAGGACCTTTGTTACCGAAGGATATTCATCCCAGTCGATGACCCTGACATCGCGTGATCGCGAGTCGGTTTCAATCTCTTTGAGGGCCTCCCTGGACAACTGGGTAAGGGGGATAGATTTTTTGCTCCCGGCATAATCCACGATTGCGAGGCTCCGAAGGACCCCGGTAGTCGGCTCAAAAAGGCCGAGACACACCTTGGAGGCGGGCATAAATAATCGAATGTATTGCAGGCAGTTGAACAAAGCCTTTTCGATATCAAGACTGCTGCAGATTCGCAGAGTTGCCTGCCGGAAAAACTCATTCTCGTCTAACTTCATATCCGGCTCCTTGGCGCTAACCCTCTCTGTCCGGGATAAAACTCAACGTTGTTTCTCATATCATTTAACAAAAATAGCATATTTAACCAAAATATACCATATTTACTTAGTCCACGTCCCGGCAATTTTGCTATATACCCGCATTTAAAGCACAAAATGCCTTGGCATGAGTTTGGCTCTATTTCATGGTGGAGGTTGTGTGCATCGGCCCCCCCTCAAGCCCCTTCACGGCCCTTTAGCCTACCGTCCTGCCAGCTCAAGAGCCTAGGCCGGTTCGCGCGACCTCCACAACTTCGGGAGTTCGGGCGCTGGAGTCCGGTTGAGGGCGAGAAAGAATGGCATGAACTTGCTTGAGGTAATAAGCATTCGCACGGCCGGGATTATCGAAGCCGGAAAGGTCTTCGAGATCTGTAGACAAATGTTCCAATCCATTGCGGACGAGGATCTGTTGAAGTTGACCGTGTTTTCCAACGCGAGATATGCGACCGATATCAGCAGCCATCTTCAGTGGAAGTCAGGCTCCGGGTCCGAGAGCATTTTGGGCGCAGAGATGAGTTCGGCGCTTGTAGATCTCGGACTGGTAAGCCACACGTTATGGATTGAGCAGGAAGAACTGACTACGGCGCCGCTATGGAGATGAGGAGGAGTAACAAGATGGAGGAGTCACAAAAAGTCATGGCGACTGATTTTGATATGCCTTTTTGGAGAAAAGCAGGATCCGCAATCAAAAGGGAGGTTGCAGCAATTCCGGCAGCGCTCATTCTGATCATCGGCTGGTCCTTATTCGTGGGCATTTTCGGAAGGATGATCCTTCTTCGTTAGGTCTCCAAAGAGGGAAATTCCCAAGAAAATTGCAGCACCAGTTCCGAGGGGTCAAGCCGCCGAAAATTAGAAAATATGCTGGAGGAGAAAAGGAGTGTTGTGGCGATTGAAGGAAGATAAGTTTTTCTTCGTACTGGGGGTCCTGTTGCTGCTTGTCTCTTCCCAATTTATTTGCGCCGCTCTCCCGGGCCAGGAGAGCCCCATGGCGCTAATACAGAGCGGCACGGAAAGCGCCCTCCGGATTTTGCATGAGTCTCAAGGCAGGGAAGCGCCCTCTTTGCGGCAAAGGAAGGGTGAAATCCTGGTTATAGTGAGCCAATATTTCAACTTCGAGGAAATGGCCAAAAGAGCGCTGGGCCGCCCCTGGAAAGAGCAAACTCCCGAAAAGCGCCAGGAATTCGCCCAACTTTTCAAGCAGCTTCTTTTCAATACCTATATCAACCGGCTCGAAAATTATACAGGCTCGAACGAACAGGTCTTCTGCGATTCCGAAAAACTGGACGGGGACTACGCCCTCGTCAAAACTCACATTCTTTATCAAGGAAGCAATAACATCTCTATCGAATACAGGCTCAACCGTGATGGGGGACGTTGGCAAGTTTATGACGTGATAGTCGAAGGAATCAGTTTCGTCGATAACTACCGGGGTCAGTTCGGTTCGATCCTGACCAATGAATCGTTTGACTCTCTTCTAATAAGACTTCGCCAGAAAGTCGATCAAGCGAGCTGAGGTTTTTTTGCCCATAAGAATTCCTGACTCGGACCTGATCAGGGTTAATTCCCGCAGACACTTATGAACCGTCTTTAGCGAAGAACATTCTATCAGGAAATAATAAACCTATGGAATCACGGATACGAGCATCATTCAATCATGTGGCTGCAACTCATTATCGATGGGCTATGGCTTTTATGATTCTTTCAAGCTTTTTATTGCTGAGTGGCTGCGACAACGGGCACGGGCAGCAAACCGCCCATACTCTTGTCCCGGAGGTGGCTGCGGTGACCATTCAGCCGCAGCAGGTGGAACTCACCACCGAGTTGCCGGGTCGCACGTGTGTCAGCCTTATCTCGGAAATCCGGCCTCAGGTCAATGGCATCATACAAAAGCGCCAGTTCCGGGAAGGTTCCGATGTCAAAGCCGGGCAACTGCTTTACCAGATCGACCCTGCTCCCTTTCAGGTAGCCCTTGACTCTGCAAAGGCGTCGCTTGGCAAGGCGCAAGCCAATCTGCCGTCGATCCGGTCGAGGGCCGAACGATACAAGGAACTGCTTGTCGACAAAGCTGTCAGCCGGCAGGACTATGACGATGCGGCAGCCGCAGTGGAACAGGCTCTGGCCGAGATCGAATATTGGAAAGCGGCGGTTGAAGCGGCCCGGATAAATTTGGGCTACACCCGCGTCACTGCGCCCATTTCCGGGCGGATCGGCAGGTCCAGCGTGACGGACGGGGCGCTTGTGACGGCGTATCAGGCTGCATCTCTTGCGACCGTTCAACAACTGGACCCCATTTACGTGGATCTGACCCAATCGTCGGCCGAACTATTGCGTCTGAAACGCAACCTGGAAACCGGCCGGCTCAGTGCCGATACAGAAAACAAAGGCAAAGTCCGTATCCTGCTGGAGGACGGAACACTCTATCCCCTGGAAGGGACGCTGCAATTCCGTGAAGTCACGGTGGACCCGGCCACCGGGTCTTTCACCGTGCGTATCGTGGTCCCGAATCCGGAACATCTCCTTCTGCCGGGCATGTTCGTGCGGGCCGTTGTGCGGGAAGGTGTCGCTCAAAATGCCATCCTTGCCCCTCAGCAGGGGGTGACCCGCAATCCGAAGGGGCAGCCCGTCGCACTGCTCGTGGATGAGGCCGGTACGGTCCAGCAGCGGATCCTGACGCTCGACCGCGAGATCGGCGACCAGTGGCTCGTCTCATCGGGCCTCCGCGCCGGAGAGCGCCTGATCGTGGAAGGCATGCTGAAAGTGCAGCCGGGCGTCACCGTGAAGGCAGTTTCTCCGGATAACGGCAAGACCGGTTCGCAAGCCCCGAATGTAAGCAGCCCGCCTGCGGAATCAAACTGACAAAGGATCACTATGTTATCGAACTTTTTTCTGGACCGCCCGGTTTTCGCCTGGGTCATCGCCATCATCATGATGCTGGCGGGCGGGCTTGCGATCTACAATTTACCCATATCCCAGTATCCGCCCATCGCCCCGCCCGCCATCGCCATCGACGCCTTTTATCCAGGGGCCTCGGCCCAGACAGTGGAAGACAGCGTGGTTCAGATCATTGAGCAGAAGATGACAGGATTTGACAAGCTCTTGTACATGTCCGCCACCAGCGACGCGTCCGGCGCAGGGAGAATCGAGCTCACTTTTGCTCCGGGGACAGATCCTGACCTCGCCTGGGCTCAGGTGCAGAATAAGCTCCAGTTGGCCACGGCGAGCTTGCCCGATGTGGTGCAGCGCCAGGGCGTCAAGGTCAGCAAATCCACGCGAAACTACCTGATTCTCGTGGGTTTGACCTCTGAAGACGGCAGCATGGATGACATCGATCTGGCGGACTATGCCCAGGCGAGCGTCCAGCAGGTGCTGTCGCGTGTGCCGGGTGTAGGTGAAGTGGAATCCTTCACCACCCAGTATGCAATGCGCGTTTGGCTGAATCCCGACAAATTGACCGATTACCACCTGACGATGGAAGATGTCACTCAGAGGCTTCAGGCATACAACGTGGAGGTTTCCGCCGGTCAGTTCGGCGGGGCGCCGGCGGTTAAAGGCCAGCGGTTGAATGCTTCGGTTATCGTCCAGAACTTGCTCAAAACTCCGGAAGAATTCGAAGCCATCCCACTGCGCACAAACCCTGACGGCTCCATCGTGCGCGTGCAGGATGTGGGGCGGGCGGAACTGGGCGCCGAGCGCTACGAAACCGAGACTCGTTTCAACGGTCTGCCCGCTGCCATCCTGGCTGTCCGGCAGGCCGCCGGCGCCAATGCCCTGGATACCGCCAATGCGGTGAGGGCGAAGATGGAGGAACTGTCCGGGTACTTCCCCCCCGGCATGAAGATCATCTACCCTTATGACACTACGCCCTTCGTGAAAGTAGCCATCCTAGAGGTGGTCAAGACCCTGTTTGAAGCGATTTTGCTGGTCTTCCTGGTGATGTACCTTTTCCTGGGAAACATCCGGGCCACGCTCATTCCGACTCTGGCGGTGCCGGTGGTGATCCTGGGGACCTTCGCGACCCTGGGAATGTTCGGGTTCTCCATCAACATGCTGACCATGTTCGCCATGGTGCTGGCCATTGGCCTTCTGGTGGACGACGCAATCGTTGTTGTGGAAAACGTGGAACGGCTCATGGCTGAGGAAGGGCTCCCGCCCGGGGAAGCGACCCGCAAGTCCATGGGAGAAATCACCAGTGCTTTGATCGGAATCGGGCTGGTGCTCTCAGCGGTGTTCGGTCCCATGGCGTTCTTCAGCGGATCCACCGGAGTCATCTACCGTCAGTTTTCCGTGACCGTCATCGCCGCCATGCTGCTGTCGGTCCTGGTGGCCCTGATCCTGACCCCGGTTCTCTGCGCATCGCTTCTCAAGCCCGTGGCAAAGGGGCATGGGACCGGGGAGAGCGGGTTTTTCCTGTTCCGCCCCTTCTTCCGGTGGTTCGACCGGCTCTTTCTTTGGACCAGAGGCAGGTACCAAACGGTGGTTGGCGCTATTCTCACAAAGAAGCTCCGCTACTTTTTTGTTTACCTTATTATGGTGGCTGCCCTGGAATTCCTGTTCCAGCGAATGCCCACCGCCTATCTTCCCAATGAGGACCAAGGCGTGATGTTCGTCCAGGCGATGCTGCCGGTGGGTTCGACCATGGAGCAGACCAAGCAGGTCATGGAGCAAGTCCGAAGCTATTTTGGGGAGGATGAAAAGGAAACGGCGGCATCCTGCCTGACAGTTGTCGGCAGGGATTTTGCCAGTATCGGGCAGAATGTGGGTCTTGCCTTCATCAAGCTCAAGGACTGGGACCTGCGCAAGCGGTCGAACCTGAAAGTAGACGCCGTGGTGGGACGCGCCATGAGAAAGTTCTCCGAGATCCGCAACGCCAGGGTGTTCGCGTTCCCACCGCCGGCGGTCATTGAGCTTAGCATGGCCGCCGGGTTCGACTTTCAATTGCAGGACCGCAGCGGGCTGGGCCACGAAGCCCTGATGGCGGCCCGCAACCGGATGCTTGGGATGGCTGCACGGGACCCGAGGCTGATCCGCGTCCGCCCCAACGGCCTGGAAGATGTGTCCCAATACCGAATCGACGTTGATTGGGAAAAGGCGGGCGCCCTCGGGGTTCCCATCAGCTCCATCCACAACACCATCTCGGCGGCATTCGGCAGCGCCTATGTGAATGACTTCATCCAGGGAGGCCGGGTCAAACGGGTATACGTCCAGGCCGATGCGCCCTACCGCATGCTGCCAAAAGATTTGGAGCGGCTCTATGTTCGCAATGCCTCGGAGACGATGACGCCGTTCACCTCTTTCGCCGCCGGCCACTGGTTCCAGGGATCGCCGCTACTGGAGCGTTACAATAGCTTTCCGTCGTTGAACATCTGGGGTGAACCGCCCCCGGAGAAGAGCTCCGGGGAGGCTATGCAGGCCATGGAAGATATCGTTTCGAAGCTGCCTAAGGGCATTGCCTTTGACTGGACCGGACTCTCCTACCAGGAGCGGATGGCAAAGTCTCAGGCGCCGCTGCTCTATGCCTTTTCCATGATAGTGATTTTTCTCTGCCTTGCGGCTCTATACGAGAGCTGGACCGTTCCCCTTTCGATCATGCTGGCGTTGCCGCTGGGGGTCATCGGCGGAGTGGCGGCCACATCACTTCGGGGATTCCCCAACGACGTCTACTTTCAGATCGGGATCCTCACTGTCCTGGGGCTAACGACCAAGAACGCTATTTTGATCGTTCAGTTCGCTATGGCCAAAGTGCAAGAGGGAAAGGGGCTCATCGAGGCCACGCTGGAAGGGGTGAAATTGAGATTTCGCCCCATCATCATGACCTCACTGGCCTTCGGCTTCGGCGTGCTTCCCCTGGCAATAGCCACAGGGGCCGGGGCGGGAGCGCAAACTGCCATCGGCACCAGCGTCCTGGGCGGGATGGCAACCGCAACATTTCTGGCGATCTTCTTCGTTCCCCTCTTTTTTGTCGGGGTGGTTCAATTGTTCGGGAGGAAAAAAGGCATCCGGACGGAAGGGCTCGATACGGATGCCGCGAATCCTTCGGGGGCACAGTGACATGACTGGGAAAAAGCTTTCACTCTTGGCAATAGCGGCCTTTTTTCTCACTGGCTGTACAATGATACCGAAATACACGCGGCCCGAGGCCCCGATTCCCACTGGCTGGCCAAGTGGACCGGCCTACAAAGAGGCCCCATCCATGCAGGGCGCCCCTGCCGCCGCTGACCTGCAATGGCGGCAGTTTTTTACCGATGAACGACTTAAAGCGATCATGGAGACTGCCCTGAACAACAACCGTGACTTGCGGGTGGCCGCCTTGAATGTTGAAAAAGCGCGTGCGATGTACCGCATCCAGCGAGCCGAGCTTTTGCCGGTGGTCGAGGCGAGCGGCAGCGGCCTCAAGGAACGTGCGGTCGAAAACTTCTTCGGCGCCACGATTGCGGGTCCGGTTGAGCAATACAGTGTCAGTCTGGGCATCACTTCCTGGGAAATGGACTTCTTCGGCCGCATCCAAAGCCTGGAAAAACGGGCGCTTGAGGAATACTTTGCCTCGGAACAGGCCCGCCGCAGCGCGCAGATCCTGCTCGTCTCAGAAGTTGCCAACGCTTACCTGACACTTGCCGCAGACCGGGAAAACCTCAAACTGGCTCAATCCACCGTCGAGAGCCAGCGGGCCTCCTACAATTTGATTCGACGGCGCTTTGAAGTCGGACTCGCGCACGAACTCGATCTCCGCCAAGTACAAACGCGAGTGGATGCGGCGCGGGTGGATGTCGCAAAGTTCACTAACCTGGCTGCTCAAGATGAAAATGCCCTCAACCTGCTGGTAGGCTCACCGGTTCCGGCAGACATGCTGCCCGAGGCGTTGGGCGCCGTCACGCCGCCACGGGACGTTTCCCCCGGCTTGTCCTCGGAGGTGCTCCTGCATCGCCCTGATATTCTTCAGGCTGAAAACCTGCTCAAGGCCTACAACGCTGATATCGGCGCCGCCAGGGCGAATTTTTTCCCTCGCATCTCGCTCACTACTGCCATCGGGACGGAGGGCGGCGACCTGTCGGGTCTCTTCAAATCAGGCTCGCTCGGCTGGAACTACGCCCCCCAGATAGTTCTGCCGATTTTTGATCCCCGCACATGGTCGGCGCTGAAAGTAACCAAAGTTCAAAAGGAGATCGCCGTGTCGCAATACGAGGGGACGATCCAGGCGGCATTTAGAGATGTTGCCGATGCGCTTTCGCAAAGGGGAACCCTGGTGGATCAAATGGAAGCCCAACAAGCCCTGGTGGACGCCACTGCGGAGACGTATCGGCTCTCCAATGCCCGATATGAGAAGGGGACCGACATCTACCTGAACGTCCTGGACGCGCAACGCTCACTCTATGCAGCGCAGCAGGGGCTTATCACTATCCGCCTGGCCAAACTCACCAATCAGGTCCGGCTTTATGCAGTCTTGGGCGGTGGCTGGACGCCCATTTCCCCCGCGCTTAGATTACCAGCGTTTCCCGGCACTCCTTCAGACGGTCACCACGATCTTTCCTTTTTGTTGGTTGGATTCCATGTACCGGTGGGCATCAACGATGCTTTCCAGTGGGAAAGTGCGGTCAATGATGGGTTTCAGCGCACCGGATTCGATCCCGTCATAGATGAACCGTTTGCCGCGAGCAAGCCTTTCGGGGTCCCTGATAATCTCAAATAAAGTGTAGCCTCGCACTGTTAAACCCTTGGCCAGCGCTGAGAACAAAGGGAAGGTGGTTGGAGACGGCGACAATGCGCCGTATTCAAAGATAATGGCGCCAGGAGCGGCAGCGTCGGCAAGTTTTCCCAGTAAAGGTCCGCCTATGGGATCAAAGACCAGGCTGACGCCCTTTCCCGAAGTAATGGTCATCACGTTTTCAACCAGATCTGCTTCCTCGGTCACTATAATGTGAGACGCCCCTGCGCCGATGAGAAAATTCTTCTTTCCGGCGCCGCGAGTGGTGACGATGGCTAACGCCCCGGCAGACTTCGTGATCTGAATGGCGGCTAGCGCCACGCTACTGCTCCCCGCAGTGATCAACACGGATACATTTTTTTGTAATTGACCGAATTCAATAAGCGCACCGAAAGCGGTCAGATACTGCATCCAGATCGCAGCGCCCTCGACCGGCGATAGATTACCCGGATAGCGGGCCACGGCGAAGGCCGGAACGACCGCGCTCTCACCGTAGACCCCATAGGTCCCCATCGAAAAGGAGGGTATGGTGCTCACTCGGTCGCCAATTTGGATACCGCTGACGCCAGGCCCCACTGCGTCCACGATCCCTGCTGCTTCATAGCCGAGTCGTGAGGGCAGTTCCGGGTTTTCAAGGTACCGTCCCTGCCGGAACATGACTTCGGCGCGGTTTAGGCCAATGGCTTCAACTGCCAGGCGAACCTCACCCTCTCGCGGCTCCACAAAGGGTAATTCCTCGATCTTGAGTACCTCGGCGCCTCCCGTTTCGTGAAAGCGAACGACCTTTGGCATAATTTTTCTCCCGTTGTTGTTTGGATTTTAAGATAAGCCAACCCGACCACATTGTCATCTTTCAGGGTGATCAGGCTCGTTGATCATGAAGATTGCCGGAAGGTGAATCCAGAAAATGCCGGGGGAAGCTGGAAGTGGAGCGATCCGCCTGATCTTAATCACCGGTTAGTGCGGTAGAAATCATCGGACCTCTCATGGAAGAAGTAAATTCTTTCTAGCCAGTCTTTAACATCGCTGAATTGTGTTGCAGCCCTTTTGAGCATTTTGGGAGCTTCATCTGCGAGAATTTCCAAATATTCTTCAAATTTAATTGAGTGTAGGTCTATGCTTTTGGCATTGGCTAAGCACCCATCCCCTATCCGGGCTGCGATACTCTGTGCATCTGGTCCGACGATCTGAACCGAGATGTCTCCACCTCTTTTAGCAAGACTATCTCGGAGCAGCTCCAATGGTCTTATATCAGTTGGTGGGAATGAGTACCCGATAATGATTATTCTATCGGCTTGCGCTATACAATCGGCAGATTGACTCCAAATGCTCTCCATTTTGGATTCATAAATATCATACCTCTTCTCGCGAACTGGTGTAACTATCAGCGGAGAAGACGGGATGCCTGCTCCGTCAGGTTCGCTGAAGGGACAGAATATTCCACGATAAGAAAAAGAAATAAAGACTCGGTCAGGGCCTGAGGAAAGTTGCTCATCAGTAAAGGTTTCGACAGGTATGTTCGGAGGATAGAAGCAGTAGCATGTCGGTGCATAGCCGCCCCTCCATCGCCCCTTGTATGTCTCATAAGGCAAAGTTGATTGCCAGAAGAGAAATACATCACTTGATTGTGGAACAGAAGACTGATAGTCCAGGGAATCCGGTTGAACCGAGGTATAAGGGACAAGCCAGTTAGTGGACCCGTGTAACTTCAATAACTTCCACCCGGTATGGAACACCGGTGACGATTCGACCGAGTTTTTCCAGGTACCATCGAGAACTGACGCAAAGGAGATCCCATATCCGTTGTTAGGGGTCCAACCGCCGCTGTCCGCCAAGGCTCTATCAAGCAGGGTATCCCAATTGAAGGTTATGAAACTATCGTCCGGACCACAAAAATCCAGTAGATATCGATACACAGAATAAGAAGGACCATTCTGTGCTTCATTGATCACATTGGCACAGATGAAGCTCATGTTGTTGAAAACCCCAACCGCAGAGAATTGCTTCATCATGTCAATTTGATCTTCTTGCAGGCGCCTCCTCATCTCCCTCATCTGACTCAATTCAGATTCCACAGAGGTCATGAAGTCTTCGATGTTTTCTGTCCAGTGTATAGCGTCGCGGGCCATTATCCCTCTGGAGTGAGCCAGATAAGCAATGAGAGGCCCGACGAAAGCGTGAAACCCCTCAGAAGTTGGCAGCTTGTGAAATGCCTCAAAGAAACCATTGGCCAGGGGCATGGGAACCGCTCGCGAATTCAGATTATAATGGTGAGAAGCTCCCGCCCCGAAAACCCAGGCTGTTCGTGGGGAACCTGAGAGGACTTTGGCGCGATCTCTGGGCGATAAGTTCTCCCAGGCAAAAAACAGAAAATCGTCAGGGATCTTTTCTGGATCAAAATCATTCATGGTTTAGCAACTCCCGCTTTAGAAGCAATGCCGCTTCCTCCTCGCGTCACCGCCGAGACAAGTGGACAGAAGATTTTCTAATTCGACACCCAAGAAAGAAGAGGCCGCTCTAAATGAGCTAACCTCTGGAATTTTCAGGAGGCGGCAATAAACGCAGCGCCCTATAACCTCCCTTTCTTTTTAAGCTCGTTCAACACCTCGGCCAGCTTATTGAGCCTCTCTCTCAAAACATGCTCGTGCCATTTCGTGCCCTGCTCAAAAGTCTTTAATTCATCCTCGCTACGCTGTTCTTGTACAACATGGATGGGTTGGTCCTGATTGTGCAATGTTCCTGCCGGAATATCAAGGTAGCCATTTTCTGCACCAAAGACAGTCAGGGCAATGAAGGTCGCCAAATCAACGGCCCTGCTTAAGGGCAACTCTTCAGAACCTCGTGACCACTTGCCGTTTTTGTCGTCATACCGCATTACTTTTACAGATACGTCGTCGTTTTCGGGCCATTGGGCAAGACCTATAGTGATGTACAGGGCATCAGTCTCTCCATTCTCATCAGAATACATACCGTCGAAATGCTCGTAAGGAACCGCGTAAATTGGCTTGTGATAAAGATGATGGGGGAGACGTTCCCGAGGATCAAATTTCTTGGATTCCGGCTTTGTGAAGTAAGGCATACTGTCCTCCTTAGTGTAGTTGTTAAATCTAAGTTACTCTCAAATGTACTACAAGAGACAGTAACAGCGACAGTAGCTGATGTCAAGAGTTTTCTATCCCCCCGAGCCTTTTTACGTTCAATAGGTAAAACCCCCTACAAGCCAATTGGCGGCTCCAGGAGAATGGCCTCTCTCGGATCATGGCGGCAAGCGGCCACAAAACGATGAACGTGTTCAAAAGATACAATACGGTCAGCAAGGAAGAGTTGAAAGCCTTGGCCGGAGAAAACCCCGCTCGATAAACACCCATATGGACACCTGAAGAAAAAAGGGGTTAGCCCGATCTGGGCCAACCCCTCGAATTCTCTGGAGGCGGCAAGCGGATTTGAACCGCTGTATAACGGTTTTGCAGACCGCTCCCTTACCACTTGGGTATGCCGCCTTTTCAGCAACATGACGAATGTACTTAAAAAGACAAATCAAGTCAAGCCGCAATGTGGAGTGGGGCTTCTAGTCGCGTTCTCTTCAGCTTTGCACCAGCTTGAAACCTGAAAGGCCGGCGTAGCAGCCTGAGCTGTCCAGTTCCTCCTCGATTCTGAGCAGTTGGTTGTACTTTGCAAGCCTGTCTGATCTGGATAGCGACCCCGTCTTTATCTGCCCGCTTCCAACAGCCACGGCGAGATCGGCGATCGTCGTGTCTTCCGTCTCGCCCGACCGATGTGAAATCACGGTCGTGTAGCCGGCCCGATGAGCCATGTTTATAGCCTCCATGGTCTCGGTAATGGTGCCGATCTGGTTGAGCTTTATAAGGATGGAATTGGCTATCCCTTCAGTTATGCCTCTTGAAAGTATCCTGGTGTTGGTGACGAAAATGTCGTCTCCGACCAGTTGAAGACCTTCGCCAAGTTTTTGCGTGAGCGCTTTCCACCCCTCCCAGTCGCCTTCGGCCATTCCGTCTTCGATGGAAATCAACGGGTAGCGCTCAGCCCATGCACTGTAGAATTCGACCAGCTCCTGCGCGCTCTTCCTGGGCTTCGCTTCCGCTTTAAGTTCATAGAAGCCGTCTTTATAGAATTCACTCGCAGCCGAATCCAGCGCTATGAAAATATCCTGGCCCGGCCTGTATCCCGCCGATTCAATCGCCAGCATCAGGACTTCCATGGCTTCTTCGTTCGAGCACAGGTTAGGGGCAAAACCTCCTTCGTCCCCCACAGACGTATTGAGACCTTTGGACTTGAGCACCTTTTTGAGGTTGTGGAAGGTCTCGGCCCCCATCCGAAGCGCTTCACGGAAGCTCGGCGCTCCTACCGGCACGATCATGAACTCCTGAATATCCAGGTTATTATCGGCGTGAGCGCCTCCGTTCAAAACGTTCATCAAGGGCACGGGTAAAAGAAAGGCCGATACTCCTCCCAGGTAGCGGTAGAGGGGCAGCTCGGACTCGGAGGCCGCAGCTTTGGCGACCGCCATGCTGACAGAAAGGATTGCGTTTGCTCCAAGGCTGCTTTTGTTTTCGGTACCGTCAAGCTCGATCATGAACCGGTCAATTCCTGTCTGATCTCCGGCCTCAAAACCGATGAGCTTCGGACCGATCTCTTCGTTGACGTTTTGCACGGCGGTAAGGACGCCCTTTCCCAAATAGCGGTCGGGATCGCCGTCCCGTAGCTCGAGTGCCTCTCTGGAACCGGTGGACGCGCCCGAAGGGACGGCAGCCGTCCCGAGATAGCCGCTGTCCAGAAGCACCTCAGTCTCGATGGTTGGATTGCCCCGTGAGTCCAGGATCTCTCTTGCCTTGACGGAAAGAATTTCGCTCATTGTCTCCCTCCTTTTATTGACCATTTTGTCAAAATGTCGTTAGAATGTCTAGTTTGTAATAAAATAATACGTCGAAAGGACCATCTCATGGGATCCGTTCTCACTGCGGGCGATTTGCGAAAGGGTCTTAAACTGGAAATCGATGGGGACCCTTACCTCATCGTGGACTTTGAATTCACAAAGCCAGGCAAAGGCCAGGCCCTCTACCGCTGCCGCCTCAGGAATATGATTACCGGCATTCAGTTCGACCGCACCTACAGATCCGGCGAGAAATTCACCGCCGCCGATCTCGAAGAGCAGGATATGCAGTTTCTCTACAGCGCCGGCGAAACCTACCATTTCATGAATATGTCGAGTTTCGAACAAATCGAGATGCCGGCTGCGGTGGTAGGAGATGCTGCGAGCTTTTTGACCGAAAATCTTGTTGTGGCCGCGCTTCTATTCCAGGGCAGGCCAATCGGGTTGACGCTTCCCAATTTCGTCGAACTCAAAATCGTGACATCAGCTCCGGGGATCAAGGGCGACACGGCATCCGGGGCCACCAAACCCGCCACGCTCGAAACCGGCCATGTCATTCAGGTCCCTCTTTTCGTCGAAGAAGGCGAAACCGTCCGAATCGACACGAGGACCGGACAATATGTGGAGCGCGTCAAGGGCTGATGGAAATTGCCGAAAGAGAGATTCTCCACTCCAAGAGGCACTTTCTCGAAACTCGCTGTCGTGTGCTGCGGCTGATTCGGGCTTTCTTCGAAAAAGAAGGGTTTCTAGAAGTCGAAACACCCATTCTCACTGCCGCCCCGGCCCCCGAAGTCCACATCAGACCTGTTCCCACCACCACCGGACTCTTTCTGTCAACCAGTCCTGAACTCCACATGAAACGGATGCTCGCCGCCGGGTTCGAAAAGATTTTCCAGATTACCCGCTCGTTTCGGGCGGGCGAGCGGGGCAGGCTGCACCATCCGGAGTTCGCCATCCTCGAATGGTACCGCGCAGGCGCTGATTATAAGGATTTGCAGGAGGACTGTCAAAGGTTGGTGCGATTTACTTGCAGGGCGATTACGCCAAAGTCCGGCCTGCATTTCCAGGGTATGCCCCTCGACTTTGAAGGTCCATGGGAACGCTACTCGGTCCGGGAGGCCGTCAGAAAATTTGCGGGATGGGACCCCGGCCCCGATCCCGACCAGGACCGTTTTGACATCGATATGACGCAAAAGATCGAGAAGAATCTCGGTTTTCCGGCCCCCTGCATACTCGAAGATTATCCCCGAAGCCAAGCCGCACTTGCCCGGATAAAACCCTCAGAGCCTGAAGTGGCGGAACGCTTTGAGCTTTTCTGGGCGGGAATCGAACTCGCCAACGGATTCAGCGAACTGACCGACCCGAAGGAACAGCGGATTCGTTTCCAATCTGCAATTGAGAAGAAAGAGCAATTTGAAGGAACCCGCTATCCCCTGCCTGAGGCTTTCCTGACAAGCCTCGAACATCTTCATCCCTGCGCGGGAGTCGCCCTGGGGGTTGACCGATTGGTAATGCTTCTCGCCGGGACAGAGGGCATCGACGACGTCGTGGCGTTTACGCCGGAGATGGGGTGAAATTTCTCACGGAGGCCATGGTGAAGAAAACCACGATCATCGTCATATCGATTATTCTTCTTGGCGCGTTATGTATAATAACTCCAAAGACTATCAACACCGTGGAGGTGCTGAATGACGCTTAATGACCGCGTGGAGATCAACCCCGGGATTATGCTGGGTAAGCCCGTGATTCGCGGGACCCGTATCACGGTTGAACTGATCGTCAGGAAACTCAGCAAAGGAGCAAAGGATCTTCTCGACGCCTCGCTGTGCAAGTGATCTTTTATTTCCGATGGATCGCTCTTTCAGCTTTACCGGACCGGTCGATTAACTCGAATCAGCTTTCCGCTAAGTTCGCCCTCAGACTCAGTGGCAATATGTATGCGCTGAGCCTGTCCCTCGAAATCGGGATCGAATGTACATACAATTATTCCCGGATGTTTGGATTATGCCTTGTGGAGACCGATGAAATGCTTGCGATTAAGGGTGAGAATCGCTCGGTCCAGGGAAAAGGCAAAGGCAAGCACCGCTTCGTCAGACATGGACTGCCCCGCGTTACCGGCTTCGTATGTCGTCAGGACATCGTGTCCCATTCGTTTCAGTTCTTCAACGACCGGCAGCGGAAGGTTTTCGTCTGCATAAAACCGCGCCATATCCTACGCAGCCTCATTCGCTCGAATTTCTCGCTCAATTTCTTCCTGGTGAGATCGGACATAGGCCCATGCATTCGCAAGGTCTTCCGCGCGCAACGAGGGGTAAGACTTTAGCAAATCGGCTTCGCTTGTCCCCAGGCGCCTTGCTTGCTCCAACACCCAGACCGGTATTCGAGTCCGGACAATACATGGTTCCCCTCCGCAGACCCCAGGGCTGCTGTCTATTCCAGGGAACGCGTCTCCAAGGTCCCGCACTACCCACTGAAGCAACTGAGCTTTCTCAGCCCGAGTCATTCCTGAGATAAGTCTTTCTACGTCCCGCAGACTATCCATTGCAGGTAAACCTCCCTGTAATCTGAGCAGAACCGGCAGGTCCTATTTTACGGCCTGGAAGCGTCGTTGATAACGAAGAATTATAATATAACACCCATGACCCTGTAAGTAAGAAATACGCTAATCTCACATCTCGGGGCCGGAAATCGCCCCAAAGAACGGATAGCTCACAAGGACGCCATTCCCCCGCCAAAATGATCTCTGAGCGACCGTGTAAAATTTAGCAGCTTGGTCCTTACCGACCACTGTTCACAGTGCAGCTCGTCCCTGCTCCCAGGTTCCCGCTCCTGGTCTCCTGAGTCAGAAATTAGCTGTATAAGTTCGTGAACACAGGCCGTCATTTCGGCATGTCTCAAGGCGGACCCCGGCTAAGAACCTCTGCCGGGGTGACGTGCACGTTAGCTGCGACCGGTGCTGCGCTGAGTCCTTTGGGTGCTCGAATTATGTTGTGAAACTTTCACTCAGGCTCCTAGCTTTTCGCTTCTCTCTTTAGCGCCACCATATCCTCATAGGTAAAATCGGGGCGGCGGCACGCAAAAAATGTGTTGTTGTGATACAGGGGCTCCGCGGCGATATCGAATTGAGAAACGGCGACTGCTTCCTTCCACATCGTGGTGCCGGGGATGGGAGAGTATTCGGCTATGTGCACGCGCACGCCGGTTTGCCTGACCATCCGGATGGATTCAGCGACTTCTTCCGGGGTTTGGCCGGGCGCTCCGCACATCAGGTACACTCCGATATCGTCTTGAAAGAAACCGGCCGCCAGAAGGTTTTCAATCGCATCCGGAAACATGGCGGCGTTAACCTTGCCTCCCCATTCCCGGCCTCTGCCCTCAAAGGTCGTCTCGAGTCCGAGCCTGATCGTCTTAAAGCCTGCCGCGTGCAGCAGGTCGCACCAGCCTTTTGAAAGCGCTCGAATGTGGAGGGCGTTCGGCGCGTGGAAGCGGACCGCCGGGCCCTCGTGTGCGATTCTTTGCAGGGCCGGCCTGAGCGTATGTTCGGCATCCAGCAGGAGGGCGTCGTCGTAGAACGCGAAATCGTCTATCCCCAGTTCATAATGGTCCCTTGCAATTTCGCCCAAAATTCGCTCTGCCCCGAATTTTGCGCGCTCCGGCTGAAGTATTGCGGAAGCACAGAAAGGGCACCTGTACGGACAGCCGGTCCCCGTGAGAATCGGAGCATAATCGATCCTTCCTTTGAGCAGGTCGAGGGCCGGGAAGGGCATGGCCTTGAAATCGCCCCACGCCCTCCGGTTTAAGACCTGGAATCCCGTCGATTCGGCTATCATTTTCAGAAGCTCCGCCGTTTGTCCGGTAAAAATGCGGTCCGCGCCGCTATGCATTTCGGCGTGGATTGGACAAAGCCTCGGGTAAATGCCTCCGAGCCATATCTCTGTTCCGGGGAAGAATTCACGCATGATCCGGGATGCTTCCGAGACGCCGGGATACCAGTAGGTCATGATGGACGTAATCCAGATGAGGTCCGGCTTTTCGATTTCCGAAAGCTTGCGGCGGAAACTCTCCGGATGAATGCCGTGCCGGTAGAAATAGCGGGGAAATTTTTCGTAAGGTCTTGGTTTCGGGATGCGCATCCTTGGATACTTGCCGGTCCCGAATTCTTTGTCCCTGCCGGCCAGAACTTCCGGATGAGAATTCGTGAAGGTATCCCGCCGGTCCAGACAGTCGATCAGCTCAACTCCGCAGCCTCCTTCTCTAAGCAATGACGCGAGCAAAAGCAGGCCCATCGGCTTCGCCCATAGATCATGGGCTGCAAAGTCGGCGATCCAGGGATTGATCAGCAGGACTAAAGGAACTTTTGACATGCAGTGGTTTTTTCCGTGATTCAAAGGGGATTAGGAGTCCACCCTTTTGAAAAACTTCACGATCGACGCGGAAGCTCCGTCGAGGATCGTGGCTGACAAGTATGCCAGAGGCAGCAGCAATACCGCCAGGAGCGCAAAATTGCCGAGGTTGTGGGCCACTGTAGCGGGCATTACCCCAACATAGCTGAACAGGGGCTGGTGAACGATGTAGATAGAATATGAATGGCTGCTGAAATTTCTCAATATGGCGGATTTTCCCATCCTTGCGCCAAAAGGCGACAGGAACAAAAAAAAGAAGAGCATGCAGAGGGGAACGTCGTGAATGTGGATAAGCGGCAGATTCATCGCTTTTACAAAAGGGATTGAGGCAATAACATAGATGGCCGCTGCTGCGCAGAAAGCCGAAAAAGCCCTGTTTGAAGCAATGCTCCGCCAAATGGATGCCGGCGGCTCCCAAATGGATGCCAGCCACATTCCTATTGCGAACTCTGGCAGACGGCCCGGCAGATTGAAATGCATCAGGTTTGCAAAGATATCGGGCCACGATTCCGGAGCTTCGGGAAAGCGCCAGGCGACAATAATCCAACTTCCCCAGCAAAGTGCAATTATGGAGAGGGCCGCCCGGGTCGGGCCTGCTCGTCGGAAAAGACCCAGTATAAACGGAAAGGTCAGGTAAAACTGCGCAAGAAGGCCAAGGTACCAGAACTGGGCAAAGTTTGTGAGCATATTGGAGTAATTGAGAGAGTTTACGAAGAATAGATGTTGAGCGAGCAGCGCGAGCGCCGGAACCAACGGAAAATCAAATCGAAGCATGTTCCCGGCCGTAAAAAGCAAGAGCGCCAGGTAATAAGGAGGAATGATTCGGAAGAAGCGCTTTCGCAAAAAGGAAGCGTAGCCCTCGAAAGGTCTCTGCTGCCGCCCCAGATGCGGCATCGCCAATAGAAAACCGGAAATAAGATTAAAGACAACTACGCCGTCCGACCCTCTGGTAAAGAGCGGTTTCAAAATTTCCTGGAGCGTGGTCTGCGGGTTCGCAATGACGGTTAACCATAGATGCTGCGTGAAAATGGAAAGCATGGCCAACGCGCGGATTGCGTCAAGCTGAGGGATGGTCCCCTGTTTGTAGGGAAGAGAAAAGCCCGCGTTTTGACTCCCCCGCATAGCACCTGTCCTTTGATTACGGCATGCTCTCGAAGCTACGGCCAGCTTCGCATCAACTTATAGTTTTTCCCGGCCACGGTCAATCTGACTTTAATGTTGGATTCATCAGGAACTGAAACTCGGGCCACTGCAGAAAATCATTCCGGCCCAACCGGCAGGATATCCCGAAACGCAATGAACACGGTCGTAGAATAGGAATCACCGCAGAGACGAACAGGATTCGAGGAGCGATCTCTCCGGACTCCGGTATCCTATGCGTCCCTGCGGTGATTTTCCGTCCTGACTTTTGAGCGTTAGTCTTCGTAACTATAGACTGCGCTGCAAAAGATCAAGTCATCTTCTTTCTGGTAATAGGCCAATTTGGGAAGCATCTTGTTTCTTCGTGGATGGTACCATTTATACGATACCCAGCCGCTGCCCTGGCTATTGGCCTTTTCGACGATCTCCTTGTTAAACGCCTTGCCGTCGGAATCTTTGACATTGATAAAATCGAGCCCGACGAATCTGTCGTTGATCCCGTGAGCCAGCATGACCCCTTTGGCGCTCAACACGAAAACATAGAGATCGCCCTGGACAAACATCCCGTTCGAATTTGAAAATTCTGCCAAGGCAACGTCTCTGCCAACAAACTTGTAAAAATCAATGGCCTGCCCCACCCAGTATTTTGCATACTCTTCGGGTCTTTCGTACATCGGGACTCTCACGTTCTAGGTCGGAGTACGAGGCTTCTTGCCGCGCGCCTCGTGAACTTCAACCGGTTTCCTGGTAAAAGGCGTACGCCACTTGTACGCCAGGTTGATTGCATCGCTCGGACATCCGAGGACACAGACCTCGCAAACTATGCAGCGGGCAGGCTCGAATGAAAGAGTCTTGGTTTCCTTGTTTATTGTAATGGCGTCGGCAGGACAACGCGAAGCACACACGCTGCAGAGAATGCATTTGTCATCATCGAAGGTAATGTGGCCTCTGGCATTCTCAAAAGGCTCTCGCACCTTGATCGGATAGAGCCTGGTCGCCGGACCGTCCAACAAATTCCTAAGCACCGTGGGTAACATCACAGGCATTTGAGCATATACTCCTTGTCTTATAGGCTTGCGGCAGGGCCGGCAAGCCATTGTATTCCGTGATCCCCTTTATCCGGATTTCTTATCTTTCCGTACAGGAGATGCAGGGATCGATCGACAGGACATTTACCGGCACATCCGCCATCTGGCAACCCGGCAGCAAAACCAGAACCGCGGGCAGATTGGCATTGGTCGGCGTGCGTATTTTCATCCGTTCCAGCCTGCGAGTGCCGTTTCCTTTGGCATAATAGAAGAGCTCACCCCGGGGGGCTTCCGTGCGCATGACCGCTTCGTTTGCAGGAGGATTGCCTTTTACCTTCACCGCTATTTCACCTTTGGGCATCTTCGGCAGAGCCTCC
>Ga0326728_10001269_pt1 | contig 90457 bp, 94 predicted proteins | sample MB3enrmetagenome_FD_207602 | JGI IMG/M metagenome (GOLD analysis project Ga0326728, IMG submission 207602) | Lab enriched peat soil microbial communities from McLean, Ithaca, NY, United States - MB31MN | ecosystem: Environmental > Terrestrial > Soil > Wetlands > Peat | place: USA: New York... | reverse complement strand
CCGGATCAGCCGATAGACATCCTCCACCGTCTGGATCTTCGCCTCGACGACGCCCATCCCCCCGACTTTACCCGCTCATGCCGGGAATCTTCAAGTGGTTCAATCATTTATAACACAGTAGTACTAGGAGCGTGTTGAAAAGCGCCAGGCACCCCTTGCTGACGCGCGCGGCTCAGTTTCGTCAGCTCGTCATTGCAGGCCGAGCCGCGACCGTCAGGGAGCGGTACCCAAGCCGCGCTTTTCAACAAGCTCCCAGCCTTCCGCTGCGCGCGCGCTCTCCCCCTCGAACCGCAGGATTCCGGCGTTCGCGAGCGCCTGTCGAAGCTGTTTCTGGATGCTTTCGACGCTTCGCATCGCCCCCTGCTCGTCGGCGCAATCCAGCGTGATGAACGCAGGGTCGTGTGCGCCGAAGTTGCGATACTCCGCGACCACCTGCTGCTGGAAGTGCCCGGCTGCTTCGTGGATGTCGTCCCGGCCGTTGAGGTAGGAGCGCTGCTCCTGCGCGCGGCGGCTCGCATTCGCGAGCACGAACTCCATGGGCACATCGAAGAAGAGATTGAGATCCGCCCGGGGGATGCGATTGCACTCGAATTCGACATGCTCCAGCCACGATGCGAATGCGTGTTTCGCCTCCGGGCTGTCGATTTTCGCGGCCTGAAACGCAAGGTTGGAATAAAAATAGCGGTCCACCAGCACGAGGCTGCCCTCGTCGAGCCATTGCCGAATGTCTCGAATGGCCGAAGCGCGGTCGCCAGCGAAGAGAGACGCGACGAGGTACGGGTGAACCTGTTCGAGAGATCCGAACTCGCCCCGCAGAAACATGGCGATGGCTTCTCCGTAGCCGCGTTCGGATACCCGCGGAAAGCTGATGTGCCGGACGGAGATGCGTTCCGCCCGCAGCCAGTCGTGAAGCAACTGTGCCTGAGTGGATTTGCCGGACCCGTCAGCGCCTTCAAAGGCAACAATTGCCGGACGTGCGACGACACCGTCAGCCGTTTGGGTCTCGCCGTCGCCCATACCAGCCAAGCATATAACACCGTCCTGCCGATGCCGCCGACTTGGCGCGTGCGGCGGCGCGGCTTCGCCTACCGTTGCATTGTCAGCCGTTCTTGATCCAGATCAAGTCCATTTTGCCGGACTCGTGCGACTCGTAGACGATCGAGAGCCCGGCCTCGGCGGCCATGCGGCGGAGCGCATCCGCCGAGGGGAATCCCATCAGGCGAATCAGATGCCGCCCAATCTTCGCCAGCCAGGCGGGAAACATGAAATCCCGGTAGATCAGGTAGCCCCCGGTCCGCAGCACGCGCGCCATTTCCGAGAATGCACGATCCCAGTCGGGGATGTGGTGCGTGGCCATGTGCGATGACACCACGTCGAACTGCCCGTCGGGGTATTCGAGCTTCGTCGCGTCCATTATCGCGAATTGCAGGTTCGGCCTCGCCGCGCCCGCCCTGGCTATCTCGATTTGCCGAGGATCGACGTCGATCGCGGTCACCGCGAGCTCACTCGTGGCGGCAATTTCGCGAGCCGCCGATCCCACCCCGCATCCCACGTCCAGATAGCGCCAGCCGCTCTTGTATTCCACCCGGCTCAGCAACCGCAAAGCATGGTCCGCGACGTTGCGCGCGTGGCCGGGCGCGTTCACAAAACGTTTTTCCAGCGAGGTCATCCTCATATTCGTTTCTGCAGTGATGGTATCCGCAGCCGATCGCGCGTGGAAGGCGGAATCGGCCAATCCGCACGAGACACCGGCGAATGCACTACACCCGCCGTCCCTCTGCTACCCTGTACCTGAATCCCGTGCAAAACTGCGCGAAGTGCGATAGTCAGGTGCCCGTCGGGGCGCGCTTCTGTCCTTCCTGCGCTACTCCCGTCGCGAAGGCAGCGGAATCGGAAACCGTAGCCATGCCGCTCACGCCGACGCCTTCGCCGCGTTCAGGCACCGCTGGCAGGCCGCCATCTTCGTCCTCTTCCGGCCGGCTCCTGCAATCGCAAACCGTCGATGAAGGCAGGTTCCTTCCCGGCACGCTGATCGCCGAGCGCTACCGCATCATCGGACTGGTGGGCCGCGGCGGCATGGGCGAGGTCTACCGCGCCACCGACCTCACTCTGTCGCAGCAGGTGGCGCTGAAATTCCTTCCCGAAGCGGCGGGCGCCGATCAGATGGCGCTGGCCCGTTTCTACAACGAGGTGCGCATCGCGCGCCAGGTCTCGCACCCCAACGTCTGTCGCGTCTACGATGTCGGGCAGCTCGAAGGCCAGCCGTACCTTTCCATGGAGTACATCGACGGAGAGAACCTGGCCTCGCTCATCCGCCGCATTGGCCGGCTGCCGCACGACAAAGCTGTTGAAATGGGCCGGAAGCTCTGCGCGGGACTCGCCGCCGCGCACGCACGGGGCGTTCTGCATCGCGATCTGAAACCAGCCAACGTGATGGTGGACAGTGAAGGCCAGGTGCTGATCACCGATTTCGGTCTCGCCGGCATCGCCGGAATGTTGCAGGGCGCGGAGGTCCGCAACGGCACGCCGGCCTACATGGCGCCCGAACAGCTCGCCGGCCGCGAGGTCACCCCGCGCAGCGATATCTACTCGCTCGGCCTCGTGCTCTATGAGATGTTCACCGGCCGCCGCGCGTTCGAAGCGTCCACGCTGGCCGAATTGATCCGCATCCGCGAGGAGTCTCCGCCGACCAGCCCGACGACGCTGGTGCACGATCTCGATCCGGTTGTCGAGCGCACCGTCATGCGCTGTCTCGATCCCGACCCGCAGCGCCGGCCGGCATCCGCCCTGGCTGTAGCTGCCGCGCTTCCCGGAGGCGATCCGCTGGCCGCCGCACTGGAAGCGGGTGAGACGCCGTCGCCGGAGCTGGTAGCCGCCTCGGGACAAACCGAAGGCATTCGCCCGCGGGCGGCCATCGCCTGGCTGGCGGTTACCGTGCTCGGTGTGGTGGCCCTTCCGTTCATCACCGCGCGCTCGCAGCTTCTGCCGCAGCTCACCATGGACACGCCGCCGGACGCGCTCGCGGTAATGGCGCGCGATACGATCCATAAGCTCGGCTACACCCAGAAGCCCATGGACACCGCCGATGGCTTCCAGTACAACGACGACTTTCTGAATTGGGCGGAGAACAAAGGGCAGGCCCGCAAATGGCTGGGAACGCCCGCCGGCCAGTCGCTGGCAGTGACCTTCTGGTATCGGGAAAGCCCGGAGTATCTGACTCCGTGGAGAACGCTGTCGGCTGGTCCCCAGGTCAGGCACTCCGATCCCGAGCAGGACGTTCCCGGTATGACCGGTGTCTCCATGGACACCCAGGGTCACCTTGTGTCGTTCTACGCGGTGCCGCAGCAAATCGCCGGCGCGCCCCCCGCCGCGACGGTTCATGCCGACTGGAACCCGCTTCTCGCCGCCGCCGGCCTCGATTCCTCTCGCCTGAAGCCGGCGGATCCGCAGTGGACGCCGCCGTACATGGCTGACGAGCGTGTCGCCTGGATGGGAAATATCGCCGGGCGTGGCGATGCGCCCTTGCGCGTGGAGGGCGCGGCGTGGCGCGGTAAGCCGGTGTGGTTCGCGCTGGTGTATCCGTGGTCGCGGCCCTATGGCTCGCCGGACCAGCAGACGGCGGGGCAGAAGGCCGTGAACATCGTCGGCATCTGCATCTTCATCGCGATTATGGTGGGCGCTGCCATGATGGCGCGGCGAAACTGGCGCCTCGGGCGTGGCGACCGCCGCGGTGCGATTGTGCTGGCGGCAGTCTTCGCCATCGGCAATTTCGCCGCAGGCACGCTTTACGGGAAACATGTACCGAGCACCGAGGAGTTCATCCTCTTCCTCCGCTCGTCGAGCTGGTGCCTTTACACGGGAGCGCTGGTGTGGATGGCGTACCTCGCTTTGGAGCCCTGGGTTCGCCGCCAGTGGCCGCATTCCATGATTTCGTGGACGCGCCTGCTGGCGGGGCGTTTGAGGGATGCGCATCTCGGCGCCGATCTGCTGGCGGGCTTGTGTTTCGGCGTGGTTGCGAAGCTGATGGACGCGGGAGGAACGGCACTGGCCGTCGGCGACGGCGGACTGCCGGATCAGACCTCGTCAATCTCCCTGCTGGGCGGGCGCTTTGTTTTCGCGCCGTGGTCGAACGCCCTGGCGGGCTCAATTGTCACCACGCTCGGGTTGTTCATGTTGTTTTTCCTGTGTCGCATTGTGGCGCGCAAGTTCTGGCTCGCATGTGGGCTGTTTGTATTGATTTTTGTGGCCATCGGAGCGCTGTCGAGCCTCCATCGCGCCTACGATGTTCCGGCCGCGCTTCTGCTGTTTTCGCTGTTCACTTTCGTGATGGTGCGCTACGGCCTGGTGACGTTTGCGGCCATGATGCTGGCTAATACGGTTCTCGGGTCATATGCGCTGACCTGGGACTTCTCGCAGTTCTATGCGGGCAGCTCGCTGCTGGCGCTGGTTTCCGTGGCGGCCCTCGCCGGGATTACGTTTCGCTACGCGCTGGGCGGGCAGTCGATTCTGGGCGAGGACGTGTAGCGCGGGAAACCGCTCCCTCTGGTCGCGGCTCGGTTACAGCCGTTTTTCCGAGCCGCGACCAGACGGAGCGGTCACATATACTCCGGCACTTCTATCCCCAGCACCGCGAGAGCGCGCTCCAGTTGCGCGCGGAAGTAGACCGTCATCCACAGAAGGAACGCACGCTTCTCCGCATTTTCTTCCTGAAGGACCGGCCAGGAGTGATAGAAGTTGTTGAACGCCTGCGCGAGCTGAAACGCGTACTTCGCCACGTTGGCCGGCTCGCCCGCGGCGACCGCGCGCTGGATGGATGAATCGGCTTTCGACGCCGCCAGCAGCAGTTGCCAGAGGTCCTCGGAGGCGAGCTGGCGTTCCATGGCCGCTTCGTCGAGCAGGGCGGGGAAATCGGGCAGTGTCTCGCCACGCTCCTCCAGTTTGCGCAGAATATTCGAAGCGCGCACGGCCGCGTACTGCACGTAGGGGCCGGTTTCCCCTTCAAAGCTGAGCGCCTCCTGGAAATCGAACGCGATGACGGAATTGCGCGTATACTTCAGCATGAAGTAGCGCAGCGCGCCCACGGCGATCTGCGTGGCCACGTGGCGCCGCTGTTCGGCCGGGGCCTCGGGATGGCGCGAATCCACTTCGCGCAGCGCATTCTCGATGAGCTTGTCGATGAGGTCGTCGGCCTTTACGCCCAGGCCCTTGCGGCCGGACACCTCCACATAAGGCCGGCGCTTGTCCTCTTCGGAAAGGTCGATGCCCAGCTCGACGCAGGTGTGCGGCGAGAGCGCCACCATCTCGTAGGAGAAGTGCGCGGAATGATCGGCCTGATCGTTGTACCCAAGCGCGCGCAGACCGGCCACCACGACATCCTGCAGGTACGACTGGCGCGAATCGATGACGTTATAGACGCGCGCGGCGTGGCCGAACTGCGGCGCTCCGGGCTCGTCTGCGTCCGTAGTCGAGCACCACACGACGTGGCCATCCGGATAGATGTGCCAGCGATTGTAGTGGAAGTCCCTGCCGAGCACGCCGAATTTCCACATCTGATACGCGATGTCCTTGCCGACGTAGGTTACCGTGCCGTTGGAGCGCACAATCACCTTGCTGTCCTCATCGTCCGTTGCGTCGGAGAAGGCCGAGCCGGGCATCACCCAGCAGCCCGCGTTCTTTCCCTCGGTCTCGAGATAGATGGCCTTATGCTCCTTCAGTTGCTCGAACGCTTTCGCCCAGAAGTGCAGGTGGAGGATCTCACTTTCGCGCGGCAGCACGTCGTATTCGATGCCCAGCCGCAGCATGGTCTTCAGGTGCGCGCGCACGATGGCGTCGGCGACAACATGTGCGATCTCGGCGGTATCGCCCTCGCCCGCTTCGATGGCGTGCAGCGTTTCGTGCCGCCATGCGAGGTCGTCCGGGTTGTCCTTGAAGTGCTGCGAGGTGCGTGCGTAGAGATCCCAGCAAAGGTAATCGAAGGGCTGGTCCTCACTGGCGATGAGCGCGCTCACCTGCGCCGCGCTCAGCTTCTCCAGATGCTCGAAGCCGGCCACCACATCCGCCACCTGCACGCCCGTATTGTCGATGTAGTTCTGCACTTCCACGTTTTCGCCGATGGCGCGCAGCATACGCACGAAGGTGTCGCCAAGGACCGCGTTGCGCAGATGGCCGATATGCGCGGCCTTGTTCGGGTTGATGTTGGTGTGCTCGACGATGATCTTGCCGCGGGCCTCGGTGAATGCGCCCGGCTTGTACTCCAGCGCTTCGCGCGCGTACACGCCGCGCTGGAATCGCACATTGATATAGCCGTTGCCGGCGATTTCCAGCGCACGCACGCCGGGAATCTGTCCGACTTCCCCGACAAGTTGTCCGGCGATGGCTCGCGGCGCCTGCTTCAGTTGCTTTGCAAGCTGGAAGGCCAGCGGAACCGCCAGTTCGCCGAACGACGATTGCCGCGGCTGCTCGAGAGATACCGGCGATTCCACGCCGTGCTTTGCGCGGACCAGCTCCGCGAACCGTTGCGCCACGCGCTGTTCGATCAGATGGAACACTTCTCTTCAGCTTACAGTGGGGCAGGATTGCAGCCTGCGGCGGGTTTGCAACCCGCCTATCTGGGCCGACGTTGCACTCTGCGCAATGCCTCCAACGCCGGCGGGTAACCCGGCTGGAGCTGCAGTGCGGTCTCGAATTCAATGACCGCATCGGCGCGATGTCCGGGCAGCTCGAGCAGCGCGTTGCCGAGATTCACGTGCGCCTCCACATACCATGGCCGCAGACGCACGGCGGTCTGAAATTCGGCGATGCCGTGGGCGGTGCGGCCCGGCACGTTCATCAGCGCGCTGCCCAGATTGTTGTGCACCTCGGGGTCGTTGGGGTTGATGCGGAGCGCGGCCTGGTACTCGGCGATCGCCTCCGGCAGACGGTCGGGCGCCTGCGCCAGTGCGCTGCCGAGATTGTCGTGCGCTTCGGAGTTGTTGGGCTCCGTGCGCAACGCTGCCTGGAATTGGGCGATGGCGTCCTGCAATCGGCCTTCACCGAGCAGGAAGTTGCCGAGGTTGTTGTGCGCCATGTAGGCGTCGGGGTTGCGCGCGAGCGTGGCGCGGTACAGCGTCTCCGCGTCGCGATACATGCCGCTCTGGCGCCAGGTCAGCACCCCCAGCACAACGAGGATCGCGATGCCGATCCCCTTCCTTCGAGGAATCGGCGCCGACATGAGGCCCGACGCCGCCGGGACGATCAACCCGAGCATCGCGAGGTACTGGAAGTGATCGGCAACCCAGGAGTAGCGGAACGGGTAGACGTTCAGAAATCCGAGGACCGGCACGAGGGTGCCGGCGAGAATCAGAGAACCCGCCAGCGGGCCGCGAAATCGGCGGGCCAGCAGAACGAGGCCAATGGCGACAGCGAGGACACCCGCCGGAAACAACCATTGCCACCATTCGTTGGGATTCAGATTCCAGCGCGGATAGGTGAACGTCAGGTTGGCGGGCCACACGATCTTCGCCGCGTAGAACCAAATGGCCCGGCCGGCCAGCAGAATCCTCTGCGCCAGTCTGAGCGAGTAGGCGGAGCCCTCGGCGCCCACGAATCGCCGCTCCACCCAGGCGGTGAACAGGCCAGCGGCCGCGCCGATGGGAAACCATGCCAGCAGCGGACGGATGTCGCGTCGCCATTCCAGCCGGCCCTGCTTCCACCAGAGAATCACCAGCAGCACGGCGGGCAACGTGGCGGTGACCGTCTTGCTGAGCAGCGCCAGAATGAACAAGCCCAGGGCCAGCAGATAGCGCGATCGGCGGCGCGTTTCGTCGAAGCTGAGATACGCCAGCACCGAGCCCAGGTAAAAGACGCCGGACAGCGTGCTCTTCTGCTCGGAGATCCACGCCACGGCTTCCACGCAGACGGGGTGCAGAGCAAAAAGGAATCCAGCCAGCCACGCGCCCGCCAGGGACAGACGGCGCGCGATGAGCACCACCAGAAATGCCGCCGTCGCGTGCAGCATGACGTTGACGAGGTGATATCCCGGCGCTGCGTCGCCCCACAGCGCGTGCTCGAACCAAAACGCGCTGTGCAGCAGCGGATAGTACTGCTGCGTCGCGCCGAGCTGGAACCAGATCTCGCGCAGACCTTCCAGCGATTGCAGGCCCGCGCGGGTGACGTGGCGGTCGTCATCCCAAATGAGAGTGCCATTCAACGCCGGCAGATAAGCGACGAGCGTGGCCGCCAGAATGTACAGGCCGACGCGGAACTGCCGGGAATCAATCGCCGCACGGACGCGAGCGGAACCCAATTCGACCCTGCGCGCCTGCCTGCGAATCTGCCTGCTTCTCCTGGCCATCGGAACCCAATAAGGTATCAGGTCGGACCTGGGAAGGAGACGGCGAGTGGGTCGCCACCTGCCCGCAACGGTTGCATCCTGATTTCTCGAAGGACTGCGTGGATCAACCGCGGATGACGAGAGCGACTGAAGAACGAACGGGTCACGTCGTCCTTGTCGCGAACCGCTCGTCGGGAACCGCTTTGACGGCTCTCTGTTCTCGGACTATGCTGGACATAATACAAGACGTGATTGCGCTCATCAGTCCTCGAACCTTGCACCGGTCCGCCGTGCAGCACGGGGGTATCCGATTGTGAAAGTCATCGTCGTTGCCCGGCGAGGGTCCATCTTCTGGAAGTTCAGAAGCCCTCGGCAAATCAGGCGAACCCTCGTGGATTGGTTTGAGCTAATATTCATTTTGCTCTTGTCCTTGGTGGTTTTTGCGAAGCTTTTCCGATGGATCTGTAGAATCATCAGGTAATCATGGAGAGTAGCCTGCACAGGCTCACCCGCTTCCGGGTAGTGAAACCAGGTGTATCGCAGTTTGTCGCCATCGGGACGGTGTGATCGCGAAGCATCCAACGTGATGGGCCAGCCAACTCCGGCGTCTTTCTGAATCGGCGCCGTGCCTCTCCGGCCATTCACCTCAACCGGCGGGTGGTGATCGGCGTGAGCGTAGTCCCGAATCGTCCAGTCCATCCGCGCGGCGAAGTCGTGCTGAAAAGCCTCCGCCATCGCCAGATGGTCGCCTGGTCGGAGACGTGGGTGACCCCATCGGTTCCTTTCACTTCGTCCGGGGAGGCGACTCGCGCGAACTCGTCGCCGACCTGCGCCCAAAGCGAGCCCGTGAAGTCGTCAACGTGAGTCGGCGGGATCGGCTGTCCGCTCGCTGTCAGCGCACCGGCTGGTACGGCCATCGCAAGGTGGATTGCGCGGACGTTCATCATTGCCCTCCGATCGCTTCGCGGCATTTGCGAGCGTGCCGGTGCTCCTTCGGATGCTATCCTGAATCATCCCATCGGGTCCGGACCACGGGCCCGGTGTACCTGCAAAGCCCATGTCACGACTCGAGTACACCACGCCGCACGGAATCACCGTGCTCCGCGCGTCCTCGAAAGCGCCATTCCGCCGGGGGCTGCAGCATCTGCTCCGTAAGCTCGACACCCATCGCGGAATCTATCTTTCGTCCGGATACGAATATCCGGAGCGCTATTCGCGCTGGGACGTCGCCTCCGTCTGCCCGCCGCTCGAGATCGTCGCCTGGGGCCGCCGCATCGAGTTTCGTCCGCTCAATGCTCGCGGGGAGATCCTGAACCGCATCCTGCATCCGGTGCTCGCCGGCCATCCGCACTGGGATTCGCTGGAGCTCGCAGGCGCCACGCTCTCCGGCCTTCTGAAACCGCTGCCGCGACTTTTTCCGGAGGAGGAGCGCAGCAAACAGCCATCGGCGTTTTCCATCCTGCGTGCGCTGGTCGAGGAGTTTCGCAATGCGCTGGATACGCGGTTGGCCTTTGTCGGCGCCTTCGGTTACGATCTGCTGTTCCAGTTCGATCCCATCGAGCTGAAGCTTCCGCGCGAGGGTCACAAAGACCTTCACTTGTTCCTGTGCGACGAAATCTACTACATGGACCGCAAGAAGGAGCAGATCGAGAAGTACTCCTGCGATTTCACCCGCGCGGATCTCTCCACGGCGGGGCTGGCGCGCGATGGGCAGCAGATCCCGCCCGCGCCGGTGCGACAGACCGCCGAAATCTTCTCCGACCACACGCCCGAAGAGTACATGCGCCGGGTGGAGGCGGTGCGCGAGGGCATGCGCCAGGGCGAGTATTACGAGGTGGTGCTGCACCAGACCTTCAGCGCGCCGTTCAGCGCAAGTCCCTCGGCGCTTTTCCGCCGCATTCAGGACGCCAGCCCGAGCCCCTACGAGTTTTTCATCCAGTTCGGCGAAGAACAGCTCATTGGCGCCTCGCCGGAGATGTTCGTGCGCGTGGAGGGCGACCGCGTCGAGACCTGTCCTATTGCCGGCACCGCGCGGCGCACGGGCGACCCGCTGCGCGACGCCGACAGCATTCGCGAGCTGCTGAACTCGACCAAGGAAGAATCCGAGCTGACCATGTGCAGCGACGTGGACCGCAACGACAAATCGCGCGTCTGCATCCCCGGCTCGGTGAAGGTGATCGGCCGCCGGCTCATCGAGTCTTACGCGGGCCTGTTCCACACGGTGGACCACGTGGAAGGCATTCTGGCGCCCGGCTTCGATTCGCTCGACGCGTTCCTCACGCACATGTGGGCGGTCACCGTCATTGGCGCGCCCAAGAAAGCCGCCGCCCAGGCCATCGAGGATCTCGAGAAAGAGGCGCGAGGCTGGTACGGCGGTGCGATTGGCATGCTCTCGCTGAGCGGCGACATAAACACCGGCATTCTCATTCGCACGATCCACCTGCGCGACGGCGTGGCGCGGTATCCCGCCGGCGCGACGCTGCTTTACGATTCCATTCCCGAGCAGGAAGACCAGGAGTGCCGCCTCAAAGCGACGAACTTCTTCCGCGCTCTGCGGGCGACGGGGAAGTTTGCGGACGCGAAAGCGGCGGATGATCGCTCCGGCGTGGGCGCGAAGCTCCTGCTGGTGGACAACGACGACTGCTTCATCCACACGCTCGCGAACTACGCCCGGCAAACTGGCGCGGAAGTGGTGACGTATCGCGCCGGCATCCCGCACAACCTGATTCGGGAAATCGCTCCCACGGTGATTCTGGTTTCACCGGGCCCGGGCCGTCCCGCCGATTTCGGCGTGCCCGATCTGGTGCGCTTCGCGGCCGCCGAGGGAATTCCCGTTTTTGGCGTCTGCCTCGGATTGCAGGGGATGGTGGAAGCGTTCGGCGGCGAGCTGGGCGTGCTCGACTATCCGATGCACGGTAAACCCTCTCTCTTGCGTCACTCCGGCAAGGGTGTGTTCGAAGGGCTGCCCGAAACGTTCAAGGTGGGCCGTTATCACTCGCTGTTCGCGATTCGCGAAAAGCTGCCGGCGTGCCTGGAGGTCACGGCGGAAACGGAGGACGGCGTGATCATGGGAGTGCGTCACCGCGAGTTGCCGCTGGAAGCCGTGCAGTTCCACCCGGAATCGATTCTGACGCTGGACGGCGGTTGCGGCCTCCGGCTGATCGCCAACATGGTGCGGAACCGCCGCGGGCAGTCTACTCCGGCTTCCGGTAGTCTCCGCGGCTGAAGTACTTCTCCAGCCAGCAGTACAACGTGATGAACAGGTAGCGGCTGCCCATCTCGCGGATCTTCAGCTTGGAGATGCCGCTGCGCCGATTGCGCCACGTGATGGGCGTGACCGTCCACGAATAGCCGCGCACGATGGTCTTGAGCGGCAGCTCCACAGTGAGGTTGAAGTGCGGCGAGAGCAACGGGCGGCAGCCTTCAATCACCTTGCGCCGGTACGCCTTAAACGCGTTGGTCGTGTCGTTCAGCCGGATGTTGAAGAGCATCCGCAGGAAGAGATTGGCCATCCGGTTGATCAGGAGCTTGTGCGATGGATAGTCGATGACGCCGCCGCCGCGCAGGAAACGGGAACCGAACACCGCGTCCCATCCCTGATTCAGGATCTCCCAGTAACGCACTACGTCGCGGCAATCGTCGCTTTCGTCGGCCATCATGACGACGACCGCGTCGCCGCGGAACCGATCGAGACCCATGATCACGGCGCGCCCGAATCCGTGGAGACCTTCATTGCGGACGGGATTCAACTCCGGAACCCGGGTCCGCACCTCTGCGAGCGCCTGCCAGGTGCCGTCTGTGCTGCCGTCGTCCACCACCACGATCTCGTGCTCGATGCCGTGAAGCCTCAATTCCACATGAAGGTGCTCCACCGTGGCGGCGATGCAGCCTTCTTCGTCGTGAGCGGGAATCACTACGGAAAGGAGGCGTAGCGGTTCGGAAGGCGCCGCCGGCGGCGGGCTTTTCATCGCACGCTCAACTCCAGCCATTCCGGATGCCGCTCGGCGTGGGCGGCGATCTCGGAGAGCAGTTCGTCACGTCCGATCTTCGGACTCCAGCCGAAATCGCGCTCCGCATCGCGATTGGACATGATCACCCACGGCACATCGTAGGGCCGCGGCCGCGGATCGCGTTCCGGCGTGTGCGCACCGAAACGCGCGTCGCACCACTCCGTGAGCTGGGCCAGGGACAGGGCATTCGCCGGGCCTCCGCCCGCCGTATAGATGCGCTGGCCATCGGTCGTCGACGAACGTATCTGGGCCATCAGCAAATCAGCCAGATCGCTGGGGTGAAACGCATCGCGCACCTGGTGGCCGGCGCCTTCGAAACCGATATACCGCATTGCTCGGCGCCGCAGATGGGCGTTGATCCAGTACGAGAAGATCCCCTGATCGGGAGTCCCGAACTGGCCCGCCCCGGCCAGCACCCCACACCGGTTGATCCACACCGGGAAGCCGAACGCGTGGCCGTATTCCAGCGCCACTGCCTCGGCCGCGAGCTTGGTGCTTCCATACAGTGAAATGGGCGCGGCGGTGGAGAATTCCACCTCGATGCCCTGCGCCGAGACGCCGCGCGGAAGCGGCTTCGAGTCGTCCAGATGGAAGGCGTTGCCCTCCACGCGCAGCGGCAACCCGGCCAACGCCGGAATCGAATACACCCGGCTGCTGCTCAACAGAATCAGGCCGGCCCTTTGCGCCTTCGCATACTCCAGCACATTCACCAGGCTGGCCAGATTATGCTCGAACAGTTGCCGGCTGCTGGCGTGTCCCGCCAGACCCGCGAGCACGCTCGGATTGGCCGCCGCGTCGATGACCCAATCGGCCGGCGCCACGCCCTCGAAATCGCTTGCCGCGCGAATGTCGCCGTGAACGAACGCGATCCCCAGCCGGCGAAGGCGATCGAGATTCGTCTCCGCTCCGGGGCGCGTGAGATTGTCGATGCCGGATACGGAGAGCCCCTCCATCCGCTGCAGCAGGCTCCCGGCGAGGGTGCTGCCCGCGAATCCGCAGACTCCCGTGATCAGGATTTTCATGGCACCGGCTGCTTCGCCGTCCAGTGTGCGGCAATCTCTTCGAAGATGCCCGGGAGCGGCCGGCTGATATCCCAGTTCGGATAGTGCGTCTTCATTTTGCGGAGATCGCTGTAGTAGCAGATGTGGTCGCCAATGCGGTTCTCGTCCACATAGCGCCAGTTCGTTTTTCGGCCGGTGATGCCTTCAGCCATCCGGAAAGCTTCCAGCACCGAACAGGAATTTCCTTTGCCGCCGCCCAGGTTATACACCTCCGCCACGCGCGGAGCCTTCCAGAATTCGTACAGGAAACGGGCGACGTCTTCGGAATGTATGTTGTCGCGTACCTGCTTGCCCTTATACCCGAAGACAGTGTACGGCCGGCCTTCCACGTTGCACTTGATCAGGTAGCTGAGGAATCCGTGCAACTCGACGCCGGAGTGGTTGGGGCCGGTGAGGCATCCGCCGCGCAGGCAACAGCTCGGCATTCCGAAGTATCGGCCATACTCCTGCACCAGGACGTCCGAGGCTACTTTCGACGCGCCGAACAGCGAGTGCTTCGACTGGTCGATGGAAAAGCTTTCCGGAATTCCCTCGGCGAACGCGGGATCGTCGTACTCCCAGCGGGTTTCCAGCTCGCGCAGCGCTATGGTGTTCGGCCGGTCTCCGTAGACCTTGTTCGTGGACATGTGCAGGAACGGCGATTCGGGACAGGAGCGGCGGGCGGCCTCGAGAAGATTCAGCGTGCCCAGCGCGTTTACTTCAAAGTCGTCGAACGGTATCGACGCGGCGCGGTCGTGCGAAGGCTGGGCGGCCGTGTGGATGATCACCGCGGGGCGCAGTTCAGAAACCAGGCGGAGGATTGCTTCGCGGTCGCGAATATCGATGTCGCGATGGCGATAACCGGGGATTTCGCGCTTGAGGCGTTCGAGCGAGCCGCGGGTGTCGCCTTCCGGGCCGAAAAACACCGCCCGCTGGTTATTGTCGACGCCGGCGATGTCAAACCCCTGCCGCGCGAAATAGACGCCGACTTCGGAGCCAATCAGGCCGCACGAGCCGGTAACGAGCGCAACTTTAGACATGGCGTGTGAAAAACCAGTCTATCGGAAAGCGGCCAGAGGCGAGAATGATCTACGGCTCTACCCACACGCGCACGCGGTTGCTTTCGTGCCCGCCCGCGTCGATATACAACTCGGCCGGTCCGGCGTTGACCGCGGAGGGGATTCGAATCTCCACCACGTACATTCCCGCGTAGCCGGGGGCCAGCGTCGCCGTGGCGACGTCCACCGGCTCGCGATCCAGCCAGGCATGCACCGTCGCGTTCACGCGGGGCGGATCGGTGAGCGGCGCGGCCACGCCGGTGGGCCAGTCCGGGGTCACCCGGCCAAGACCCGTGGCGATGATCTGCACGCGTGTGTTCGACCGAGCCGGGCGGGAAGCATCCAGCAGGAGGCCGCTGTCGGCGTCGATGAGCATCGGCGCGCCATCGCGGTCGGTGAAGATCGCCGGCGAGACCGACTGCAGAGGCAAACTGTGCGCGAGAAGGCGGTCGCCAACCAGCACCAGCGGCAGCGTATCGCCCTTGACATCGAACGGAATCTGGATCTGCGATTCGGTAGTCGTCGCCGCGAGCACGGGGACCGGCGCCTCGCCGGTGGACGCCCTCGCGATTCGCGCCCCCAGCACGGTGAGCACCGCGCCGGGAGCGGCGGGATGCGTGTCGTAGTCGGCCGCGCTCACCAGACGAGCATCGCGGAAGCGATGCGGCGCGATGGTCGCATACACGCCATGGCCATCAAGCAGGACGTAAAGCTGATTCCCGTTGGCATCCAGCCGAACGTCGCGCGCCGGAGAAGCGGGCAGGCCGCGCGACAGAGCCGTCCAGGGAGTGGCCGGCGCCGCGCCGCTCAAATCCGCGTATGTCAGATACACGCCCGCGTCCGATGCGACATAAACGGCGCCGCTGGCGCGGTCGGCTGTGACGCCGTGTACCGCCGTGTCGGGCAGGTTCGCGGTCAGATCGTCCCAGAAGATGCCGCCGTTGATCGTGCGCCTCACGTGAACCGATTTGACGCCGGGCTGGGCTGCGGCACGCGCGCCGGAGACTGCGAGGGCCAGCCGCGGGTCCCTGCCGTCGGCGTAGATCGCTTCCACCGGACCCGATTCCTCCGGCCCGCCGAAGCTGCGCCAGGTCTGACCGCGATCACTGGAAGCCAGGACCCGGCCGTCCGCGGAACCGGTGTACACGTAATCGCCGGCCTCGGCCACGGCCGTGACGGTGGTCCTCAGAATCGCCGACCAGCGTTGCGCTTTCTCCTGCTCATTCTTTTGGAATGAAGAGGATACGGGCCTCCAGGCGTTTCTTTCTCCGGGGAACCATTCGAGGTCGGAGGCCGTGCCCGCGGCGCTGATCGCGAACCCGTGCACGCCAGAGGGCACGCCGGCGAAGCGGCGGCCAGCCAAACCCGGCAGGGATTCGTTCACCCCCGACCAGGCCAGGCCACCGTCGGCTGAGCGCCAGATTCCGGTTGCCGTGGCGATGACGATGGTATCGTTATCGGCGGGCGATACCGCCAGGTCGGCCACGGCGCTGTGGAACAGCGATTCGCCGTTCCAGTCGGTCAGATTGGCCCACGTCGCTCCCCCGTCGTCGGATCGCCAGGCGGAGTTGCCGAAAGCGTAAAACCTGTCCCCGCCTGCCTCGCGAACAGTCGCGCGCGGCTCCGGCAGGCTGCGCGACGGGGCACTGCGCTCGGCCGGGGGAACCGCTTCCTGCGAGGCCTCCCAGCGCTCCAGATCCGAGGTGGAAAACACTCGTTCTGAAGCAGTTACCGCGAACAGCCGGGCGCCGTCAGCGGAGTACCAGACGCGCGAAAACGGACCCGTGCCCAGCGAGGGCAGCCCAAGGTCGATGGCCGAGTTCCCCACGTGGCGCCAGTCGAGCGGCGGAGCCTGGGCGGAGGCGAGGCCGGCGGCAGCCAGCAGCATGACCGTTGCCGCGATCCCGCGCCAAACTGTGGCCGTTCGACACATATATCGAGTCTAATCTATACTTCGCACAATTTCCTGGCGATTTCGCGCCCAGGTTCCCACGAGGCTCCGACGTACACGGAGTCTATTGGTTTCCGCCCGTTTTGCCGTATATTGAGAGGTGGTCTGTTGCATCGCCTGGTTCAGTTCTCGCTGCACCTTTGATGTGCCGGCAACGGACCTATTGTTGCTGGCTGATTTAGTGGTAGACTGGATATCTACCTGAGTACTGGACAAGCTTCCGATGGTGGCATCGGCCACTGGCAGAGATAACTTTATGCGGAGTTCAGTCTCAACGCTGTTGAGTGCCGCGCTGCTGTTGGCAGCGTCGGTATCTCTGCGCGCCGGTCAGCCAGCGCCTCCCCATGCTGCCTGTCCTGCCTTTGGTCCCGGAGAAGTTGCGGCCCGAGTGGTTTCGCTTTCCGGCCAGGTCTACGTGCTGCACGACTCCCAGCCGTTCGCTCTGAACGTGGGCGATGCCGTTCAGGCGAAGCAGGTGATTATCAGCGAAGGCGACGGAAACGCGCTGTTCTGCGTCTCCGACGGCAGCACTTTTGAAGTCTTCCCGAACTCCGAAGTCGTCTTCCGCGACAATCCGGGCACCTGGCGCGACTTGCTCGACGTGCTGGTGGGACGCATCCGCGTACAGATCGAGAAGCTCGGCGGACCCAATCCGAACCGCGTCCAGACGCCGACGGCGACGATTTCGGTTCGCGGCACCATCTTCGACGTAACCGTGGATGACGAAGAGCGAACCACGGAAGTCACGGTCGAGGAAGGCTCCGTCTGGGTGCGGCACAGGCTGCTACCCAGCGGCAGCGACAAGATCGTCAACCAGGGCGAGACACTGAAGGTGTACCCGGATCAGCCGCTTTCGCAGTCGAGAATCGACAAGGGGGCGCTCGCGGAGCGAATTCTGCGCGCCATGGCCGATGCGGCGCGTGTGGCCATCATTACCCCGCGCACTGCTGGAACGACCACGGGCGGCGGCATCAGTCCTCCTTCTGGGGGCACCGGCACCGGTGACACTGGAGGCGGCACCAAGCCACCCGGACCCCCGCCGAACTAAGCTTTTTCGCTGATCCGGTATCCAGCTCAACGCTACACTAGCAATCAGGGATGCGAGTTCTCTGCCTGCTTGCGTGGTTCTGCGCTTCGCTCTTCGGACAGGCGGCGTCCAGTGGCGTCAGTTCCGACTGGGACGTTCGCGAGATGCTCTCCAGCCTGCAGGCGCGGGCCAAACAGCTCGGGCCGATTCTCGATCAGTTGAAGCCGGCCGACTGGGTCCGCAACGGCGCGCCCGCCCAGTACACCGGCCAGTGGAATACTGCGAAGAACGAGCTGAATTACCTGGTCGGCTCGGCGCAGACGCTGGCAAAGGATCCCGACAAGCTTCCCGCCGCGCTGGATACGCTGTTCCGTATGCAGGCGCTCAACAGCACACTGGAATCGGTGATGGAAGGCACGCGGAAGTATCAGAATCCGGCCATCGCCGATCTGATGCAGGCGATCGCCGACGAGAACGACCACAATGGCGATCGTCTCCGGCAATACGTGATCGATCTTGCCGCCGAGAAGGAACACGAGCTGCAGGTGATGGACGCCGAAGCGCAGCGCTGCCGCACTACCATCAGCAATCAGAAACCGCAGGGGAAACGATAAACATGGGACCGACCGGAACTCTCACCTACGTCTGCAGCATCTGCAGCGACCCGTCGCACGAGATCTGCGTTTACTGCACCAAGGACGTTTGCCATTCGCATCGTTGCCAGCGCTGCCTGCGCTGCAGCGACTGCTGCGAATGCGAGTCGCCGGTTTGCCTGGACGAGGAGCCGGAGGTGGTGGAGACTGTCGCCGAGACTCCGGCCGACGCGCCGGTTGCCGTTCCGAGTGAGATCGCAGCCATGGCGCCCGATGAGCTTTCGCCGGAAGAGTTCCCCGAGTTGCCCGAGGAGCCGCCGATCGTCTAACACGCTGTGAAGAATCCCGCTCCCTCACGATCGCGGCTCTGTTTACCGAGCCGCGCACGTTAGTAAGCGGTTGTCGGCTCTACGGAACCGGGTCCCTCGTGCCCTGTGGCACACTGCTTCGGCACCTCCACAGCCGCTCGGTGGTGAGCGCCAGCCCGCGCGGCAATCCGAATTTCTGGACCGCCTGCCGCGAGTATTCCGAGCACGTGGGCCGATAAGGGCAGCGAATAAATCGCGTGGTGATGGGCCTTCCCCAGCGCTGGTAAGCGTAAACCGCGTCGATATAGAGGCGCGCCGTAAGCTGGGCCGGCGGCGGGCGCAGACAATCGCCGGCGATCAGGGAAACGGCCACAAATACGACGGCCAGGTATGTCTCCGGCCGCCGTGCTGAACTTCCCATGAAACCGCGCACAACGGACCCGGCTGGCGTCCGGTCTCCGGGCTTCAGCATGGACGCCACGGTGTCCTGTGCGCTCAGGCGCCGCAGTGCGGGCACCGGACGCTGACCTGCAGCCGATTGTTGTGGCAGTTTGGGCAGGGGACCAGGTTACCCTGGGTGCGCGCGAGCAGGTAGACAATCAGCCCGATCAGGCCGGTGATAATGACCAGGATCATCCAGAGCACGGCGTTGTCCATGCCGCGTGACTTGGCGTCACGAGCCACCCAGACGAGGATGGCAATGTGCAGCGCGATGATGGCGATGAAAACGATTATCGGCACTACGCCGCAAGCGAGGCAGCCGGCGCACCCCGCTGCGGGATTGTTGTCGTACTGGCCCAGCAGCGTGGCCGGCAGGAGCATGAGAAGCGCCAGCCGGCATTGAGCGAGCATTCGGATCATAAGCGGGACCCGCCGCGAATCGTATCACGCGGCGGGCCTGAAAGGAAGCGCCTGCAGGCGCGCGACTCTATACGCCAGCCTGTTTCTGGGCCAGCGGTCCGATGATCGGCAGGACAAGCGGGCTGTTGTTGTAGGCCTTGACCATCAGCACGATCCACAGGACGAAGCCGCCGAGCCCGATCACCAGCCAGACGATGGCGCTGAACAGGGCGAGAATGATGTGCAGGCCGTAGGGCAGTACGGCCCCCAGGATCATTCCGACGATGGACAGGACAATCCAGAAGACGATCCAGCCCAGGTGAAAGAAGATCGACTGGAACGCGTTGAAACGCACGCGTGGATTCTTGTTGTAGGGCTCCAGCACCAGGAACAGAATGCCGGTGATGAAGCCAACCAGGTAGCACAGCGCGCCGGCCACGTTTTCGGTCATGCCCGACGAGGCTGCTGTCGGCGCCGCTGCGGGAGGAGCCGCGCCAGGAGCTCCCGCGGCTATGGGAGCGCCGCATTTCGGACAGAAATTCCCCGGCGCCTCGGCACCGCAATTCGCACAGAAAGCCATTCTTCTTGTCTTGCCTCCGTTCCGTAACTGTAGCCGAATACCGGGTTTGGTTCAAGTGGAATGTTAGCGGGCCCTAACCCGAAGCTCGCCCTTGCCCCAGGTGGTCTGCCGGCCCACGCCGGTGAAGACGGCCGCCTGAAGCCAGGGGAGGAATTCCGCGAGCGGTCCCGAGTAGGTTGCCGCGCCGACAAATCCGCCGATGGGGTGGCGCTGGCCGGTGCGTGAGCTGCGGCGCGTGGACTCTACCGCGCGGATGCTCGACGCGGTCATTTGGACCGCGGCTGCCCGCTCGCCCATGACGCGAAAGTCGAAATTGAAGGGACTGTTGCCGTACAGCGACTGCAGTGTGGCGATGCGGTCGCGGACGCGCGCAAACAGAATGGGGAACAAGGGCTCGCTGACCAGTCCTCCGTCCGCCTTCAGCTCAGTCGGAGTCAGGAACTCCACCGTCAGGGAATCGACGGCAGTTGGCGGAGCCGCGAGCGAAAACGCGAGCGGGGCGGACTCGATGCTGGTGAGATCCATCCGGCCGGCTGCCGGGCCGACGCCGCGTTGCCCCATCTCGCTCAGCGCGGCGGTGAATAGCTCAATCAGCGGACGCCGCGTCTCAAACACGTGCACGTCGAAGCCGAGAGACCGACCGGGTTCAAACACGGCATTGTTCAGATGCGCCGACCGAAACACAAATGGCCGAGGCCGGTCGGCCAGACCGCTGGGAAAGTGCCCGCGCGCTCGCGGCGTGAAAATCGATTCGAATTGGTCGGGCGCCGTTTTGCGCAGGGCATAGCCGAACGCTCCGCGCAGCGTGTTGGCCGCCATTTGCGCGAAACACACGCGCCCCGCGGCGCGAAACGAAACCCGCAGCCGATGAAGCGAGAAGACGGCGTCCACGACGCTGTCATTATACGAGCGCGCCGGTTATGCTGGTGAGAGCAATCATCGCATGGCGCTGGAAAGCCTCATCCTGTTCGAGACGCCGCGGGAAATCTTTGAGCGTGTGTTTCGCGAGCTGAAGCCGCGCACCGCGCCGCCGGCGGTCTCGGTGGAGTTCTGCCGCTTTGCCAACGCCAACAGCTTCATTCGCCTGGAAGAGGGACAACTGCGGGCGCGCATCACCGACGTTCTGGAAGGCGCGCCGGCGCTGATTCTGGAAGCTCTCGCGCACATTCTGCTGGGCAAGCTGTACCGCCGGGAGACGCCGCGCGCTTATCAGGAGCGCTACCGCCGGTATCTCAATCGCAAGGACATGCGACGCACTCTGCACCTGGTGCGGCAGACGCGCGGGCGCAAGCAGATTCTCGCGCCGCGGGGGCGCGTGTACGATCTGGAACGCATTTTCGAGGATCTGAATTTCCGCTATTTCCACGGGCTGATGGCGCGGCCGGCGCTGGGATGGAGCCTGCGCCCGTCGCGCACCACGCTCGGTCATTACGACGCGTCGCACAACGCCATCGTTCTGAGCGCGATTCTCGATCGCGAGAAGGCGCCGCAGCTCGCCGTGGAGTACGTGCTCTTCCACGAGATGCTGCACCTGCGCTTCCCGGTGGACCATCGCGGCGCGCGCCGCTGCGTGCACACGCCCGAGTTCAAGACGGCCGAGAAGCAGTTCGAGGGCTACGAGCAGGCCAAACAGATGCTTCGGCATCTGTAAGGAGAACCACTGTGGGCAAGGACCTCGTTTACGCTTTCCGCACCCTGCGCAGGCATCGAGGGCGGCTGCAGAGCGTTAGCCGGTCGCAGAAGGAGCAGGTGTTAAAGTCGGACCTGCGGGCGAGACTCGCGTGAGGGAGCGAGGAGCGCCCGTGGCTTCGGCGCTCGTTTTGTGATACCTTCCGCGTGTGATTGACCTAGTACAGGCGTCCGAGGAAGAGCTGTCTCACATGTCGGCAATGGGCTTCAAACTGGGTCTGGATGTGTTTGTTCTCGGTGCGGGCTTCTCACGGGCAGTGTCTCAGAGAATGCCCCTAATGGGCGATCTGAGCGATGGCGTCAGGGTTGCTCTTAACGACAAACTTGAGGATCGGCACCGGCGGCACGCGGACAACATAGAGACGTTCCTGACGTACCTCGTCAGCGCGAAACCGTGGATCAGTGCTGCCGATCGCCTTCGGGATGAGGCCTTGTTCCTGGACGCATCCGTCCGGATTGCAAGGTTTATTGAGGCGGTCAACCTTTCGGACAGCGACGTGAGCCCTTGGCTGGATAAGATCGTGAGGACGTGGGTTAGCACGAAGGCACACGTGATCACGCTCAACTATGACCTGACAGTGGAGGACGCCTTTCAGCGGCTTGATGCGACGGTGGATCTGGCTGTGTTGTATCCCGTCGTAGTGTCGCCCCTCATGGGACGTGTGGGCGGCACGTTCTCGGGTCGGATGGCAAGATCGCTGCAGCTGTACAAACTCCATGGGTCGATCAACTGGCTCTACTCCGGATCGCCCGGCGCTTCGGGCGAGCCGCTGTACCGCGGCAAGCCCACAGACGAGGTTGCGCGGGACAAGGTGCCCCTCATCGCTCCACCTGTCTTTGATAAGTCGGTTTACTGGAAGCATGAGAGTCTCGTGGCGACGTGGCGGTTCGCGGGCCGGGCGCTTGCGTGGGCTAAGCGAGTGATCTTCATCGGTTACTCGCTTCCGGAGACCGACCTTAGCATGCGCTGTTTCATCCGCGATAGCTGTCATCCCGATACCTCGGTTGTCGTGGTCAACAGAGACGGGACCGTCCGTGACAGGTACGAGTCGCTGGGTCTCAAGATGGATCCGGCTGTGTACTCTGGCGACACTGCGGTGGCGGATTTTGTGGACTGGTACGTTCGCTCCGTCTCGTAGCCGTTTCTCCGCGAGCGCTGGCAATCGACAATTGCGACGGGTGTCCCAATTGTCGGTTTCGGAGGCATTTCGCACTTCCGGCGGTGGAGTACATTGGCCCATATGGATTCGCAGATGTGCGGTTTCCCCGCCGAGTACCTCAGCGAACTCGATGTCGCTCGGATACAACTGCTGGCCCTGGCGGCGGCGGTTCCCGAGGAGCTCTATGGCTGGCGCCCCGCCGACGGCGCCCGGTCGTTTTCCGCGGTACTGGTCCACATCGCCGCCGGTAATCTCGCTCTGCTCCAGATGACCGGAGCGCGGACGCCGGCGGTTGCCGAACTCTACGGGTCGCTCTCCGGAGATGAGTTTGACCAGGCGGGGGCGATGATCCGCATCAATGTCTCGCTGGAGCGAACCCTGACGGAAAAGCAGGGAGCGATGCAGCTTCTCACACGGTCATTCGACGCCGTTCGGCAGGCCTTCTCCCAGGCGGAGGACCTGGAGAGGATGGGGAGCTTGTTCGGCGAGGCAACTACGGTCAGAAGATTGTACCTGCGAATGCTGGCGCATTGTCACGAGCACATGGGGCAGGCCATCGCCTACGTCAGGTCCTGTGGCCTCAAGACTCCCTGGCCGGATCCGCTGAACGATCTCGACCGACTAATTGAAGAAGCCCGGGCCCGCCGGGCCGCGTCGGCGCACGATCGCGCGTTCCTGTCAACATAGGAGACATGGTGGTCCACAACGAGGCGGCGAGCCGGTTCGAACTGGCGCTGGGGGATGAACTGGCTGTGCTGGAGTATCGGCGCACCGCGGATTCGATGATCTTCACGCACACCGGAGTGCCGCCGGCTTACGAAGGCCGCGGTTATGGGGGACAACTGGCGCGCGCGGCGCTCGACTATGCGCACGCCGCCGGGCTGAAAATCGTGCCCTTGTGCAGCTTCATCGCCGCTTACATCAGGCGCAATCCCGAATATCAGGACAGCGTGCCGCAAACCCATCGCGACCAGCCGCCATCGTGCCAGACTCGGCGCAGTTAACTCAGCAACAGCCGCATTCGTTTGCCGTCCCGGCCGCGCCCGTAATAATCCTTCACGCGCCGGACATGCCTGAATCCGAAACTCTCGTATAAGCGGATGGCATCGGCATTGGCCGGCCGCACGGTGAGCCAGACCTGACGAACGCCCTCGCCGCGTAACAGCGTGACCATGCGGTTAATGAGAGCGCGGGCCACGCCGCGCCGCCGGTAGCGCGGATGCACCGCGACGGAGACCAGTTCCGCGCGCTCTGCGTCGGCCACGGTGCTCGAGTAGCCCGCCGTGCGGTCCGCGAGCGTTGCCACCAGGAACAGTCGCGGGCACTCGTTCATCAGAGCGGTGAAAGCTTCGCGCGGCCACGCGTCCGCACGGAACGACGCGCGCTCCACCGTGACGATCCGGCGGAGATCGGCGGCCGTTGCGCGGCGGACCGTGATGCGGGTGGGCACATTCCAGTATGCGCGCGCAGGCTACAATGCGGCATGCCTGTGTTGCTTTCGGGATTGCTCGCCATGCTGACCACCGCTGCGCCGTGGGAGACCACTACCGTCGACGAATTCGTCGTCGTCGGTATTGCCGCCCGTACCAGCAACGCCCGTGAGATGACGGCTGGCGGCATCATCGGCAGACAATGGCAGCGTTTCATGCAGGAGGGTGTGCTCGCGCAGATCCAAGGCAAAGCCGATGCGAAGATCCTCGCCGTCTACACCGATTACGCGAGCGACAAGGACGGAGAGTACACGTTCCTCCTGGGCGCGAAGGTCGATCCGAGCGCGCCCATCAGCACGGGCCTTTCATCGCGGATCGTTCCCGCTGGCCGTTACGCCATCTTCACATCCGAGCGCGGGCCCGCAGCCAAGGTGGTGCCGGAGACGTGGAAACGGATCTGGGCGGCGCCTCTCGGCCGCGCTTACCGCGCCGATTTCGAGGTCTACGACGAGCGCGCGGCGGACCCGCAGAATGCCCGGGTCGCCATCTGGGTCGGTCTGAAATAGAATGGCCGTATGAAAATCTCGCTCCGCGTGGATGAGCTCGACCGGCTCATCTGCACGGTGGAAGACGGAGCGGCGCCGGTTACGGTGACCGCCTCCGATCCCGATGCCGCCGCGCATCTGGTTGCCGCGATCGACGAAGCCGCCGCAACGGGCGCCGGTGAATGTTTCTGGGAAGAAGGCGGAGGGGAATACCGCTGGATGCTGCGCCGCGAGGGCGAAAAACTGCGCCTTGTGGTGTTGTGGTGCTCGGGGACGCTGACCGGCTGGGATACGGTGCTCTGGCGGGAATGCGATTTCGAGGCTTTCCGCGCGCAGGTGCAGGCGGAAGCGGCGCGATTGCAGCCCGTGGCATAGAGTCATGGATCACGATTTTATTGAAAAGAACGAAGCGTCTCTGCGCGAGCTTCGGTCCTGCGTGGAGTCGCTGAAGGATGAGGATTTCGACCGCCGGCTCGGCAACGGCTGGACGGTCGCGGAGGCGCTCTGTCATCTGGCGTTCTGGGACCGCGTCATGCTCGGCCGTATCGAGCGCTGGGAGCGCGACGGCGTGGAGCCCGCGATTCTGGATACGCGAAGCGCCGATCCGATCAACGATGGCGTGCACATGATGTCCGGCGCGGTGTCAGGCCGGGAAGCAGCACGCATGGTGCTCGATAGCGCCGAGGCGACCGATGCGAAGGTGGCCTCGCTCGGCGCTGAGACGGTGGAGCGGATGGCCGCCGGCGGTTTCGAGCGGATGTTGCTTCGCCACCTGCACCGGCGCGAACATCTCCGGCGGCTCTGAGCTTTCACCAGCCCATCTGGCGCATGCGCGTCAGGATGTCTTCGGAGTAGTCGTTCATCCGACCCGGCCGGCGGCGGCGCGGGTTGGGGATGATGGCCGCCAGGCGCGCGGCTTCTTCGCGGGTAAGGTGCCCCGCCGAGGTGTGATAGTAGTTCTCGGCCGCTGCCTCCGCGCCGTAGATCCCCGGGCCCCATTCGATCACGTTGAGGTACAGCTCGAGCACGCGCTGCTTCCCAAGGATCGCTTCGCTCACCCACGCCAGACTGAACTCCAGCCCCTTGCGCAGCCAGGAGCGGGCCGTAGTGGCGAACAGGTTCTTGATCAGTTGCTGCGTGATGGTGGACCCGCCGCGGCCCACCCTGCCTTTGTCCAGATCCTTCTCGACCAGAGTGTCCACCACCTCCCAGTCGATGCCGTGATGCTTGTAGAAATGCGCGTCCTCGGCGGCGATGACCGCATGCTGCAGGTTTGGTGAGATGCGGCTCAGCGGTACGGGGTCATAACGCTTGTGATAGGGCTTGCGTTGGATCATCGCCTGCACGCGGCGCTCGGCCTGCACGGCGGTGGTCCATGGATCGATCCAGCGGAGAGCGACCAGCGCCAGGCAGCAGCAGAGATAGAAAGCGAGTGCGAGGCCAACCAGAGCGAGGAGGATGCGCCCCGCGAGCCTCGCCGCGAGACCGCGTTTTCGCGATGCCACGTTCACCGTCCAGGCGGCCTGCGAGGCCGGGCCGTGAGGGCGCCCCGGCTGGGAGCCTGCCCCACGTTGTACTGCACATCCTCGAGGAACAGTCCGGATGCCGGGGCCGTCCATGCGGCGACGTCGAGCTTCGCCGACGCACGGCCATCGAGTAACTGCCGGTACTCATCGAGCGTGATTTCACCGCGGCCCAGACGCACCAGCACGCCGGCGATCCTCCGCACCATCCGCCACAGGAAGTGCGACGCTTCTATGCGGAACACCACCATGCTGCCATGCGTCTCGATGCCCGCATTTTCGACCACCACCACGGTGGACTCCCCCGGCTTCGAGGGGTCCTCGGCACGAAAGCAGACGAAGTCGTGGCGGCCTGTGAGCATCCCGGCCGCTTCGGACATGAGCTCGATGTCCAGCTCTTCCTTCACCCACCAGACATAGCGCTTGGCAAATGCGGTTTTGCGAGTGGAGATCTGGTACAAGTAGGCGCGGGTGAGCGCGTCATGGCGGGCGTGAAATCGCGCCGGCGCCGTCTCCATTTCCAACACCACGATGTCCGAAGGCAGGCGCTCGTTGATCTCGCGGCGCAGACTCTCCGGCGGCTTCGGCCGTTTCACCGCCGCTCGCATATGCGCTACCTGAGCCAGCGCGTGCACACCAGCATCCGTCCGGCCAGCTCCCTGCAGTTCAACGCCGGCGCCCAGCGTTTCTTCCGCCGCACGCCGCAACTCGCCCATCACCGTGCGCGCGTTCTTTTGCTCCTGCCATCCGCTGTAACGCGAGCCGTCGTACTCGAGCGTGAGCTTCCAGGTGATCACCGGAGTTCGCGCTCGAAGAAATCGGTCATGGTTTCGTAGAGGTGCCGGCGGGCCGAACCGAAGATGCCGTGAGTCTTTCCCATGTATGGCACGACGGCAAACTGCTTGTCGGCTTCCTCGAGCGCCGCGGCCATCTGCATGGTGTTCTGGAAGAGCACATTGTCGTCTTCGAAATCGTGAAGGATTAACAGCGGGCCTTTCAGTTTATTCGCCCATGTCACCGCCGAACTGTCGCGATATGCGTCCTCATTCTCCGCCGGGAGTCCCAGATAACGCTCGGTGTAGATGGTGTCGTAGTTGTGCCAGTTGGTGACCGGAGCGCCGGCAATGCCCGCGCGGAACACCTCCGGCGCGTTGAGCATGCAGTTCAGGGTCATGTATCCGCCGTAACTCCAGCCGTGAACGCCGATACGCGCGGCGTCGACAAAGCCGAGCGAAATGAGGTAGTGCACGCCGGTCAACTGATCTTCCAGTTCCGTCTTCCCGAGCCGCCGGAACAACGGCGTCTCGAATGCGTGACCGCGGCCCGCGCCGCCGCGATTGTCGAGCTGCCAGACGACGAATCCGCGCTGCGCCATTACCTGATCCCAGGTCGCGCCGCCCCAGGTGTTCCTCACTTCCTGGACGCCGGGTCCGCCGTAGACAACCACGATGGCCGGGTATTTGTGGCCGGGCTGGAAGTCAGCCGGTCGGATCAGGCGAGCATAAAGAACCGTTCCGTCGCCGGCCTTGACCGGGACGAATTCGGTGGGCAGCACGTGATATTCGCTGGTGAACTTACGGCCCGTCTCGCGGAGGACCGTGATCTGCTTCCCATCGGCGTTGTGAATCGTGGTGACCGGCGGCGTTGTCGTGCTGGAGAAAGACTCCGCGTAGTAATTGGCCGCGGGCGACATGTTGATCTCGCGGACGCCGTGGTCCCTGGACACGCACGTTTTGTTCCTGCCATCGAAGTCCACGCGCCAAAGCTGATTCTCCAGCGGGGTGCCTTCACTGGAGACGTAATAGACCACGCGCCGCGCTTCGTCCACGCCGGTGATGCTTTGCACCTCCCAGTCGCCCTCGGTCAGCCGCGCGCGCATGGAGCCGTCCAGCGAATAGAGCCAGAGATGGCGGTGTCCGTCGCGCTCGCTCGACCAGATGAATTCGTCGGAGCCGTGCAGGAATCGATAAGCGTCGCTGACGTTGATCCAGTATTTGTCGGTTTCCGAAAGGACAGGCCGGGCTGCGCCCGTGCCGGCGTCGGCGATCAGCAGGTCGAGCCGGTTCTGGATGCGATTGGCCCTCTGAATGGCCAGGCGGCGCGAGTCGCGAATCCAGTCCACGCGCGCCATGAGCGAATCGGCCGCGTCGCCGAGGTTCATCCAGACCGTCCGGGGATCGTTCCCCTCCGCCGGCACAATGCCAACACGTACCAGGGGGTTCGGCGTGCCCGCCTGCGGGTAACGCTCCGGTTCATACAGCGCGCGCAGGCTGGTGAGCTGCGTCTGCGGATAGATGAACTCGTGCGATGTATCGAATTGCAGGTAGGCGATCCGCCGGCTGTCGGGCGACCACCAGTACGCCGATCCGATTTCCAGTTCCTCGGGATAGACCCAGTCCAGTTCCCCGTTCAGCAGCGTGTCCGAGCCATCGCGAGTGAGTTGCGTGACCAGCTTCGTCGCGACTTCGAGCGAGAACAGATCGTGCCCGCGCCGAAACGCCACGCGCGCGCCATCGGGCGAGATTTTCGGATCGGCTTCCACTTCCGGCGTGGCCGTGAGTTGTTCGACCTTCCGGGTGGAGAAGCGCCACAGGAAAAGATCGCCCTTCACGAAGAGGAGCAGTGCGTCCCCCGTGCCTGACCACTGGATTCTTTCCTCGCGGACGCGGCGGTTCTGCCAGCCGAATGCCGCTTCTGGTGGCGGCTGCACCGCCAGTTTCTCGAGCGGCTCGAGCGACAGCAGTTCCTTGTCGGATTTCGACGGCACATCGTAGAGGTAAATGCGGTGGTCGTTCTCATGAACGAAACGGCGGCCATCGGGCGCCCAGATAGCCGGGCTGCCGCGCTCCTCGTGCTCTTCCAGAAGCGTATCGATGGTGACGGGTTTCTTCGCCGCGAGTAGCGCGGCCGCGAGGGCGCAGGCGAGCGCCGCTAATCGAAACATAGACTGTGATTCTATCGCGTCGCCGTTTCAGGTAGACTGGACCACACACCTTTTTCAGCCGGGAGGCGCAGGATGACGAAGCGAATTGTACTCGCGGGCCTGCTGGGTGGCATCGCGATGTTTGTGTGGGCTTCGCTGGCTCACATGGTTCTGGGGCTGGGTTCCGTGGGGATTCAGCAGATCCCCAATGAACGGGCGGTGCTGGGGGCCATGCAGACCGCGCTGGGCCAGAATCACGGCCTGTACATGTTTCCGGCGCTGGGGCCCGAAGGCATGGCCGGTTATCAGGCGAAGCTCGATGCCAACCCTTCCGGCCTCGTGATCTATCACCCGCCGGGGGTGAAAGCGATGGAGCCGCGACAGCTCATCGTCGAGTTCCTGACGGAAGTGATCGAGGCGCTGCTGGCGGTGTTTCTGCTGTCGCGAACGGCGCTTGTCGGATTCGGCGCGCGCGTTGGATTCATAGCGGTGATCGGTGTTCTCGCCGCCCTGGCCACGAACGTCTCGTACTGGAACTGGTATGGGTTTCCCGGCAGCTACACGGCGGTCTACATGATCCTGCAGTTCGTGAACTTTGTGGTAGTGGGTCTGGTGGCCGTGCCGCTGATGAAACCGAAGGCGTAGAGCACACCACAGACTGAAGTCTGTGCCACCCCTGGCACGAGGTAGCACAGGCTTCAGCCTGTGAAGCTACAGTTTCACCGTAACCGTCTTGACCTCGGTGTACTGCTGCAGGCCGTATTCGCCCAGCTCGCGGCCAATGCCGGACTGCTTGAACCCGCCGAACGGCGCGGCCGCCGAGAACACATCGTAGCAGTTGATCCACACCGTGCCCGCGCGCACTTCGCTGGCGATGGCGTGGGCCTTGCTGACGTCGCGCGTCCACACCGCGGCGGCCAGGCCGTACATGGTGTTGTTGGCGCGCTCCACCAACTCGTCCATGCCGTGGAACTTCAGGATGCTCTGCACCGGGCCGAAGATCTCTTCCTGCGCGATGGTCATGTTGTCCTGCACGTCGGCGAAGACGGTTGGCGCAACGAAGTAGCCCTTGTCGCCAACGCGATCGCCGCCGCACACCAGCTTCGCGCCCTCGCGCTTGCCGGAATCGATGTAGCCCATGACCTTGTCGAACTGGGTCTGATCCACCTGGGGGCCCTGCTCGGTCTGCGGGTCGAAGGGATTGCCGACGGTGCGCTTGCGGGCGCGCTCGGCGCTGCGCTCCACGAACTCGTCGTAGGCTTTGTCCTCGACGAACAGGCGCGAGCCCGCGCAGCAGCACTGGCCCTGATTGAAGAACAGCGCGAAGTGCGAGCCTTCCACGGCCTGATCCATGTCGGCGTCGGCGAAGACGATGTTCGGGCTCTTGCCGCCCAGTTCCAGCGTCACGCGCTTGAGGTTCGACTTCGCGGCGGCTTCCATAATCAGGTGGCCGACTTCCGTGGATCCGGTGAAGGCCACCTTATCCACGTCCATGTGATTGGCGATGGCCGCGCCGGCCGTCGGTCCATACCCGGGCAGCAGATTAACCACGCCTTCCGGGAAACCGGCTTCGAGAATCAACTCGCCCACGCGCAGCGCGGTGAGCGGAGTCTGTTCGGCGGGCTTCATCACAACCGTGTTGCCGGTGCACAGCGCGGGCCCGAGTTTCCAGGCCTGCATGAGCAGCGGGAAATTCCACGGGATAATCTGGCCGACAACGCCCACCGGCTCGAGCCGCGTGTAGCAGAGGAAATTGCCGTCGATGGGGATGGTTTTGCCCTGCACCTTGTCCGCCCAGCCGGCGTAGTAGCGGTAGCAGGCGATGGTCAGCGGCAGGTCGGCGGCGCGGGCCACGGCCACCGGTTTCCCGTTGTCGAGCGACTCGAGTTCGGCAAGCTCGTCGGCGTGCTTTTCGATCAGATCGGCGAGTTTGTTGAGCAGCCGGCCGCGCTCGGAGGCGGCCATCCTGTGCCAGGCGCCGCGCTGGAAGGCAGCGCGAGCGGCGCGCACGGCTTCTTCGACGTCAGCGGCGTCGGCTTCCGCAACCTGGCAGATCTCCTCGCCGGTGGCGGGATTGATGGTTGGAAATGTCTTGCCGGATTTGCTGTTCACCCAGCGGTTGTTGATAAGCAGCTTCGTCGCCTTGATAGCGACGGAAGGCTGGTGAGGGGAGGTCATCACAGAGGCCATACCTGGGACTCCTTTTCTTCTTAACGGTGACGTCCACTGGGCCACCGCCGGTCCGTGTCCGCCTCCAGGCGGCGCCGGCCCTGAGGATCACGTTAGCACTTTTCGAGCGGGAAGTTGAGGGGGCCTGCGATGGCCGGTGCAACTCTCGGCCGCGCCGGTCACACTGACTTCCCGGGCGCTGCGTGCGTGACGGGAGATCTCCGCTGAGCTGCCGCTTGTCTTTCCCGTGCATCCGCTGGAGCAGGGAACCAATCGCCTGGCCGGCACGAGATGCGAGAGTATTCTCCGCGTCTGGCGCGTCGCCCGCGCGCCGGATGTGCCGCTTGGCGATCTCGTCCGCAATAAAGTTCGGCATGCTGGCGGCGTTTTGGAGATTCACCTGGCGGGCGTGTTCGAGTTTCGCGTCCTGGCCGAGGAGAGAACCGGCCAGCAGCACGGCGAAGAGCAAGCGGCTCATCATTTGCTTCACTTTATCGCGATTGCGCGAAGTGAGACGGGTCTGAAGAACGGACGCGACTGTGCGGAAGGCGAGCCGGACACATAAATTGCCTGGCCAGATCATGTGACCAGGTGGTATTCTGGAAGGGATGACGCGCATGAAGGCTTCTCAGTTCAAGGAACAATGCCTTGGGTTGCTGGACCGCCTGCAGGCCGAGGGCATTGTCATCACGAAGCGCGGCCGGCCGGTGGCGAAGGTGATTCCCATTGCCTCGTCGTCGGCCTCCCTGATTGGGAGCATGCAGGGGAGGATCAGGATCAAGGGCGACATCCTGTCGACCGGTATTGCCTGGGACGCCTCATCGTCGCGGCCCGATGCTTAATCTGGATACCCACATTCTGATTCACGCTCTGGCGGGAACGCTCAGACCAGCCGAGAAAAAAGTGCTTGCAGCGGACGTGTGGAGCATATCCGCGATCGTGTTGTGGGAAATCGCCAAGCTCGTTCAACTGGGGAGAATCGAGCTGGACATCGATTCCGCGGAGTTCTCGCAGGCCCTCTCGAGCGTCCACGTCTGGCCGCTGGACCTTGCCATTTCCAGGCAGATCCGTCAGCTGGACTTCCAGAGCGATCCGGCGGATGAGATCATTGCTGCCACCAGCGTAGTGCACCGGGTGCCCCTCGTCACGCGCGATCGAAAGCTGCGGCGCTCCAGAATCGTGCCGCTGGCGTGAAGGGCGAGGCGCGCCCGAGGGCAGCGAATCTTCTGGGCGCCAGTTTCGCAGGCTCGTGGAGCGACCTTCCAGCACAGCGGCGATTCCGCTGTTTCACCGCCGGATGATCTTGTCCACCGCTCTGGCCAGCTTCTCGAATTCCTGCTGGGCGGCGGAGCCCGGCGCAAACTCGCAGACGGTCAGGCCACTGGCCACGGCTTCGGCGACCACCACGCGCTGGCCGATCGGCGGCAGGACCTTCTTGCCCATCGCCTCCAGCGAGTTCGAGAGCCCCCGGCCGAGGTTGGTGTGCAGAAGCACGCGGGAAGGCACCAGCCGTATGCGCGGTTTCTTCGAGCGCCTCTGCGCGCGCGCCTTCAGGGACAGGGCCAGCGCGTCTTTCAGCGCATAGAGATCGAGGGGCGACGGCCCGCAGGGGAGCAGCATCAGATCGGCGACCAGCGCGGCATGAAACGTGGTGTCCGGCATTCCCGGAGGCGTATCGATCAGCACGATATCGGCGTGCTTCTCGAAGGCTCGCACCTTGGCGCGCAACTCGCCGGGATTGCCGTCGTTGACCTTCTCGACGCAGGTGGAGAGCAGCCCCTCACCCGCGGCCGCCCAGGCGACCAGACTGTGTTGCGGGTCGGCGTCAAGCAGGACCACAGTCTTGCCCATGGCGGCAAACTCGCCCGCCAGATTGCCGGCGATGGTCGATTTCCCAATACCACCCTTGCGCCCCGCGACGGCGATGATGGCCATAGCTATGTACTATATACAAACCCACCGGCCCTGCGCTGGCGGCCCCTTGCCGGCGGCCCTGTCCCTGTGGTGCCGATTGAGCCGGCGCGGGCACGATCCGCTAAACTTGGACGATCTTGACTCGTTTACGCAGGCGCCTGAGCAGGTGGTGGCGGCACACCGCCGTCGGCTTGTGTCTGAGCGCCTGCGCCTTTGTGTGGCGCCGGATGATGTTCCGCACCACGTTCATCGCGATCACCGGTAGCGCCGGCAAGACCACGACGGCGCACTGCGTGGGCGCGATCCTGTCCACTCATTACCCGACGAACTGGACCCCGGGGGGACGGAATGCCCGCACTCATCTGGCGCTGAACGTCCTGCGTACGCGCATCCACCATCGCTTCGCCGTGATCGAGGTTGGAACGCGCGCGCCGGGCGCGCTACGCAGGGCGGCGTGGATGATTGCGCCCGACATTGCCGTGGTCCTGACGGTGCTGGGCCTGCACACCAACGCGTTCCCAACCTTGGACGAGATGGCCGCGGAAAAGGAGCAGCTGCTGAGCCGTTTGGGGAAACGTGGCCTGGCGATTCTGAACGCGGACGATGCGCGGGTGCGGGACATGGGAACGCGCTGCCGGGGACAGGTGCGGACGTTTGGTTGCACTGTGGATGCGACGTTGCGGGGTTCGGAGATTTCCTCGGTCTGGCCGCGGCGGTTGAGTTTTGGCGCCGATTACGCCGGCGAATCCCGGCGCGTCGAGACCCAGCTTGTCGGCGAACACATGGCGACTCCCGCGCTCGCCGCTCTCGCCGTCGCCGTTTCCTGCGCTGTGCCACTGTCGCAGGCCGCCGCCGCGCTGGGCAGTGTGCCGCCCGTTCCGGGCAGAATGCAGCCGATGACGCTGCCCAATGGCGTCACCGTGCTTCGCGACGATTTCAATGCGTCGTTCTCGACTCTCGAGCCTGGGCTCAGGGTCATGCACACGGCCGAGGCCTCGCGGCGCATTGTGATTCTCGGGGATGTGCTGGATTCGCCGCTTACGGTGCGACCCCGCATGCGCGAGCTGGGGCGAAAAGTAGCGGCCTCGGCGGATGTGGGGGTCTTTATTGGCACCGTCTCGAAAGTGGCGGCGAAGGCGGCCAGTGAGGCCGGGCTGAAACAGGCGTTCGCATGCCGGAATCTGCGAGAGGCCGCCGCATTTCTGCAACGGGAACTGCGGCCCGGCGATCTGGTCCTCGTGCAGGGCTGGACTGCGCATCACATCGAGCGCGTGGTTCTGGCGCAGACGGGGACGATCTCCTGCTGGATTGAACGATGCGACAAACTCATCCTTTGCGAGCAGTGCTCCGAGTTGAAGCTCGTTCCTCTGCGCGCAGGTCCTAACGCGCCGGAATGAATCCACTCTGATATCGTTGAGCCGATGAACGTGACATTTCACGGCGCCGCCCGCACGGTGACCGGCTCGCAGCACCTTGTGCGGGTTGAGGGGCGCGAGTATCTGCTCGATTGCGGCCAATATCAGGGCCGGCGAAAGGAAGCTGAGGAGCGCAACCGCAACCTGCCGTTTCGCGCGCGGGCGATTGAGGCGGTGATGCTCTCGCACGCCCACATCGATCACAGCGGCAATCTGCCCACGCTGGTGAAGAGCGGCTTTCACGGGCCGATCTACACCAGTCCGGCTACCGCCGACCTGTGCGTGCCCATGCTTATCGATGCCGCGGGCATTCAGGAGAGAGACGCCGCGTATCTGAACAAGCGGCATCAGCGGCGCAGAGCCATCGGCATGCACCATCAGGCGCAGGAGGAAGTGCAGCCGCTCTATACGCAGGAAGACGCCGAGCGGACCTTTCCCCTGTTCCGGCCGGCGCCGCTGCACACTGCCACGGAGATCGGGCCGGGGCTGACGTATGAGACCGGGGACGCAGGCCACATCCTCGGCTCCACTTTCATGGTGCTGACGCTGGTGGAGGATGGGCGAACCGTACGGCTCGGCTTCTCCGGCGATGTCGGCCGCACCGGGCTGCCCATCATCAACGACCCGGAATCGCTGCCGCCGGTGGACTACCTGATTATGGAGAGCACCTATGGCGACCGCCTCCACAAGCCGATTGAAGCGGTCGCGGACAAACTCGCGGCGATTGTAAACCGGACATACCGGCGCGGCGGCCGTCTCATTGTGCCGGCGTTCGCCGTGGGCCGGACGCAGCAGCTTGTGCTGATGCTGCACGAGCTGATCAACGCCGGGCGCATCCCGGCGTTTCCGATTTTCGTGGACAGCCCGCTGGCGGTGAACATCACCGAGGTGTACCGGAAGCACTCCGAGCTGTTCGATGCCGAGGCGCGCCAGTTTTCCGACCGCGGCGACGATCCGTTCGGCTTCTCGCGGCTGCGGTACGTGCGCGAAGTGGCCGAATCGAAGGCGCTGAACGATCTGCGCGGGCCGTACATGGTGATTTCCGCTTCGGGCATGTGCGAAGCGGGCAGGATTCTGCATCACCTGAAGAATGGCATCGGCGACCCGCGCAATACGATTCTGATCACCGGATTCCAGGCCGAGAATACGCTTGGCCGCAAGCTGGTGGAGGAATGGCCCGAGGTGCCCATCTTCGGCGAGATGATGAAACGGCGGGCGGAAGTGAAGAAGCTCAACGAACTGAGCGGTCACGCCGACCAGGCGGAATTGCTGGCGTGGATGAAGCCCGCGGTGGGGACGCTGCGGAGAGTGTTCCTGGTCCACGGCGAGCCGAATCAGCAGCAGGCGCTCGCCGCGGCGATTCAGGAACGATACAAGCTCGAGGTGGTCTCGCCGTCAGCCGGCGAGACCCACGAGCTGAGTTAAGCCGGGAAGCTAACGGCGACCGCGGAAGCCGCCGCCGTAAAAGCGGCCGCCATAGAAGCCGCCCCCATAGAAGCCGAAGCCGATGCTCGGGCCCCAGAAGTACGGATACCAGCCGTAGTAATACGGACCCCAGTATGGATACGGGTAGGCGTAACCGTAGTAGTAGCCGGGTCCACCATAGCCGGGGCCGCCATAACCTTGCCGCAGCGAGCCCTGCCGGTAATCTTCCTGGCTCACGGGCTGGAATGCCGGGTTGTTGAAGTCGGCCGTGATGGTCACCGGATTGACGAGCTGGAACGTCACCACTTGCTCGGGATACAACACGGTGGGCCGTCCGCGGGTGAGCATCACGCCAACCGTCGAAGCCACCAGACCTGCCGCCGCGCCGACGCCCGCGCCAACTCCACCATTGACGGCCGCGCCAATCGCCGCGCCGGTGGCGGTGGTGGCGCCAATCGCCGCTGCGTCGCGTCCGTAGGATGTGGGCCCACGACGCTCCACCATCTGTGTGTGCACGTTGATCTGCTGCCCGTCGGCAATGCCGATCTGGGTCAGCTCGATGCCCAGCTTCGACAGTCCGGAGACTCGCCCCGCCTTTTGCGCTTCGGTCACGCGCCCGGAGACGAGCTGGCCGCGGCGCGCGAGCACGAGGCCGTTCACCACGAGTGGCTCGGCCAGCGTGCCCATGAAGGCATCGCCGGTTTGGGAATGATCGCTGGAGATCGGTTCGTTCACACGAAACGAAATCCACGTTCCCGCAAGCAGGGTCATGGTCGGAGGCATGTCGCGGCGGGGCGGCGGCATGGGACGGTTATTGCCGAACCGGCTCCAGCCTCCCTGTGAAGGCGGCGGTTGTCCGGGGCCATTCTGCCAGCCACCGTTTTGCGGAGGCGGAGGTGGTGCACCCTGGTCCTGACCCTGATCCTGGGGCGGTGGCGCACCCTGAGCGTCATCGGGAGCCGACATTGTCGCATCCGAGCCCGTGTCCGCAGGCTGCCCCTGTAGGGACGGCTGCGTCGGAGGTGGATCGGTGGTCCGTCGCCACTGGCCGGGCTGCGACTGGGCGCTGTTGTCCGGCGGGTTGGTTTGTCCGAAGCACGCCACGGCTCCGAAAGCCAGCGTGATAACAAGAAGCAGAGGGCGCAGAACGCGGTGGCGTCCGCCCTGAAAACACGAAACCGGACGCCAGCTGTGTCCGTTGTGCGCGGTTTCACGGAAAGTGGTGTGGAAAGCTTTCATAACATTACTCGCCTGGTTCGTTACAGGCAGGTGGCGTTCCATAGTCATCACCTGCTGAATCAGTGACGTGCGCGCTCAGATCGCGGTTCCGGGCGGCCCGAGGTGGTGCACTTCGGCCACCATCGGCCGGATGCAGCCACCGGCGGTCCCGGTACGCGGGTCCATCCGGCATCGGTAGTACCCGCGCCCAGGTAATACTACTGAGGAACGTTTACACCGCCTGGGATATCTACTAAAGTGTTTTAGGACCGTCTTCTCAGGCGGTTCAGCTATAAACCCGGGGGCGGGATCGTGAACCAGCAGTTAGTCCAGTTCTCTTACCTACAGGTGCTTGATTTCCTCACCACCATCGCGTTTCTGCTCCGCGGTGTGCAGGAGGCCAATCCGCTGGTGCGTCTGGCTCTGTACACGTCGCCGAATCCCATTGGCGCGCTGCTGGCGGTGAAGCTGCTGGCGATCGGGCTGGGGCTGTTCTGCTGGTGGCGCGGGCGCGACCGTCTGCTGATGCGCATGAACGTCCTGTTCGCCGTTCTGGTGGCATGGAACCTGGTGGCTTTGATCGCCGCTTCCGTCCCGCACGCGTAAAGCGGCTGCGCCCATGGCTTGAGCCGTGAAGCCCCGAGCGTCGAGAAAACCGAGCAGGAACAACACATCCCCTTTTATCGCGTCCTGCCGCTGGACGACAGCGAGCACACCTGCGACTACGTGATCGAGATGCTCGAGGAGCTGTTCTGCATGAGCGCGTCGGACGCGGACCGGCGTGCCGTGGAGGTGGACACCACCGGGGGCGCCGTGGTGATAACGTGCGAGCTTCCGGCGCTGAGTTCGCGCGCGACCAGATCCACGCCTATGGCGCGGACTGGCGCATGGAGATCTCGAAAGGGTCCATGTCGGCGGTGATTGAGCCGGTGGATTGAGCGGCGTTGTTGGGCAGGTTTTCAACCCGCGGCCGATTTTCAATCGGCCTCAGAAGCGCGGTTGCAAACCGCGCGGGATGCAATCCTGCCGCACAAGGGACCACTATTTCGCGTTGCGCTCGGCCATCGCTTCGACCAGATCGAGGCGGGCTTTCCAGGGATCGGGGCCGGCGACCGGGCCTTTCTCGGTGAAGTCGAGAATCTGGTCGGTATCGGCCTTATATGCCGGCCACTCGGGCAGCTTGCCGCCGTTCGGATTCCCGGTCTTTGCGAAGTTCACCCAATACGCGTTGGCGGCCTGGGCAGTGGCTTCGTCGGCTGTAGTCAGGTCCTTGCCGTAGCGGGCCTGCACCGTGTCGAACACGAACGGAATCTCGGTGGCGTGCGGCGCGCCCTGCCACTGTCTCCGCATCGATTCGGCGACGTAAGAGAAGCGGTATTCGTAAGCAGGCTGGCCGAGGCCGGCGATGATTCGCGCCATGTGCCGCGCGGGCTCAATCATGATCTGGATGGCCGAAACTGCCGTGCCCACGGTGCTGACGGTCCCCTTGCCGTCCGGATCGAACGCGGCTCGCGCCTTGTCCTTGTCCGGGCCGAACTGCGCGAACAGATCGTCGAGCGAGCGGAACCGGTTGAAGCCGATGTCCGCGCTGTTTGCGCCGATCATTAACGGGATCTTCGCGCCGTGGCCCGCGGCGTAGGCGGCGTCGAGCTCCTCGACCACCACTTTGCCGTCGATCATGGGTCCGGGATATGTACTCATGGCTCCAAACATGGTGGCCATATTCAGGCGGTCGACCACGGTGTCGGCGGGGAACTTGCGGAGCGCGGTGAGTGCCGCGGCATCGTCGCCCGTGATGCTGTTCTTCTTCGCGAAGGCCACCCCGATGGACTCCGCCTGCGCGAGATTGTGCGGCGGCATCAGGCTGCCGCGTCCGCCGCCGGATTCGACGATGGCCTTCTGAAACAGGCCCTGGGCGAGAGGCGAGGTCATCATGGTGAGTACTGAACCGCCGCCCGCGGACTCGCCGAAGAGCGTCACATTCTTCGGGTCGCCACCGAACGCGGCGATGTTCCGCTGCACCCACTTCAGCGCGGCGATCTGATCCATGAACGCGTAGTTGCCGTGCGGCTCATCGGGGTTTTCCTTTGTCAGGGCGGGGAAGCCGAAGAAGCCGAAACGGCCGACGCGATAGTTGAAGCTGACGAACACCACTCCGCGCTTCGCGAACTGGCTGCCGTCGTAAACCGTGGGTGAGCTGCCGCCGTTCACGAATCCGCCGCCGTAGATCCACATGATCACTGCCAGCTTCTTCGCGGGCGGTTGGGCGGGTACCCAGACATTGACATAGAGGCAGTCTTCCGCGGGCTTCACGCCCAGCGGGGCGGCATCGCCGGGGAAGGGGTTCTGCATGCAATCGGCCCCGTACTCGGTGGCGGGGCGAACGCCGCTCCACGGCTTGACGGGCTGCGGAGGACGCCAGCGCAGATCGCCGACCGGCGACGCGGCGTATGGGATGCCTTTGAACGAGATAACTCCGTTGGCGGCGGCGCCTTTCAACTTGCCGCTGTCGATTTTGACCTCGCCAGAGGCGGCAAGAGCCGCGCTCGCGCACAACGCGAGAATGAATGCAAAACGAGTGGTATGCATGGTCTTCTACTGACTATACGTCAGGTGGCGAATCGTCGGGCGGCTCGGGCCTTGGCGCGGGCGGCCTCGATCTCGCGGTTTCGCGGCGCGGAGGTGGTTTCGAGCGAGCGGAGGAGGCGGTGCGACACGCCGGCGATCTCATCGACTGCGGCGAGGAATGCCGCTTCGTTCGCTTTCGAGGGCTTGTGAAAGCCGCTGATCTTGCGAACGAACTGCAGCGACGCGGCGCGAATCTCGTCCTCAGTGACCGGCGGATCGAAGTTAAACAGCGGGCGGATGTTTCGGCACATTTTTCATGACCTCGGTTCTGTCCTCGTTTTCGCGAGCGCGGCGCGCCAGCCGGCGAAGAGTTCCTCGCGGCGGGCTTCGGACATTAACGGCTCAAAGACGCGCTCTTTTTGCCAGAAACTTTCGAGTTCGGCGGCGCTGCGGAAGAACCCGACGGCCAGGCCCGCGAGATAAGCCGCGCCCAAAGCCGTTGTCTCGATGTCCGCGGGACGCACGATGGGCCGGCCGAGCACGTCGGCCTGGAACTGCATCAGGAAATCGTTGGCTGTCGCGCCGCCATCCACGCGCAGCTCGCTGAGCCGCTCGCCGCTGTCGCGCTCCATGGCTTCCACCAGCTCGCGCGTCTGCCAGGCGATGGCTTCGAGCGTCGCCCGCACCAGATGCGCCCGGGTGGTGCCGAAGTTCAACCCGGTGATGACGCCGCGCGCTTCCGAATCCCACCACGGCGCGCCCAGCCCGACGAAGGCGGGGACCACGTAGACGCCGCCGGTGTTCTCAACCGACAGCGCGAGCTCCGCGGTTTCGGCCGCGGTGCCTACGAGGCCCAGCTTGTCGCGCAGCCATTGCACCGCCGCGCCCGCCACGAAGACCGAGCCCTCGATGGCGAAGGCTTTCCGCGTATCCGCCGAGGCGGCGCGCGTCGCCAGTAATCGATTGTGCGACACCGGGACGTGCTCGCCCGTGTGCAGGAGGGCGAAACATCCCGTGCCATATGTGTTCTTGGACAATCCAGGCCGAAAGCAGCATTGACCGAACAGGGCCGCCTGCTGATCGCCGGCGATTCCGGCGATGGGAATTTCCGCGCCGAGGTGCCCGGCCCAGGCCGTTCCGGCCACGCCGCTCGAGGGCACAATCCTCGGGAGCATGGCGCGGGGAATGTCGAAGAGACTGAGCATTTCCGGGTCCCATGCATCCGACGCCAGGCTCATGAGCATGGTGCGCGAGGCGTTGGAGACGTCGGTGACGTGCGCGGCGCCGTTGGTAAGGTTCCAAATCAGCCAGGTGTCGATGGTTCCGAACAACAGATCGCCGTTGCGGGCGCGGCTGGCGGCGTCGGGGACGTGATCGAGAATCCAGCGGATTTTGGTGGCCGAGAAGTATGCGTCCACCACCAGGCCGGTTCGCGCGGCGACGAGATCGCCCACACCCGATTTCACCAGCGCGCTGCAGAACTCCGCGGTCCGCCGGCATTGCCAGACGATGGCCGGCGCGACCGGCTCGCCGGTGATGCGGTCCCAGACCACGGTGGTTTCACGCTGGTTGGTGATGCCGATGGCGGCGACATCGCGCGGTTCGACGTTGTGATCGGCCAGCACGCGTCGCGCGGCGATGAGCTGCGCCTCGAAGACCGCGCGTGCGTCCTGCTCCACCCAGCCCGGATGCGGATGCGCGCAGGAGATGGGCAGTGCGGCCATGCCCGCGCGGCGGCCGCGTTCATCGTAGAGCGCGGCGCGGGCGCTGGTGGTGCCTTCGTCGAGGGCCAGCAGGAAGGCCATGGCAATATAGTGTCATATGTTCTTTCAGCGCACGAAGCCTCAGGTAAAAACGTTCCAGCAGCGGATCGACGGCCTGGCAGCGGGCGGGTTCCACGTGCAGGCCGAGCCTTCCGGCGGCGTGCGGGTGAGCCGCGGGGGGTGCGCCGCGGTGGTGAAGGAAGCGCCGGGGGGCAAGATCCACCTGGAGAAGGCCGGAGTCCTGATCTGCGGCGAGATCGCCGAGCTGGTGAGCGCCGGCTACCAGATGTTTCTCATGACGCGGAGCGGCAAGCGCATGCCCGCCCTCGCCGAGCAGTTACACGCGCTGCACGATTTCACCGAAGACCTGGGAGAAGCGCTCGGTCTCGAAAGCCTCTACAACCAGGGACTCGGCACCACTTCGGCGCGGCACCTATACGACCGCGTGGACGACCGCGACGAAGCCGGCGAGAAGGAGCCGTGGCGTGCGGTGAAGGCGGATGGGGTGTATGAAAAATGAGTAGCGGCAGAGGATTCCGCCGCTACTCGCTTCGCTACGCGTCCAGAGGGGTCAATCTGGCAGCGTCTGGCAGATCTCGCCAGGTCAGCCTGTACAATTCCTGAAAGCAGTTCTGGTGCCAACCCGCGGCGTCGGAATTGGCGTGCATTTCCAGACCTACCACTGGTCCGAGTTGTCCACTTCCGGGACACGCGTGGCGGTTATGGTACAACGTGCCCATGGGAGAATTCCCCGCATTCATGAAGAATCCCGCGAACCGGATTGCCGCGAGCAGCCAGGCGACCCCGGGTGTGGAAGGCTATATCTTCGACGGCGCCGATGGTAGCCAGATGGCCTTCTGGACCTGTCGCGAGACAGCGTCATCGACGGAGCACGCGCACGAATTCGACGAATACATGGTGGTGGTGCAGGGCTGCTATACGCTGATTGTCGGCGGCGAGCGAATCGCGCTAATGGCTGGGGACGAGTACGTTATCGCGCGAGGCATCGCGCACGGAGGCGAGGTGGTGGCGGGGACGCGGACCATCCACGTGTTTGGTGGTCACCGCGCTGATCGGGCGGCCGCCGTTTCGTAAGGCAGGGCACGCTTGTGCATGAACCCGGAGGATGGCGCGTCTTTATCGCCTTTCCGCCAGGTCCAGTAGAGGCCCGGATAGGCCACCGTCTCGGTTTGTCCCGACACGCTGTGTCCGCTCATGAACAGAATCTGGAACGCGGGCTTCTTGAAGCAGTAGTATCCGCCGGCGTCGAACAGGGTTGACGCCTGGGTGCTGAGGGCGGCCGGACCTCCCGCGCCGTGATAGTTGACTTCAGTGCCCAGAGTCCATTTTTTTCCGATGTCTGCGCTGAACCAGCCATCCGGCGAAAGTGAAATTGCTCATGCCGGGCGCGGAGTTGAGTTGCTCGCCGGCGCCACCGTAGGTGGTCCAGGGACCCTCCGACTTCTGCACCCACAGCGGCAGGCGATACCAGGCGCGGCCGTTGCCGAGGCCCGCCGCGAAGCTTCCGCTGGGCGCCTCGAGGAAAGGAAAATGCCGAACTCCGGGCGGCGCTTCGTTTCGTGGATGAAACGGTACTTGACGCCGAGTTCGATGTCGCCGATGCCGAAGGCGGATGGGCCGCCGGTGGGCGCGAAGGTGGCGGCGGGAATGACGATGTGCAGTTGCGTGTCGGGCAGCGCGCCCCAGTTCATTTCGAAGGCCGGACCGAAGTACCCCTGGCCGAAATGCGTGGCGTCGGCGGTGGAGAACAGATAAGCCTCGAAGTGCTGGAAATCGACAGGCTCGGGGTCGTCGGTGAAAAACGGCGGGCCGGCGTGCAACAGGGTGAGACTGCAGATCGCGAAGAATACCTTGTCACGCCGGCGCATCCTACAATGGTAAACGCGACTATGCGGAACGAATTCACGGCGATCGTCGAGCAGGACGGCCCCTGGTACATCGCGTATTGCGCAGAGGTACCAGGCGCGAACGGTCAGGGCAAGACCCGCGAGGAGTGCCTGGGCAACCTCAGAGAAGCGATCGCTCTGATCCTGGAACACCGGCGTGAAGACACGCTGCGCACGATGCCCTCCGACGCGAAGCAGGAATTAGTCGTCGTCGGATGAAGCGCGAGCGTTTGCTCCGTCACTTGCGCAGGCACGGCTGCGTCATTCGGCGGGAAGGTACGGAACATTCGTTGTGGGAGAATCCGCAGACCGGCCACGCCGAGGCCGTTCCCAGACACGTGGAGATTGCCAATCTGCTGGCTCGGCGGATTTGCCGCATGCTGTCGATTCCGAAACCACCAGGATAAGGCGTACGATCACACATGGCCTCGAAGGAGGAACGGCGATGAAGCCCAACAGCGAATCTGAGCTCTGGTTCGGCATGGTCGAAATGAAGCCGCTCGATCAGAAGGCGAACGGTGCTGCTGGAGCCTTCACCAACATCGTTACGTGGGCGCGCGATGCCGAGGAGTTTCGCCGAAAGGCCGAAATAATCGCCGCGGAGCTCGACCTTTACGTCTTTGAGATCGAGGGTGCGGAGCCGATGAACGCAAGGACCCGGAAGTGTGGTTTATCTGAGGCGGTTGAAGAAATGGTGCTCAGAGCCGAATGCAATCCGAACGCAATCGTCTTCGGGACGTTCCATCGCTACCCTCACAACGAAGCGTAGCGGCAAGCGCACCACGCGTTGATCGAGGCCGCTTAGTACGCCAGCAATCTCTGCGCTTCCTTCACCAGATCGTCCACCTGGGGCAGAGTCTCCTGCTCGAGCTGCGGATGATAGCCGACCCAGGTATCCAGCGCGCCGATGCGGCCGACGGGCGCGTCGAGCGATGAGAACAGCTCGCTGGCGATGCGCGCGGCGATCTCCGCGCCGTAGCCCCAGGACAGGCAATCCTCGTGGGCGACGAGCACCCGGTTGGTTTTCTCCACGGATTCCTTAATCGTCGTCCAGTCGTAGGGCGAGAGCGACCGCAGGTCGATCACCTCCACGGTGTGATCGCCGTTCTCCTTCTCCACCTGCAGCGCGGCAAGCAGCGACTTCTGCACCAGCGCGCCATAAGTGATGATGGTCAGCCGCTGGCCGCCCTTCACCACCTTCGCGCGGCCGAACGGAATAGTGAAATCCGGGCCGGGATGCGGATGCCGGTTGTACGGCTCGCGATAGAGCTTCTTGTGTTCGAGGAACAGCACCGGGTCCTCGCAGCGAATCGCGGTGCGCAGCAGCCCGCAGGCGTCCAGCGCGTTCGACGGCATCACCACGCGCAGGCCGGGATTGTGCGTCATGAACACCTCGCCGCACTGGCTGTGATAGATGGCGCCGCCATTCAGATAGCCGCCGATGGGCACGCGGATCACCAGCGGCGCGCCGAAGCCGTTGTTCGAGCGCCAGCGGAGCGTGGCCACCTCGTCGCGAAGCTGCATGAACGCGGGCCAGATGTAATCGAAGAACTGGATCTCGGCCACCGGCTTCATACCGCGCGCAGCCATGCCCAGAGCGCGCCCGACGATACCCGCCTCGGCGATCGGCGTATTGAAGCAGCGCGCCGAGCCGAAGCGAATCTGCAATCCCGCGGTGGCCTTGAAGACTCCACCCTTGCCCTTCACCTCGGTGAGGCTTCCCTCGCGACAGGAGTCGGCTACATCTTCGCCGAAGACGACCATGTGCGGGTTGCGCTCCATCTCCTCGGTGAGGGTGACGTTGATCTCATCCACCATGGTGCGCGGACCGCCCTCGAAATGCGGCTCGGCGTCGAACCGATCGCCGGTGGGGTCCACTTCGTCGGAATAGAGGAATTTCAACGCCGAACCGCGGGGCGGGGGAAGAGCCGACAGGGCGCGGTCAGTCGCCTTCGCGATCTCCTCGTCCACTTCGTGCGTGATTCGCTTCAGCGCGTGGCGGTCGAGCACGCCCTCCGCGAGCAGCCATTCAGGGAACCGGAGCAGCGGATCGCGGTTCGCCTCGGCGGCCCGCTCCTCTTTTGTCTTGTAAGACCGCTCGTCGTCCGACAGCGAGTGCGAGTACGGCCGAATCACCGCCGCGTGCACCAGCGCGGGACCCTTCCGCTCGCGCACGTACGCGATGGCCTGTTCCAGCGCGCGCCAGGACGCGAGGAAATCCGTGCCGTCGACTTCGAAGCGCCCGAGCCCCGGGAAGTTCGCCACCAGTTCCGCGACGTTGCCGCCGGGCGACTGGCGCTCCACCGGCGTGGAGATGGCCCAGCCGTTGTCTTCCACGAGGATGAGCAGTGGCAGCCGGTCGAGGCAGGCCATGTTCATGGTTTCCCAGAACTCGCCCTCGCTGGTTGCGCCTTCCCCCGTGCCGACGAGCGTGATTTCGTCGGAATCGGGGCGCAGAAAGCGGCTGGCGTGCGCGCAGCCGGCGCTTTGTACAAGCTGCGTGCCGGTGGGAGACGATCCGCTGACGATGTGCAGCTTCGGCGAACTCCAGTGCGAGGGCATCTGCCGGCCGCCGGACGCGGGATCGGAAGCCGCGCCCACGGCGTGCAGCAGCATTTCGTCCACGGTGACGCCCAGCGCGAGGCAGAGTGCGCGGTCGCGGTAATAAGGGTAGAACCAGTCGTGCCCCGGTTTCAGCAGCATGCCCGCGGCGGTCTGGACGGCCTCATGACCTGCGCCGCTGATCTGGAAAAAGATGCGGCTCTGGTTCTTGAGCAGGATCTCGCGGTCGTCGAGACGGCGCGCCATGAACATGATGCGGTAGGCACGCGCCAGTTCGTCCGGCGTGGGGCGGTTCGCTCCGGTGCGCTCGGCACTGGTTTGCACAGCGGTACCTTGTCCGGTTTGCACGTTCATGCCGGTTCTCCCGTTCCAGTTTACACGGATCGGGATTCTGAAGAAACATTAACGTGTTACTGTTGGGGTGATGTTTACAGTAACCCTGTTGGCCCTCGCGCTGGCCGCTCAGGCGCCGGACGCGCAGCAGAAACTGAAGACGCGGGACGAGGCGCCTCCTCCCGCCGCCAACATCAGCCGGGCCGACCAACCGTGGGTTGTTCCCGCCGGCACACGCATACCCATTGAGCTGAAGCAGGCTGTTTCGACGAAGAACGCCCAGCCTGGCGATCCCATTTATGCGAAGACGAACTTTCCCATTCTCATCGATGGGCACATGATGATTCCGCCCGGCACGTATGCGCAGGGCGTGGTGGACAGCGTCAAGCGCGCGGGCCGCATCAAGGGCACGGCGGAGCTGCGCTTTCATTTGACCAAACTGATCTTTCCGAACGGATACAACCTGGATCTGAACGCGCCGATCGATCAGGTGCCGGGCAGCGCCGACACGCATATGAAGGAACCCGGCGCGGTGCAGCACGATTCCGAAAAGGAAAAGGATCTGGAGCGGGTCGGCAAGGCCGCTTCGGAGGGCGCGGTGGTCGGGAGCATGGCAGGGGCCACCACGGGCAGTTTGCGGAACCTGGGAATCGGCGGGCTTTCGGGCATCGCCGCCGGGACGCTGATTGCGGTTCTGGCGCGCGGAACCGACGTTCGCTTCGACACAGGCACGGTGGTGGACGTGGCGCTGGCAAAGGCCGTACCGCTTGACAAGGATAAGGTCCAGGGGCTCACCGCGGCCAGCACGCCGTAGGCGAGCCAACAAGGTGACGTGGACCGAATTCGGCGGCGACCTTTGACGTGTTTCCAATGGCTCCTGTCTTGCCGAAATCAGGTGTAAGTCCCGCTTTTGGCTCCACGCGCGCATTTCTGTGATAGTCTGTCACTTCCCGGAATATTACGGAAAGCCTTACTTCTGCTCGCAAAGCAATCGTATTGTCCGCACTAATTGCAGGCTCGACGGTGTTGAGCGCGGATCTTGTCCAGCTTCAGGCCACCGAGACGAGTCAGCGCAGGGTACTTCAGTTGTGCTGGCGAAAGAGCAGCCGGGTGACATTTGTCAGCCTCTTGTGCTGACGTTTGGCACTGGTCCGGCAGGTTCGTGCGGCGCACCATGGAGCCATGGTGATTGCCGAACTGCGAAACGTAACGAAGCGATTCGGGCCGGTGACCGCGCTGGCGGGCATCGATCTCGAAATCGCCCACGGACAACTGCTGGCCCTCCTCGGACCTAACGGGGCAGGAAAAACCACAGCGGTGCGCCTGCTGCTGGGACTGTCGACTCCCGATTCCGGCGCGGCTCGCATCTTCGGCCGGGATCCGCGCGAACGCGCCGCGCGCACGCGAATCGGCGCCACGCTGCAGGTGGGCAGGGTGCCGGAAACGCTGCGGGTTGGTGAGCACATTCGCCTGTTCTCCAGTTACTATCCGAAGCCGCTGCCCTTCGAAGAGACCATTGCGCTGGCCGGTCTGGAAGGTCTGGAGCGGCGCCTCTTCGGAAAGCTCTCCGGCGGCCAGAAGCAGCGCGTGCTGTTCGCGCTCGCGGTCTGCGGGAATCCGGACATTCTGGTTTTGGACGAACCCACCGCCGGGCTCGACGTGGACAGCCGTCGTGGGCTATGGCGGCACATCCGATCATTCGTCACGCGCGGCGGCAGCGTGCTGCTCACCACTCATTACCTCGAAGAAGCCGATGCGCTCGCCGACCGCATCGTTGTGCTCAACCACGGCCGGATCGCGGCGGCGGGCACCTCGTCGGAAATCCGCCAGCGCGCGGCCTCACGCAAGATCCGCTGCATCACGGCACTGGAGGGGCCGGAGATCGCGGCGATGGCCGAGCGCGTGTCCGTGCGCCGGGACGGCCTGTTCACGGAGATTGTGGCCACCGATTCCGATCACATGGTGCGCCGGTTGCTGGCGCGCGACCCCGAGGCGCGCGATTTGGAAATCACCAGCGCGGGTCTGGAAGAGGCATTTCTGGCGATTACGGAGGCAAAGTCATGACCAAAGCGATCTGGATGGAAATTCGCTGTGAGTTTCTGTCGCGGCTGCGCATGCCGCGGTATTCGGTTTCAATTCTTGCATTTCCGCTCATGTTCTACGTGTTTTTCGGCTTAATTCTGCGGAATGGCAAACTGGACGGGATCGGCGCGTCGGTATATGTGCTCTGCACCATGGCCTCCATGGGTGTGATGTTCGCGCCGTTGATGGGGCTGACAGGCGGCATTTCCGCGGAACGCGGACTGGGCTGGATGGAGGTAAAGCGCGCCAGTCCGATGCCGCCGATTGGTTGGTTCCTGGCGAAATTCTGCGGTGGGATGGCCTTCAGCGCGATCATCGTCGCCGCGCTGTTCGTGCTCGCGGCCACGCTGGGCGGCGTGCGCATGCCCATGGTCCAGTGGGGCGCGCTGGGGGGCGCGCTGATCGCCGGCTCCATCCCATTCTGCGTCCTTGGCTTCGTTCTTGGTTATCTGGTCACCGCCAATTCGGCCCCGGCTATGATAAATCTGGTGGCGATGCCCATGGCCTTCTGCTCGGGACTCTGGGTGCCGGCACAGTTTCTGCCGCACGCCATCCAGAGCATCGCGCATTTCCTGCCGGCTTATCACCTGGCTGAAATGAGCGAAACGCTCGCCGGCGCCACCGGGCATGGCAGCGTTGCCTCGCACGTGCAGGCGCTGATCGGTCTTACGGTCATCTTCGTAGCTGCGGCGCGAATCGTCTGGCGGCGCGACGAAGGCAGAGTGCATGTCGGATGAGCTGCTGCCCATAAAGAAGTACCCGTTTCTGCCCCCGAGCCGCCACGTGGGATGGCTGCCCTACGTCTGGCTGATTTATCTCACCAACTTCTTCGCGATGGCGGCGGTGAACCGGGCGTCGCCCCTGGAGTGGGCGCTGACCGTGTCTGCGGTGTTGGTCTTTCTTCCGCTGTATTTTCTCGGCTACTGGGTGTGCGGACCGCGCGCTCTCTGGATTGCCGGCGCGATGTGGCTGATTGGCGCTCTGTTTGCGCCCTGGAATCCCGCGTCGTCCGCCTTCGTCATCTACGCCGCCGCCAATCTGGCCGACGTGGGCGAACCCAAAGTCGCGTGGCGCTGGATTGGCGTGCTGCTCGGGCTCACTGCACTGGAAAGCTGGCTCCTGCACCTCAGTCCCTATTTCTGGATCATCGCGTTCATCTTTGTTCCGCTGATCGGCGCGATTCTGATCGATCAGCGCCGCCGCCAGAAGATGAGCTCGCGCCTCGAGCTGGCGCAGAGCGAGATCGACCGCCTGGCGCGCATCGCCGAACGCGAACGCATCGCCCGCGACCTGCACGATCTGCTGGGGCACACGTTGTCGGTGATCGTACTGAAGTCGGAGCTGGCGTCCAAGCTGGCGGAAAAGGACCCGCAGCGCGCCGCCGCGGAGATTCGCGACGTGGAACGGATCTCCCGCGAGGCCTTGAGCGAGGTGCGCGCTGCCGTACGCGGCTACCATTCGGTGGGGCTCGATGCGGAGCTCGACCACGCTCGTGAGGCACTGACGGCGGCGGGTATTGAATTCGACGCCAAAGTGGAACCCATCACGGTTTCCGCAACGCAGGAAAGCGTGCTCGCGCTGGCGATTCGCGAAGCCGTAACCAATGTGGTGCGCCACGCCGGCGCGAAAACATGCCAGCTCGCGCTGCGTTGCCGCTATTTCGGGTCCGAGCTGGAAATCGCCGACGACGGACGTGGCGGAAGCGATCCCGACGGATTCGGATTGAGCGGCATGCGCGAGCGTGTAGAGGCGCTGGGCGGGACGCTGGAACGTGACGGCTCCCAGGGGATGCGCCTGATCCTGCGTCTCCCGGCGCCCGGCGCTCAGGCGGCGAAATGAGTATTCGCGTGCTGATTGCCGAAGATCAGGCGCTCGTGCTGGGCGCGCTCGCCGCTCTGCTGGAGATCGAGGGCGATATCGAAGTGGTCGGCCAGGCGCGGAACGGCGCGGAAGCGCTGGAGATGGCGGCTACGCTTCATCCCGATGTGCTGCTCACCGACATCGAGATGCCACAGATGACCGGCCTCGATCTGGCCGCCGAACTGAAACGGCGCCAGGCCGCCGTCCGCGTGATTATCGTGACCACGTTCGCTCGGCAGGGCTATCTGCGCCGCGCGCTCGAATCCGGGGTGTCCGGCTATCTGCTGAAAGACTCCCCGGCCGCGCAACTGGCCGACGCAGTCCGCCGCGTCCATGCCGGCTTGCGGGTGGTCGATCCGGAGCTGGCCAGCGAAGCATGGGCCACGGCAGATCCGCTCACCGAGCGCGAGCGCCAGGTGCTGCGCCTGGCCGACGAAGGCGCCAGCAGTGCCGACATCTCGGGAAAACTGAGTCTTTCCGAAGGCACGGTGCGAAATTACCTGTCCGAGGCGATCAGCAAACTGGGCGCCTCAAATCGCACCGAAGCCGCCCGCATCGCCCGCCAGAAGGGCTGGCTGTAAGCGCCGCTTGCTGGCGCGCGCGGCTCAGTTTTGCAATTACCGAGCGACGACCGTCAGGAGTGTAGGGGAGCAACAAGCTCCTACAGCACCCTGGCCGTCTTAATGTAGTCCAGCTTCGGATAGCTCTTCAGCAGATACGCGTTGCCCTGCAGGCGAATGGAGTCTTGGTCGGGGTTCTCGCCGTAGCCACCGTAGATTTTTCCCACAACATCCATTCCGCTGACCACCTGGGCGAACGGCGCAAAGCCTTCCTGATCGAGATTCTGGTTGCTGCGTAGATTGAAGAAGACCTGAGCGGCGCGCGAGTTTTTGGCGCCGGTGTTGGCGAAAGCCAGGGTACCGGCACGATTCGTTTGCACCACGTCGTCGTCTTTGATGGTGTCGTCCCACTTCTTCGTTTCCTGCGGATCGGCGGCCAGACCGAACTGAATCACGTAGTTCGGAACATAGCGGAAGAAGCGCGCGCCGTTGTAATATCCGTCCTGTACGAGATCATAGAAGTGCTGGGCGCCGATGGGAGCCCAGTCGCGGTGCACTTCGACGGTGATGTCCCCCTTGCTGGTGGCCAAGAGTACCTTGTAGGCGCCGGTAGTGGGCGGCCCGGCCGGCTGGGCTGAGGCTTCCGTCTTCTTTTCCGTGTGGGCGGGCCCCGAGCAGGACGCGAGCGACAGGAGGCTCGCCAGTAAAGCGATGAGAACTCCACGTGGTCTGATCATAGGGAACCTGAGAGCATTCTATATGAACGAGCGTCCGTTTTTTACAGATTCTGAAAAAGGGATGGTAACCCCGCCCGCGTGCCCGTCGCCTTCTCACAATATGAGGAGCGTCCTGGGGCTGCTCTCGCTGGCCTGTATCTCCCTATGCTGTGTCGGGGCGCAGACGCCGGGCGGCGCGGCTGGTGTCAAAGCGGTAGGCGCGGTGGTTTCGGTGGATGCCGCGGCAAAAACTCTTCAGGCGAAAAGCGACACGGGTGAGATCTGGACGGTGACGTTCACGGACAAGACCGTCTGCGTGACTCTTCCCCCCGGCGAAAGAGATATGAAGAAGGCCACGCCCATCGCGCTCGATGCCATTCAGCCCGGCGACCGGGTACTGGCGCGGGGCGAAGCCGGGAGCGGCCAAAACACAGTGACCGCCCGTACCGTCCTGGTGATGACCAAATCGGAACTGGCCCAGAAACGCGCGAGCGAACGCGCTGACTGGGCGCGCCGCAGCGTGGCCGGAGCAGTGACGGCGATTGATCCGGCTCAGAACACGATTACCATGTCGACTCAGTCGCGCGAGAGCGCGAAGACGGTGACTGTGCAGGTCTCCCCGGCGACCCAGTACCGGCGCTATGCCCCCGATTCGGTGAAGTTCGCGGACGCCCTCCCGAGCAGGCTGGCGGAGATTCAGGTGGGCGATCAGGTGCGCGCCCTTGGGGACAGGAATGAAGACGGCACGCAGGTGACCGCGGAACAAATCGTCTCTGGCGCGTTTCGAACATTTGCGGGAACGGTGATCGCGGCCGATCCAACCGCCGGGACGGTGCAGGTGACCGATCTGCAGACGAACAAACCCGTCACCGTGCGAGTGAAACCGGAGACGCTGGAGCGCCGGCTGCCGGACTGGGCGGCGATGATGCTTGCGCGCCGGCTGGGCGGAGGAGCCGGCGGTCCTGGCGCTGTGGGCGGATCCCCCGGAGCCTCGCCGGGCGCGGGAGGAGCGAGTCAGTGGCAGCGCCCCGGAGGCGGCGCACCGGGCGCCGGTGGTGGAGCGGGACAGTGGCAGCGCGCGGGCGCAGGCGGAAGCGGTGGCGGAGGTGGATGGCAGGGTGCTGGCGGCGCGAATGGCGGCCCGGGAGGACCGGGTGGTCCTGGCGGTCGCGGCCAGTTCGATATGCAGCAGATGCTGGAGCGCATGCCGGCGTTCACGCTGGCCGATCTGAAAAAGGGGGACGCGCTGGTGATTTCCAGCAGCCGGGGCGCGAAGACGGGCGACGTGACTGCGTTTACACTGCTTGCCGGTGTCGAACCTTTGCTGATGGCGGCTACGCGAGTGGCCGGCGGCGGCAGCGTCAACGCCGGCAGCTGGAACCTCGATATCAGCATGCCGGGCATGCCCACGGAGTAGCCTCGCGAAAAAAGGTTGGGGGACAATGCGGATTTTGCTGGTGATAGCTATGGTCGTTGCGCTCTGCGGCATGCTGCGGGCGCAACAGACGGGAATCATTCGCGGTCAGGTGACGGATGAATCGGGCGCCGCGGTGCCGGGCGCCACCGTCACCGTCAGCCTGGACGGCAAGCCGGTAAGAGCGGTGAAAACCGGCGCCGATGGAAGTTACAGCGTGGTTGGCCTTGCGCCGGGTTCTTATACGGTGCTGTCGGCATCGCCGGGCCTCAAGCAATTCGAGCCGGCGAAGGTGGATGTTTCCGGCGGTCCGACGACGGTGAATCTGGTGCTCCGCGTCACGCTGGAGAAGCAGGAAGTCACGGTACAGGGCGAGACGCCGGGACCCACGGTAAGCCTGGAAGCCTCCGGCAATGCCTCCCAGCTTGTGCTGAAGAAGGAAGATCTCGACGCGCTGTCCGACGATCCCGACGACCTGCAGCAGGATCTGGAGGCGCTGGCGGGTCCCGCCGCCGGCCCCGACGGCGCGCAGATCTATATCGACGGATTCACCGGCGGCCGCCTTCCTCCCAAGGAATCGATTCTCGAGGTCCGCATCAACCAGAACCCCTTCTCGGCCGAGTTCGACAGGCTGGGCTACGCACGGATTGAGATCATCACCAAACCGGGCACGGATCTGTTCCACGGGCAGGTGTTCTTTAACACCAGCCAGATGTTCCTCGATTCGCGCAATCCGTTCCTGACCACGCCGCAGACGCCGAACTTCTCCACCATGGAGTACGGCGGCAACGTCGGCGGGCCCCTGAGCAAGAAGGCGTCCTTCTTTCTCGATTTCGAGCGGCGCAACATCAACGACGACAACATCCTCTACGCCTCGGCGCTGCAGTTTGCCGAGCAGTACGCTCCCGAGGCCGCGGCCGGCGTGAACCAGTTCCTTGGCACGCCGCAGACTCGCACCACCATCAGCCCGCGCATCGATTACCAGCTCAACGCGAACAACACAATGACGTTCCGCTACACCTGGCTCGACAACAACCAGTCGAATCGTGGCCTCGGCACCACCACTCTCCCCAGCGCCGCCTACAATGCCGACGACATGCAGAGCACCGCGCAGATCACCGAACGAGCCGTACTCAACGGCAACACGGTGAACGAAACGCACTTTCAGTACTGGCATGAGGTGACCACCGCGGCGGCCGCGAGTTCGCTCCCGGAGACCTCCGTGGCCAGCGCGTTCACATTTGGCGGATCGCCGAACGGAAATGCCGCGGAGACCGACAATCACTACGAGGTTCAGAACTACACCAGTTGGGTAAAAGGCAAGCACACCGTGAAGTACGGCGTGCGCATCCGCGCGCTCACCGAGAGCAGCATCGCGCCCGCGGGCTTCAACGGGGCGTTCATCTTCTCCGGCGTACCGGGAGAGCCGGGCGCCCCCGGAACGCTGACCTCCGTTCAGCAGTTCGCGCTGGCGCAGACGGGTCAGGCCCTGCCCACCGAGTTCACGCTGACCAGGGGCATTCCAGAAGCCAAAATCTGGTATCTCGACGCCGGACCGTTCATCCAGGACGACTGGAAGCTGCGGCCGAACCTCACCGTCAGTCTGGGATTACGCTGGGAGGCGCAGAACCATGTGAACGACTGGTCCGACGTAGCGCCGCGCATCGGATTCGCCTGGTCGCCGAAAGCGCCAAAGGCCGGCGCGCGGCCGTCCATCGTGATCCGCGGCGGGTCGGGCATCTTTTACACTAGGTTCAATGCGTCGTACACGCTCGCCGCCGAGCGTTACAACGGCATCATCGAGCAGCAGTACGTCGTCAGGAACCCCACGTTCTACACTCCGGATTTCACCCTGAACATGCTGACGCCGGCCGATCTGGGGCAGGCGGAGCCCGTTAACATCACGCAGGTCTCGCCCAATCTGCGCGCTCCCTACATCATCCAGAGCGCGCTCGGCGTGGATCGCCAGCTTAACAAGAACACCACGCTCTCGCTGAACTACCTGAACTCGCACGGCGACCACCTGCTGCTGGAGAACGATATCAACGCGCCGCTGCCCGGAACTTACAATCCCGCCGTGCCCGGCAGCGGAGTCCGTCCCAATCCCGGCAACGGCGACATCTATCAGTTCCAGTCGGTGGGCATTCTGAATCAGAATCAGATGTTCGTGAACGTGAATTCGCGGCTCAATGCGAACTTCAGCCTATTCGGCTATTACGTGTACAACCGCGCATTCAGCGACACCGACTACGCGACGAACAATCCCGCCAACCCGTACGACATTGCCGCCGATTACGGTCCCACCGCCTACGGGATTCACCATCGCGTTTTCGTGTCCGGTTCGGCGAATCTGCGCTGGAATATCCGCATCAGCCCGTTCTTCATGTTCCAGTCCGGCGCGCCGTTCAACCTGACTACGGGCCAGGATCTGTATGGCGACAACCTGTTCAATGCGCGTCCGGCCGTGGCGGCGGCAAACTCGCCGGGAGCGATCGACACGCCCTGCGGCTGGGTGAATCCCAACCCGCAGCCCGGCGAACAGATTATCGGCCGCAACTGCGCCATTGGGCCGGACAACATCAGCCTCAACCTGCGGCTCAGCAAGACGTTCGGATTCGGTGGCGAGAAGAGCGGACCGGCCGGCGCTCCGCGCGGTGGTGGTGGAGGCCGATGGGCTGGTGGCGGTCCCGGTGGTGGCGGTCCTCCCGGAGGCGGCGGACCTGGTGGTTTCCGAGGCCCATTTGGCGACGCCACCACCAGCCAGCGCTACAACCTGACGATCGGCATTCAGGCGCGTAACGTTCTGAACCATCTCAACCTGATGCCGCCCGTTGGAGTCATCACCTCACCGTTTTTCCTGCAATCGCTGGCGATGGCGGGCGGCTATGGCGCTTCCAACGCCGTGGACCGCCGCGTGGAGCTGCAGGCCCGCTTCTCGTTCTGACGATCGAGCGGTACCCAGTCGCGCGCGCTTGAAGAGCCGCTTGCTTCGCGCGCGGCGCGCTTCTCCGGCAAATGGAACTGAGGCGCGACCGGAGGGAGCGGTGTTTCAACGAGGAGCAAAGCCGCCCACGCCTATAATGGTTCAACAAGGGCAGGGAACCGACGCTTAGCCAAAAGGAACTTCCGCTGGCGACAGCTCCGGAGCGCGCGCCGGAGCCGCAGGAAAGCGTGGTCCGTTCGGCCAGCCGGGTGTCTGTCGCCGTTCTCCTGAGCCGCGCCACGGGGCTGGTTCGCGAGATGGTGATGGCCCGGCTCTTCGGGGCCGGCTTCATTTACGACGCGTTTCTGCTTGGCTTCCGCATCCCCAATCTTTCGCGCGATCTCTTTGCCGAAGGCGCCCTTTCTTCGGCCTTCGTTCCCGCCTTCACCACGACGCTGGCGAAGAAGGGAAAAGCCGAAGCGGCGCTGCTGGCGAGGCTGGTGGCCACCGCCATCATCGTGATTATCGGCGCGTTCTGCGCGCTCGGCATGGTGTTCGCGCCCCTGCTCGTGGAGCTGCTCGCGCCAGGTTTTCATCAGGTGCCCGGCAAGTTCGAGCTGGCCGTCACCATGACGCGCATCATGTTCCCCTTCCTGCTGCTGGTAGCCCTGGCGGCGCAGGCCATGGGGGTGCTGAACGCGTGCAACCGTTTCGGCGTTCCCGCCATGTCGTCCACGTTCTTCAACATCGGTTCGGTGGGGTTCGGGCTGATTGCGGGATTCCTGCTGGGGCCGTATCTGCACATCGACAGGATCACCGGAATGGCCATCGGCATCGTGCTCGGCGGCGCGCTTCAGCTTGTATACCAGTTACCGAGTCTGAGCCGGCTTGGCTTCCGCTATCGGCCCGCCTTCGACTGGTCGCATGCCGAGCTGCGCCAGATTATCCAGCTCATGGGTCCGGCCATCATTGGCAGCGCAGCCGTGCAGATCAACGTCATGGTGAACACGAACTTTGCCTCGCGCATTCCCATGAACGGTCCGGTGAGCTGGCTGGGCTACGCGTTCCGGTTCATGCAGTTTCCACTGGGATTGTTCGGCGTGGCCATCGCATCGGCGACGCTTCCTTCCATTTCGCGCAGCGTTGCGGTGGGCAACATGGATGAATACCGCCGTACCCTTTCGCGCTCGCTGGGCGTGGTGTTTCTGCTCACGCTGCCCAGCTCCATTGGCCTGATCGTGCTCGGGAAATCCATGATCGGCGCGATCTACGAAGGCGGCCGATTCTCGGTATACGACACCAATCAGACGGCGGCGGCGCTGTCCTGCTACGCGCTGGGGCTGGCCGGCTATTCCGCGCTGAAGGTGATCGCTCCCGCATTTTACGCGCTGAACGACGCGCGAACTCCCATGCTGGTAAGCGTCGCCTCAATTGTGTTGAATTACTTCGCGGCGTCGTACATGTCGGCATGGTTCGGGTTCGCCGGGCTGGCGCTCTCCACCTCGGCGACGGCGCTGTTCGGGGCCATTGTGCTGTTCGTGCTGTTGCGCCATCGCACGCAGGGCGTCTACGGGCGCGATCTGATGTCCAGCACGATGCGAATCGTTGCGGCTTCGGTGGCGATGGGCGTCGTCGTGTACGCCTCTAACGCGTGGATCACCGGACACCTCCCGGCCCGGCGCCTGACATACCTGGCCGATCTCGCGGTCTCGGTGCCCCTCGGCGTTGCGGTGTTCTATGTGGCGTGCCGCGCGCTGCGAGTCACCGAACTCGGCCTGGTGGCGCGGGCTATGCCTGTTTCAGGAAGATTACGCCGAACTGGTAATCCGTGACTTCGCCGTCTTCGGTAATGATGAAATTCGACGTGATGTAGCCGGACGCTCCCTCAAACTGGCCCTCTCCGCCGTCCACTTTCCACGTCACGGCGCCGGCGGAATACTTCTCATCGGCGCTGGGGCCCATGTGCCCCTCGCCCACGGTGCTGAAGCGCAGTTCGTGCTCATCTTCACCGAAACTGATTGTCCCGGTCTCGGTAAAGGCGTGTTGCCCGGCCAGCCGTACCTCCGATTCGAACCACGCAAGGCCCCCCTCAACCGGATGAAACGTGCCCTCGACGCCATCCGGTCCGATCAGCGACTGGATGGAGCAACTGGTGGCGCTGGTGGTGCTCTTCATGATGCCCTCGCCACCCGGCACCACCGTGCCCTTGAACTGCATGCTGTAGATGACGTGCTTCATCAACAGCATGATATCGCGGGATTGCAGGTAACTCCCGGGCGGCTGGTTCGTAATACGACCAGAGGATCACCATGAAGACTTTGTTCGTCATCCTGCTTGCGTTTGCATCGGCCGGTCTGGCCCAGCAGAAAAAGCTCAACTGCGACGATCACCACTGGAACGATCGCCGCGCGTACTGCGAAATGCGGGAGGTTACCATTCCCGCCCGCGGCGACCTCATGATCGATGGGTCGCCCAACGGCGGCATCTCCGTCGAGGGATGGGATCGCAATGAGATCCTGGTGCGCAGCCAGATTGGCGTGTGGGAGCGCGACGCGGCGGAGGCGAAGGACATCGCCGCGCACGTTGTGGTGAGCGCGGATAGCGGCCGTATTCATGCCGACGGCCCGCGCGAGAGCTGGCATCACGACGGCGGCTGGTCGGTGAGCTATGAGGTCTTCGTGCCGCGGAGGATCGACCTGACGCTGCGATCCACCAATGGCGGAATCGATCTCGCGGACGTGCAGGGCCGTATGGATTTCGAAACCACCAATGGCGGCGTGTCCCTCAAGCGCGTAGGCGGCGACGTGGACGGCCACACCACCAACGGCGGCGTCCGCATCGAGCTGAGCGGCGATCGCTGGGAGGGCGAGAAGTGCGAGGTCCACACCACCAACGGCGGCGTGACGCTGTTGGTCCCGGCCGGCTACTCCGCGCATCTGGAAGCGGAGACGACGCATGGCGGGGTGGATATCGGCTTCCCGGTCACGGTTCACGGGCACATCGGTTCGCACATCGAGACGGACCTGGGTTCCGGCGGCAAGCTGATTCGCGTCAGCACGACCAATGGCGGCGTGGCGGTGCGACGGCTGCCGTCCTGAGGGAAGCCGATGCTACCCTGAGGCTCATGTTGTACATGGTTGTGGAGCACTTCAGGGGCGGGGACCCAGTGCCGGTTTATCGGCGCTTCGGCGAGAAAGGTCGCATGGCGCCCGACGGCCTGCAGTACGTTTCGAGCTGGGTGGATGAGCGGCTCGAGCGCTGCTGGCAGCTCATGGAGACCGGCGATCCCGCCCTGCTCGACCAATGGATGACCAACTGGAACGATCTGGTCGAGTTCGAGGTGCACCCCGTAATCGCGTCCGCCGAAGCCGCGGAGAGAATCGCTCCGCGACTCTGAAGACGTCGTTGTCACCCCACCGGCAGATGCTTGAAAGTCGCGCCTTCCTCTGTCCGAACCGTCTGATAGAAGGCGCAATTCATGCAGTTGGCGGCCTTCTGCGCGAATGTCCCCTGCACCTTCCCGCCACAAAGAGTGCCGGCGATGGCCCAGCAGACGCGCCCGCCATATCTGCCGCCGTTGCATTCGTGCACGGATGCCGTGGCCGCCGGACACACGCCCAGCTCTGCCGTTTTCGCGCCACCGGGTTGGCGGCCGCACTGTTTAATTTCCCAACAGTTCGTTTTCAAGGATGGCACCTCGACCTGTCTACACAATCGGCAAGCTGACAGGCGACCTTTAGCCGCTACTTTGGTGGTTCCCGGCGGCCCTCGCGGTCTGCTTTGCGCAGCAACGCGTCCTTCACGCGCTTCTCGACGGCCGCGGCCTCCCGCGGGCGGTTCTCCGCGCGCAGAATTGTGGCGTAGACGCGAAGTGGCGGATCCATTACCTCGTCCGGGGCGCGCGCGAGATCGCCGATTTGCATGGTGCGGTGGTAAAGGTCTTCGGCCTCCGCGACTTTGGACCGCATGATGAGGATGCGGCCGGTCTGGTTGAGGCTGGCCATGTGCATCTTCATGCGCAGCTCCAGCGCCGCGGAGGCGCATCGTTCGGCGTCGGCATAGCGCTGCTGGAAGGCATAGAATTCGGCCATCTTGTCGAGCGTCAGCGCCACCATGGGGTGGTCCGGTCCGGCGCTCTTCTGCCACAGATCGAGCATTCGCTTGTACAGCGTCTCGGCCTCGGGCATTTTCTTCAGTCCGAACTCGACATAGGCCAGAGAATCGAGCGTGGCGAGCAGTTCGGCATGGTCCGGTCCGAACAGATCCTCGCGCAGACGCAGCGAGCGCAACAGCAGGGGCTCGGCTTCGTCGTAGTGCGCGGTGTTGCGCCAGATGGCGGCCAGAGCCTCCAGCGCGGGCAGACACTGGGGGTCGGCGGGATTCTCGGCGTCCCACACCCTGATCGCCCTCGTCAGCCGTGCGGTGGCTTTGTCCACCTGGCCGGCGGCTTCCTCCAGCGTCGCGGCAGCGGTCAGATCGTGCGCAAAGGGCGCCTGCGGCGCTTCGGGATGGACTTCGCGAATGGCGATAGCCTGCTCCAGCCCGGTCGCAACCAGGTCGTCGCGGCGTTGCGCCCGATAAAAGGGCAGGGTGTCCTCCAGAATCGCGGCCGACGCGATGCTGTCGGCGCCCGCGGACTTCGCAGTCTCCTCGGCGGCGCTCTGCATGGCGGCTGCGGCGTCGGGCAGGTTGCCGAGTTCCCGGGCGGCCGACGCCTCGAGGCGCAGGCACTCGACGACGGCCGCGCTGTTTTTGTCCCCGCGCGCACCCTGCTCGGCGGCGCGGGCGGCGGCGAATGCGTCCTGGTATTTCTGTGCCTTGAAGGCCTGCCTTGCCTGATCCAATGCCGCATGCCAGTCGGCGGGCGCGGCGGGATTTTGCGCCACAAATCCCAGCGCCAGTAAGGTAAGTATGAGCATTTGTCCACCTAACCGGGCGAATCCAGCATAGTCTAAAGAGCAGCCGGATGGAATGGACCGATCAGGCGGCGGCCGAAGCGGCCAGCAAGGGAAATCAGCAGGCCTTTCGTGTGCTCGTGGAGCGCCACAGCCGGTCCATTTTCCGCCTCGCCTTTCGTATGACTGGAAATGAAACGGACGCGGAGGACATGGTGCAGGAGACCTTCCTGCGTGCCTGGAAGCAGATGCACCGCTTCGACGGGCGCGCCTCCTTCGGCACGTGGATCTATCGCATCGCGGCGAACTGCTCGCTCGACCTGATTCGCTCGCGCAAGGTCCGCGGAGAGCAGCAGCCGATGCCGGCGGACGACGACCACGCCGGCTCCCTTGAGCTTCCCGCCGGCGATCCGTCGCCCGAACGCATGGCCCACAGCGAACAGGTGGCGCGGCTGCTGGGCCCGGCGCTCGAAGAACTCAGCGAGATGGAGCGCACGGCGTTCCTGCTCCGCCATTACGAAGGCTGCGACACGGAGGAGATCGCCCGCGCGCTGGGCGTGCAATCGAACGCGGCCAAGCAGACCGTCTTTCGCGCGGTGCAGAAGCTGCGGCGGGCGTTACAGCCGGCATGGGGGATGACGCAATGAATCATGTCAGCGAAGAAGAAATGACCGCCGCGTACTACAACGAAACGGAACCCACGCTGCGCGCGCATCTGGACGATTGCCCGGAGTGCCGCGCGGCCTTCGAGCAGTTGAAGCGGCTTCTTGACGACCTGCGGGAAGCGCCGGTGCCCGAGCGCGGGTCGTCGTATGGCGGCGAAGTCTGGACGCGTTTGCTGCCGCACCTGAACGATGAGCGGCCGCGGCGTACCTGGCTGCGATGGTGGACGGTGGCGCCTGCTCTGGCCACTGTTGCGGTTGCCGCATTCATCGCCGGCATGCTTACGCAGCAGGGGCGTGCGCCCGTGGGAATCTCGTCGAAAGCCCGCGAGCGCGTTTTGCTGGTGGCCATGGGCGATCATCTCGACCGTTCGCAGATTGTGCTGGCCGAGCTGGTGAATGCCACGCCGGAGACCCTCGACCTGAACGACGAGCGCGAGCGGGCCCGCGATCTGATCGGCGAGAACCGCCTGATCCGCCAGACTGCGCTGCATAACGGCGACGCGGCCGATGCGGCGGTGCTCGACGAGCTCGAACGCGCGTTGCTCGATATCGCCAACGGCCCGGCCAATCCCTCGCCCGCCGACCTCGAGGCGCTGCAACAGCGCATTGAGAGCGAGGGGCTGCTGCTCAAGGTGCGGATCGTCAGCAGCAATGTTCGGCAGAAGGGACGGCAATTATGATGGTTCGAACGATTGTTCTGATTCTTGCCTCTGCTGCGGCCCTCGCCGCGCAGAGCGACCCGGAAGCGTTCAGCTTTGGGTTCCAGGGCTCGCAGGGTTCGCGTGAAGACCCCGACTGTCAGGCCGGGCGGCGGGCGCTCGATGCCGCGCAGTTGGAGAAGGCCATCGCCGACTTAAAAGCCTGCGCGGCGCACAAGCCGGGTTCGGCTGACGCGGCTCTGTACTGGCTCGCGTACGCTCAGGACCACGCCGGCCAGCGCGAGGCGTCGCTTGAGACGATCGCGGCTCTGCTGAAAGCGTATGCCTCCAGCCACTGGGTCAAGGACGCGCAGGCGCTCGAGCTGGAGATTCGCACCCAAATGGGCCAGGCGGTGAACCCCGGCGCGGAATCCGACGAAGACCTCAAGATCTACGCCATAAACAGCCTGATGAACTCCGACCCGGCGCAGGCGTTCCCGATTCTGCAGAGACTGCTCAGCAGCAACAATTCGACCCGGATCAAGGAAAAAGCTCTGTTTGTGCTGAGTCAGAGTCCGTTGCCGGAAGCTCGCAGGTTGCTTTCCGACGTCGCGCACGGTTCGAAAAACCCCGAGCTGCAGCACAAAGCGATCGACTACCTGGGCATGATGGGGAACGATGCGTCCCGCAAGGAGCTGGTCTCGATCTATCAATCGACCTCCGACAGGGACCTTAAGAGGGAGGTTCTCAAGGGCCTCATGATGTCCGGTGCACGGGGGCTCCTGCTGAATGTCGCCAAAGGCGAAAAAGATCCCGACCTGCGCAACGACGCGATTCGGCACCTTGCCATGACCGGAGCGCAGGATGAGCTGTGGGAACTCTACCAATCGTCGAGCTCGATCGATGAAAAGGAAGCCATCCTGAGCAACTTCTTCATGACCGGGAACTCGGCGCGCCTGGCGGAGGTAGCCCAAAGCAACGCCGACCCGCGGCTGCGCATGGCCGCCATCAAGTCGCTGGGGCTGATGGGCGGCGGCGGCCGGGCCGACCTGCTCGTGCAGATCTATCGTTCCGACAAGAACCGCGACGTCCGCGACGCGGTGCTCAATGCTCTGTTCCTGCAGCAGAATGGCAAGGCGCTGGTGGATCTGGCGCGGACGGAAACCGATCCGGAGATGAAACGCGAAATCGTGAAGAAGATGTCATTGGTGCGGTCAAAGGAAACGCAGGACTACATGATGGAGCTCCTGAAATGAAGAGGCCGGCGGAGACCTGGCGGATCGTGCTTGCGGCGTGCCTCATGCTGGCCGTCGCGCACGCGGATGAAGGAACGACTTTGCGGAACGCACTCCAGGCGGAGTACGCGGCCATCGTCGCGGGGTTTCGAAACAACGATCCGGAGCCGTGGATTTCAAGGCTGACGCCCGACTTTGAACTCACTCTGTTCAGCGGCCAGACGCAGGACCGTAAGTGGGTAATAGACTACGTGAGGAATAACGCGAAGACCTTCAACGTCACTTCGCTGGAAATGACGATCGGGAATATCGAAGTCAACGACGCCGGCATTACGGCGGTCGTGGAACAGCGCAGTTCAAGAACGTTTGTGGATGATTCGGGGGTGAAACACACGCTTGATGTCGGTGCCGTCCAGCGGGAAACCTGGACGAAGACCGCCGACGGTTACCGGCTTAGGCACGTTCAGGAAAAGGACCTCCTGTACCTGAAGAAGGACGGGAAGTAGACAAATCCTGCGGCGGTTGCAGACAAAGAACTACATGGCGGAGATCCTGAAATGAAATCGATCCTGTTGTTCACCTTCATCGCCGTTTCCTGCGCTCTGGCGCAGAACTGGCAACCGAACGTCACGAACGCGCGGCTGGAGACGAGGGCCTTCTCGGGCGACCTCTCTGCGCAGCTCCAGTCGGCCTCGCCGGTGTGGTTCGGCTATGCCGAGAAGGCAGTTCCCGGCGAGCACGGTGGGGAGTGCCATTGCGATCTCGAAGGACCATGGGAAAACCAGGCGGACCGCGGCCCGGTGCACCCGGAAGAACCCGCTGCCGTCGCCGTTCTGCTCCGTGTGTCCAACGACGGTGTCGAGAAGATCCAGGCGCATCCCATTTCCTGCCAACTCGACGCCGGAGGGATGCGGCTCATCTGGCTCACCGGGGTGCCGCCCGAAATGAGCCTTGCCTGGCTGGAGAAGCGTGCCCGAACCGACGCACAACCGGACGGCGCGATCCTTGCAATTTCGATGCATGAAAGCGTTGAGGCTGATGTGATTCTGGAGCGGCTCACGCGCCCGGAGGAACCGGAGAAAACACGCGACAGGGCCATTTTCTGGCTTGGGGTGAGCAGAGGCGCGCGTGGCGTAGAGATTCTCGAGAAGATACTGGCGAACGATTCCAATCCTCAGATCCGGGACAAAGCCATCTTTGCGTTAATCGTAAGTCGTCAACCCGAGGCACAATCGGATCTTCTCCGCGCGGCGAAGGACGACCCGTCGCCGCACGTCCGCGGACAGGCGCTGTTCTGGCTCGCGCAGAAGGCCGGTGAGCGCGCTGCCGCCACCATCGAGAACGCCATCCGCGACGACCCGGACACGGAAGTGAAGAAGCGCGCCGTCTTCGCCCTGTCGCAAATGCCGCCGGACGAGGGCGTGCCCCGGTTGATCGAAGTCGCGCGCAATCAACGGAACCCCGAGGTTCGCAAGCAGGCCTTCTTCTGGCTCGGTCAGTCGCGGGATCCCCGCGCGCTGCAGTTCATAGAGAAGGTGCTCGAAGCCCCGGCGCGCTGATCTGCGGCGCCGCGGGCGCGGAAGGCACGCTGTCCACGATTCGGTAGTTGCTCGGCACTTGAAACAGATTGCTCGGCGGGTGCGCCTGCTGGATGGTGGTCAATCGGGTGGTGATCTGGCCGATTCGGGGGTCGGAGTGGCTGTTGTGCAGAACCGCGCCAAGATCTTTGGCGCACCAGCTTTCGGTCACCATCTGAACCGCCTGGGTCGCGCCGGTGATGCTCGGCGGAACCATGGTCGTGTAGCGAGTTCCTTTCGCCAGGAAACCCTCGATCATCCGTTCGCCCAGCTCCTGCGGCGAACCCGGCGAAGGCAACGAGGCGCCGCCCGCACCCGGCACGACACCGGAGAGGCTGGGCTGCGCAGGCAACTGGCCGCCACCCGGCAACCGGCTGCGAATCGCGGTCAGGTCGGGGTGCAGGAGATATCGATAGCCGGCGATCGGGTCGGAGATCATGGTGAGGCCGGGAAGCGGCGGTTGGCCCGGCGCGACGGTGGGCAGCATCTGACGCCAGCTTCGGCCCTCCGCGTCGCGAGCGATGAGGGACCTGATGGTCTCGGTGACAACGGAGCCGTTCGGCATGATGAGGCGCTTCTCGGTGATTTCCTGCGCGCTGAACGGCATCCCCTTGAGGGGCCCGGCGGCGATGTTCCCGCAGTTCATAATCACGCTACCCATGCGCGGTTCCCGACCTTATGGGAGATATAACATACCCTGCGCTACGATGGAGAATTCAATGGCTCCGCGCTTCTACAACACGCTGACGCAGCAGGTGGAGGAATTCGCGCCGGCGCACGACAACACGGTGCGCATGTACACCTGCGGACCGACCGTCTACAACTTCGTGCACATCGGAAACCTGCGAACATTTACGTTTCAGGATGTTTTGCGGCGATGGCTGCGCTACCGCGGGTATCGGCTCGACCACGTCATGAACATCACCGACGTGGAGGACAAGATCATCCGCAACGCCAACGCGGCGGGGCAGAGCATTGAAGAGTACACCGCAAAGTACACCCAGGCTTTTCTGGACGATTGCGCCATGCTGCGCCTGGAACGGCCCGAGCGGCTGGTCAAAGCCACCGAGAACATTCCGGCCATGGCGGATGCTATCCGGCGGCTGGCCGAAACCGGCTACACTTACACGACTGAAGGCTCCATCTACTATCGAATCGCCGCGTTTCCGGAGTACGGCAAGCTGTCGCACAACGATTTCGGCGGCATTCGCGCGGGCGCGCGCGTGGACGTGGATGAATACGACAAAGCCGACGCGCGCGATTTCGTCCTGTGGAAAGCGCCGCGGCCGGGCGAGCCGGTATGGGAGACGGAGATTGGTCCGGGCCGGCCCGGCTGGCACATCGAGTGCTCCGCCATGGCCATGAAGTATCTCGGCGAGACGCTGGATATTCACGCCGGCGGCGTGGATCTGATTTTTCCTCATCATGAGAATGAAATCGCGCAATCGGAAGCCATCACGCACAAGCCGTTCGCGCGCTTCTGGCTGCACTCCGAGCACCTGACCGTCGAATCGCAGAAGATGTCGAAATCGGCGGGGAACTTCTTCACGCTGCGCGAGCTGCTGGAGCAGGGCTACGCGCCGGAGACCATCCGCTACGCGCTGCTGCAGGTGCCGTATCGGCGTAAACTGAATTTCACCTTCGATGGGCTGAAGGCGGCGAAGGCCTCCATCGACCGGCTGCGCAGCTTCCAGTTGCGGCTCGATACCGACAAGCCCGCCGAGGGCCTCAACGAGGCCGTGGAGAAGCGCACGGCCGAAGCGCGCGAGCAGTTTGAATCGAGTCTCGACAACGACCTGAACACCGCCGAGGCCATTGCCGCCATTTTTGAATACATCCGCGACGCCAACACCGCTCTCGATGCCGGCGAATTCCGCGCGGGCAATGTGGCCGCGGGGCGGGATCTTCTCGCGCGGTTCGACTGCGTCGCCGCCGTGCTCGCGCCGTCCGAACAAAAATCGGGCCTTACCGATGAGCAGGTGGAGGCGCGCATCGAGGAGCGGAACCACGCGAAGAAGGCCCGCGATTTCGCCCGCGCCGATCGCATTCGCGCCGAGCTTCTGGAAGCGGGTATCTTAATTGAAGACACACGCGAAGGCGTGCGCTGGAAGAGATCGTAGTGAGGATCGAAACGAGAGCCGTACACGCGGGCGACCGCAAGCGAATTCCCGGGCAGCCGACGCCGGTGACCACGCCCATCGTCACCGCATCGAGTTTTCTCCATGAGAGCACGGCCACGCTCGATCGCGTGATGGGCCACGAGGAAGAAGGCTGGTCGTATTCGCGCTACGGCAACCCCACCAACGGTGCGCTCGAAGAGCTGATTTGCGAGCTGGAAGGCGGCGCTTTCGCGTTGGCCTGTGCTTCGGGAATGATGGCCATGCAGACCGCGTTTCTGGTCGCGCTGACCGACCGCCCGAGACGCGTTCTCGCCGCCAGCGCGCTTTACGGCGCCACCACCGGCATGCTCACGAAAATCCTGGAACCGATGGGCGTGGAGGTGGAGTTCATCGACATCTGCGATCTGAGCGCGGTGGAAGGAAAGATCGCCGGGTGGAAACCCGGCTGCGTGATTCTGGAGACGCTGTCGAATCCGTTGTTGCGCGTACCGGCTATCGATCGCATTGCAGAGACGACCCGCGCAGCCCAGGCGGCGCTCATCGTGGACAACACCTTCGCCACGCCGCTGCTGGTGCGGCCGCTGGAGCTGGGCGCGAATCTGGTGGCGCACAGCCTGACCAAGTTTCTCGCCGGCCACGGCGATGTGCTCGGCGGAATTGTCGTCGCCGACGGGGCACACGCGGAGACGTTGCGCAATCTGTCGCGAATTTCCGGACCGGTCCTCGGCCCGTTCGAGAGCTATCTCACCATGCGCGGCGTTAAGACGTTCGTGTTGCGAATGGAGCGGCAGTGCGCCAATGCCCGGCGCGTGGCCGAGTGGCTGAGCGCCAACCCGGCCGTATCGCGCGTGCACTTTCCCGAAGACCCCGCGCATCCCGACGCCGACGTCATCGCACGGCTCCTGCCGAAAGGAATGTACGGCGCCATCGTCACGTTTGAGCTGCGCGACGCGGGCAGGGACGAGGTCTTTCGCTTCATGGATGCGCTTCGCCTCGTGGTGTGCGGAACCTCGCTCGGCGACGTGCACAGCCTGCTGCTCTATCCGGCCATGGCCTCACATCGCGATCTTTCGCCGAAGCAGCGCGAGCGGCAGGGGATTACCGACGGACTAGTGCGGCTGTGCTGCGGCATCGAAGCCGTGGAAGACATCATTGCCGACCTCGCTCAGGCCATCGAGGCGGCCTCTACCAGTGCACTCGCCAGCGCATCTCGCCGTACAACTCACGCGGATTGATGTAGTGCGTGCCGCCGAAAGTCCCGCCGGCAGCAGCATTTGATCGCCGGCTGTGCAGCGCTGCCCGCCAGTTACAGGAATTTCTCGCTCAACCGCAAAAATCGCTCCGCGCGCCTCGCGTCCCGGAGGATCTGCGCCTTCAACGCCTCGGCGTTTTCGAATTTCCGCTCGTCCCGCAGCCGGTACAGAAACTCCACGCGGATCCGCTCCGGCGTCCGTCCGTCGAACGGAGACAGCAGGAATGTCTCGATGCTCAGGCGGTCGCCCCCGAATGTGGGCCGCATACCGACGTTGCTCACCGAGCGCCACTCACGGCCATCCTCCAGGTCGCGCGTGCGCGTCACATACACGCCGGCCAGCGGAACGAGGCCCGTTTGCTCGGACAGATTCAGCGTCGGCACGGTCTGTTGTTTGCCGACGCCGGCGCCGGGAACTACCGTTCCCTCGAGCGCGAAAGGCCGTTGCAGCATCCGCCAGGCGTTCATCATGTCGCCGTGCGTGATGAACTGGCGGACCTGCGTGCTGCCTACCACGTGACGGCGGTAGCGCACCGCCGGACAGATCTCCACTTCAAAGCCGTAGAACTGCCCCAGCTCGTGAAGCATGGCCGTGTCCCCGGCGGCGCCACGGCCAAAGTGGAAGTTGTGGCCCACCACCACGGCGCGCGCGTCCAGCCGCTCGGTGACAATTTCGCGGATGAACCGCTCGGCGGACAGCCGTGCCACTTCCGGCGTGAACGGCAGCACCAGCACCTCGTCCAGGCCGGCCTGGCGCATCAACTCCGTGCGACGGTCGATCCCGGTGAGAAGCTGAGGCCGTCTCTCCGGCGCCACAATCGCGGTGGGATGCGGATCGAACGTCATGGCCGCAGCCCGCCAGCCACGCTCGTGCGCAATGGCCGCGACACGGTTCATGATGGACCGGTGCGCCGCGTGGACGCCGTCGAAGTTCCCGATGGTCAGCGCGCAGGGTCCGAAGTCGGAGGGCACTTCCGCCAGCGAGCGAAACACCCGAAAGCTCGCCGGAGCGCCCACGTGGATGACCAGTCCGTCGTAGGCGAGATGCACATTTGTGGGGAGCTTCGCCTCCGTGTCCTTGTGCGGCAGGTCATGACAGATATGCGTAAAGAAGGCCCGGCGCGGCTTCAGCTCTTCCACGGTTTCGAGCGACCGCTGGACGGTGGAGTGAGTCGGATGCGGCCGGTAGCGCAGGGCGTCGAGGAACAGCACGTCGAGGTTGCGCAGTTTGTCGCGGCTTTCCGGCGGGATGTCGCTGTGGTCGGTGAGATAGGCGGCCTCGCCAAAGCGGAACCCGTAGACGGTGCCGCTGCCGTGCGCCAGGCGAACCGGCACGAAATCGACTCCACCGATGCGCAGCGCCGTCTCGCCGTCGAAGACGCTGGCCTCAATCTTCGGAATTGACGATTCCGTGGGGCCGGTCTCGAAGATGTACTGGAACGTCCTCCGAATGGTGGCGATGCTGTCGGCGGATCCATAAACTCGCAGGGGCCCGGGCGTGCGGAAATTGAGGGGGCGCACGTCATCGAGGCCCATGATGTGATCGGCGTGCGCGTGGGTGATCAACACGGCGTCGAGCCGCTCAATGTGTGCGGCAAGCGCCTGCTGGCGGAAATCCGGCGTGGTGTCGATCAGGACGGCGTGACCATCCCAGCGCACCAGCACGGACGGCCGGAGACGCCGGTCGCGGGGGTCGTCGGACGTGCAGACCGGACAGTGGCAGCCGATCGTGGGTACGCCAACACTGGTCCCCGAACCGAGAACGGTGATGTTCAACCGGCCTGCTCCGCGCTCGCAGCGCTGGCGTCGGCCGCGCTGGTGGCCGTCTCGGCGGCGGGCTTCGCCGGCTGCTCACTCACGTAGACGAAGCGGAAGCGTAGCTCGGTGACGGCGTTTTCCAGCAGACGTTGCTCGTCGGTGGTGAGATTGCCCTTCGTCTTGTCGAGCAGCAGCGCCAGCATGTCGATGGTATGGCGCGCCAGCGGCAGGTTCGGTTCCGGACGGTCCTTCTCCTCGCCGAAATACATCAGGCCAAGCTGTACCTCGGCCTGCATCTTCAGCGAGAGCACCAGAAACTCGAACGTGGCGGGAGGCAGAAAATCGGTTTCGCTCATGGCCTTCGCCACTATTTTAGCTGGCGCAGGTCACGATGGCCGGATGCCTCTGTCCCGCCGTGAGGTGCTGGCCGCGGCGCCGCTCGTGCTGGCCGGATGCGCGCCGTTTGAAGCGTGTGGCGAAACTCGCGGGATCTTCATGGCTGGACTCCCCGAAGTGCGCTACCATGGCGGGGCGAGGAGAGCACAATGAAGATCAACCCCTACCTGTCCTTCAACGGCAACTGCAGGGAAGCCTTCGAATTCTACGCGAAATGCCTGGGCGGCAGGATCGCGTTCATCATGACGTACGGTGAATCGCCCATGGCCGCGCAGACTCCACCCGATCAGCTCGGCCGGGTCATGCATGTCACCCTGACGGTAGGCGACCAGATTCTGGCCGGCGCCGACGCGCCGCCGCAGTTCTTCAGCAAGACCCATGGAATGTGCGTGTCTCTCGATGTGGCCACGCCGGCGGAAGCCGAGCGCATCTTCCATGAGCTGTCCGAGGGCGGCGAGGTGCAGATGCCCATTCAGGAGACCTTCTGGGCGCAGCGCTTTGCCATGTTTCGCGACCGATTCGGCACGCCGTGGATGATCAACTGCGGTAAGCCGATGGGAAGCGCATGAGAATCCCTTTTGTCGGTCTTGTCTGTCTGCTCTGCGCCGCCGCCTGCGCACAGCAGGGCAACATCGCTCTCGATGTTGTGGTCAACGATAAATCCGGGAAGCCTGTGGCCGGCCTTCAGGAGAAAGACTTCCAGATTCTGGACGACAAGCGGCCGCAACCGATTCTGTCGTTCCAGGCGATGAGCGGCGGGAGCGAACCAGTAAACATCCTCATCGTGGTGGATGCCGTGAACGTTGGTTTTGAGCGCATCGGTTACGAGCGCGACCAGATCCGCAGATTCCTGCTGCAGAACGACGGCAAGCTGCCTCGCCCGGTATCGATAGCCGTCCTGTCCGATTCGGGCCTGCGCATGGGGCCCGAAGGATCGAGCGACGGGCGGGCGCTGGCGGCGTATCTGGATGGGAACCAGACGGGCCTGCGGACGATTACCCGATCGCAGGGGTTCTACGGGGCTCAGGAGCGTCTGGACTTGTCGATTGCGGCTCTCCGGCAATTTGCCGCGGAGGAAGCGGATAAGCCGGGCAGGAAGCTGGTGATCTGGCTGAGTCCGGGATGGCCCATGCTTTCCGGACCTTCCGTGCAGTTGACCGACAAAGCCGAGAGGTCTGTTTTCGAACAGATTGTGTCGATCTCGACATGGCTGCGGCAGGCACGCATCGCCCTCTACGGCGTGGACCCGCTGGGGACCAGCGATGCCGGCACCTACCAGACGTATGCCTGGCAGGATTTTCTGAAGGGCGTGCGCCGCCCGCGCCAGGTGATGCCCGGTGACCTCGCATTACAGGTGATCTCGGTTCAGACCGGCGGCAGGGTACTCAACAGCGGCAACGATATAGCCGAGGAAATCGAACGTTGCGTTCACGACGCCGACGCCTGGTACGCGCTTTCCTTTGCCGCCATTCCGGCCGACAGCCCCGACGAGTACCACCAGATTGAGGTGAAGATCGTCGGCCAGCTCAAATTGAAGGCGCAGACCCGAGCGGGATACTACGCCCAGCCGGTCCGGCGGATGGGGCAATGATCGTGTGCATATCTAACCCAAACAGGGGGATAGCGGACTAAGGTAAAGTTCCCTCGTCTTCCCGGCCGGCCTGGCGATAAGCACCTCGTGAGCCGGTTTATCGCCAACGCCGTGGAGATTCTCGCCGCAGCGGAGAACACGATGCATGCCGGTTCCGTGCCGTCCGACTTAACGATCCTTATCTCGGCGGAAGGGGGGATTCACATGGTGGCCGACGCCGATTGGCCGCTGGAATCCCTCCGCCAATTCCACGGCTCAGCCGCCGCGTATCGCGTGCGCCCGCTGGAAGACAAGGTTCGTGTGGAGGGACGCGCCGGTACTCAGACCTGCGTCTTTGAAACCGAAAAACCCGCCACCGCCGCCCGCTTCCTGCTGAACTCCGTCCCGACGTACCACATGGCTACGCTGATGCTGCCGGCAGTGGCGTGAGGCCGCCCCTCCGAATTCGGTGACGTACACCTCATTTCCGAATTTCTCCGGAGCGCCTTTGGCCGTTATCAGTCGCTTACGGGCGGTGTGTCGGGCGGGAATTCGGAAATGAGGTGTACGTCACCGTTCTTCAGAAGATGTGGTCTTCGGCCAGGAACTGCTCGAACTTCCCCTGCGGCGTTACGTAGATGTTCAGAATCAGGGATTTCTTCTCGAACTGCGCCTCGTAGGTGCGATGGGTCATGCCCCCGCGCAGTTGCTCGCCTCGGTCGGTCACGAGCATAAGCTTCCCCAGCGCGGACAGCGACGCCTTGTAGTCGGCGAGCGCGACATCGTCGAAGTAAGAGTTGGCGTTGGCGGTGAACAGTGCGCGATCGATGCGGCCCTGCTGCAGGCCTTCCAGCACTTCCCGAACGCGCTGTGACTGGGGAACCCCCGCCGGCGCCGGGCCGGAGGCGAATACCAGCCGCGCGATGCGATCCGCCAGCGGGCTGCTCAGGCTGATGCCGTCCTCGTTCGACAGAACCACCACGGCGACGCCTTTGCCGGGGAACACGAGATTCTTCGCCAGAAACCCGGAAACCTCCCCGCCATGCGAGAACTCCGCCACGCCATCGAGCTCGCCCACCGACAGCCCCAGCGCATAGTGCGTGGGCTTGCCGTCCTTCATCGTCACCGGCCGGGTGAACTCTTCCCAGGAATGCGCCGACAGCAGCCGGTGCTCCATAAAAGCGATGTTCCAGCGCGCCAGATCCGATGCGGTCATGCAGAGCTCGCCGGCGGCGAACATCCAGCCGAGGCCCTCGCGCAGGGCCGGGTGTGGGGGGCCGAGGGCATAGCGAGTGTAGGCGACGGCGTCGCCAGGCATTGGCTCGGCGTAACAGTCTCCCGCCGACGACATGCCCAGCGGACGAAAGATGCGTTCACGCAGGAAGGGGACCAGCGGCTGGCCGGCCACCTTCTCGAAAATCGCGCCGGCGACGACGAAGTTCGTGTTGCTGTACTGCCAGCGCGTGCCCGGCTCGAAATCGAGGGGCCTTCCGGCCCATTCCTTCATGAGCGTTGGGGGAGTGACTGGCCGGGTCCACTCGGGGATCATGTAATCCTGCGGCGCGTAGTCTTCGTAGCCGGAGGTATGCGAGAGCAGCATGCGGATGGTGATATCGCCGGCGCGCGTGAGCCGCGGGAAGTACCTGGCAACTTTGTCGTCGAGCGACAGCTTGCCCTGTTCCTGAAGCATCAACAGAGCCGCCACGGTGAACTGCTTGCTGATGGAGCCGACGGCGTAACGCGTGGTGGTTTCAGCGGCGCGGTCCCGGGCGACGTCAGCCTTGCCGAACGCTTTGGCGTAGAAAAGCTGCCGGCCATCCACCACCGCGATGGACACGCTCGGGGCGCCGCTGGCGGCCAGCGCCGATGAAATCTTCTCGTCGAGGCTGGTGACGAGCGGCTGCGCGACCGCAAGCACGGGCAGAACGAAGCAGAAGCAAGGGCGCATGAACTCCCATGGTAATGCAGATGAGTTGATACACTGGCTTCGATATGAGCACGCCGGCCCTGCAGCTCGACGACCTCAAAGCGCTGATTCGCGAGGTGCCCGATTTTCCCAAGCCCGGAATTCTCTTCTACGACATCACGACGTTGCTGAAGGATGCCAGGGGGTTAGAGAGCGTGATTGACCGGCTGAAGGAGCACTACGCGAGCGCCGGAGTCGACGTTGTTCTGGGCATCGAGGCGCGCGGGTTTATCTTTGCGCCGGCTCTGGCTTACGCACTCGGCGTCGGCTTTGTCCCGGTGCGCAAACCGAAGAAGCTGCCGGCCCTCACGCAGCGCGTCGAATATGCCCTCGAGTACGGCACCGACGTGCTGGAGATCCACGCCGATGCCATCCAGCCCGGCCAGAGGGTGCTGGTGATGGACGACGTTCTGGCCACCGGCGGAACGGCGGCGGCGGTAACCCGCCTGATCGAGGCTCTGGGGGGGAGAGTCGCCGGCCTGGGCTTTGTCATCGAGCTCGATTTCCTGCACGGCCGAGACAAGCTGGACGGCTACGACCTGTATTCGATGATCCACTATTGATGGGATACAGCGGGTGGGGCAGGCTCCCAGCCTGCGGCGGCCTCGCAGGCCGCCTCGCGAGTTTAGGCCCGGAGTGGGGGCGGGTTGAGAGCCCGCCGCAGGCTGGGAGCCTGCCCCACCATGGCTGATTCACGATGTGCGCGGCTGCGATCGCTGGCCAAGCTGAATCTGAGCCTGCTGGTCCTGCACAAACGGGCGGACGGCTACCACGAGTTGCGCACGGTATTTCAGACCATCTCGCTGGCCGACACCATCGAGATTGCGTTCACTCCGGGGCGGGGCCGCGCAGTGGAGCTGGATTCCGAGGTCGATATCCCTGACAACCTGATCGTCCGAGCCGCGAACCTGCTCATGGACGAGCTGAAGATTTGGGGCCGCGTCCATTTCCGCCTGGCGAAGAGCATCCCCATGGGCGGCGGGCTGGGCGGCGGTTCCAGCAATGCAGCCGCTGTTCTGCTGGCGCTGCCGGTGCTGGCGGGCGTACCGGCGGATCTCGCGAAACTCACGGCGCTTGGCGAACAACTCGGGAGCGACGTGCCATTCTTCCTGCACGGCGGCACCGCCCTGGGAATCGGCAAAGGGACGGAACTCTATCCTTTGCCGGAAGTTCCGGAGCGCCCGGCGCTGGTGGTCGCGTCCGCCATTCACGTCTCCACTGCCGATGCGTATCGGGCCTTGAACCGAGGTTTGACAGACAGGGCGATGCCCGCTATTATGAATAGTTTACAGGGATTTGCCTGGCGCAGCGGGGCTCCTGCGCCGTTTGAGGCGTGGGGTAGCGGCAACGATTTTGAAACGGTGGTTCTCCGGCAGCACCCCCGGCTCGGCACAATCAAACGAAAACTGAAAAGGGCTGGCGCGAGTCTCGCTCTGATGACCGGGAGCGGATCGGCGGTGTTCGGGGTTTTCGATTCGGTTGCGGACCGCGATCGCGCGCAGACGTTGTTCGGCCGGGAACGTGTTTATCCGGTGAAGCTGGTCAGCCGCCGCGGCTATCGCGAGCTGTGGTGGAGGCAGTTGAGGGATCATATCGCGGAGAGGAAATGGCCGCCGCAAAGCCGGTACTTGAAGAAATGAGATTCACGCAACTGAAGGTATTCTCCGGCAACGCCAATCCGGTGCTCGCCAGCAAGATCTGTGGGGCGCTGGGATGCCCTCTGGGCAGCGCGTCGGTGAAGACTTTTTCGGATGGCGAGATCCACCTGCAGGTGCAGGAGAATGTGCGCGGCGCCGATTGTTTCGTGGTGCAGCCCAGTTGCACGCCGGTGGACCACAATCTCATGGAACTGCTGCTGATGATGGACGCGCTCAAGCGCGCATCGGCGGCGCGAATCACCGCGGTGTTACCCTATTATGGGTACGCCAGACAGGATCGGAAGGACCGCCCGCGCATGCCGATTTCGGCGCGGCTGGTGGCCAACCTGATTCAGACCGCCGGCGCGGACCGCGTGCTCGCGCTGGATCTGCACGCCGCTCAGATTCAGGGGTTCTTCGACGTTCCCGTGGATCATCTGTTCGCCGCTCCGGTGATGATCGAGTATTTCGATTCCATCGGGCGCCGCGACATGACCGTGGTTTCTCCCGACGCGGGCGGCGTGGAGCGCGCGCGGGCGTTCGCCAAACGGCTGAACGCGCCGCTGGCGATTATTGACAAGCGTCGCACCGACGCGAACGTGGCCGAGGTGATGCACATCATCGGCGACGTCGAGGGGCGGCATTGTTTGATTGTGGACGATTTGATCGACACGGCCGGCACGCTGGTCAAAGCGGCCGAGGCGCTGCTGGAAAAAAGCGCGGAAAGCGTGACCGCGTGCGCGACGCATCCGGTGTTGTCGGGACCGGCCGTGGAACGAATCGAGGCATCGAAGATTCTGGAAGTGGTGGTTACGAATTCCATCCCGCTGAGTGAGGAAGCGAGCCGCTCGTCGCGCATCAAGACGCTGTCGGTGGCGCCGCTGCTGGCCCGGGCCATCCAGTCGATTCACGAGGACGGTTCGGTGAGCACTCTGTTTATTTAGGAGACCAAAGCGCACAGGGCGCAGCCGGCATCCTGCGAATGTCGATTGAAGCCGCCGGTGCGCTCCGTTGTGCGCGATTGAGAGAAGAGAAACGAACCTATGAACAACGAAATCACTGTAGCGGCCGAGCCGCGTTCCCAGCGCGGGAAGAACGAGGCGCGCAGGCTGCGGGTACGCGGGCTCACCCCGGCGGTGGTGTACGGCGCGGGCAAGGAAGCCATCCCCGTTGCCGTGAGCCCGAAAGAGATCAACCGGATTCTGCATAGCCGCAGCGGCCACAACACCATCTTTAACGTCGAGGTGACGAAGGGCGAGACGACGCCGGCAATGATCGTCGACTGGCAGCGCGACCCGGTGAAGGACAACCTGCTGCACGTGGATCTGAAACGCGTGGACCTGACGAAGGCGCTGCGCGTAAAAGTGCCCATCGTCGCCAGCGGCGAAGCGCGCGGCGTGAAGGAGCAGGGCGGACTGCTCGAAGCGATCACTCGTGAAGTGGAGATCGAGTGCCTGCCCATCGACATTCCGGAGCAGTTCTCCATTGATGTTTCCGGTCTCATGCTGCACCAGTCGATTCGCGCCAGCGAGCTGGTGCTGAGCGGTTCGGTGAAGCTGGTGAGTCCGGCCGATCAGGTGCTGGCGCATGTGGTGGCGCTGCGCGCCGAGGTTGTCGCCGAACCGACCGCTGCCGCTGCCGTCGAAGGAGCTGCACCGGCTGCCGCCGCCGAGCCGGAAGTGATCAAGAAGGGCAAGAAGGAAGAGGAAGCCGTGCCCGAGGAGAAGGAGAAAAAGAAGAAGTAATGAGATGACAGCGAGCGCAAAAGGGGACAGACTACTGCTTGCGTTTTCGCGACTGGATACGGAGAGAATTAGTCTGTCCCCCTTTCGCGCGTCGATTTGCGGTTGGCGCGGTCGCTGAGGCCCGTATGGGCGAGTTTGAGCGGCTGATTGTCGGGCTGGGGAATCCGGGGCGGCGATACGAGGTCACCCCGCACAACCTGGGTTTCCTCGTTGTCGACCGGCTGGCGGAACGCAATGGGATTCGGGTGAACCGGAAAGAGTGCATGGCGCTGACCGGCCAGGGCGGCATCGCCGGGCACAAGGTGGTGCTGGCCAGGCCGCAAACGTACATGAATGCCAGCGGGACTTCGGTGAAGGAGCTGCTGGCGAAATATGAGCTCGAGGCGAAGAGCCTCGTGCTGATTTATGACGATCTCGATCTGCCGTGGAAGTCGGTGCGCATTCGTCCGAGCGGATCGCCTGGCGGGCATCACGGCATCGGGAGCGTGATTGAGTCGGTTGGTACGAAGGATTTTCCCCGGGTTCGCCTGGGAATTCACGGCGGCGCGGGAAACCGCGACGGAGCCCGGATCGTTCTCGGGAAGTTCAACCGGGCACAGAAGGAAGAATTGGATGAGCTGCTCGACTATGTGAGTCGGGCAGTCGAGTCCATAATCGCTGAAGGCGTCGAAATGTCCATGACGAGATTCAATCGTCGCGCCCAAGGCTCAACTGAAGAGGAAGAATGAGGATTTACGAAGAGCTGTTTATTGTCCGGCCCAACATCACCGACGAGGAGCTTGATCCTCTGATGGAACAGTTGCGCCAGGTGATCACTACCCACGGAGGCGCCGTCGATAAAGCCGACAAGTGGGGCGTCCGCAAGCTGGCCTACCGGCTGGAGAAGAACACGGAAGGCTACTACGTGCTGATGCAGTTTTCCGCGGCCCCCGAGACTGTGAAGGAAATCGAGCGGCGCCTGCGCGTGTCCGACCTCGTGCTGAAGTTCCTCACGGTGCGGATCGACGAGAAACTGAAGAAGATCGAAAAGCGGAAGAAGAGCCGCGAGAAGCGCGCCGCGCGAAAGCCGGCTCCGGCGGCGTCCGCCGCTCCCGCAATGCCATCGTTCGGCGAAGCGCCGGCGGCGGTCCCGGGTGCTCCCACGCCAGGTCATCCCGCGCCCGCGGCGCCCGCGGGTCAACCTCACACGGCGCCCGCGCCCCCCGCGGTGGAGAAATAAGAGGAGACATAAGCCATGGCGGAACAAAAGGGTGGACGTCCCATCAGCGCATCGCAGCGGCCGACCGGCGGCGACAAGGCCATCGCCACGCGCAAGCAGTACTTCCGGCGCAAGAAGGTGTGCCGCTTCTGCGTCGAGAAGATCGACGACATCAATTACAAGGACGTGCGCATGCTGCAGTCCTTCATCTCCGAGCGCGGCAAAATCACGCCGCGGCGCATTTCCGGCGTGTGCGCGCCGCACCAGCGCCGGCTCAGCGAAGCCATCAAACAGGCGCGCAACATCGCGCTGGTTCCGTTCGCTTCGGCGCTGTGAGGAAGGGCTGAAACATGGAAGTCATTCTCAGAGAAGACATCGAAAAACTCGGAACGCGCGGCCAGTTGGTGAAGGTTGCGCCGGGCTACGCGCGGAACTTCCTGCTGCCGAAGCGGCTGGCCGTTTTGGCGACGGACGCAAACCGCAAGATTGTCGAGCAGGAGCGGCAGGCCCACCTCCGCCGCGAGGCGAAAGAATCAGCCGACGCGCAGGATCTGGCGAAGCTTATGGCCGCGGTAACGGTGACCATCGCGCAGAAGGCCGGCGAAAACGAGCAGCTCTTCGGTTCGGTGACCTCGCGCGACATTGGCGAGGCTCTTGAAAAACAGGGCTACACGATTGACCGGCGCAAAATCCTGTTGAGCGATCCCATCCGGCAGCTTGGCGAGTACAAGGTGGCGATTCGGCTGCACAGGGAAGTGACGGTGGAAATTCCGGTGAACGTCGTTCGGGAAGCCGAGTGACCATACTGCCCACCTACGATCCATCGTCGGCATACGATCTTCTGAAGGCCGCCTCGAGCGGCCTTCTCGGCGTAGACCGGCGACTGCTGCACGCGCTGGCGGACCATCCGAGTGAATCGCTGCCGGGCCTCGTGCGGTTTGTGGGAGAAGAGCACCAGGACGACCCGGTGGATCTGGAGCCGGACCTGCTGGCCGTATTTCGATACCTGAAGACGCCGGACGCGTTGCCGTTCTACCTCCGGTGCCTGCGCGAACAGGTGGAGGGAGCCGACGACGATCTCATCGAGGGCGCGATCGCATTGGGCGCTGGGGCACTCGAGCCGCTCCTTCAGTTGTATGAGGAATTGGGTGAGGAACAGGGCGGGGAAGTGGCCTTCATCCTCGCCGGTCTGGGCGCGCGCGACGAGCGGGTTCTGCGGGCTCTTCTGGATCGGCTGGAATACGACGCGACCGATGGCGGGCTTTGCCTGGGCCTTTACGGCGATCCCGCGGCAATTCCGGCGATCGAGAAGATGATCGCGGAACTGCCCACCGACGAGCAGGATCTTCGGTGCGAGCTGCGCAACGCGATCGACGAGATTCGCAGCCACGACCCGAACGCCGGTGCGACGCCGGAGGCTTTCGACCTTTTCGCCGGCTACCCGGAGACCGCGGGGCCGGACTTCGACGCGCTGAGTGGCGAGGACCGGCTGGCGATGCTGTCGCACGAATCCGCGGATCTGCGTGCGAAGGCGGCGCGCAGCTTCTTCCAGCAGGAGTATGGCCTGGATGTCCGGGCGCGTTTGCTGGAAATGGCTCGCGGCGATGCGGACGCCAATGTGCGCGGGCGCGCATGGGAGGCGCTGTCGGGCATCGACGACAAGGACGTGCGCGCGGAGATGCTGGCCGCGGCGACGAATCCCGAAACAGAGCTTGCCGAGCGCGCCGGCGCGGCGGTGGCGTTGTCCGACGATGCCGGGAAGCCGGAAGTGCGAGCGGCGATCGTCGCGCTGTACGAATTCCCGGAAGCGCGGGCCCAGGCGCTGGAAGCCATGTGGCGCTCGTTCGACCGCGGGTTCTCGTCGTACTTCCCCGCGCATATCGACGACGAAAACGAAGACATCCGCCGCCAGGCGATCTTCGGCGTGGGATATCTGGGGATGGGCTCCGAAGCCGAGCGGCTGCGCAAGTACTTCGACGACCATGAATGGCGCGCCGACGCCCTTTACGCGTGGGCGCTTTCCACGCCGGCCGAAATCACTCGCGGCCGCATCCGTGGCCTGTTACGCCGGATTGACAAAGTGGCGGGGGGCTTGTCGATGGATGAGTCCGAGCTGGTGCAGCTTGCGCTGGATCAGCGGCTGCTGTTGCACGGCCTCGAGCCTGTGTTCTTCCCGGACAACGAGGCAGAAGAGCACGTCCACGACGAGAATTGCGAGCACGATCACGCGCCCGAGGCGCCGCCGGCGAAGCCAGGCCGCAACGATCCCTGTCCCTGCGGCAGCGGCAAGAAGTACAAGAGGTGCTGCGGAGCCGGGTGATACGCTGAGGGAAGTCCTCGTATGCGTTGTCGAGGCCGCTCCGACGATTCTCTGCGTTGCTCTTTCTGCCACAAATCGCAGGATGTCGTTGGTAAGTTGATTTCAAGCCCGAGCGATTATCCGCGGGCGTACATCTGCGATGAATGCATTGCGGTGTGCGCTCACGTCCTCCGGGACGAGCTGACGGAAATGGCCGAACCTGCGGAGCTCGGGACTCGTCATCCGCTGCTCGACCACCCGTTAGCGTCCGAACTCATGACGCGGGTGGAAGAATGGGTTCGCGCGGAGTCGCTGGGTCAGGACGGGCTTGAGGAACTGGGCCGCGTTCGCGAAACAGCGAAACAGGTCGTCGTCGGCCAGTGAACTATCTCGACGCCGTCTCTTCCAGCAGCTCGAGCTGAAGCGATAGCTGTTCGCCATCGATGCCGCCCAGAAATGGCGCCAGTTCTTCCTGCTCCCGCACATCCTCCAGAAGACCGTCGTAATCGTTCCTCACGTGCCCTCCAAAATTGCTTATCGCCCGCGCCCACATCGCTGTGAGTGATATTCTGCACAGCAGGGCCAGGGAAAGGTAACTCCACGAGTTGACTGGGAAACCGGCATCCTCGTTGCTCCGGCAACTGGGCATCGTCAGCGCCACGGCGCTGGTGGTTTCCAACATGATCGGCGTGGGAATCTTCTCGGTCACCGGTTTCCTCGCCGACGACCTCGGCTCCCCTTCGCTGGTGATCTGGATCTGGGTGGTGGGCGCCATCTGCGCTCTGGCCGGCGCGCTGGTCTATTCCGAACTGGGCGTGAACTTCCCCAGCTCCGGCGGCGAATACGTCTATCTGAACGAAGCCTTTGGGCCGACCTGGGCGTTCATGACCGGCTGGGTTTCCTTCTTTGCCGGCTTCTCCGCCCCCATCGCTGCCGCAGCGCTGGCTTTTTCGGACTATCTGGGCCACTTCTTTCCCGCGCTGAAGCAGGAGAACGCCGCGCTGGCCATCGGCACGGGTTATTGGCAGGTGCGGATTGGCGCCCCCCAGATTGTCGCCTGCGCGTTCATCGCGCTTTTTACGTTTCTGAACTGCGTCGGCGTTCGCCGGGTGGCCCGCGTGCAAAACGTTCTCACCGGCGCGAAGGTGCTGATGCTGGTTTCCTTCATCGCGCTGGGGTTCGGTCTGGGTCATGGCAGTCTGGCGCATTTCGCGGAGCCCGCCGCGCGCGCTAGTACCACTCCGCTGGCGGCGCAGTTCGCCATCAGCCTGTTCTTCATCTACGTCAGCTACAGCGGATGGAATGCGGCGACCTACGTGGCCGAGGAACTGAAGAATCCGGCGCGCACGCTTCCCGCCGCGCTGGCGCTGGGCACAACTCTGGTGGCGGCGTTATATGTCGGTCTCAATCTGCTGTTCATCTATGCGATGCCGCTGGGCGAGATGAAGAAACACATTGCCATTGGCGCCATGGCCGCTTCGCGTTTGTTCCAGTCGGACCTGGCCAGTCTGTTCGCCGCCGCCATGGCCCTGTCGCTGATGGCCACGGTGAACGCTCAGATCACTGTTGGACCGCGCGTGTACTATGCCATGGCCCGCAACGGCGCTTTCTTTTCCGCGGCCGCCCGCGTGAACCCGCGCTGGCGCACGCCGCTGATCGCTATCGTCTGCCAGGGCGCTTGCGCCATGGCCCTGACCTTTACGCCGTTCCCGGCGTTGCTCGTTTACATTGGATTCACGCTGAACTTCTTCGCCGTTCTGTCAGTGGCCGCCTTGTTCTTCTTCCGCCGGCGGCCGGGCTGGCGCAAACTGCGCGTGGTGAGCATTGGCTGGCCGGCCATTCCCGTGTTCTTCCTGCTGGTGGGGAGCTGGATCACCATTATTGGCGTCGCTCAGCAGCCGGCCATTGCCACCGCTGCCATTGTGACCATCGCCACTGGCGCGCTGGTCTATCAATTCCGGCTCGGACGCAGGAAACGCGTCGCGGCTCGCTAGCGTCCTTCACCGGAGCGCAGGGCCGTCTCGGTGCAGGCGGGGTCGGCTACACTACTTCGAAGGGACGGCGGTGCTCGGAGACCGATTTGCTCTGGAGGTCGCGATGAGTTTTCCGATTGGACGTTGCCCGGGATTTTCACGTCTGCGGCGGTGGGTGCTGCTTGCGGTCGTGGTGTGGATAACCAGCAGCGGTGTACCGCTTAGCGCTGCCGTTCCCGGTTCCGAACTCCCGACTTGCAAGGAGATTAGAGACCGCCCGTTGTTCGGGAGTCCTATACTTAGACTCGTTTTTCCACGAGTGACATATGAGATCGCCAAAATTGAAAACCCGGTTAGGACGATAAAGATTTACCGCGCCGATTACGTCGACCCGGAGACCGGAAAGGTGGCTGCCTCCTGCACGTTCGCCGTACCTGGTCCCCCGCGCAGTCTTCCCTCCTCTTCCGGTTCTGGCTCGCAAGCGCTGCCCGTGTCACGGGCCCTCGTCACCGATCCGGTCCTGGTTACTTACGGCACCGCCGCCGATCTGGCGGTCTGGGCCGATCTGAACGGCGACGGAGTCCCGGATCTGATCGTCGCCGCTCAGGACACCGGCCAGATCGCCGTCTCTTTCGGCAACTTTGATGGCTCGTTGCAGACCGCGAGCCTTTACAGCGTCGGCGATACGCCCTCCAGCATCGCGGTTGAAGATCTCGGGAACGGTGCGCCGGATATTGTTGTGACCAACCAGTTGTCCAACAACGTGTCCGTTCTTCTGAACAAAGGGGACGGCACGTTCCAGGTCGCAAATAACTACATGGTTGGCAACCTCCCCAATTCAGTCGCGATCGGCGACTTCACTGGCGACGGCAAACCCGACCTCGCGGTGGCTGCGTCCGACGCGCTGTATCTCATGGCCGGCGACGGAAAAGGAGGCTTTGGAACCCCGAGCAGCCTGATTACGCCCGGCGGCGCCTCCGTTCTCGCTGCGGATTTCGAAAACAAAGGCCGTCTCGATCTCGCGCTGGGCCAGGTGAACCCCACCAGCGGCGCGACTGCGTTGGTCGTCGCGCTCAGCAACGGCGACGGAACCTTTCGGATTGCAGCTCCCTCCGATTCCGGCCCGGGGAATCCCGATTTCCTTGGTTTCGGCGATTTCGACGGCGACGGCAACCTCGACATCGCCGTTTCGCATGCGCTCTCCAACAGCATCTCCATTCTGCTGGGCAACGGCGACGGGACTTTCCGGACCGGGAATACTTACGTCGCGGGCGGCCTGCCCTATGATTTCTCGCTGTTGCCTCTTGCTGGCGGCCGGCTTGGCTTTGCCGTGGCCGACACCACTTCGGCCGAGATCATCAATATGCTTTACGGCAACGGCGACGGCACTTTTCAGGCGCCGCCTTATTATCCGGTACCCGGCTCCGCGCCTCTCCGGCCCCTGAATGTGACGTCGCTGGCAGTGGGCGACTTCAACGGCGACGGCAAACCGGACGCGGTCACTTCCGATGGTTCTGTCTGGCTGGGACAAGGCGGAGACCAGTTCAAACTCGGCGCGAACGTGGGCAGCGGCTCCTTCGTCCTGGCAGGCGATTTCAGAGGCAATGGCACCGAGGATATTGCAACCTCCAGCGGAGTGGCTCTCGGCAACAACAACGGCAGCTTTCAGTCCGTGATCCCGTATCCCGGTGGGCTCACCGCCGGGTACATCGCGGCCGGGCATTTCGACAGCAGCGGCCACCTCGACCTGGCCATCGCTCCCAGCGGTCCCTACGACCTGCTCACCAGCGTGCCGGCGGGTCAGGTCTCGATTCTTCTTGGGAACGGGGATGGGACGTTTAAACTGGCCGGCACATATGATGCGGGAGCGCAGCCCTATGCGATCGCCATTGGCGATTTCAACAAGGACGGCAATATGGATCTGGCCGTGGCAAACTACGGCGACGGCGGCTTGATGGGCTCGGACCCCGGAGGCATCGCCATTTTCCTCGGCGATGGCAAAGGAAACTTCACCGCCGGGGCCACGATGGAGGCGGGGAAATACCCGGTTCATCTCGCCACCGCCGACCTGAACCATGACGGGAATCTCGATCTGGTGGTCGCCACCACGAAAGACGGCATTAATGGCGCTTTGGCCGTGCTGCTCGGCGACGGTCACGGCAACTTCAGTGCACCGGCGTTTGTTCCCACTCTCGGCTTGCCGCAGTGGGTCTCAATTATCGATGCGTGCGGCAGTGGGATTCCCGACATCGTGGAGGCCGAGAACAACGCGGACTTAGGGTTCTTCGCGGGTTATGGCGACGGGACCTTTCAAAACGAGCTCCCAATATCCGGCGGCTCTTCCCCGGCGCAAATCGCCGTCGCCGATGTAAATGCGGATGGCAAACCCGATCTCGCCGTCGCCGATTTCGGCGCAGGCGATGCGGGCGGCGGATGGACCGTCCTGCTCAATCGTGTCGAGCCCGGCCATTGTCCGGCTCACGCCCGCCGCCAGATTGGGCCCTGACGGCCTACTTGATGTAATCGCCCGTCGTGGCGTTCACGTAGGCGGCATAGCCGAGCTTCTTCGTCCCCCACTGGATGTACCAGACCGGCCCGGAAAAGTGCGAGGTCTTGCCCAGCGCCATGGACACCGGCATGTCGGGGTGTTTCGTCAGCCACGCTTCGGCCTTCGCGGATGCGGTCTTGAACGCCGCGTCCGAATTCACGCTGAACTCAGCGACCAGGAACGATTGGCTGTTTGGAGTATCGCCGCTCCACGGTTCCGTTCCGCCGATGTCCACGCCTTTGTGAATATCCGGCGCATGATCGGCGATTCCGTACGTCAGGGTGCGCGCCTGCTGCAGGCTGGGGGACACAAACACCGCTGTCCACAGCGCCGCCTTGCCGTCCGTATTCTTAAATCCGGGAATGTCGCCGCTCACCAGGCTGAGCGGGGCGATGTCCTTCGCCCAGGCGCGGGCTGGTTTGTACATTTCGAAAAACGCCGTTTGCGCGGCGACGGGCTCGGCCGGCTTGCTGGCCTCGGCCGCCGCTTTCGTTTCAGTCGCGGGCTTCTGCGGCGCCTGGGTGCAGGCGCCGAGGAGGAAGATAACGGCGCCCGCGAGAACCGCCGACAGGAATCGGGTATGCATGATGGGTCACCGCCAATATTCTAGTTGAAATAGGGCGGGGGCGGTGGGGCTGGCGTGACACCTCTGTGACCTCAGTCGCCCGCATTCTCGCGCTCCGGCCACACGGCGGCGAACGCGAGACCAACGGCGATGCCGATGGAGACTTCCACAAGACGGTGAGTCGCTGTCAGCCACGCTGGCCCCGCCCGCCCGATCAGCAGCACGATGGCCAGAGTAATGCCGGCGAAGCGATAGGCGGCGTGGCTGAGGCCGGGACTGCCGCAGAGAATACCGAGGATCAGGACGCCGGCGGCGTAAGCGGGAAGCGCGGGGATTCCACTCATGCTCAGCAGGGCGCCGGCAAGCGCGCCGAGGACAGTTCCCACGAGCCGCTCTGTCGAGACCTTGAGCGACGCGCCGAGGGTGGATTGCGTCACCACGAGGGTGGTGATGGAGGCCCAGTAAGCCTCGGGAAGACGGCAGGTGCGGGCTGCCAGCAGCGATGCGACGGCAGCCAGAGTGGTACGCGCCGCGTGCTGCAGATTGGCGCGGCCGATTGAGCGCCTGAGGAGTTCACGGGGGCCGGTCATGATCCAGCTTATGACGCGCGAGGCGCGAGGCGAGTCCGTTGCGCCTGCCTGATATGCTCACCAGTGTATGGGAGCGCGAATTCTGGACGGCAAGCGCGTTCGCGATGAGATCCTCGCGGAGCTGAAGCCGCGCGTCGCCGCGTTGTCGGCTGAGCAGCGGGTTCCCGGCCTGGCGGTGGTGTTGGTGGGACACAATCCGGCGTCTGAAATCTATGTCCGCAGCAAGGTGAAGGCCTGCGAGGAACTCGGCATCTACAGCGAGCAGGTCACGCCCGGCGAAGACGTCACCACCGGCGAGTTGCTGGGAATTGTGGAGGGGCTGAACCAGCGGCCGGAAATCGATGGGATTCTGATCCAGACTCCGCTGCCGCGACATATCGACAGCCGCTCCGTCCTGAACAGCGTCAGGCCCGACAAAGACGTGGATGGCTTCCATCCGTACAACGTGGGTAATCTGGTGGCGGGCGCTCCGGGACCTCGCGCCTGCACGCCGGCGGGCATCATGGAACTGCTGCGGCGGTACGAAATCCCAATCAGCGGCCGTCACGCCGTGGTGGTCGGCCGCAGCGACATCGTGGGTAAACCGATGGCCTTGCTGCTTCTCCATCAGAACGCCACGGTGACCATCTGCCACTCGCGCACTCCCGATCTCGCCGCTGAATGCCGCCGTGCGGACATCCTGGTGGCGGCGGTGGGCAGGCCCGCGCTGATTCGCGGCGATTTCATTCAGCCGGGCGCCACGGTGATCGATGTGGGGATGAACCGGCTGGATACAGCGGCCGCGGTGGAGGCGGTGTTTGGCGCGGGGTCGCCGAAGCTGGCGGCGCTTGCGAAGAACGGCAGCGTGCTGATTGGGGACGTGCATCCCGTCGAGGTGGCGGAGCGCGCGGGCGCATACACGCCCGTGCCAGGCGGAGTTGGCCCGCTCACCATCGCCATGCTTATGTCGAACACGGTGCAGGCCGCCGAGTGCCGCCTGGGCGTCCGCGCGCGGCAGACGGCATGCTGAAGGTCGGCCTCACTGGTGGGCTGGCCAGCGGGAAGTCACTGGTGGCAGGCGCGCTCGTCGAGCTGGGTTGTCACCTGCTTCACGCCGATGCAGTGGGCCATGAGGTGCTGCTGCCGGGTGGCGAAGCATACGGCCCGGTAGTGGCGGCGTTCGGCGCCGGGATTCTCAGCGGGGATGGAACCATTGACCGGCGCGCCCTCGCATCCCATGTGTTTTCGGACCCAGCGCTCCTCGCGAAGTTGAATTCCATTGTTCATCCCGCCGTTTTCCGGCGCGAGGAGGAGTTCTTCCATGGCGTCGCATCCGCCGACCCCCATGGCATCGCGGTTGTCGAAGCCGCCATCCTGGTGGAAACTGGAAGTTACAGGAAGTTCGATCGCCTCGTGGTGACCATCTGCGACCGTGAGACTCAGATTGAGCGTGCCATGAAGCGCGACGGACTGACCCGGGCCGAAGTGGAGGCGCGGCTCAATCGGCAGCTACCGGCGGAGGAGCTTCGCAGAGTGGCGGACCACGTAATCGACACTTCGGGGAGCAAGGAGAACACAACCGCGCAGGTGCATGAGCTGTACCGCGCGCTGCGGAGCTTATCGGAATGAAACTGCGAGTTCTGGTTGTCAGCGCCCTTCTGGTGGCCGCGTTTGTCGTGTTGACGTCGCAAACGCGGTTGGCGCAGAAGTTGTTGCCGGTTTCCGGCACGGGAACGTTGTGGAGCGGTCCGCCGGCGGCGCACACCGCCGGGCTTGGCGCCGACGAGCTCAACAATATCGACATCTATAAAACGGCCCATCGCGCGGTGGTCAACATCACCACCGTGGTTTACCGCCGCTACTGGTTTGACGTGTATCAGGCCAAAGGCATCGGTTCGGGTTTCATTATCGACGATGCCGGCCGCATTCTCACCAATGCGCACGTGATCGGCGATTCGAACAGCATTGAAGTGACCATGGCCGACCAGAAGAAGTACAAGGCGCGATTGCTGGATCGCGACCCCGTGAACGACCTGGCGCTCATTCAGGTAGAGCCGCGCGGAAAGCTGCCGTATCTGCACCTGGGCGATTCCGATGTCATTCAGGTAGGACAGAAGGTGCTGGCGATTGGGAATCCTTTTGGCCTTGGGGGAACGCTGACCACCGGCATTGTGAGCTCCATTGGCCGAACGATCGGCGGCGAAGACGGAAAGCAGCTGGAGGGCATGATCCAGACCGATGCGGCGATTAATCCGGGGAACAGCGGCGGGCCGCTGCTCGATTCTCTGGGAAACGTGATGGGCATCAACACGGCCATCTACACGCCGAACGGCGAGGGTGGCGGCAACGTGGGCATCGGCTTCGCCATGCCCATCAATCGCGCCAAGACGATGCTGAACGAATATCAGCAGGGCCGGCATTATCAGCCGCCGCGTCTGGGGATTGTCTCGGTGTTCCTCGCGGGCGATTATGCGGCCGCGCTCGATCTTCCCAGCGACGGCGGTCTGCTGATTCAAAGCGTGGTTCGGGATAGCGCGGCGGCGCGCGCCGGTCTGCGCGGCGGCAACGAAGCGATTCGCATCGGCAATCTCGAACTGACCGTTGGCGGCGATTTCATCATCGGGATTGAAGGACAACCCGTGGATCGGCAGGATGCGCTCACGCTGGCGCTGGCGCGAAAGCGAGCGGGCGACAAGCTGCGGCTGACCATTCTCCGCAACGGCCGAACCATGGATGTTACAGTGATCCTGGGCGCAGCCCCGGATGAACGCATCTAACTTTGCGTGCGACGGACACGTGGCGTCATTCGCGTCCCTTCGGTGCCGGCCAACGACGCGGCTGACGCCGCTTGTCTTACTGCGATGTCTGTTGCTGCTCCCTGCGGCCCTGCTCGGTGCCGCAGGCCCGCAGGCAACGATCTCCGATGCGGAGCGCGCGGCGCTCGATCGCATCTCCGCGCAGTCGCTTGAAGCGAACCTCGCCTTCATCGCTTCGGACGAACTGAAAGGACGGGCAACGCCTTCGCCGGGGCTCGAAACCGCAGCCGCGTACATCGCCGAGCAGTTCCGCAAGGCCGGGCTGGAGCCAGCCGGTGACGACGGCTACTTTCAGCAGGCGCGTCATCCGATGGCGAAGAACGTCGTCGGCATCCTGCGCGGGTCGGATCCGCAACTTCGCAACACCTGCGTGGTTCTCTCCGCACACTACGATCATCTCGGCGTCCGCAGGGGTCGGATTTACAACGGCGCGAACGACGACGGCAGCGGGACGGTCTCGGTGATCGAGATCGCCCGCGCCCTGGCCGGCCTCCATCCGCACCCGAAACGCACCATTGTGTTTGCGGCTTTCTTCGGCGAAGAGCTCGGGATGGTGGGTTCGCGTTATTACGTGCGGCATCCGGCGTGTCCCATGGCCGCTACCGTCGCCGACCTGAATCTGGAACAGCTTGGCCGCGCCGATTCCACGGAAGGTCCGCGTGTCGCCAGCGCGGCGCTGACCGGTTTCGATCTCACTACGATCGCGCAGGTGATGGTGCAGGCCGGGCAGGCCACCGGCGTTCGCATCTATGACGATCCGAAGAACAGCGACGCATTCTTTGAGCGGAGCGACAACGCATCGTTTGCGAAAGCCGGGGTGCCTTCCACCACGCTGGCCGTGACGTTTCTGTTTCCGGATTATCACCGGCCCGGCGACAAGGTGGCGAAAATCGACTTCGCCAACATGGCCAGGGTGGATCGGGCTGTGGCGCTGGGGTTGTTGTTGCTCGCCAACAGCGATCAGCCGCCGCGCTGGAACGGTGGCGACACGAAGGGCGCTCGTTACGCGAATCCCTCGCGTCTCATTCATTGAACTCTGCGTTCAGAACAGGAACGGTATGAATCGTCGCGTGTGTTTCATATACACGGCATAGTACTACTGTGTTATAAATAGAACAAACTGATGTAGAATTGTTTTGTGGGTTCACGCCTCTTCGCGCCAGGCCCACAACAGAAGCGCTTTGCGGCATACATGGAAGGCCTGGCGCAAGCCGCAGA
>Ga0326728_10001268_pt1 | contig 90497 bp, 67 predicted proteins | sample MB3enrmetagenome_FD_207602 | JGI IMG/M metagenome (GOLD analysis project Ga0326728, IMG submission 207602) | Lab enriched peat soil microbial communities from McLean, Ithaca, NY, United States - MB31MN | ecosystem: Environmental > Terrestrial > Soil > Wetlands > Peat | place: USA: New York... | reverse complement strand
GCACAAATACTTCCAGTCCTCGTCGATTAAGCGCTTGTCCATGCCGGAAGCATATATCAGTTACAGCAAAAGTCAATTCCTTATTCTAGCGCCTATGCCCCCGAGGGGCGAGGGTGGAAGTTTCCAGCAAGTGTAGCGAGGGATCGATGATTGGTTAGTGAGGGCGGTTCGCGAACCGCCCTTACAGCAAAGTTGAACAATATCGGGCCTTGACAGGCCCCGGCAGGGGCCAACGGTGAGTAGCCGTAGGTGAAACCTATGGAAAGGCGAGCCCGGAATACCCCTAACCCGCACTTCTCACCACGGGTTTGAAAGGGTGGGGTTAAGCCCCGTCCTTAAAGGGACGTTCTGATGGTTTCCGCGGTCGCCACGATCGAACAGCTTGTCCGGGCACAGGCAAATTTCGGAGTGCGGGAGCTCGCTCCCGCTTTTTCTACCGCTGACTCGTCAGCGCTGGGTGACCGGCCGCGACGAGTCGCGGCGATGGAAAGCGGCGACGAGTCGCCGCACTCCAAACTTCGGTTCATTTGCCCATGGTGAGAAATGCGGGCTAACCCCTACTCTTTACGCCCAGGGTCGGGCACGCTGCTGGTGGCTTTTTACGACGTCCCGGACCAATTTGGCGTTCGACACCACCTGAAAATCGTACATCCCCACATTAATGAAGTCCGCGCCGCTCTTGAACGCCAAGTCGAAACCATCCTCGGGCAGCACGCGGCCCGCGCCGAGAACCTTAAAGGCAATCCACGGCGTCTTGATGGTTTTCATAAAGGCTTCCACGTCGAGCGTATTATCGGTGGCGTAGCCTACCGTGTTGAAGGTCTTGAAGTAGAAGTCAGGGTTAAACTTCTGCTGTTCCGACATCATGGGAAGCTCCAGCCAATGGGCCCCCACCCCTGCCACCAGGCCGTTTTGCTTGATGAACGCGACAACCTCCCCGATCATTTCGCCCTTGCCGGGCTTCACGAAGACTTCCTCCGCATGGCCGCCCATGCAGAACGCTCCCACCGCGCCATTGTCGATGGCCAGTTGAATGTTCTCTTTCAAGTTATCGGGCCGGGGGTAGGTCTGGGCGATCCACTGCATTTTGCCGCCCCGCTCCTTGCGGTAGCGCTTCATGACGCGGATGATCTGCTCGTCGGTGCGCAGGATGGTGGTATTGATCCCGCTCTCCTCGCACAATTGCATGGTTTCCAGGATTTTGTCGTCCGTGAAGTAATGTTGCAGCAGGCTGTGAACGTAGAGCAATTCTCCGCTGTGGGCAAACCCGCTGAACAGGTTGCCCCCGCAGAGCAGGCGGGTGACCTCGAGTTTCCCGATGTGGCCGGTGGGTAAATTACCCGAAGCGGGTTTCGGATTCGCGGCCCCGCCCGCTTCCATATGCGCCTTCAAAGGAACGGTATCGAGAGCGAGGCCCGCGGCCACCGCCGAGGCCCGGAGAAAATGGCGACGGTTCACACCTGTAGATGGAGGCATTGGTCACCTCTTCTCCCAGCCGCCAACCTCACGCCCAGGGCCGGTCGCGCTGCTCGTGGCGCTTAACGATCTCCGGGATCATGGCGATGTTTTGCTGCACCTGGAAATCGTACATTCCCACATTGATGAAATCCGCGCCGCTCTTGAACGCCAGATCGAAGCCTTCCTTGGGTTGGACTCGGCCGGCGCCCAGCACCTTAAAGGCAATCCACGGTTTCTTGATGCCTTTCATGAAGGCGGCGATGTCGCGTGTGGTATCACTGGAGTACACCTTACCGTCGTTGGATGCCTTGACGTCTTCGTCGGGGTGCGAGCTGTCGGTGGCGTAACCGACGCTGTTGAACGTCTTGAAATAGAAGTCCGGGTTGAATTTCTGCTGTTCGGAAATGATCGGAAGCTCGAGCGTATGGGACCCCACGCCGGCCTCCAAGCCGTTCTGCTTGATGAAGGCGACGACCTCCCCGATCAGTTCCGCTTTGCCGGGAGTTACGAACACGTCCTGCGCATGCCCGCCCATGCAGAAGGCGGCCACGGCGCCGTTGTCGATGGCGATTTGGATGTTCTCTTTCAGGTTGTCGGGTTTGGGGTAGGTCTGGGCGATCCACTGGATTTTTCCGCCCCGCTCCTTGCGGTAGCGATTGATGACCCGGACGATCTGCGCATCGCAGCGAAGAATGGCGGTGTTGATCCCGCCCTGCTCGCACAATTGCAGCGTGTCCAGGATCTTGTCGTCGGTGAAGTAATGGCGCAGCACCTCGTCAACGTAGTGCAACTCTCCGGCGTGGCCAAACCCGCTGAAGAGGTTGCCTCCACAGAACAGGCGCGTCGCCTCGAGTTTGCCGATACGGCCTTTCGGCAACTCACCGTCGAAGGGCTTGACTTTGGCGGGCCCACCCGCTTCCATCTGCGCCTTCAGCGGCAGGGTATCGAACACGAGCCCCGCGGCCGCAGCCGAGGTTTGGAGAAAATGGCGGCGATTCAGGTTCAGCGATAACGGCATATCCACCTCTCGATTTAAGAAATTCCTTCCGGTTGACCTTTTACCACGGTCAAATAAACCTTGCGGACCGCGGCAATGATGTCGGCCACGTCCTGGTCCGAGTGCTTGGGATCCATGGGAAGACCCACATAACGGTGGCGGATTTCCTTGGTGCGCGGGCAGCAGTCTTCCCCGTAACGGACGGCCATGCCGTTGGGCGTGGCGAAGGACGGCCAGTTCACTTCCGGCGGGTCCTTCCTGGCAATGTGGGGCTCGGCGGGGAGGATGACGGACCCTTCCAGATTCCAGCCGGCCGGGATATTTTCCGCAGCGAGGGCGGCGAGGCAGCGGTCGCGCTGCGCCTGGTTCGCCACGCGGAAATAGATCATGTCCATCAGGGCGCCGTCCGGGTCGTGGCTCTTGCGGAATTGGAGGCCGGGAAGATCCCGAATCCCCTCCACCACCTGCTTGCCTTTTTGGTGATAACCGGCGACGATGCGGTCCGCTTTTCGCAGTTGCGCCCGCATTACCGCGCCCGTCCACTCGTTCATGCGAAACTGCCAGCCGGCAACCATTCCCATCTGGGGTGCATGGCCCAGATTATTGATAAAACATTTGCGCATGAGTCCCAAGTCGTGGAATCTCACCACGCGTTCAAAAACCAGGGGATCGCTCGTCACCACCGCGCCGCCATCGCCGGAGGAGATGGTTTTGCAAATCTGAAAGCTGTAAATCCCGCAATCGCCAATCGTCGCCACGGCGCGGCCTTTGTACGTCACTCCCATTGCCTGGGCGGCGTCTTCCAAGACCTTCAGATTGTGCCGTCGGGCGATGCCCATGATCGCGTCCATGTCCGCCGCCTGGCCCGCGATGTGCACCGGCATGATCGCTTTGGTGTGCGGAGTGATCTTGCGCTCGACATCCTCGGGATCAATCATCAACGAGTCGTCAATCTCCGCGAAGACCGGGGTGGCGCCGGAAGCGACGATAGCGTCGTAGCAGGCATACCAGCACCAGGCAGGGAGAATGACCTCGTCGCCCGGCCCTACTCCCAACCCCGCCACGCCGACAATCAAGGCCGCCGTGCCGGAGGTCACCGCCAGACAGTATTTCGCCCCCTGGTGCGCCGCAAATTCCTTTTCGAAATTGATGCACTTGTTGGGGCTCTTGCCTCCCGGCCCCATGCCGTAATCGCGGAAGGGGGCTCGGGCTTCCAGCACGTCCAGCAATTCCCGGCGCTCCTCGTCGTCGTAAAAGTTGGGTCCGGAAAAGTTGACGTGGAGCGGTGTGGCCCGAACGGGCGTGCCGCCGTCGATGGCAAGCTTGCCTCCTGCCGGCGCAGTTACGCCCGGCGAAGGGGCTGCCGCTCCCGGTGCCGCCTTGGCCAATAAGGCCGTGGGAGCAATTCCCGCCGCCGCGGCCAGAAATTTCCGTCGAGTAATGCCGTCAGCTTCCTGCCGGCCCTCGATGCCTTCATCCGCATGTCCCTTCATTTTGACCTCCTAAATTCTGGGCAGTGCGATCTCCGTGGAAATATTTCCAACTCCCCTGGCACTTGCCAGCACGCACCTTGCCCCGCATCCAGCATTTTGGATTCCAAGTTGTTCGGCAGCATACACCGAGAAGACCTCTCAAGGAAGGATGGGGGTCAGGGTTCGCTGCCTTTTTCCCGGCGATTTGTTTGCCTCGCCCATTCCACTATTCTAGCTGGTTACCGAAACTCCCTACCGGGCCTTCTTCGATTCCCCGACAGATAATGTCCCTTTTTTCTTTGCCGGTCAAGTCAGGTGGGACATTTTGTCCAGCCCTAAGTTTCCATCCTCCGGGGCTTTGGGAGTTGAGCAGGGGGCGAAGCTCCTCGCGAGATGAGCTTGGAAGTGGGTGGAAGCCCGGCGGTAGCGCCGAATTCAGCGTCAAATTACATGGACAATACTTGCCCCCCTCGAACCCCACCGGATCGAGAGCCCACGTTGCACCCATCAATTTGACACGAATCAACGACATGCATGTAAAATTTCGGGTTGATGATTGTGAGCCACCGTCCTACCCCGGCGACCGTGAAAAGAGTAATGCGGTTGCTCGGGACTCGTGTCGATGCTGATTTCGAGCGAATCATTTTTTTAATGGTGAAACAAACTTGCAGACCAATACCGTCAAAACCAAATTGAAAAAGGGTGAAGCCGTCATTGGCACGCTTTTGAATGTACCGTCGGCCAGGCTCGCGGAGTTCGTGGCGCTTTGCGGCTACGATTTCATCGTGATCGATCAAGAGCACGGGATCATTGGTGTGGAGGCCGCCGAAGATATGGTGCGCGCCTGCGAACTCCAAAGGTGCGTTCCTATCGTGCGTGTTTCCCACCTTCACTCTCACACCATTCTCCAGGCACTCGATATCGGAGCCTTGGGGGTGCACATTCCGAATGTCAACACCGCGGACGAGGCAAGACGGGCGGTTCGTCTGAGCCGGTACGCTCCTGCCGGCGAACGAGGTTTGGCGGGAGTGCGCGCCGCCCGTTACGGCCTGCGCGAGAAAATGGCGGATTACTGCCGGCAAGCCAATGAAGAAGTTATGGTCATCGCCCACGTAGAAAGTGTCGAGGCCGTCAGAAACCTCGATGAGATGTTGGCGGTCGAGGGCGTGGACGTTTACTACCTCGGCCCCTCGGATTTGTCGAACAGCCTGGGGCAGCCGGGAGTCCAGGACGCGGCTTTGCAAAAAGTCGTTGCGGACGCCATCGCCAAGATCGTCCGGGCGGGGAAGGTTGCCGGGACCATCGCCACCGACGCCGCCACGGCGCGAAAGCACCTCGATTCCGGGGTGCGCTACATTGCCACCCAGGCGTTGCAGATGGTGGCCACGGGATCGGCCGCATTCTTGAAGGCGGTGAGAGGATAGCCGTAGGGTGACGAGCCGCCGCCTGCTGATCACGGAACCGAAGCCCTCTGCGCTGTGGAGCTCAAACTTTCATAGTTGTAGGGGTACGGCTTGCCGTACCCCTACAACCCGGACGGCAGACGCGGCGAAGCAACCCACCCCTACGGCGTCACCTTCAGTAATCCTTCCAGAGCTATATCCGCCGACGACTTTCCTACCATGATCTCGAAATCGCCCGGCACGACCCGCCAGTGCATGTCGAGGTCGAGCAATTGAAGATCTTCCGGGCCCAGCTTGAGGGTCACGGTTTTGGTTTCTCCGGGATCGAGCGCCACTCGCTCAAATCCCCGAAGCTGCTTGACGGGGGTTGAAACCGGAGCGTACTTCTCGTGAACGTAGAGCTGGACAGTTTCCACGCCTGCCCGGGAGCCGATGTTCTTCACGTCCACGGTCACGCGCGCCTCGCCGGCCGGGTGGATCTCCGCCGGCTCAACATGCAGATTGCTATACTCAAAATTGGTATAGCTCATCCCATAACCAAAGGGGTAGAGGGGCGTCGAGGGCATATCGGCGTAACCCCGCCGCATCCAGTAAGCCTTGGAGGGCTTGTAGTTGTAATAGTCCGGCAATTGGCCGGAGTGCCGGGGGACGGAAATGGCCAGGCGCCCGGTGGGATTGTAATTGCCAAAAAGCACGTCGGCTACAGCTTGGCCGCCGCGCTCGCCGGGTTCCCATGCCTCGACAAGAGCGTGAACGTGCTCGGAGGTCCAGCGCGTGGACAGCGGACGGCCGTTGACGAGCACCACCACGGTGGGAGTCCCGGTCGCGAAGACCGCCTGGACCAGGTCCTCTTGCACTCCCGAGAGATCCAGATTCGCCAAATCGTGTCCTTCCCCATCGGTGGGCTGGCCGTGGCGGTCGGTCCCGTTGGTCTCATGTTGTCTTTCTCCCACCACCACGATGGCGACGTCAGCGCCCTTGGCGGCCTTCACGGCATCGGCAAACCCGCTCTTGTCCGTGCCCGTAATCTCGCACCCGCGCACCGCGGTGACTTGGGTTTGGGGTGAGACCGCGGCTTTGATTCCCTCGATCACCGTCGTTACGTGTTGCAGAACCTTCTTCGGCGAATAGTCGCCCAGTTGGTTCATCACGTCATCGGCGTTGGGGCCGATCACCGCCACGGACTTCAAATCCTTCTTGAGCGGCAGCAGGTTCTGGTCATTTTTCAGCAACACGATCCCTTCGTGTCCGGCGCGCAGAGCCAGGTCTTGATGCGCTTGCGAGTGCACGACCTGGACAGCGTGGTCCACATTGACATAGGGATTCTCAAACAGGCCCAAGTTGAACTTCTGCTCGAGAACTCTGCGCAGAGCCCGATCCACCAGCGCTATGGGGACTCGGCCCTCTTCCACGCTCTCGACCAAGGGCCCCATATAGGCAGGCTCGTAACTGATGCCGACATCGACGCCGGCTTTGAGCGCCAGCAGGCCCGCTTCTTTTTGGGTGGGGACGATTTGCTCGTACACGATGGTCCCGAGGCCCCCCCCTTCGCCCACCACGATTCCCTTGAAGGCGATATCATTGCGGAGGATATCGTTCATCCACTTTACGGAAGCGTGGGCCGGCACATCCTCGATTTCCGGGTACCCCGCCATGACGCCTAAAGCCCCGGCCTTGGTAATGCCTCCAATCCAGGGAAGCATGTCGTTTTCGCGCAGCGAGCGTTCCGACATCTCGATCGCCCCGCGTTCCAGTCCGCTGACGGGTTCGCTTTGCGTGGGAAAATCCGTGAGCAAGGCGATGACCTTATCGGGCCGCGAGATGTCGGGGCCTTGCGCGCCGCGGACAAGGGCTTCGCCGATGCGCATATAAAGGTAGGGATCTTCGGTATAAGCTTCCTCGTTACGGCCCATGCGCGGATCGCGATCCAGTTCCATCACCAGGGTGGAGAGGATGTGGATTCCCACGGCGCGGGACTCCTCGGCCGCCGCCGCATAGACCGATTTCACTAAATCCATGTCGAACGAACTGCCCATGGCCAGGCCCTCCGGGAAAACCGTGGCCCCGGGAAACATGCCGCCGTGCGTGCCTTCTTCATCTTCCATCACCGGAATCTTCAGGCGCGTCTGGGTGAGCGCGATCTTTTGCAGTTCGTTGAAGTATTCCGCTTGCTGGCGCGCGCCTTCGTGCAGAATCTCATTGGCGAGCGTGAAAAAACCGCAGGCCGGCCCGATCTCATTGGTGTAGGTTCCGGCAGTGAATTTCCTGCATGCTTCCTGCTTGGCGGGAATGGTTCTCCCCAGTTCACTCACATAAACACAAGGCAAATTGAGCTGCCCGACTTTTTCCTTGAGGGTCATCCGGCTCATGAGGTCATCGATTCGCTCCTCGACCGGCCGTTTCGGATCGAGGTAAATCGGCGTTGCATCTCCGGACTGCGCGAGGATCACGGAGATTGACGCCAGCGTCGCGCCGGCGGCTACCACCAACCACCAAAAGGTTCTCTTTCCCATCGTTATTCCCTCCCACTGGCCATGCGAACTGGCCGTGATTCTAGATTGCGAGTTTAGCAGTCGTAGGGGTACGGCTTGCCGAACCCTCTGCACTTTTGTCGCGTCACCGAACCAAAAGGGTACGGCAAGCCGTAACCCTACAACTTCACGACCGAACCAAAAGGGTACGGCAAGCCGTAACCCTACAACCAGGCAGCAAGTGTAGCGCGGGGCGGCGGACCCGCAACCAAAATGTGCCACGGCCATCTTGGCCGTGCCCCTTCACGAGCGGGACGCCCGTGGCACGCCGCCAGTCGAACGTTGTTCGGCCCTACACGCGGCGCGGAAATTCTTGCCAAAAAAACAAGAATCTACGGCATTGCAATGCGGACCTGTTTTTGACGTCCGCGGCTTTGCCTTTTCAATCGGGGACAAGCCGCAGACCTCCAAAACAGGTCTTAACTTAACGCATTGCAACCGGTTTTGAAATAGCTTCTAATAACCCCACGGTCCGTCCATGGCAAGTCATGGAGACAATCATGAAGACAGAAAACGCGACACCTCACTATAGACTGTTGCGCCGCCAAGTCCTAGGGGAGGAAGAAATCAATTCCGTGCGGCAAGGTTCGTTAAGGGTTCTGGAAGAAGTGGGAATTCTAATCGAGCACCCGAGGGCGCTCGCCCTGCTGGCGGAAGCGGGAGCAACCGTCAACCCCGGGTCTCACCACGCTAAAATCCCGGCATCGCTGGTGGAGAAAACGTTGCGCACCGTCCCTTCAGAATTTCCCGTCAGGGGCCAACACCCGTCCAAGGACATGGTTCTCAGCCACACGAGCCCGCCGCGCGGACGGCCCGTCATGTCGCTTGATTGGATCGCGGACTTTGGCACGCACCGGCGCCGCGAGGTGACCAGGAAGGACCTGGAGGCATGGGTCCGGGTAGGCGAGGCTCTCCCCAACCTTTCCATGGTCACGGGACTCTATCCCTGGGATGTGCCGCTGGAGGTTCGCGACGTGTGGGCGGCGGAAGCGATGCTGCGCCTGGCGACCAAGCCCATCCTGATGGCTCCTTTTTCCGGCCGCACCGTCGAGTGGGTTGACCGCATGCTCGGCGCGCTCCCGGATCAGCGAGCCCCGAAAGCGATCGTCATGTCTTCCTGTAACAGCCCGCTCATCTACTCCCGCGGCCAGATGGATGTAGTGCTCGCGGCGGCCGATCACGATTGGCCCGTAATCGTTAATTCTTCCGCGGTCACGGGCGCTACCGCCCCCATCACGCTGGCGGGGACGCTGGTCATCATGAATGCGGAGATCCTGGCGGGTATCGTGGTGGCACAACTCGCCAAGCCCGGGACGAAGGTCATCTACGCCGGGCACCCGGTCGTGCTCGACCTGCACACCAGCATCGCCTCCATGGGGTATACGGAGATTGGCCTGCTGGCGGCTGCCCTGGTGGACTTGGGCCGGAGCTATGGAATTCCCACCGCCAGCAACGGGTTGACGACGGACTCGCATACTTGTGACGAGCAAGCCGCTGTGGAGAAATTGCTGACGGGCTATTCCGCCGTGCTCAGCGGGGCGGCCTTGAATGGAGGAGCAGGGAGTCTGGCGGCCGTGGCCACCGCCAGCCTCGAGCAACTGGTCATCGATGACGACATTTACGAGCGCATCTTCCGCATGTGCGAAGGGATCGACATCAACGCGGATACCCTGGGGCTGGAAGTCATTGCGGCGGTCGGTCCCAAGCACCATTTCCTTGCGGAGCCACACACTCTGAGGTACATGCGCCGGGAGTTCCGCTTTTCGCGGCTCGCCACGCGCCTGAATCCTGAGGCCTGGATGGAGATCGGAGCCATGAACGCCGCGGAGGTGGCCGCCGAAAATGTGAAGATGATCCTGAAGACCCCGCCAGAACCACGCCTGGAACCTCAAGTCCTGTCGGAGTTGACCCGCATCGTCGCCCTGGCGGAGAAGGAGCAACCGTAGCCCCAACCTATGACCTTGGGCCTGCGGCTCTCGATTTTGGAGCCCGCCACTAGGCGAACTAGTTGAATGCTTAGCCCTCTCCCGTGGGGAGAGGGTGGACCGCTGCCGGCGCTTTAACCAGCCGGAGCGGGCCGGGCGAGGGGTCTTTCCGGCGGTACACGACTCAGTGCGCACTCGCGGACCTTCTTCACGAACCCTTCCGGATCTTGCATCACCTGTCCGTTCGGCAAACGCAGCACTCGAATTCCGAGGCGGGTTAGGTACGTGTCCTTGGCACCGTCCTTCTTCACCTGGCTCGGTTGGGCATGCGCGCTGCCGTCAAGTTCCACGGCCAAGCGAACTTCAAAACAGTAGAAATCGACGACATAGTTCCCGATAGGAAACTGGCGACGAAACTTGAGTCCCAGGCGGCGGTCGCGCAAAAGATGCCACGCAAGCTTTTCTGCTGCCGTTTCTTGCCGCCGTAGATTGCGAACTATGGGAGTTGGTACTGGCATGGCGAACTGACCCCTCACCCGTCCCGCCCCCGCTGGTGAAAACGCGGGCGGCGGTCCACCCTCTCCCCTCGGAGAGGGCTAGTACATCGTAATTAGTCCTTTTACCAGCGGATAAATCCGGGCCTTGCTGATCAAAAGCCTGGACGTTTTCCCGCAATTTCTCAAGTCGCAGCCCCACTAGGCGAAGCAGTTGAATACTTAGCCCTCTCCCTTGGGGAGAGGGTGGACCGCGGCCGGCGCTTTCACCAGCCGGCGCGGGCCGGGTGAGGGGTCACTTCTCATCAGTCAGGCGTGAAACCTCCCTATCCCCGCGACGATGCGTCCCGCCCCCCTCACGCCAGATACTCTTTCATCAAGCTGATATAGCGGCTGCACACTTCCTTCATTTGGTTGGCGGCCCCGTCCTGCTCGAGGGAAAGGAAGCCTCGGAAGCCAATCGCCTTCACCGCATCGGCGATGGCTTTCAGGTCCATCACCCCGTCGCCGATGGGCACATATTCGCGCATTCGGGCGTCAATATCACGCAGGTGAAGATTCATGAGGTGTTTATTCGCCTTATGAACGGCCACCGGAGGGTACTCGCGCTGATTCATGGCCCAACCACAGTCGAGGTTCAAGCCCAGCGCCGGGTCGCGGATGGAGTCCCAAAGACGCAAGAAGCTGTCGGTGACGGGCATCATGGTGTGGGTGTGGTTCTCGATGGAAAACCTCAGTCCTAGCGCTTTGGCGCGCGCCAGGCACGCCTTGATGGTCTCGACGAATAGGCTCCAAAGTTTGTCAAAATCGTAACCCGGCGCAATTTCGATGTGGAACTTCTCACCGGGCTTGCCATCGTCCATGAAATAGCGGGGCAGGTAGCCGCTCGTCGATGACAATTCGCGCGCCCAGGGCGCCACAATGTTCACCATCGGAGCGCCCAGCTTTTTGGCGATTCGACACCCCTTTTCAAAGTAGTCAAGGCTGAGGTTCCGCTCGTCCGCGTTGGTGCTGGTCAGGCCCTCCACCACCGGTTGGAAAAACGGAAACTGACTGACCACCAGATGATTCCGCGCGACTTGTTTCTTGATGCGATCAATCGTGGCGTCCGTCCAGTATTCGTCGACATCTTTACGGGAGTTGGCAATCAGTTCAATCCCCTCGAACCCCAGGCTGCCAATGATGTCGATAGCCTCCTCGGGGTGAGCGCCCGGGCCGAGACTATGGAAATTCCAGCTCACGCACCCGATTTTGGCTTGCCGAGCGCTTGATTCCGGCATGGCCGGGGGCCCGGCCACGGCAGTCGGTGCGCCGCCGGCACTGGCCAGCATTGAGTAACCTAAAACCGATATAAATTCGCGACGTTTCATAAATGGTCTCCTTTTCGATGGAGAATTATTAACTGTAGCGGCGATCTCTGATCGCCGTTGGGAATTCGGCGGTCAGAGACCGCCGCTACAACGTTCCCCGCTAGGGAACAATTTGAATACTTAGCCCTCTCCCCTCGGAGAGGGCTAGTACATCGTACTCGCGGCAAGCCGTACCCCTACCGCCAGTTTCCTTTCCTCAGGGTTTGGGCACCCGAAAATCGTATTCGCCGGAGGCGACCTCCAACACCAGCGCGGAGCCTTCCTGGCGCAGATAGCGTACGCCCTCCGCTCCCGCCACGGGCCGGCCGCTTTCGGTAACACCTTTCGGGGAGCCGGTGGGCAGGAAAACGGTGGCCGAAGCATTGGGCGGAATCTTAACCGCCAGCTCGAAACCCGCATCATCTTTCTTCCAACTGCTTTCCACGCGGCCTCGCATCGTATCGTGCCAGGCCTTGACCCAGGTGAGATCCCCCACCGGCTGCGGCCGGATGGTGATGTGGTCAAAATCCGTTTCCACGCCCGCCAGGCCCGCGTAAAACCACTCTTCGATGTGGCCGAGCATGCAGTGATTCTGGGAGGATTCGGGATCGGCGTCCCAAGCCTCGGTGAGCGAGGTGGCGCCCTTGGCCAGTTGCGCGCCATAACTGGGAGGATTCGAGCGATCGGTCATGGCGAAGAGCACATCGGAGCGCCCCGCGTCCATCAAGGCGCGCACCAGGTAGTGATACCCGATGTCGCCGGAGGTTTGCTGATTACCCCGCCTGACCACGTCGTCAACCAAGTGGGTGGAGACGCTCGCGCGGTCGGCGCGCGGGCAAATATCCAAGAGCAGGGGCATGGCTTCGGCCGTCTGGCTGCCGGAGGCGTACTGACCCGTCTTGGGGTCGAAGAACGTGCGGTTGAACGCTTCTTTAACGCGGCTCGCCAGTTCCGCATAGCGCGTGGCCTCCGCCGCGTGTCCCAGCAGGCGACTGGCTTCCGCGACCACGTGCAGATCCTCGTAGTACGTGGCGGTGGCGGTTACCCCGAGCGGCGTAAGCTTCGAAACCCCCGGCCTGCCCGGTCCAATATCGTACCAATCCCCCAGGCCGTAGGAGATGAGGTTGTTCTGCGCTTTGCTGCCCAGGTAATCGACGTAGTGCTCCATGGCGGGCAGGCTCTCTTCCAGCACGCGCCGGTCACCGTACTGCCGGTACGACCACCACGGAACCATCACCATGGCGCTGCCCCATTCGGGAGAATCGCGAAAACCGCCGGAGTGAATCGAGTACTCCGGCGCAATGTCGGGAATCAGGCCTTCCAGGGTCTGCGAATCCCGCATGTCGCGGGCAATTTTGGGGAAGTAAAAGGAGAGGTCGAAATCGTACCCGATGCTCGACGCCATCAGGTAGGGCACTTCCAGCCAGCCCAGCTTCTCGCGATGCGGGCAGTCCGTGACCACGCTTTGCAGGTTGCTGAGCACCGCGGCGTTAATCAGCTTATGGATGCGATTAAAGAGGGGGTTGGAACACTGAAACTCCCCGGCTTCGGGCGCCGCCGAATGAATGAATTGGCCCTGGAGGTCGGTTATCTCCGCGTCGCCTTCCACCTGCACGTAGCGGAAGCCGTAATAAGAAAAGTGCGGATGCCAAGTCTCCGCCTCTCCGCCTTTGAGCGTGTAGGTGAAGTAGGTCGGTCCGCCCGAACTACGCTGGCTGACGTAGCCGTGGTCATCAAGCAATTCCCCCGGCGTCAATCGCACCTGGGCGCCGGCTTTACCCCGCACGGTGATTTGCGGCCAGCCGGAAAAATTCTGCCCCAGGTCGTATACGCGAATGCCCGGCCCGGGTTCGGTAATCTTTACGGTGGGGAAGACCTGCATCACTTTGATGGGCGGCTGTGACTGTGAAACCAGGCTCTCACTGGGATCGCCAACGTCATCAACTCCCTCCCAACCCTGGCCGGCGAATCCAGGCTCGCTCCAGCCGGGCTGCTCCTCGCGCGCGTCATAATCCTCGCCGCCGTAAATGCACGAAAAATGGGTGGGGCTCGGCGCCACCTTCCAGTGGCGGTCGGAAACCACCGTGGCCGAGGATCCGTCGTCGTATTCGATGCGCAGGTGCAGGATGAATTTCGGCCGGCCAAAACTGCCGACGAATTTCACGTAGCGGCCCCCCGCCACGTTGTACATGCCGTTCCCGAGCAGCACCCCGACGGCGTTCGCGCCAGGGCGTAGAAAGTCCGCGACCTCGTACGTGGCGTAAAGAGTGGTGCGCCGGTAATTCGTCCAGCCGGGTTCAAGGACGTGGTCTCCGACTCGCTTGCCGTTCAAGTAAAGTTCGAAGAACCCGAGCCCGGAGATGTACGCCGTCGCGCGCCGCACCGCGCGGGTAACTTCGAATTCCCGCCGGAACATGGGCAGCGGCCCGGAATTGATCGACGTGCGCTCCCAGGTGATCCATTCGCTGTGGCCCCAGTCTGCGGGTTTCAGAATGCCCATTGACCAGGCCGCGGCGGGGCTCCAGTCGGAGGGTGCGCCGCGTTTGTCCCAGATGCGTACCTTCCAGTAACAGCGCAGGTGGGATGCGAGCGGCTTGCCGCCGTAAGGGATCACCGCGTTCTCATGGCTTGGGACCTTGCCGCTGTCCCATAGGTCTCCCTGACCGTTCGCGAGCGTTGCGGGCGAGGAAGCGACGAGAATCTGGTAGGCGGACTGGACCTCCGCCCGCTCGCTGGATTCGAGCGTCCAACTGAGCCGCGGACGCGCCGCATCAATTCCGTAGGGGTCCACCCGATATTCGCAACGCAAGTTTTGCGGTGTAATACCCGATGATGCCATGAGTGCCAGGAGGAAAAGAGTCGCCATGGGGTGTCCTTCTCAGATGAAACGATCGCGGGGTTGCGGGCTGTAGCGGCGATCTCTGATCGCCGTTGGGGAAATCGGCGGTCAGAGACCGCCGCTACAAAGTTGCATGTGGGGGCGTAGGCATTGCGCGCTTGGTGCCGGCGCAGCCCGCGTCGAGTGTAGGGCCACCCCTCGGGGTGGCCTTGGCCAGGTCGAGCCCTGGCCCTACAAGACCCGTTTGGTTGCGGCTCCGCCACGCTTGGCTTATCGGAATTTCTTCATGTACTCCAAGAACGACCTGGCGACGCGATCCAGGTTTTCAACGGAGCCTCCGCCCTCGGTCACCGCGCAGATTTCGTAAGCTACGTAGCCCCGAAATCCGATCTCTTTCAGAGCATTAAAGAAGCTGTCGTAGTCGATCATGCCCGGGCCCATCGGGACTTCCATGTTCACTGATGGAAGTTTCTGGTAATCCACGACATCGGGCAACATTTGGAAGCGGGGCACGGTGATGTACTGGGCGGCCGTGGTGTGGACAATGAAGGGCTTCAGCTTCTGCACACCGGCGCAGATTTCCGTCGGCGTGTAACCCTGCGCCGAAGGGCTCCAGGCGTCCCAGGCCGCTTTAACGTTGGGGAGATTCACATCTTTCAAGAGCCAGTACATACCGTCGGCGCTGACCGCCAGATCGTGGTGGTTCTGCACCGCCAGGGTGACTCCGTAGCGCGCTGCCTGCTGGCCGCCCAGGCGCAGCCCTTGCAGGACCGCGTTGTATTGCTGGTCGTAAGGAATGCCCTCGCGGTCAAAACCGGTGAAGACCCGCACCATGTTCGTGCCCAGATCATGCGCCAGGCGCGCCACCTCTCCCAGATAGGTGGCCTGAATTTCCACGTGGGGAATGCCGGGTTTGTCCATCCCCGCGGAAAAGTCGGTGTAGGCGGCGAGACAGACGAGCTTGAGGCCGAGTTGGTCAATCCTCGCACGCAGCCGTTGGCGCGCCGCCTCATCATAATCGAGGGGTGAAAGATGCGGGCGCTTGCACATGAGCTCGACACCGTCGTAGCCCAGCTCCTTGGCTTTAACCAGAAATTGGTCCACCGTGAGAACGGTCTGGCCGCGCCAGGCTCCGGAATAGCTGACCGAATGCAAGCAAGTCTTGACTTTGAAATCCGCGGGATTGCCGGTAGGTAGATCTTGCGCCTGTACCGCCGCGACACAGGCTACGCCCGCCAGGAATAGGCCCACGAAAACTTTCCACATGGTTCTTCGCACTCTACAACCCTCCTTAATTTGAGTCTCGCGCCATCGCCGGCAGGATCTTGGGGCGATTCATGACTTATTGTCCGCTAAATTCCCTCGCGGCGCGAGATTTTTTCCCTGCATGTAATACTCACCCGTCGTCAGACAAATAGTCGTTAACACCGAGGCCACGAAAAGGTCCGATGCCCCCAGTGTTGGTTTGTAGCGGGCAATTGCGGGATATCCACCTTGGTCAACGATAAAATCATGTGCCTCACCAGCGTGAGAACTTTTTCGGCGCAATTTTTCGGCACGACATTCTGAAATCAAACAATATCCTCGGCTTTGGGATCCCAAGTCACCGCGCGCTTCCGATGATACGAGGTGATCGCCATCTGGCACGCGATCGCCGATCGATATCCGAGCTCGAACGGGCAATGAGGTTCTTTGCGGCTGCGCACGCAGTCGAAGAAGTTTTGCATGTGTTGGTCGGTGGCCTCGTAGTAACCGTGCTCTTGCCCTCCTTGCGGTGGCACCGAAGAGAGGGTCTCGACGCCGCGACCCTTGCCACCTTCAGGCAGGTAGCGCACTTGGTCGCCCTCATTCCGCGCGATCATTCCCTTCGTGCCCAATAGCATGTCATGACCTTCGCCGTAGAAATCGTTCCCAAACATGGAATTCCACGTGAACAGCACATTCTCCTGCATCATCGAGACATCCATGATGTCAGGCATCTGCATCTTCGGGGAGATAAGGTTGGCTCCGGTCATGGTCACGCTGTCGGGAATTTTGAAGCCCATCAGCTTATACCAGAAGCCCACTTGGTGGACCATATTTTCATACACGTTGCTGCCGTCGTAGTCCCAATAGAACCGCCAATTGATGAGGCGCTGCGGGTCGAACTCATAGTGGGTCGCCTCGCCCTCGAAGCCCTTCCAATCGACGTGGTCTTGGTCGCAATCCGGGGGGATGGGCCGCAGCCATCCGCCATGACGCCGATTGCGGTAGTGGTGAGTGTGCAGGGCGGTAATCGTGCCCATCTTCTCGGGAGTTAGCATTTCCTGAATCACCGTAAAGCCGGGTGCGCTGGTCACCTGGATCCCCACTTGCACGACGCGGCCGGATTTCTCGAACGCCCGGCGCATGCGGCGCGCGTGATCAGGATTGAATGCCATGGTCTTTTCCTGATAGACGTCCTTCCCCGCCTCGAGAGCGGGAACAAATTGCAAGCAGTGGAGGTGCTGGGGGGAGGCGATCAGGACCGCGTCAATCGATTTATCGTCGAGCACCCTGCGAAAATCCTGATAGGTCTGGATGGTCGGAACGATCGCCTTCACCTCGTCGAGGCGCCGGATGTAAACATCGGCCACCGCCACCGCCTCCACATTGGAGCATTTGAGAGCGGCATGGAAAATCTCTTTGCCGCGCCCGCCTCCCCCGATCAAAGCGAAGCGGATGCGATCATTGGCCCCCAGCACGCGGCTGGAAGGTAAGAATCCGGAGGCAACCAGGGCAGCCGAACCGCCCAGCGTCTGCCTGATAAAAGTGCGCCGACTGGACATGGAAATACTCCTCTCCTATGAAATAAACGACTTCCTTTGGATGATTGTCTTAATCTCACGTGGTCGTACCGTGGCCGCCTTCGGAAACATGGGCAGAAGATCGCAGAAGGTCGCAGAGGGCAGCCGCAGGGTTACACTTTGCTCTCATGAGATGATTTGAGCAAGTGGTTTTTATCTAACCTCGAAGTCTGGTCCGGGGAGTGGAAAATGGCAGAGTAACTCTCCCGGAAGGGCAAATAAGTGTTGCAAGGGGTTTGCAAACCTTACCGTGGTGTTCCCTCACATGATTAGCTGGCTGAAGTCTTAACCTTTGACCCGACAACCGTCTCGCTCCTCCCGCCTATAAATTTTGGAAGATTCTCTACTAAAAATCATACAAAACTCCTTCCAATCAACTATTGGGACGAAATATATTCTTTATTTTAATCAACTTAGCATATTAGGCGTTTGGCATCTGTGTTGCACTCTACATCAGGACGGATCTGCTATCTCTGACTGGGTTGTCTAAATAGATTCCCGAAAAAGTAGAGTAGCAACCGATATGAGAACGTCCTGGGTCTGCGCTTCAATGGTGTCAGTTCTGGGAGATACCTTGAGCAGGAGGAATTAGATGGAGCATTCGATTTCTTGTGAAGGCCTAAAGGCCCACTCGCGCCGGGTTCCAAGGTGCGCTCTTGTGGCCCTGGTTGCAACATTCGCCTTTTTCCTATCGATACCGGGATGGGCGCAGGACGAAGCCTCGATTACGGGTACGGTGACGGACACATCCGGCGCCGTGGTTCCGGGAGTGAATCTGACGGTGGCCAACCCCGACAAGGGGTTTACGCGCGAAACGAAGACCAATTCGGCCGGCGATTATACCGTCTCGCCCGTGCCCATCGGCAACTACACCGTCACTGCGGAAGCCACCGGCTTCCAAAGGTTGGTGCGCACGGGAATCACCCTGAGCGTCGGCCAAAACCTGCGGCTTGACCTGCAACTCACGGTCGGACAGACGACGCAAGAGCTCACCGTCACCGGGAACGTGGTGAAGGTTGACACGGAAAACGCCCGAGTTTCGGACGTTATTACCGGAAGCCAGGTGGAAGACCTCAATCTGAACGGTCGCAACTACCAATCCCTTGCCATCCTAGTACCAGGGTCAGCGCCCAGCAACAGTTTCAACCCCTACGTGGTCGGTCATAATGCCCAGGCCACGATCTCTTTCAATGGGGGCAGGGCAGAACACAACAGTTGGGAAATCGACGGCGGTAACGACAATGACGAGAGTGGCGGCGGGGCCTCCCCCCAGGTCATTCCCAACCTTGACGCCATTGCGGAGTTCCGCATCACGACCTCCAACTATGGAGCGGACGTCGGCAAGCGCTCCGGCGCCACCATTGAAGTTGTTACCAAGTCCGGAACTAAGGACTTCCATGGCACAGCCTATGAATTCGTTCGCAACGACCACTTTGATGCCAACGACTTTTTCGAGAACCGAACGCCGTGGGACAGCCTACCCGCCGCCGACTGTACAGGGTCGACCTGCAACGCTCCCAAGACGCCGTTGAAGCAAAACAATTATGGCTTCAACATCGGTGGCCCTGTCTATATTCCCGGCCTTTACAACACCAGCAAGACGAAAACCTTCTTCTTCTATTCTGAGAACTGGGTCAAGTATCGCAACGGCACGGTTCTGGGTACGGGGACGGCAGACGTGCCCAGCCTGCGCATGCGCCAAGGGGATTTCAGCGAGTGTGACCCTTCGTCTCCCAATTTTAGCGTTGTCGTCTCCTCCGGCTGCGTGCTACCCACGAACCCTCTTACGGGCAATCTCTACTCGGGCGACATGGTTCCGATCAACACCAACGCCCAAATCCTGCTTGACTCCTTTATCCCCTTGCCCAACAGCGGCCCGATTGGCTGGGTGTCCGCCCCCAGCTTGCCCACCAATTACCGGCAGGACAGTGTCCGCGTCGATCAAAACATCAACGACAAGACCACCCTCTTCGTCCGCGTCACGAATGACGCCTGGGCGCAGCATGTGGTTCCCTCGGAATACTCTTCGGCCCAATTCAATACCGTGGCGAGCGTCTTTTCCGTTCCTGCCAAGAGCATCGTCATGCACTTGACGCGCACATTTAAGCCCAACCTGATGAATGAATTCGTCGTGGCCTGGGGGAACGACCCGCACCACATTCATGCCCTTCCCGGTCCAGGATCTCCCGACGGCTCCATCACCAAGCCCTCCGACTGGACGGCGGGCCAATTCTTTACCGCCAACGCCAGCCAACCCTATCTACCGGGAGTCTCGATAGGTGGTGGCTTACCTTTCTCGGCTTATGAGGACGTTGTGTACGGCACTTTCTATAACAGCGTGCCGACCTGGACGGTGAAGGACAATGTGGCCTACACGCATGGCAAACACACTTTGAAGATGGGCGTGTTCATTTTGCGTACCGCCATCGACTGCATGAACGGGAGCACAGACCCCCAAGGTGAGTACACTTTTACGGGAGGGGGGCCCATCACCACGGGCAATGGGCTTGCCGATTTTTATACCGGCCGGATCCAGCAATATACCGAAGGCACCTTCGTGGTGAATGGCAATGCGGTAGGCGGCTGGGGCTATGCGCGGATGCGTCACCAATCCTATGAGCCCTATATCCAGGACGATTGGAAGGTTACCCGGCGGTTGACGGTGAATCTTGGTCTGCGCTACTACTACTACACTGCCGAGCATGATATTCAGAATCCGACGACCGATGCGGATTTCTACCCCACCCTCTACAACCCGGCGCAACAGGCTCAACTCGACGTCAATGGCTACATTGTTGCGGGCACCGGATACAACTACACGGAGTATGGAAACGGACTCGTCCAGTGCGGGTCCAATGGGACCCCTAAAGGCTGCCGCAACATCAGTAAAGACACACCGTCTCCGCGCGTCGGCTTTGCCTTTGATCCGACGGGAAGCGGCAAAACCTCCATCCGTGGCGGCTATGGCTTGTTCTATGACCTCGGCGCCGGGGAAGACTCCATTGAGGACGGCGAGGGCAATCCTCCTTCCTATTTTAACCCGCATGCCTATAACATTCTGGGGTGGGGGAACCTTACCCAGGCTCCCAACGCTCCGGTGGGGTTTGGGGCGTGGGCGGTCAATGGGCCCAACACTTCGGTCCAACAGTACAACCTCACAGTCCAGCATGAGTTTCCGGGAAACAACCTGCTGAGTGTGGCTTACGTCGGAAGTCAGGGACGCCACTTGAGCCGCGCGCCCAACTTCAATCAAATTCCCGATGGTTCCACCACCGCGACCGTCCCCGCCTTGGCCGGGACGACGGATTGCACAGTGGCCGGGGTTTGCAACGTTCAGTCTATCCTGATTAACCAGGTAGATCCCAATATCTACTTCACTCCCTACCGTGGGTACACCAACATTACCTATAATCAACTTGCGGCGTCCTCGAGCTATAACGCTCTGCAAGCAAATTTACGTCACACGCTAGGTCACGGGTTGACCGTGCAGATTGCTTACACGTATGCGAAGGCGATCGACAATGCCAGCAGCCCGGGTTACGACCAGGGCGTGGACGACACCAACATGAACCGCTGGTACAGCCAGAGTGATTACAATCGCACCGATACACTGGTGGCGAATTACATTTACCACTTGCCGTTCTTCCAGAACTCCTCCAATCATTTTGCCAAGAGTGCGTTGGGAGGGTGGCAGGTCAGCGGGATCACGAGCTTCTTCAGTGGAACCCCCCTGAACTTCGGTTGTTCGGAGAATGGATATAGCAGTGGTATTGGAGAGGGCATGCAGTGCAATACGCTGGGCCCGCTTAAGGTTCAGAAAGGCACGGTAAACGATCCAACCTTTGGACCTGTGGCGACGTGGTATAACCCGGCGGCGGTCGGTATGCCGCTGCTCTCGCAGTTCAGCGCCAATGGGCAGGCGGGGATGTTCGGGTACATGGGGCGAAATGCTTTGACGGGCCCCGGCCGGAACAATTGGGACCTGGCTCTGATGAAGAACTTCCAATTGCCCTGGGCGGGCGGTGAACACTCGACCCTGCAATTCCGCTTTGAAACTTTCAACTCCTTTAACCACACCCAATGGAATAGCGTCAGCACTGGGTGCAGTGGCGACACAGCGTTTGGAGCTCCATGCGCCGGCGCCGACAATATCACCCGAGGTGAGGTCACGGGTGCTTGGTCGCCGCGGATTCTTCAGCTTGGATTGAAGTTCATGTTCTAGCCCCATCTCTCCTGGGCGACCGCCTGATTACGGTCGCCCAGGAGATGGATTTTTACAGGTGGTAGCCACGGACAGTGCTTTTCTGTCCGTGGGCTTTTCCCTGATGCATAATCCCCCGGTAAATTGTGTCCGGCACGACGGCGCATTCTTGAAGGCATATGTCCCTGGCTACCAGCTTCAGAACAAGAACGGGACAAATCGTTGCGTGCGCTTCATGTAAACAGCATAGGCCGCACCGAAGCTGATGAGGTTCTCCCTTTCCTCGGCAATTGCGGTGGCGATGAGAAAACCACTCGCACCCAGCGCCAGTACAATGCCACTGATCGCTAGCGGATTCTTTAGATAAGCGCACCACACAAGCGCCAGCAACGCCGCGTACAGAGGGTGCCGGATAAAGCGATACGCGCCTACCGTGACCAGCGTGGTTGTGTTCTCAAAAGGAAAATTGGTGCTGCCGGCGGCTGTGGGCGTTGGCCTGCCAATCAGGCGAAGTAGCCGGAATCCTTCAATCGCCAGTCCTATCGACGCAGCTCCGAGGAACCATGACACCAGTTGGCGAGCCGAGAGCGGGTCGCGAAGCCACATCGGAACGTTCAGCAGAATCAGGGCCGACAGGAGTTCAAACGCGAAAAAGCGATAGAAGCCGTGAGACCGCAAATCCCTCAGCGATCGCCACGACAACTGAGTGATAGCGGCTGATGCAGCCAGAAAAATAGCGGCTCGCACCATCGTGTTTGCCAGCCTTTGGATAGATCCTGACGGAACAAAGGTTACCAGTTTGGCCCCGCATCGCCGTAGTCTTCTCGCACATGGCGCTTTAGCCGCAAGAATCCAACCCGCGCGCAACGCCAATATGGCACCTTGCACTGCTGGGGTCAACCACGAGCATCAAGACGGCTACACACTGTACAGGGGGTACCCGGTCAGTGCAGTTCTGACCGTAGGCTTTTTAATTGCGCGATGCCCCAGCGGCAATGGCACGTCATCAATTTGCATTGGGCAGGCGGCTGCGGTTGCCTGGTCCCAAGCAAAATGCTTGTAGCTCGACCACCGGCAATCTTCGGTAGTGACTCATTTTGGAGTGCCACGGGCGTCCCGCCCGTGAACGGGCACGGCCAAGATGGCCGTGGCACTTCAAAATGAGTCACCACTCCATCTTCCGGTCGCTGGATGAACCCTTGGCGGCCGGGATTCACGGGCGCTAGGCTATGTTTCTGCCATCCAGCGAAGAACGGTCAGAAAAGCACTGATCGTGGCTACCCGCTTCCTTTTATGTCGCTCCCCTAATTGTCGCCCCAACGCGGTCGGCTTCGTTGAACATATCGTTGAGCAAGCCCTTATACTGGGGCTCGTAGATCTGCTCTTGATGGTGGTTCAGGAAGTGAATTGTCGCCTGGGTGGTATTGACAAGCTCGGCGACGGGCGCCCTGAGTGAATTGATCTCCGCCTGTTGGTCCGCAGGAAGCATCCCTTCCATTTTTTCCAACTGGAACAGCGTCCGGTCCATCATGTTGTCCCAATGCTTCTCCTGGGTCAGAATAACCGCCTCGCCCTGCCAGCCGGCGATCAGCGGTTCAGTGTTCAAAGACTGCAACCGGCCCGCGTCTCGCTCGGCGTGGTACGCATCCATATGGATTTGGCTTATAAGCTCATCCGCCTCCCGCGCGGAGTTCGATTGATTGGTTGGCGGTGCGGCCCCAAAAATCGCGGCGGGCACCACCAGCATGACAAAAAAGCTGACTAGATTCCTAAATCGAAGATATCCCATTTTTGTATCTCCCTTCTTTTCAGGGCATTGTGGCCCATTGCCTCCAATCACACAGTTTCTGCTCACAGGTGGTTAGACGCGGTCGGCATAGGGCAGGTTGTACTTAATGTCGCTTTCTGCTCTTCAGCTCAATGCCATCACTTAACTATTTCATTCTAAGTATGTTATTTATCGGAAAGGAAAAAACGGGTAGCGCAGACGTACGCGTTGTTGGCGTTCGTCTGCGGCTCTTCGTCCGCCCATGGGGTTTCATGTTTGGATACTAATATCATGGATGATGGTCCCATGTTAAGAACCGCGGAGGAAGGCAAAAAGCGCCTACCTCTGATGCGCTACCGCGCTCGATAAGTTACTTACCCACCTACTGGGCATTGCAGAATAATAGTGACGAACTGTTTTCGTAGCGCGGGCGTCTCGCCCGCTGTGGCGTGGGCATCCTGCCCGCGCGCTGGGTGGGAGCGGGACGCTCCCGAGACAGCGGGCAAGATGCCCGCGCTACGCAGGTAATTGTCTCTATATTGCGCAAATCTCAGTAGTTACACTCGACGTTCAGAGCGAAGGATCTGCATCTGTTTTTAGGAGGAACAAAAAGACCTATTGTTCTTCCTCCCCTTTGTCACGGATTGACAAACGATTTACGGGGTGTATATTAAACGGCTAGGAAAACCCGCTGCCGATTCACCTGTCCCCCGAGGGTCCCTCATGAGGTTTTACGTGTTCCTTTCGATCGTTCTGCTGGCGATCACCTTGCCATCCGCTGCCCGTCCGCAAGGGCAGAAGCCCCTGGCCAAGGATGAAATCATGGGCCTTGTGAAGGCCGGGATGGACAACGCGCAACTGGCTAAGGCGGTGCGGCAGCGGGGTATCGACTTCGAGCCCTCGGTCGAGTACCTCGAGGCGCTGCGCAAAGCGGGAGCGCACGATGAACTTATCGGGGCGCTGCACGCCGCGCGGCCACAACCGCTCAGCAAAGACCAGGTGTTGCAACTGGTGGCCGGCGGGGTGGCAAGTGAGCGCGCCACCTCGCTGGTGAAGCAGCGGGGAATTGATTTCACGGCCGATGAACAATATCTGGACATGCTGCGCACGGCGGGTGCCGACGACGCCCTGATCGCTGCCGTGCGCGAGGCGCGGCCAGTGGCTCCCCAAACCGGTACGGTGCGGCTGAATCCAACAGACGGCCTCATGTACGTCTGGATTCCCCCGGGTACGTTCATGATGGGCTGCTCAGCCGGGGACAGCGAGTGTACGGACTTTGAAAAACCGGCGCACCAGGTCACCATCACGCGAGGCTTCTGGATTGGCGAGACGCCAGTGACAGTGGGCGCCTACAAACGCTTCGTGGGCGCTACGGTTCGGAAGATGCCTAACGCTGTCCCCATGAATGATGGATGGGTGAAAGAAAAAGTGCCGATCACGAATGTGACGTGGGACGAAGCCAATTCGTACTGCGCCTGGATGGGCGGACGGTTGCCCACGGAGGCGGAGTGGGAGTATGCGGCGCGGGGCGGGAGCACCGAAGCGCGCTACGGACCCCTCGACGAGATCGCTTGGTATAATGGAAACAGCACCAATCTGATCCATGATGTCGCGCAGAAGCGGGCGAACGGGTTTGGGCTCTACGATATGCTGGGGAACGTCATGGAATGGGTAAATGACGGATGGGACAAGGATACATACCGCAACGGTCCATCCCAAGATCCCCAGGGGTCAAGCGATCGCGTCGGCGCCGTTCAGCGGGGAGCGTCGTATATGAGCAATTCTGGAAATACTCGCCTCTCGAACCGCACCTGGGGCTTTGCAGCCAACCAGAACTGGTTCCTGGGGTTCCGTTGTAGCGCCGAAGGGGCTGGCCCTTGATGCTTTTTCCTTTTTCCTGTCGTCCTCATCAATTAGGGCGGCCGAGGCTCTGCCCCACAAACCCTCGCCATAGCGATGCTCGCCGGCCTTCGGCGCGAAGTACCTGCATTATGGCCAGCTCGCGGCCACGGGATGATACCGCCCATCGGTGGGTAATGTACCAATCGCCAGAAGCAGGCAGGGCAGACCTGTTCTGGAGGGTTGCGGTTCTTCCCCAAACAACAACAAAAACCCACGAACTTTCAGAGCAGGCCCGTGCTGCGCCAGCTATCGGTCTTCGATGCCTTGCAAAAGTTCCCGCAAGAGAGTCAGTCGTTCAGTGAACCGATTTCCGCTTTCCCGTAGCCTAACTCAAAGATCAAGTCTCTTGCCGTTGCGCCCACCACGAAGAACGGGATCTTCAGGGAGCCTGCCGCCTCGCTGAGTGTTTCATAGAGAGCAAGAGACGCCGGATCAATCTTCCCGGACAAGTCCAGCAAGCTGTTCATCGTATATCCGTCTTGCCGTCTCAAGGTTTCTAGTGTCCCCCGTTGCCAGCAGGTCTGCGTATACAAGCAAGGGGTGTACGATCTCGGGGCTGGTCCAATCACACTTTGTATCCCAGAAGGCCTTTAGTATTTCGACGTTTCCTCTTGGGTCTGTCCGCAATCGATTGGCGGCTAAAAATCTCCCGGGCAGGTCTCGGATGTATACGGTCACCAATTCCGGCTTCAGGTAACCGGTAAGGCGCGCAGCAGCTATTTCACCTCCCCAGTGGGCGTGAAAGTCCTCGATTCGCGTCTGCTCCCACCATTTCGGATCGGGCGCAGTGTACCTTCCAAGTAGCAGTTTGGGCCGTAGCCGGTTGGGGAATGCTGCTACCCAATGTTCAAGCAATTGTTGTTTGCGAATCAACCTTCGTCCCCGCTTACCCATCATCAGGAAATGGCCGAGCCCTTCCAGATCGCCCAGAACCCATGCCACCGTGCCCAGCGCAACATGGGCAGTCTGCGCTATCGTTCGGAGGGGTGCGCCTGCCAATTCCTGCCGGCAGAGCAAAGCAAATACGACTCTCAGGCCCGCCGGCGCAAAAGCGCGAGTGGGCCTTTCCCTGGGGAATCTTTGGGGCGTGTGACCTTTGATGTAAATAAAAATAGGGGGAGCATTCAGGTACGCATTTCCCAAGGTGTCCAGGAAGGGGATTTCCATCTGTTTCAGCCGTTCTGCCATGTTCGGGTTCACATACTGTGTTACCAAAAGGACTTTTCCCGGAAGCCGTTTCATCTGTTCAATGGCCAGGGCGAGAGTTTGAGTGTCCAGCATTCGCTTCACTTCTGCATCGAAGCGCCTTTGCGCGTGAGGGAATTCAAAGCGCAATCTTGCATCTGCTTGAGGCCGGTCCCGCCTGGGCTTCAATCGCTCGCAACGCACACGAATTCCGGTGGCCCGGCGAACTACCGCAATGGCCTTTTCTAAGAGTTCGGTTTCGGTCTCGTGCAGCTCCATTTCCGACAACCCCCGGTTCGTGTTCTGGAGAGGCGATGTTCACTTTATAGCATTGTTCATTATAAATGAACAGCACTCAAAAATGAACAAAAGCTTTAGAGCCCCCAGGATTCGACCAACGCACTGAAATAACATGTCTTACATCTCTAGTTCCAGCTCCCACATCCGCAGTGGACACTTCGCCGGATTGGGAACGAAAGAGCCGACACGGGAAATCGGCCAAACTGAACCAGTACCAAATTTCAAAGTGACCCACAAAACTGCTTTCCTTTCTCTCCATATCGCTGTAGGTTTTCGCTGCCGCGTTTGGCTTTTCCGTGGATGGAGCGGCTGGCTGGCGCGGAGCGCAGCTCGACGGTTTAGCGGGCGAGCGCGCGAGGCAGATAGTCAGGCATGAATTTCTGCTTGTGGCTGCACCGGCACGATCTGCGCGACGCGTTTCATGACCTTTTTGTTTTGGGCCGCCTTCTTTAGGTCGTATTCGGCTTGCAAGCGCATCCAGAATTCGGGAGTGCTGCCCAGCAGGCGAGAGACCTTCAGGCACATGATCGCAGACAGGGGCCTCTGCTCTGCCAAGATGTCATGAAGCATTTGGCGTGACACGCCCAGCGCTTTCGCGGTGGCCGTGACGGACAGGCCGACCTCAGGAAGAATGTCTTCCCTGAGAATCTCGCCCGGATGTACAGGTGGCAATCTGTTCTTACGATCCATCGTTTTCTCCCTAATGGTAGTCTTCAAAGTCGACAGCCTCCGCGTTTTCGCCTGACCAGGCGAAGGTGATGCGGTAGTTTCCGGTGACGCGCACCGACCATCTCGGCGGGCTGCCGCGCAGGCCGTGGAACCTGTACCCGGCCAGGTTCATCTCTTCCGGGTGCGTGGCCACTTCCAGCGACTGAAGAATACGCACGCACTTCCTGACGTATTGGGCGCCGATCCGACGTGTCGTGCCGGTGAGGTAGATCTCTTCTAGCCCCTTATGTCGGAAGCCGCCGACCATTCTTCTACTGTAAACCCAAAGGCCTCCAATGTCAACTATTTAGTTGACACAATTTGATAGGGGGGCCCATAACCGCCCATACTGGAAGTCGGCCGAACTGAGCCAGTAGCAAATTTCAAATTAACCCACAAAACTGCTTTCCTTTATCTCCATATCGCTGTAGGTTTTCGCTGCTGTGTTTGGCTTTTCCGTCCTTGGAGCGGAACACGGGAATTATCTGGAATGCCTGGTAACGGCGGGGCTGAACAGGCGGCGGGGAGTTTTACCATGAATCCATTTCTACGCATCGGACGGCGCAAGTTTCTTCGCGATTCGGCTCTTGGCCTGGGAGTGGCGCCGTTAATTCCTCCCACATCCTCTCGGCAAGAAGGCCAGGCGAAGCCCGCCAAGCCCCTGGCGAATTCCGGTGGCCCAATTATGCCGGCCGGGATCCCCACCATGCGGCCTGTATGGATCGTTCGCGAGCCGCAAGCGGGCTTTCCGGAACGGTGGGCGTCGCGCGAGTTGGCTCGCGGCCTACGCAGCCTGGGTGTAGCCCGCGAGTTCGTCGAGGCCGTGGCGGGTGGGGGCGAACCACCGCCGTCGAGCCTCGAATTCCTTCTTTCCACGGACCGGCAAAAATTCAAGCATCCCGAGGCCTATGAAATTTCTCACGAATCCGGCGGCGGCAAACCATCACCAGTCCGCTTGACCGGCGCCACTCCTCAGGCGGTTCTTTACGCGGTGTTTGATTTCTTGGAGCGGCAAGGCGCCTTCTTTGGTTTGGATGGTGAAGTCTACCCGCTGGAGCCATTGCCCGGCTTGAGTTTGCCGCCGGCTGGCCATCCGTGGCGAGCGCAGCCGCGCTTCAGCGTGCGCGGCCTGGTGCCTTGGCCGGACTTCCTCAACTGCGTAACCGTGTACAATCGCGAGGACTGGCGCGCCTACCTCGAAGCCATGGTGCGGATGCGGTTTAACACTCTGGGTGTGCACGTCTACTCCGGCGAAAATCAGTGGGCGGAGTCGTTCCTTTCTTTTGAATATGCCGGCGCCGGACACCTGGCCTATACCGATACGAGTGCGACGAATCGCTGGGGCTACTTGCCGGAACGGACCTCGCGGTTCGGCATGGGGTCCGCGGACTTCTTCGCGGATGAAGTGTTTGGGGCGGAAGCCACCACCCAAGCCCGGAATTGCTGGGAAGCGGAAGAGCGGGCACAACAGCTCTGGCGCGAGGCGTTCGAGTACGCCCAGCAGCTCGGCATCCGGACGGGCGTGGGATTTGAACCCTACCAAATCCCCGATGAGATTTACCGCGCCGCTCCTCCGGAAGCACACTACCAGCGGGCTGGGCAAGATGCTGCGGGGCCGCGTATCGATCCGGAGTCGGTCGCGGCCAAGGACATCCTGGAAATCCGCCTGGGGCGCCTCCTGGAAGCTTATCCCACCGTCGACTATGTGTGGCTGTGGGAAGACGAAGAGATGAACTGGGCGAGCCAGAAAGGCGACGTTCCGCTTTCGGTCACCCCCTTCCGGCAAGCCTACGATTTTTTGCGGCGCCACGCGCCCACCAAGCGCTTGGTGATTTCCGGCTGGGGCGGGGTGGTGAGGCACTTCGCTTACTTCCACAAAACGTTGCCGGAGGAGATTGTCTTTTCCTCGTTGAACGACAATCTGGGTTGGGACCCGGTGAGCGAAGAGTACGGAAAACTCGAAGGCCGGGAGCGTTGGCCCATTCCCTGGCTGGAGGATGATCCGGGGATGTGGCTGCCGCAGTTTCACGTGGCGCGCTTCGTCCGCGATATGGACTTGGCGGAACAATACGGGTGCCAGGGCCTCATGGGCATCCATTGGCGGCACCGGATTATGGATGCGGACGCGGGATTTCAATCCGGCTACTCGTGGAATAAGGAATTGACGCCCACCCGTTTCTTCCAGGGTTTCGCGTCTGCCCAGGCGCGCGCGCCGAGAGCCGCGGAACTGGCCAGGATCCTGGAAGATACGGACCGCGACCGGCTGATCCTGTGCTCGTGGACGGGTGAAGTCAAGCAGGGCCACAGCGAAATCCACGCCTACTCCGGGGACTATGATGAAGCGTTCCAGTTTTGGGAAGATTACGAGCCCTCGGATTCGGTAAAAAAGTCCCAGGCAGAGGTGGCAAGGAAACTTCGCGCCCTTACGGACGCTGCTTCCAGCCCCGCCGAGCACGAGCGTCTCAATTACCTCACGCGGTTTGTCGAATTCCTTACTCCTTATTCCGAGTCTTGGTCGATGGCGCGGCGTCTCAATCAAAAACTGAAGCAGGCGAGTGATTTGAAGAAACAGGGCAAGGCGGAGGAAGCGTCCCACCTCATCCAGACGGAAGGAGTGCCACTTTGGCTGAAAATGGCGCCGCTGGTCAGAGAAACCATACTGGATTTTCAGGAAATCGTAAGCACCAGAAACGATCAAGGACAATTAGTCTCTATGCATAACAAGTACGAAAGACTGGCTCTTTATCGGCTAATAGCGTCCATTTACGAGTTATCCACCATAAAGCCTCCCGAAGTGGATCGTATGTGTGCCGAAGTGCGGCAACCCCATGCCACGGCCGCGCCGAGAGCTTTCGTCCCCACGCGTCCAACGGTGTTGCGAAAAGGGGAGCGCGCGCGGGTCCTCGCGGTGGTGCCTGGGCCGATGAGGGTGATCGGGGTGACGCTGTTCACTCGTACGGAAGACGCCTCGGCATGGCGCCCTTCGCCCATGAAGTTGGAGGGGAGACGGACTTACAGCGGGGAGATTCAAGAGCGAGGAGCACCTGGGTTCTTGATGGATTACTACGTGGCGTCGGAAGTTGAGGCGGGCGGGGTCAGGAAAAGCCTCACGTGCCCACCTGAAGCGCCAAGCCGACACTACACCGTGACGCTTCTTTGAGTTGGCAGGTCGGGTTCTTAGCGCGCCACTATCGAGGCATGTCAGGCGGGAGAGACCGGGGATCTTGTGAGCGGGCGCGGCGACATGCGTGGAGAATCCTCAATCTTCTGACCAGACTCTGGCGCCGATTTCAGGCTGGGAATTTCTGACAGAACCTACGGCTGCCCTGGGAGCCATGGGTCGCTGGGCTCGACTTGGGTTTCAGCCAGTCCGCCGGGACGGAGGCCTCCCAGGAGGGAAACGACAAAGCAGTGGCCTTGACTCTCGATAGCCAGTCGACTGACCAGTTGCCATTGGGGCGTGGTGTTTGTCCAATCTGTTGGATCCGGCAGGGAGGGGAGCGAAAGCATGACCGGGTGAGGCAACAGCGCCTTCAAATTTCCACCGACGATGTGAACAAGTTCACTTAAGGCATCCAAGACTTCGTCGCTTGCCACGCTTTCTGCATCCACTTGGAAGATAACCGCTGCAATCGACCGGGCCAGAGAAGTGGGGCAGTACAGCCGCACTTCTCCATCCCACGCCCCTGTGATTTTTACGCACACCGTTAGTGCGTCCGCCACGATAGATTCCGAGCCCGGCAGGCGCTCCACTTGGAATCCCAAAGTGGAGCTCCAGGTATCCTGAATAATCTGAAAGAAGGCGTCTTCGGTTACCAGCATGGCTGCTCCCTAAGTTCTACGGACTCGATAATAAGTCGCCCGTTCGAACTGCAGGCGTTCAAACGAATCGTCCAAGTTAAAAGTTGTTTCGGCCCCCCCCAAGAAAAAATATCCATCGGGCTTCAGTACTCTTCGAACCTTGCCCAGAATCTCCTTCTTCGTATCGGTCCCGAAGTAGATCAACACGTTCCGCATCATGACAATATCCGCAGGAAATAATGGCGGCCAAGGGCCCGCCAAGTTGAGGGCTTGATATTGCACCATGCGGCGAATCTCATCGCGCAATACCCAGTCACAACCTTGTTTTTGGAAGTGCTTAATGAGATAGCTAGCGGGAAGGCCGCGGTTTACCTCGAGTTGGCTGTACCGCCCCTCTCGCGCCCGGGAGAGAATATCCGTGGACAGGTCCGTTGCCAGAATGCGAAAGTCCCAGCTTGCCTGAAGAGGGAAGTGCTCGCGCCAGAGCATAGCCAGACTGTAGGGTTCCTGTCCCGAGGAACTGGCCGCGCACCAAATGCTCAACTCCCGTTCCTGGGCGCGCTTTGCGACCAGCTCCGGCAGCACGAACTTTTTGAGCGCTTCATAGGGGTGAAAATCTCGGAAGAAAGAGGTTTCGTTGGTGGTCATGGCCTCCACTGACTTGCGATGCAGACCATTAAACGGTTCGCGCTGTAACCTCTCAACCAGGGCGCTCAACGAGGCGAAGCCCTCTCGGCGAGCCAGCGGGGACAAGCGCGATTCCACGAGGTACCCCTTATCCTCCTCGAGAACAATCGCCGCTTGCTCCATGACAAGGCGACGGATGTAATTGAATTCTTGGGCGCTTAGGGTCATTTTAAGCTGATTGACCTCACCCTGTCCGCACGGTGGGGACGAATACACGAGTCATCTCCCGGCCGTTCCGCACACGTCGGAGAATCTCCGGCCCGAGCTGATCGAGTGGGAGGACCTTGTCGGCTAAACCGGCGTTGGCGACAAATCCGGGCATTCCCCAAACGACGCTCGATTCCTGGTCTTGGGCCAGAACCTGCCCGTCGAGCTCGCGGATACGTTCGCAGCCTCGCAGACCATCCTGACCCATTCCCGTCATTACCACGCCAAGCGTGTGAGGTTTGTAGACCTCAGCAACAGACCGAAACAGCACATCCACAGCAGGACGGCAGGAGTTCTCGTGAGGACCCTGGTGGGTACGGAGGGTGACCTGATTTCCCTCATTTTCGATAATCATATGGTAGTCACCCGGAGCTATCCACACGCAGCCAGGCTTCACAACCGCCCCGGGGTGGCCTTCCTGCACGGCAATTTGCGACTTAGCCGCCAACCGCTCGGATAGCAGACGGGTGAAAACGGGTGGCATATGCTGGACAATAACTACGGGAACGGGGAAGTCGCTGGGAAGCTTAGGGATGAGTTCAGCAAGGGCATTGGGGCCTCCAGTGGAAACACCTATAGCGACGATGTCGATTCGCTCCTCCCGTCGGGGAGTCGTGGTGCTCCGCAGGAAAGGCTTGGGGGCCACTGGCAGAACCAAGGTGGGAGGTCGATCCGCCGTCAGCGAACGGCCACAGATCGCCTTAATCTTCGGAATCAATTGGGACCGAATACACTCAAGCCCCAACGCTGCGCTGCCGACGTTGGACGGCTTGGTGACATAATCCGTGGCGCCCTTGGAGAGTGCCTCAAGCGTAGCTTCCGCGCCACGCTGGGTGAGGGTGCTGTACATGATGACCGGAAGCTTTGGCCACGACTTGCGGAGGCACTCCAGCGTGGCGAGTCCGTCCAATTCCGGCATCTCCACATCGAGGATGACGATATCAGGATTGACTTGGGGGATCTTGGCGAGAGCAATCTTCCCGTTCGCGGCGGTCCCCGCAACTTGGAGCTCCGGATCGGCGGTTAGCACGTCACTGACCATGCGCCGAACGACCACCGAGTCATCAACAACGAGAATCCTGACCTTGGGCATGGATTAAGAACCCGCCATCCCGAAGATTTGCAGCTTCTCCAGAATGACCTCTGGCGTGAAAGGTTTCATCACATACTCATTGGCGCCCGCCGCGAGGGCTCGAACCACGTTATCCATTTCGGTTTCGGTGGTCACCATCATCAAGAGCACACCGTCATAGATGTGGTCGGCCCGAACTGCCCGAATGAAATCGAGCCCATTCATCTCCGGCATATTCCAGTCCACGAGCGCCAAGTCGACTTTACCTACTTCTTGCAGCCGGCTTATGGCATCACGGCCGTTGGCAGCTTCAACGACTTCAAAACCCAGACCTCGGAGCATTCTGCCGAGGATGCTCCGCATGGCTTTTGAGTCGTCGATTATGAGTGCGCGCACGAAGGCTCCCTCCGATGACGATCCGTCCCTCCAACTTCCTCTCGGCCAGGAGGGGTTTGGGATTCACGGCGAGTTTCCCGAACCCCTCTCGGCCCGGTCGATGACAGCCCGTCTCCTTACTGGACGCGAGCCGTGGTGCCCGCTTGAGGTTTGGCCCGCCCCGCCAAATGGGCATCGCGAACGTGTTTTGCTGTTGGACGGGATTCAGCGGGCCCGGCTCTTCCTGTGCCGTCGTCAAACCTGAACCGGGAAACGACCTCCTGCAGTTCCGCCGCCATGCGCGACAGTTCGGCGGCGGCGGTCTGCGTGTCGTTGGCGCCTTGCGTCGTGCTCTTTGCCGCCTGCGCCACGGAGACGATGTTCTCAGCCACTTGCGCGCCACCTTTTGCTCCTTCTTGCACGTTGCGAGCAATCTCATTGGTCGTCGCGGTTTGCTCCTCGACGGCGCTTGCAATGGTATTGGAAATGTCGTTGATCTGATTGATGACGCCGGTGATCTGGGCAATCGCCTCTACCGCTCCCTTCGTGTCCCCCTGAATCGCCTCGATCTTTTGGCTGATATCCTCCGTCGCTTTGGCAGTCTCCTTGGCCAGTTCCTTGACTTCGTTCGCGACCACCGCAAAGCCCTTACCCGCCTCACCGGCTCGCGCTGCCTCAATCGTGGCGTTCAGAGCCAGCAGGTTGGTCTGCTGCGCAATGGAGGTAATGACTTTGATCACCTGCCCGATCTCGGCGCTCGAGTCACCCAGCTTGGCCACCGTGGCGTTGGTAGTTTCGGCGGTTTTCACGGCGGATGTTGCCACCCTGGCCGATTCGTTGGCGTTGTTGGCAATTTCCTTGATACTGGCGGTCATCTCTTCAGTCGCCGTCGCCACCGTCTGGAGATTCTTGGTCACCTGTTCAGCCGCCGCCGCTACCACATTGGACTGGGTGGCTGTCTCTTCCGCGGTGGCGCTCATTTGGTGGCTGACGGCCGTGAGCTCTTCGGAGGCAGACGCCAGAGCCGTGGCGGTATCTGCCGCCGCTTTGAGCGGAGCGATGACCGTGTCGAGGGTGTTGTTGACCCCATCGACTACCTTGCGGAAGTCACCCTGATGCTTGGAGGCGTCGGCCCGGGTGGCAAGCTCGCCATCCGCCGCCGCTTGGGCCAGCATGTTGGCGTCGGCCACCAGGGCATTCACCGCGTCGATGCAGGTGTTGAGGTTGTTCTTGATCTCGTTGAAGTCGCCGTTATAGTTGTCCGTGATCTTAGCCGGAATGGCTCCCTTCGAGATGTCCTCCACGTACTTGGCCGCCACGTTCAGCGGTCCGATCACCGCGTCCAGGCAATCGTCCACCCCCTGCACGATCTTGCGGAAGTCGCCCTGGTGCTTGGAGGCATCGGCGCGGGTCGCCAGCTTGCCTTCCACCGCCGCCTTGGAGAGCATATTGGCATCCGTAATCAGAGCTTTGACTGCCGCGCGCAACCGTTCGATGTTTTCGTTTATGAAGGCCTTTTTGCCCGGAAATTTCTCCAGCTCAGCGTCAAGGTTGCCTTTGCTGAACTCGGAGATACAGGCCATGGCCTTTTTCTTTACGGTGATATGGCCCTTAACCATGTCGTTGACACCCTTGGCCATGGTATGGTAGGCGCCATCGAACTTGTCCTCCGGTATCTCGACGTCGATGTCGCCAAGGTTGTGCTGCTCGGACATGCGCGCCATCTCCGCAATAAACGCCTTGACGTTGGCCCGTAGGCGTTCGATGTTCTCGTTGATAAACGCTTTTTTGCCCGGGAACTTTTCGAGTTCCGCATCGTAGTTCCCCTTGGCGAACTCGGCGACGCAGGCCATAGCCTTCTTCTTCACAGTGATATGGCCATTGACCATGTCATTGACACCTTTGGCCATCGTTCTGTAGAGGCCCTCAAACTTCTCCTCAGGTATTACCGCATCGATATCCCCGGCGTTGTGTGCATCGCTCATGACTTTCATTTCAGCCGCGAAGGCCCTCAACTCATCAAAGCTTTTGTTCTTTTTCGGTAAAGTTGGTTCTTTCTTCATTTCATCCTCCGTCCCATGTGGTTTTCGCCAGGCGCCTGTCGCGGTCGCAGATCGAAACTTCGTGTCATTTCCAGTTCAAACTTCATTTGCAAACAACCCTCAAATCACCCCAAGGGGGGTGGACGCCCACGTTCCGGTGAAGTGCACGGGGCGATGCCCTTAGGCGGCTCAACAGGGGAATCCTTTCTCCTTCGTTTTGCGCTCTTTGGCCGCCTATCTCCGCCCGCCCAAAGAGAGCGCTTACCGCTTTCTCGTTGCCCGTCAGTGGTTGCGGACATTGGCACCGAGGCGCTCTACCGGCGCCCAACGCTTCGCGAGGGATGCCACGCAAACTCCCCCACCTCAGGAAACTCCTTTTTCCTTAAGAAAAGGCACATATTTCTGGTCCGTACCTTGAGTATGGTTCTTAAACCAATCTCTTACGAAGAACATGACGTCGACGGTAGGGCTTGCCTTGCCGGCTCGAAAATCCTGCTGGAACTTCCGCACAGTGTTCAAGAATTTCCTATGCTCATACCGGTGAACCTCCAGCCCCGGGTAAGCGTGTGCTTCCAATACGTGTTCCTCTGCGGAGAAATGTTCATGGGCATAGTTGATGAGCCGGTCGAGCACGTACTCAAGGATCTCATTGCTTCGGCCGCATGCCATGGCCGAATGGAACTCGTTAATGAGATTTACGATCCCTCGGTGATGACCATCAAAATTACTGATTCCGACGCTGAAGGCTTGACTCCAATGGATGAGTTCTGGAACATTTGTCGCACCGCCCATGCCGACCACCTCCTTCAATCTGCCCAATCCTTAGTACCTCAACGCGTTTGCTGACCCTGTCGGTCGCGAAACCCGGCGGGAGGCCGGCTTCGAGCTCCCAGCTTCCCATGGATCACGGTCTGCCCATTTCGCCACACCTCGTTCCCTTACTGGAGGGGAGCGGTAACTCCCAATGACGGAGGCTTGAGCGCAAGTCCCCTAAGTTTCCAACTTCGGCAATAACTGCCAAACCTTAATTACGCCAGCCTCCCGATGTTAAGTGCGGTCTGATCTTGGCTAGCAGGTCTAACTCCCGTCCCGCGACGGGAGGCTTATTTCACCCCCTCCACCAGGGTTTCCTTAGGTCTCGAGACACCGCTCCGGTAGCTATAACTGAGGGCGCTTTGGCGGATGTTCCGGATCGTCCTGCGGATCAGTTCCGGGACCCCCTCGGTCAGGGGGCTGGCATGCCCCGCATAAATTGTCGCCACCTCGCGGCTGGCGATTCTCTCCAGCGAAGCGAGGAGTTCCCCCGGATAGGAACCTCCCGGTGTCTTCACATCGAGCGGCGTGTCTCCCGCGAAGAGGGTTCGTTCCTCCGCACAGTACAAACAAATCGAATCCTCCGAATGTCCCGGAGTGTGCAGGACCTCAAACTCCCGGTCGCCCAGGCGGAGAACTTGGCCGTCAACTAATAAGACATGGACATGCTTGCCCGGCGCAAAGGCGCATACCTGGGGGTGATAACAGGCCATGACCGCGTCCAGGCCAGCGGCATGGTCGTAGTGGCCATGCGTTAAGACGACCTGCGCCACTTTCTTCTTCCCAATCCCGGTGCACAGGTTTTCAATTTCGCCACAGATCGAACCGTCAATTCCCACATCCACCAGGCTGTTGACATCCTCCCGGTCATTCGAGTCTCCGCGCACCAGGTAGGCGTTGCAGGAGTAGTTCTGCGGGTTGCCGTGGAGGAGAGTAATTCTCATCACGCACTCTCCGCTTTTCGGCATAACTTGCCGTCCGCCGGGACCCGGACAAACAGCGACGCCACTTCCACGGGGAGTTCCTGGAGTTCATCGAGCGCCAGATAACCGCCGGGCGAGAGGGCCTCGTAAAACATCTTGATGACTTCCACCCGCTGCTCGTACGAAAAGTGCAACAGGACGTTCTTACACACGACCACGCTGAAATCGTTGCCAATGGGCCGGAGTGACAGTAGATCGTGCCGCTGGTAGAAGATGCAATTGCGCAACGCGGCGCCGAACTCCACATAGCCGGCGCGGGCCGCCGGGGCGCTATACTTGGCCAGCAACTCCTGATGAGGGCTGCCCTTCAAAAGTTCGGTCGAATACATTCCCGTAGCAATCGTGTTCGCAAACTGACTGTTTTCCTCAATGTCCGTGGCCTCGATGCGCAGGTTGTCGCAGGCGAAGGGATACAAATTCTCAAATAACAACATGGCCACGGAGTAGGCTTCTTCGCCGCTGGCGCAACCGGCGTCCCATACCCGAATGATGCTGCGCCCCAGGACGCTAGGTACTACGTGTTGCACAATGGAATCCAGCACGCGTTGATCGCGAAAGAAAAACGTGAAGGCCACTTCTAATCTCCCCACGGGAGTCGATTAATCGTTTCCAGCCCCGCTCGCCAGCCAGGAGGGGTTCGAGGTTCGTTGCCGGCTTCCCGAACCCCTCTCTGTCCGCTAGGGCCAGGTTGTTTCCTTACTGGAGCCGAGCCGTAACCCCCGGCTGAGATTTTACGCGGCTGGCCAATTGCGCTTCGCGGACCTGTTTCGCTGTCGAGTGGGCTTGTGCCGTCCCGGCACCGCTTCCGGCCTCCTCGAACTTGAATTGTGCCACCAGCCGCTGGAGTTCTGCCGCCATGCGAGCCAATTCCTGGGCGGCGGTCTGGGTGTTGGTTGCTCCTTCGGTGGTGCTCTTCGCGGCCGTGGCCACTGATACGATATTCTCGACAATTTGTGAGCTTCCCTTGGCCGCTTCACCCACATTGCGAGTGATTTCATTGGTGGTGGCGGTTTGTTCCTCCACTGCACTGGCAATTGTATTAGAGATATCATTCAACTGGTTGATGATGGTCGTTATCTGGCCAATCGCGTCCACCGCTCCCTTGGTATCTCCCTGAATCGCCTCGATCTTCCGGCTGATATCCTCGGTGGCCTTGGCGGTTTCCTTGGCCAGTTCTTTCACCTCATTGGCCACCACCGCGAAGCCCTTGCCGGCTTCGCCGGCGCGGGCCGCCTCAATCGTAGCGTTCAAGGCCAGGAGGTTGGTCTGCTGGGCGATGGAGGTAATGACCTTGATGACTTGGCCGATCTCGGCACTCGACTCACCCAGCTTGGCCACCGTGGCATTGGTGACCTCGGCCGTTTTGACCGCGGAAGTCGCGATCTTGGCCGCCTCTGTGGCGTTTTTGGCGATTTCCTTGATACTGGAGCTCATTTCTTCCGTCGCCGTCGCCACCGTCTGGATGTTTTTGGAAACCTGCTCACTCGCTGCTGAGACGACATTGGCCTGGCTGGAAGTCTCTTCCGCGTTGGAACTCATTTGCGCGCTAACCGCGGAAAGCTCTTCCGAAGAACTGGCCAGGGTCTGCGCGTTATGACCAATCTGCCCCATACTCTCCGAAAGTTTATCTGTCATGACGTTAATGTCGTCCTTGATGCGCGCATGGTCGCCCTGGTAGTTGCCTTGGACATGGGCGGTCAGATCCCCAGCGGCAACCTTTTGCAGTATTCCCCCGGCTTCCTGGACTGGTGCAATGACCAGATCCAGGATCTCGTTGACGCCTTGCACGATCTTGCGGAATTCGCCTTGATGCTTGGAGGCATCGGCGCGAGTCGCCAATTTGCCTTCCGTCGAGGCCTTTACCAGCACGTTGACGTCTGCCGTCATGCTTTGCAAAGCGGCGGCGACGTTGTTCACCGCCTGCTTCATCTTCTCGTGGTCGCCCTTGTAGGTTTGGGCGATCAGTTCGTCGATCTTACCGCTGGAGATTAGGGCCAGAATGCGGTTGCCTTCGCCGATAGGCAGCAGGATGGCATCCAACATCTCGTTGACGCCCTTTACGATCCCTGCGTAAGCGCCCTGGAATTGGTCAGGTTTGCCACGTTCCGAGAGTAGTCCGTCACGTGATGCCTCAGTCAGCCGCCCCAGTTCCTTCTGCAAGCCTTGCACCACCAGGGCAACGTTGTTCACGGCCTGCTTCATCTTCTCGTGGTCGCCCTTGTAGGTTTGGGCGATCAGTTCGTCGACCTTACCGGTGGAGATCTGGGCCAGAATGCGGTTGCCTTCGCCGATGGGCAGCAGGATGGCATCCAGCATCTCGTTGACGCCCTTCACAATGCCCGCGTAAGCGCCCTGGAAATGGTCTGGTTTGCCACGTTCCGAGAGTTGCCCTTGACGCGATGCCTCGGTCAACCCCACCAGTTCCTTCTGCAAGCCTTGCAGCACCGCGGCGACGTTGTTCACGGCCAGCTTCATTTTCTCGTGGTCGCCCTTGTAGGTTTGCGCGACCAGTTCATCGATCTTGCCGCTAGAGATCTGGGCCAGAATACGGTTGCCTTCACCGATAGGCAGCAGGATGGCATCCAGCATCTCGTTGACGCCTTCGACGATCTTGCGGTAGTCACCCTGGTGCTTGGAGGCATCGCCACGGGTCGTCAGCTTGCCTTCCCCGGACGCCTTCACCAACGTGCCGGCCTCGGCCACCAGGCCGTTGACGGCATCGATGCACATGTTCAGATTGTTCTTGATCTCGTTAAAGTCGCCCTTGTAGGTGTCCGTGATCTTCGCCGGGATGTTTCCCTTCGAGATCTCGTCCACGTACTTGGCCGCTACGTTCAGAGGTCCGATCACGGCATCCAGGGTCTCGTTCACGCCCTGCACGATCTTGCGGTAGTCGCCCTGGTGCTTGGAGGCGTCGGCGCGGGTCGCCAGCTTGCCTTCCACCGCCGCCTTCACCAGCGTCCCGGTGTCGGCCACCAGGCCGTTGACGGCATCGATGCACATGTTCAGATTGTTCTTGATCTCGTTAAAGTCGCCCTTGTAGGCGTCCGTGATCTTCGCCGGGATGTTTCCCTTCGAGATCTCGTCCACGTACTTGGCCGCTACGTTCAGAGGCCCGATCACGGCATCCAAGGTCTCGTTCACGCCCTGCACGATCTTGCGGTAGTCACCCTGGTGCTTGGAGGCGTCGGCGCGGGTCGCCAGCTTGCCTTCCACCGCCGCCTTCACCAGAAAGTCGGCGTCGGTGATCAGCGCTTTGACCGCCGCCCGCAGCCGTTCAATGTTCTCGTTAATGAAGGCCTTCTTGCCTGGGAACTTCTCCAGTTCGGCCTCAAGGTTGCCTTTGCTGAACTCGGCAATGCAGGCCATGGCCTTCTTCTTCACGGTGATATGGCCATTGACCATGTCATTGACGCCCTTGGCCATCGTCTTGTAGATACCCTCAAATTTCTCCTCCGGCATTACCACATCGATGTCCCCGGCGTTGTGTGCATCGCTCATCGCTTTCATTTCAGCCGCGAAGGCACTCAACTCATCAAGGCCCCGGTTTTTCTTCTGTAGAGTTGGTTCACGCTTCATTTGATCCTCCATTTGGTGTATTTTCCTGGCTAAGCGCCTCTCGCGGCGGTCGTCACCAGATTCAGTATCTTGTCGGTATCCAAAGCAATCATTAACGTGTCTTTCAGTTTGTAAACTCCGCGAATGAGCTCGCGCGCTTCTCCCGAGAGAGTGCCGGGGGGCAGCTCGAACGATTCTTCTTCCACTTCCAAGACATCCCCGATCTCATCCACGAGCAGGCTGACGGCGCCATCATCGTGGCGCACCACGACATTCATGGGGAGGTCGGCCGCGGCGCGGTCGCGCAGGCCCAAACGGCGGCGGAGATCGATGGCCGTCACAATCTGGCCGCGCAGGTTGATGAGCCCTTTGACCACCGCCGGCGCCAGGGGCACGCGAGTCATTTGCTGATAGCGAATGACTTCCTGGACTTTTTCCACTTCCACTCCAAAAAGGAGCCGGTCAACCACAAAAGTCGAAAACTGTTTTTTCCTGGCCATAAATTGTCTCCTTGGTTCCGGGGCCGGGGCTGGGTTCCAGCTTCTTTCCCCCGTCCCTAGCCCCTCGCACCCCAGCACCTTTTCGCAACTAGGCCGCCGTCGCCTCCTCAAAGAAGCTCGGGTCTGCCTCCTGGATGATGCCTTTCAAGTCGAGCAGTTCGGTAACGCGGTTCTGGACGACCACCGAACCCAGGCTGCCCTTGCGGCCGGTGTGCTCTTGGGTCTTGACTCTTTCGTGGGCAATGTCGAGGATACGGTCGACGACCAGTCCTACGCTGCGGCCATGGTCGGTGTAGACCACCACCTGGATCTTCTCGTCTTCCGCTCCTGCCTCCGGCGAGCTGGGATGGCGCGGCTGCTGGCGGCGCTCCGTAAGAGCGCTGGAGAGGTGGATTAAAGGTAGGATTTGACCTCGATACTGGACCACGTGCCGCCCTCCCGCGGTTTCCACGGCGGTGCGGGCAAACTCCTCCAAGCGCGCCACCAGCGAAAGCGGCATCGCCATCCGCCCATCATCCGGCCCGCGCAACAAGAGAAGCGATTCGCCATCGTCGTGATGCTGCTCGGACTCTGCGGTTTTCTCGCCCACCGCGCGGTCCCGAACCTCGGAAACCACGTTGGCGCGCTGGGCCAGCCCCAGAACGTCGAGGATCAGCGCCACCTGACCATCGCCCATGATGGTTGCTCCCGCAAAAGTGGAGATACCTTTGAGTTGCTTGCCGAGGGGTTTGACGACAATCTCCTCCGTGTCATTGATCTCATCGACCACCAAACCAAACTGGCGATCATCGGCCTGCAAGACCACGATGTTGACGGCCCTGCGATCGGCGGTTTGCTGCTCGAGATCCGTCAGCAAGGAGACGATCTGGCCGGAGAGAATTTCGACTTGCCCCAATTCCTGCTCGGCGCGAGCGGTTTCGCCCTTCGACTTGGAGGTGATGACCCCACGGACATGATCATGAAGCTGCTGGTGCAGGGTCTCCAATTGCCGCATGGCCGGCAGGTCGCCGAACTGCTCTAATCCTGAGGAGTAGAGCCAAATCCCCAAAGCACAATCCTTGTGAGATGTCGCCTGAGCTGCCGTCAGGGTGGCCTTGCCATCCAGGAAATCTCTCAGCCGGGAGTTCCAAAGCTGGTGCTTACTGCGCGCCGCGGCAAAGTCCAGACCGTGGGCCCCGGACCCGGCTCCGGACGAGGCCGCCTGGCCGGGCTCGGCTCCTGGACTGGTTCCGTTTACTTCCCCCTCCACGCGCAGTTGGTGGTTCAGGTAGACGAGAGGCAACAATTTTCCACGCAGGCGATAGACCGGCGCACCGTGGATCATCTCGATGCCTTTGCGGGCCTGCTCGCTTTCCAGCCGCACCAGTTCCAGCAGGCTGACCTGCGGGATTGCGTAACGGTCGCCTCCACTGGTCGCAATGAGGGCGGGGATGATCGCCAGAGTTAAGGGTATCTTGATCTTTAGGGTTGTCCCTTGCCCGAGGCGGGTTTGCACGTCGACAGTTCCACCGATCTTCTCGATGTTCGTCTTGACCACGTCCATGCCCACACCGCGACCGGACACATTGGTCACCTTTTCGGCCGTGGAAAATCCGGGCAGAAAGATCAGGTTCACGATCTCGCGGTCACTCATGCGCGCGGCCTGGTCGGGCGAGATGGCGCCCTTTTCCAGAGCCTTCTGTTTGACTCGCTCCACATCGATCCCCGCGCCATCGTCAGAGATCTCGATATTGACCTGGCCTCCTTCGTGGAAAGCTCGCAAGTACAGGCGGCCGGGCGCGGGCTTCCCCGCGGCCAAGCGTTTTTCCGGCGATTCAATGCCGTGATCGACGACATTGCGGACGAGATGGGTGAGCGGATCTTTGATGGCCTCGATGATGGTCTTGTCGATCTCGGTCTCCTTGCCCTCCATCTCAATGTTGACCTGTTTCCCACACGCGGTGGCCAGGTCGCGCACCACACGCGGAAACTTACTCCAGATGTTTCCGATGGGCTGCATGCGCGTCTTCATGACGCCTTCTTGCAGCTCGGTGGTGATGAGGTTCAAGCGCTGGGAGGTGTTGAGGAAAGTCGTATCCTGCTGTGAGGAGGAGAATTGCAAGATCTGGTTGCGCGCCAGGACCAGTTCTCCGACCAAGTTCATCAGCTTATCCAGCAAACCGACATCGACGCGGATGTTGCTGTCGGAGAGGGCCGAGGAGCGAACTTCCGCCTGGGTTTGCAGGGCCTCTAACACCGCGGCGGGCGGGGTGGCGCCTTTGTCTACAAGAATCTCGCCGAGGCGGCGTGAGTCCCCTCCCTGTTGGAGCTCCAGCGCCTGCCGAACCTGCTCCGGTTGCGCTTGGCCTGCCTCCACCAACATTTCACCTAGGGGCAGAACAGGACTGGCATCCTCGGGCTTGGCCGGCGGTTCCACGCTGGCGGGCGGCGGGTCTTCGACAGGAGAAGGTGGAGCGGTGGCAACGGGTGCGGCCACCGTCCCCTCAACGCCCTGCAAGCGCGTCAAGAGTTCGATGAGAGAGCGGTAGTCACCCTCCCCTTCCTGACCGGTGTTTTCGATATTCGACAGTATGTGGCGGACCGCGTCCACCAGAGCCAGAAGCCCGGAAGTAATATCGGCATTAAGCAAAAGACGGCCGTCGCGCAAACGGCTGAGGAGGTTTTCACCCGTGTGCGTCACGGATTCCAGCCGGGAGAAACCCAGAAATCCACTCGTGCCCTTGATGGTGTGAATCGCCCGAAAGATGCTGGCGAGAATCTCGCCCGCCGAGGGATCCTTCTCCAGCGTCACCAGATCCCGGTCTAGCTGGTCAAGGTTCTCATTGCTTTCGACGAGGAATTCCTTGACGATGTCGTCCATGTCACCCATGGCTGATTTACTCCTTCCGTTGGAAAGCTCCCGCCCGCCGGCCGGATCGTAGTGGCCTCCATCCTTTCGAGGATCTTGCGTGGGAGCGGAACCCTGTTCGCTTGCAACAATATCTTCCTAGCCTTGTGGCGTTTTTGCCGTACCTGCCGAATCACCCGAAGGCGTTTGGAGGGCCTTTGCGTGTTCAGGAACTCTTATCGGCACGTCGCTGGGACACTTGAAGGTATTTTTCGGGGACGGAAAATAACGTGGAGAGAGGTAAGCCGGGCGGGAGAACCCGCGGCACTGCGGAAAAACTTGTTAACCTTAAGGAGATTCATCCGGGGCCTTGCCTAGACGGGTGCGAGGATTCTTGCCGACGGTTCGAATCTCTCAGACGATAAGCCGAAGGGAAGGGAGTTCCGACTCCTGAAAGGGGTCCGGGCGTGGCCTGCCGCTAGGGAGTGCGGCGGCGTCGGGGGGAGGGGAGGGACGAGCGATTTGGTCCCAAGCGTCGCGAACGGTCGAGAACTTCTCAATCAAAGAGCGGAGAATCTCCGGAGAGTTCTCGATGTTGGCTTTCATCGCTTGGGCGCGAGCATACGTGTAAAAGGACTTGAGGGTCTGGGCCACCTCGCCTCCCAGTTCCATGTTCAGGGTCCCCTCGAGCTGCACGATGATCGCCATCGCGCGCTTCAGATGGTCGCATTTCTTCGGAATGTCGTGGGTCTCGATGGCGATTACAGCTCGCTCGAGGGCGACGATCGCGCCATCGTAAAGCATCACGACCAATTCTAGGGGCGAGGCGCCTTGAACCGAGAATTGACGATAGGTGTGGGCAGGATGGTTCATGACGATTTACCCGTTCGTTGTACCTGGAGGGTTGAGAGCATTCAGTTGCTGGTTAATCGAGGCAAGTGTTTCCGGCAGTTGCTCGAGCGTGGTGTTGATGGTGTCATATTCCGTCGTAAGTTGCGCCTGCGTCTGTTGGAGTTGATACTGAAAGTCACTGATCTGGGTGTTGAGATCGGTCACCTGGCTGTTGATCCCAGTCATGTCCAGATTCAAGGGGCCGTTGGTAGCGTCGGTGAGCGAGGTGAGCGCCGTGTTGAGAGCCTGGGCCACACCCGGGGACGAAGACGAGGCCGATTGGAACAGATTTTGAACGGCCGAAAAGTCATCGGCAAGGGCGTCGTTAAGGTCCATGCTGTCCGGAGATGAGGTGCTGGCCACCGATAACGTACCGTCCTCCTGAAGCTGAATCCCAATCGACTGAAGATTGACCGCGGCGCCATTTCCGCTCATGCTCGTGGTGACGGCATTCAGCAACTGCGACTGCAAAAGGTCTAAAGAGGGGTCTCCCAAGAGGGGGGGCGGCGTGCCGGAGCCACTGTAGGTGTTCTGGGTATTGATGTCCGTCATCACCTGGTTGTAGGCGGTCACAAAATTGTTGATGGCCGTGGACACTTGGGTCAAGTCCGGCTGGATGTCCAGCGTCACGGGAGAATTGGCGGATGACACCCCCGATAAAGTCAGGGTCACGCCGGGAATTACCCCCGTCACCGTGTTGGTGCCACTGGTGACCGGGACACCGTCCACGGTCAGTGAGGCGTCGGTCCCGAGGGGGTCACCCTGTGCGTCGGTAGCCGGGGTGAAGCCCATTTCGCCGCTCGTCGGTGGGTTGGAGGGGTCGTACACGCCGGGGAAACCCATCCCCGTGGAATCGTTCGAGACGGTTATCTCTCCTGCTGCGCCGGAACTCTGTGGAATCAGCGCCAGGCTGGCGCCCGAGGCGTTCGTGACCACGGAGGCCGCGACTCCCAGGTTTTGCTGATTGATGTAGTACGCGAGACCCGTGAGTGTGTTCGTGTTGTCAGCGCTGTCCACGGGGATGGTCACCGGCGTGTTCGAGCCTACTTGAAGATCAAAGGATCCGGTGGGGAGCGTTGCCGATCCCGATGCGAAGTCAGCAGAATAATCCGCGGACGTGGTGTCGTTAGAGATGCTTATCTTACCCGCCGAACCGGAAGTCTGGCTGACCAGTGACAAGCGGGCTCCAGAGGCGTCCGTGATCACCGAGGCGGTAACACCCAGGTCTTGATTGGTGATGTAAGTTGCCAAGCCGCCCAGAGTGTCGGTGTTGTCGGCGCTATCCACGGGGATGGGAACCGCGGCATTGTTCCCCACTTTCAGGTCAAACTCTCCCGTGGGGAGGGCGGTGGTCCCCGACGTTTGGGGGGCAGAGTATTCTGCGGAAGTGGTGGCGAGGCTGTTGACCACGATCGTGTGCGAAGCCGCTGTGGTGCCGGCCTCCGCCGTCGCACTGACCACATCGTTGTTGGAGGAGTTCACGGTCACGGCGTTGAGGGCGCCGGTGGGGTCGCTGAGCGCTTGCACGGCGGTCTGCAAAGACGCCAGGTCGGTTTCGATGGATTGCAGGGCGGTGGTCTGGCTGTTGAGGGCGGTCACTTGATTTTGCAGATTGACCTCGGGTTGGGCGTCGATTTGCAGAATGGCGTCCACGGTCGAGGTCACATCAATGCCGCTCCCGGAAGTATTGGTGGCGGAGTTCAGGATGGCATTCACGGCTTCCTGGAGGGCCGAGTCCGTGCTCGAACTCGTGGCGCTGGACGTGCTGGATTCCCCCAGCAACTCGGCCAGCGATTCATTGGTACTGGGATTCAAGCTGGACAGGAGTGAATTGATGGAACTGGTACTCATTCCCCTTCCTCCTTGGCGACTCTGCGGCCTGCACCTCTGGCGGTAGAGCCCTGGCTAATTAACTTATCGGCAATTTTGAAATTTCCTTGAGCCTGAGGAACTTTCACCGCAGCGGCGCGGGGCAAACGAAGAACCGCGGACCTGGAAAACAGGTCCGCGCTACGCTTCCTATGGGCGACGCCCAGCTACGACTTCACATCCACGCTGTGGCCACTGGCATCCCCGATAAGGGACACGTTAAGACTCTCCCCAATCTCGCGCAACGCCTCGGGGGGAATCTCAAACAACACATCCCCGGTACTTTTTTCGACAAACTCGTAGTAGATCTGGTGCTGGTCATCGACCTTCATGTCGGTGCTGAACTGGGGAGAGGGCGAAACGGCCGGCGCCGGGGCGGAGGATCCGGCGGAGGAACCTTCCGCCGGAGCGGCCCCGGGGACCGAAGCGGCGGTGGAGCGCCGCATCGGCGCGACACCCTCCGCGTTCGCGGCCTCCAGGATCATTTGGGCTGGGGAGATACTCATGTCTGTTCACCCATCGATCGTGGCATGGCCATCCTTCGCTCTGCTCAGGCTAAGTTCTTAGCCGTAACTTGTTACGGGCGCGACGCCCGTGCCACAAACGAAAACTGCGGAGGGGACCAGGGTGGCCCCCTCCGTCAGAAAATCCCCAGCTTCGACTACTGGAGCAGCTTCAGAACCGCTTGCTCGTTCTGGTTGGCTTGCGCCAGGGCCGAAATGCCCGTCTGCTCGAGGACTTGATACTTGGACAGGTTGGCAACGACTGTCCCAATGTTCGCGTCCTGCTCGGAGCTTTGGGCGGAAGTCAGGTTTTGCACCTGGGTATTGATGACATTGGTTGCGGAATTCAACCGGTTAATGCCGGCGCCGATGGTGCCGCGCATGGCGGCCACATCGGAAATGGCACTATTAATGACCGTCAGTGCCGACGCCGCACCGGTTGCTGTACCGAGGTTTTGGCTGGCCAGAGTGGTGACGTTACTGCCAATCTGGTTAGAATTGAGCAACCCCACCTGAATGGTGATAGTGTTGTACAAAGGATTGGTGACGTCGCCATCGCTGATGAAAACGCTGGCGCCGCCGTTTCCGGTCTGCTGGGGCGCAACGAAAGAGTCGGCATTACCACCCTCCAGGGGATTGCCATTCGTCGGCGCAACGAATCCCAGCAGGGGATCGTTATTGGTGACCGAAAGGTCGCCCCGCTTCAGGGGATCGGTAATCTCCAATTGCTGTATTGACCCTGCCGATCCGAAAGTGCCAGGGCTGCCCGCACCGGCGAGACTTCCAGTCGTATTTAGGTTGCCACTGTAACTGCTGTCGGTGATCTCCAGGTTGTTGGTACTGTTGATGTACGCGTGAAATGACGTGCCGGAATTGTTGATCGCATCGATTAGGCCCTGGATGGTGTTATTGCCCTGAGTGCCAGCGACCGGATCGGCAATGCTACCCGCGGTGCCCGCCGTAGCGGTGTAAGTAAACGTATTGGCGTAAACACCATTTGTTTCCGCACCGCTGTTCAGGGTCAGAGTGCCACCCGCAGTAATAGCACCTGCTCCCGTCACCGTGGCGGATGAAACAAGTTCGTTCGGGTTCGCGGTGGCCTGAAGAACGGTCTGCAAACTTGCCGTTACCCCCTGGCCGCTGTTGTTGATGCCGTTGATCAGGTCCTGGATGGTGTTGGTCGCCGCCACCGTGCCTAATGTGGCGGTCGCGTTGTTGTTCGTCACGGAAACGGCGCCATTCGTGCTTGTGACCTGCAACTTACCGTTCGCATTGACGGCGGCCGATAGGCCATAACCGCTGGTGTTGATCTGGTTGATGAGGTCGCCCACGGTGTCGCCGGCTTTCGATAGCGTACCAAAGTCGGTTATGTTGCCAGCGTTCTGGGTCATCGCGGTGATGGCCGAGTTACTTCCGATTACGAGATCTCCTTGGGAGTTGAGGGACGCCGTAAAACCTCCCACGCCGTTGAAGGCGGCGATGAGGTCGCTCACGTGTTGGCCAGCAACAGCGGTGAAAGTCACCGCACCACTAGTATTGGTAAGCGAGAGTGATTCGCCAGTGGTGAGCGCTGTCCCCGTGGCCGTAGCATTGGCTCCCACATAGCTCTGGGGGTAATTCGTCAGCGCACCGAAAGCGGTGGTGAAGGCGGCGTTGACGGTAGGAGCGGCGGTGATGCCCGAAGTACTCTGGATTTGGAGATCACCGGCGGCGTTGAGGTACGCCGAAATACCCTTCGCTGCGCCCTGGGCGTTGAAGTTGCTCAGAAAGGCGCCAATGGTTGATGCACCGGCCGCGGCCGTGTAAGTCGCCGTACCGCTAGCATTGGTGACCGAGAGGGATTCGCCGCCAGCCGTAGCTGTCCCGACTGCCGTGCCGGTGGCCCCCGTATAGCTCACCGGGCCCGCCGTGAAAGCAACCGTACCACCCGTGTTGGTAATATTAATTGTCTTGCCATTCGCGATAACGGAGTTGTTGGTCACCGTGCCGGTCCCCAAGAGCGTGTCGGCAGAGGCTCCGGCGGTATAGGTATATGCCGCCCCACCCCCCAACTGCACCGAGGTGGTGGTCCCCGCCGTCAAGGCATCATTCACATTCAGGCTGGCGGTGGCGGTACTGAGGACCTGGTTGGGATTGGCCTCGGTCGCGGCGGAAAAGACCGAGGTGCCGTTGAAATTCGTGGCGTTGCCGATGCGGTTGATTTCCGAAGTGATCGACGCATATTCATTCGTGATCGCAGCGAATTGATCCGACGTCAGCCCGCCGTTGGCGGCTTCGGTGGCCAGCGTTACCGCGCGATTGAGCAGCGTGGTGACCTGGGAAAGCGCGCCATCAGCAACTTGCAGTTGGCCCACGCCGTCCGTGGCGTTCTGCGAAGACTGCGTCAGCGCGGAAATGTTGGCTTGCAATCCATTAATAATGGACAAGCCGGCCGGATCGTCGGCTCCGCTGTTGATGCGCGACCCGGAGGACAACTGGAACAGGGTGTTTTGCAGGTTGTTGTTAGTGACTTCTAACTGGTTCTGGGCTACCAAGGAAGGAATGTTGTTTAAGACGCTTAGTGCCATACTTGATCTCCTCTCAAATTTGGTTTCCGTCTTGGGCCGCAGAACCCGGGGCCATGCGGAGCGCCTTGAACGGGGCCGGTGGTTCTTCTTTCCAACCGACGGAACCGATTCTCAGTCCATTGAGCCCTATCGGCAGTCCTTCCAAAACCTTAATCGCCGCGCGGCATTTTTTGTGGGTTTTTTCTCGGAATCGCTGCCCGCGGGAACACGAGGCTATGATTCGAGCCCCACAAATTCCTGCCTCCGGCCGCGGGCTTGAAAGCCTGCCAAGTGACGAACCGTGACCAGCCTCAAAGAGCCTGCCCCTCCGCTACGCTCAGGGCAAGCTCTGAGCAAAGCGAAGGGGGCTCGAACGTCAAGTCCGCAATCGAGCCCCCGGCTAAAGTTTCTCCCCGGAAACGAGATATTAAGGAAGAAGGACGGGCCCCGGCGCCGGCCAGTCAAGGAAGAGAATCCTTACCTCCGGCTGGCACTGTACCCGCCCCACCGGCTTGGCTCGATTCGCAAGCGCTAGACCGGCGAGGCTTTGGGGATCGTGCCGTCGTGTCGGCATGCGGAAAGGATCGACCGGTATGTGAGGTTCTTCCTTTGGGAGGCAAGGTAATGGGTATTTCATTCCGGCCGCCGTAGCGGGCAGAAGATCCTAGCCCATGGCGCAACCTGTCCTGATGTTTTCGGTCGGGAGAGGGTAGCGCGGACCTGTTCGGTGGGTCCGCGGGTTTTCCTTCTCGATCGCGAACTACCGCACTGCACGGGCAGGATGCTTGTGCCACAGCTTGTGCCATGGCCATCCGGGCCATGTCGGTCCACGGGCGCGACGCCCATGGCACAGCGGGCGGGACGCCCGCGCTACGGCATGTGCCATGGCCATCCGGGCCATGCCGGTCCACAGGCGCGACGCCCGTAGCACAGCGGGCGAGACGCCCGCGGTACAAATTCGTGGGATCGCGCAGGGGCGGTTCGCGAAACGCCCCTACTCGTTTTGCGTGAGGTCATTTCATGCCCAAGCAGCGGTCACTTGACGTCCAAGTCCGCAAGCTTCTGAAAACAGGTATCCGTCATCAACCTGCGGGACGCAGGGGACCGGCGGGAGAGTCTGGGATTCTCCCGGCAGCCCCCCGAGCCGCGCCGGCGCATCATCGGCTGGGCTGCTTAGATCTCGAAGCGGGTGAACATCAGAAATCCCGTCAATTGTTGGGGGAGGCTCACGCCCGCAATCCCGACGATCCCGACACGCTGAACTGCCTGGCGGAGTCCTGCCTGGGCCAGGGTGAGCTGGAACAAGCCCTGGGTTATTACCGGCGCCTGGTAGAATTGTGTCCCCTATCGGCAAAAGCGCATGCCCAACTTGCCCTCACGGAGGAACGGGTGGGGAACTTGCGGGCCGCTGCCGATTCTTACCGGCGGGCGCTCGCGCTCGAGCCGGGTTCTCCGCAGGCTCACTGCCAACTGGCCATTGTTCTACGCCAACTGGACGCTCTGCCCGAGGCGCTGCGGCTTTCCGAGCACGCCGTGGCCCTTGATCCGGCCCGCTTCGAAACCTACAACACCCTGGGCATTGTGCTCGCCGACATGAAGAACCTGGTGGCGGCGACCGAGGCTTTCCAGCGCTCTTTCGCCCTTAAACCCGATTCCGCCCTGACCGCTGTAGACCTGGGATACTTCTTCGTCAAATGCGGAGACATCCGTGGCGCGGCAGAATCGTACCGTTGGGCTATAGAGCTCGATCCCCATTTGTACGTCGCGTACCTTCGGCTAGGAACGGCCCTCACCCAACTGGGTGATCGACCGGGGGCCTGGAAGTGTTACCAACGCGCTCAAGCCTTATGCCCCAGCTCCAGCGAGGTCATCACCTACATGGGGCTGTTGCATTTGTCCGAGGGCAACTTCCGGCTGGGCTGGGGCGAATATGAATATCGCGAAAGCGTTCGCCGCGCGCGCAGAAGGTTTCGCCAGCCCCAATGGAAGGGTGAGGCCTTGGAAGGCGCCCGCATTTTCCTGCACGCCGATCAAGGCTTAGGGGATGCCTTGCAGTGTGTTCGGTATGTTCCCCTGGTGGCGGCGCGGGGGGGACAAGTTGTCTTAGGGGTCCAGACGCGGCTACATCGCCTGCTGGCAAGAACCGAGGGGGCACGGCAAGTCACGAGCGAGGAGGAGACTCCCCCGGAATTCCGTTGGCACTGCCCCTTGCTAAGCCTGCCCCTGGCCTTCGCAACGGATTTAAACACTATTCCGTCCAAAATCCCCTATGTCGAACCCGACCCCGCCCACGTCGAGCGATGGGAGGAAAGACTGCGGGGGAATTCGCTGCGCATCGGCCTCGCCTGGGGCGGCAACCCGAATTATCCGCATGAGCTCTGGCGTTCCATCCCGCTCGAACTGCTCGCGCCATTGACCCACCTTGAAGGTACAACTTTCTACTCTTTGCAGTTGGGCGCGCCCGCCCGCCAGGTGAAGCAGTTGGGCCCCCGTGTGCACTTAATCGATCTCCAGGACGAGCAGAAGGACTTTGCCGATACGGCAGCCATTGTCGCCCATCTCGACCTGGTGATTTCCATCGATACCTCGGTGGCCCATCTCGCCGGGTCTATGGGCAAAGCGGTCTGGATTCTGTTAAACAATTCGCCGGATTGGCGCTGGATGCTCGAGCGCGAGGATACACCCTGGTACCCCACGGCGCGTCTGTTTCGCCAATCGACGTTTGGGAATTGGCAGGAGGTGGTGGCCCGCGTCGAGCGCGAACTGCGCGACCTCGTGGCCAGAACCGCCGCCACCCGTATTTGAATCTCCGAGTTGGAATCTCCGAGGGAATCTGGGATTCAGGTTTCAGGATCTGGCCCCTGACTCCTAGCGCGCATTTCTCACCAGGGGCAAACGAGCCGAAGTTTGGAGTGCGGCGACTCGTCGCCGCTTTCCCTCGCCGCGACTCGTCGCGGCGAGTCACCCAGCGCTGACGAGTCAGCGGTAGAAAAAGCGGGAGCGAGCTCCCGCACTCCGAAATTGGCGGCCCCGAATTCCGATTGCAGATTGGAGATTCCAGATTTGAGATTGCCCAAATCCAGAAAGCCTTTTCGACATGTGAAAAAAACATAACTTTCTGTCTGAATTCGTGGCTAATCCGTAGCCAATGGGCTGATTTTTAGTTTGACAAAGTTAATAACAGCGTCGATGCCAATGCGAAGTTCTTGGCGAGCGATGGCGTAGTCGGAAACTTTGTAGAATGCGTACTTCGCCGGTTCGGGAATGAAAAACGGAAATTTGCCAAGCTGACCCGCTACCGGAATCCCGGTCGTGACTCATTTTGATGTGCCACGGCCATCTTGGCCGTGCCCGTTCACGGGCGGGACGCCCGTGGCACCTCAAAATGAGTCACTACTGAAATTCCGGGCAGTTTGACAGGTGGGGGCGGGTGGTTTAAATTGACTGAGCCGGATAGCGCTTGGCGATTTTTCTTGATCGCCCCGGAAGAAGTGGATTACGGCAATGTTGGATCTGAGTTTTGTCCGCGACAACTTGGAATTCGTGAAGGAGAAGATGCGCGAGCGCGGACTGCCGGACGTACTGAATGATTTCGAAGCGTTGGACGGTGAGCGGCGCCGGCTGCTGATCGAAGTCGAGGGCCGCAAGGCGCGGCGCAACAAGGTCTCCGATGAGATCGCCACGCTCAAAAAGCAGAAGCGGGATGCCTCCCCGCTGATTGCGGAAATGAAGCCGCTCGCCGGAGAGATCGAGCAACTGGACGAGCAAGCCAAGGCCTGCGATGAGCGCCTGCGCGAAGTGCTGCGCCTCGTCCCCAATGTGCCGGACGCCAGCGTGCCTGTGGGACGGAATCCGGAAGACAACCGGGAAGTGCGCCGCTGGGGAGAACCGCGGCAGTTTGACTTCCCACCGCAAGCGCATTGGGATTTGGGCCCGGCGCTGGGGATTCTGGATTTTGAACGCGCCACCAAAATCACCGGGGCGCGCTTCGCCGTGTACGCGGGGACGGGCGCGAAACTGGAGCGGGCGCTGGCCAACTTCATGCTCGACGTGCATACGCGCGAGCATGGTTACACGGAAATTCTGCCGCCCTTCATCGTGAACTCCGCCAGCCTCTTCGGGACGGGCCAGTTGCCGAAATTCAAAGAGGACCTTTTCAAACTCGAGGGCACGGACTATTGGCTGATCCCCACCGCGGAAGTTCCGGTGACCAATCTTTACCGCGACGAGGTGCTGGAGGCCGAAAAGTTGCCGGTCAAGCACTGCGCCTGGACGGCCTGTTTCCGCAGTGAGGCCGGTTCCTACGGCAAGGACACGCGCGGCATCATCCGCCAGCACCAGTTCCAGAAGGTAGAGCTGGTGAAATTTGCGCTGCCGGAAAGTTCCTACGACGAGCTCGAGCGCTTGACACGCGACGCGGAGGAGATTCTCCAGCGGCTCGAGCTGCCTTACCGGGTCATTGTGTTGTGCACGGGAGACCTGGGATTCAGCTCCGCCAAAACTTACGACCTGGAAGTCTGGCTGCCCGCCGCCCGCGAGTACAAGGAAATTTCCTCCTGCTCGAACTTTGAGGCTTTCCAGGCGCGCCGGGCCAACCTGCGTTTCCGGCGCGGCAAGGCGGGCAAGACGACGTTCCTGCACACGCTGAATGGCAGCGGTCTGGCCGTGGGCCGCACCTGGCTCGCCATCATCGAAAACTATCAGCAGGCCGACGGCTCCGTGATAGTTCCCCAAGCCCTGCGCCCTTACCTCGACGGCCTGGAGCGCATCACGCCGCAATCCTGAAGTTGCATTCCGCCGGGTCCTGGTCCGCTGTGCCTATTTCCCCTTGCTGGAGGGCGCCGGGTCGGGCATATACATGTGGAATTCGCCGGGCGGGTGGGTGTGCTCAAACTGTATCGTGGTGTGATGGATTCCGAATTCGCGGGCCAGCGCCTCGCGAATCTGGTGGCAAATCTGCTCGCTCTCGGAAGTCGGCATGTCGAGAATGTGCACGTGGCAGGAGAGCGCGTGGGAATTCGAGCCCAGGCTCCAGATGTGCACGTCGTGAACACCCTTGACCCCTTCGACAGTGAGCATGGTGGCCGCGACACTCTCCAGGCTCATGCCTTTGGGCAGGCTTTCCAGCAGGATATTCGCCGCATCGCGGATAATCCCGATGGCCGTCCACAGAATCATGGCGGAAATTAGAAACGCCAAAGTGGGGTCGATCAGGGTTTGTCCGGTCACCCGGATCAGCCAGGCCCCGGCGATGATGGCGAGGTTCGAAAGCGCATCGCCCAGGTTGTGGATGAAGACCGCGCGCAGGTTCAGGTCGCTTCGTCCGCTGGCCAGGCCGAAGGAGATTCCGCTGTTCATCACCAGCGCGATCACACCCACCACCAGCATCGTGCCGGAGGCCACGGGCTCCGGCCGGACCATTCGCTCGTAGCCCTCGAGACAAAGAAAGAGCGCCACGCCGACCAGGAGCAGGGCGTTTACGAAGGCGGCCAGGACGCCCGCCCGCTGATAGCCGTAAGTCTTGTTGTGGTCAGGAGGCTTGTGTTCGAAGTACAGAGCAATCCAGGAAAGAATCAGAGTGGGGACGTCGGTCAGCTTGTGCCAGCCGTCGCTGACCAGCGCCAGGCTATGGGCAAGCGAGCCACTAACAAATTCTATGGCGACGACCGCAAGCGTCGCCACCAGCGCAACTTTGATGACCCAGCCCGTCGCCCTTGAATGATCGTGTGCGTGCACCTTGTTCCCTGCGCCATTCTAGTCCATGGCGAAGGGCAAGGCAACGAAGGCGAGCGGCAGAAAACTAGACCAGCTTGGCGTTCAGGCTGATCTGGGCACCCGCCAGCACCTTGGACACCGGGCAGCCATTCTTGGCATCGCTGGCGAACTTCTGAAAGGCCGCCGCATCGATGCCGGGAATCTGGGCTTCGGTGTTGAGTTCAATCCGGGTGATGCCAAAACCCTCGCCAACCTTCTCCAGATGCACCGTGGCGGTGGTGTGAATGCGCGTGGGAGTAAAGCCTCCGCGGCCCAATCCTGCTGACAGTGCCATCGAAAAGCAGCCGGCATGCGCCGCGGCAATCAGTTCCTCGGGGTTGGTGCCCGTGCCGCTCTCGAATCTCGAAGCAAAGGAATAAGGGCCCTCGTAAGCGCCGCTTCCAAGCTTCATCGTCCCCTTACCCTCGCGAAGACTGCCTTTCCATTCGGCTTCGGAAGTTCGTGCTGCCATCGTGATTCGCTCCTTCAATAGGAATATTCAGGATTTCACTTGCCGCGGGAGAAGCCACAACGCTTGCAGCCGAACCCGCGCGCCTGCTCTTCAAATCCCCGTCGTGGAACTCCGCCCTGAACGACCAGTATAACACTAAGGCACCAACACAATCTTGCCGAAGGCGCCCGGTTCCATGACCGCACGATGCGCCGCGGGGGCATCCGCCAGAGGAATCTCTTTTCCCACCACCGGGCGCAGGGTCCCGTTCTCAAGTCCTGCCCCCAGCGCGGCGTGAATGCCCGTGAGATCCTCCCGGCTGGCATTGAACAGGGTCATCCCCAAGACCGCCCCGTCGCGGCGCATGATCTCGCGGGGGTTGATCTCGATTGTCCCACGGTTGCCGATCACCACCACTCGGCCACGGCGGGCGAGAATGGTGAGATCCTTAGCGAGATTCACATTGGCCAGCATCTCGAGCACGACATCCACCCCGCGTCGTTGGGTCATCTTCATCAGCTCGTCGAGGTAGCCCGGCGTGTGATGGTCCAGCACATGGTGCGCGCCTTGCTCGGCCACGAGTTCGCATCCGCGATCTGTCCCCGCCGTGCCGATCACCGTCAATCCCGCCGCCCGCGCCAACTGCACGCTTGCCACGCCCACCCCGCCGCTCGCGCCGTGAACGAGCACCGTCTCTCCTGCCCGCGCATGCCCAATTTGGAACAAGCCGCGATAGGCCGTCGCATAAGGCACATGCACGGCGGCTCCCTGGGCGAAGGTCACCTTGGGCGGGAGCGGATAGACCTGCCACACCTCGGAGAGAGCCTGTTCCGCGTAGGCGCCGGTGAGCGTGCCGATGACGTAGACGCGATCACCCACGGTCAGGCCCTCGACGCCTGGCCCCACAGATTCCACAATTCCCGCCGCGTCGCCGCCCGGCGTGTAAGGAAGCGCGGGTTTGATGGCGTACGTGCCGGTACGCATGTAAGCCTCCACCGGATTCACACCCGCCGCTTTCACCCGCACGACGACTTGCCCCGAACCCGCCTGGAGATCGGGAGCATCTTCCAACTTCATGACATCCGGACCACCGAACTCACGAACTCGTATGGTTTTCATCGTTTATCTCCTTGCCGGCTGAGGGCCGGATTAGTTCTTCAGGCCCGCCTTCCGGGCGGCCACCCGAGCGATCGCGGACCAGTCCAAATCCCCCATCCCCTCGGCCAGGCCCGTCAGAAAATTATCGTGGATTACGCCGGCCACGGGCATGGGGGTCGAGGTCTCATCCGCCGCCGCGAGAACCAGCCGGACGTCCTTCAGCCCCAGTTGCATTTTGAATCCGGCGGGTTCGTACCGCTGCTCCACCATGATCTTTCCGTAGTTTTCATAGATGGGCGATTGAAAGAACGAGCCGCCCATGACCTCGAGAAAAACGGCCGGATCTACCTGCGATTTTCGCATCAGGGCAAAGGCTTCTGCCAGCGCCTCGAGCATCGACGCGATCAGGAAATTTCCCGCGAGCTTGAAGGTATTGGCGGCTTGAGCTTCCGAACCGATCACGAAAAGTTTCCGGCCGACGCTCTCGAGTTCGGCGCGGCATCGCTCCACGGCATCCGGTGGACCCGCCGCGACCACTACCAAACGCCCCGCCTGCGCCGCCTCGGGGCGGCCAAAGACCGTGGCGGCCACAAAGGTTTGCCCTTTCTGCCGGTGCGCTTCGGCGAGGCGCCGTGAGAGATTTGTGCTGATCGTGCTGTGGCAAATGTGAACGCCGCCGCTGGGAAGGCCCCGCAAGATACCATTTTCGCTGAACACCACTTCTTCCACGGCCTGGTCGTTCGCGAGCATGCTCGCCACCACGCCTGACACACAGGCTTCCGCGGGAGTGTCCACCCGCATGGCACCTAGAGCCACCAGCGCGTCGGCGCGTCCACGCGTTCGGTTGAAGACCCTCAAAGCATGCCCTGCCGCCAGCAGATTGCACGCCATGGGCTCACCCATGTTTCCGAGACCGATGAATCCGATTTCCACGGGAGCTTCTCCTTTCTAGGGTGACCACCAATTTACCATCAACGGCGCAATTCATGCCTGATTCTCTGCCGCTACAATGGCTGGGTGCTGTCCTAATTCGAGATGTAGCGCCGGGCTTTAGCCCGGCATGTGCCGACCTAAAGGTCGGCGCTACGTCAAGCATGTGCCGACCTAAAGGTCGGCGCTACGTCAAATTAGGACAGCACCAATGGCTGCGCTCTGCTTGACTAAATTCCGTGTTGCAAGGTATCTTAATTGATTAGCTTTGTGCATGAAATCTGAGCAGGGAGTTGCGCGCTTTGAAACGTACCTTTCAACCCAATCGCCGGCGCCGCGCCAAAACACACGGCTTTCGCATTCGCATGAGTACTCCGGGAGGTCGCAATGTCTTACGGCGCCGCCGTCAGAAGGGCCGTCATCGCACCACTCCCTGAAGAGTTCGTTTGACCTCTCAAGCTTTCCCCAAGACTTTCCGGCTGCTACGCCGAAGCGAGTTTCGGCAGGTTTACGACGAAGGGCAACGCCGGAGCGCGCCACTATGCACGGTCTTCCTCCGCTCCAACGGACTACCACAGACCCGGCTGGGGATTACCGTACCGGCACGCATCGGCAATGCGGTATTGCGCAATCGCTTGAAGCGGCGGGTACGCGAGGTGTTCCGCTTGAACCACCCGAAGCTTCCGGGCGGCTGGGATATTCTAGTGAACCCCCGCGAGCCGGTGGGGCGGGTCCCTTTTGCGACCCTGGAGCGGGAACTGCTGCGATTGTTCCCGAAACAAGCTCCGCCCGCAGCCCCCTTGGCGGTCTCATGAAGTTCTTCGCGCTGGGATTGATTCGCTTCTATCAAGGATGCATATCACCTACACTGCCTTTGGCATGCCGGTACTATCCCTCTTGCTCAGCTTATGCGTATGAGGCGGTTGAAACCTGGGGAGTGTGGCGGGGGGCGCGCCTGGCGATGGGGCGATTGCTGCGCTGCCGGCCCTGGGGCCCTCACGGCTACGACCCGGTTCCTCAAAGGCAGGGGTTAGGGGCTAGGGGCTAGAGAAAAGCAGGAGCCCGGCGCCTGGGAGAGAAGGAGTCAGCAGCTAGGAGCCAGGAGAAAGGCGGACGTTTTCTGACTTCTGACTCCTGACTCCTGAACTTATGAACCTAGACCAAGAAAAACGCGTGATGCTTGCCTTCGCGCTCTCCTTCGCGATGCTGATGGTGTGGCGTATCTTTTTTGTCAAGGAGCCGCCACCGCAGCCGAAGAAGGCCCCAACCGCGACGGCGACGGCGACCACCGCCCCCCGCGAGGCCGGCGCCGCCAAGCCGCTTGGGAAGCCTGCTCGAATCGCCGCGCCGGTGCCTGCTGCGGCTTTGCCGGTCACGCATGGAAGCAAAGCGGAAGAGATCGTGGTTGAGAACAAGCACTACCGCGTGACGCTATCGACCGAGGGCGCCGTCGTCAAGAGCTGGGCACTGAAGGGATATCAAGACGCGAAGGGCCAACTGCTCGATACGGTCAACGGTGCTGCCTGCCAAACCTTGGGCTTCCCGATGAGTTTAGACCTGACGGACCCCGCGCTTAAGGCGCAGGTCAATGAAGCCCTTTACGTCGTCAAGGCTGCCAAACCCGGCGCCAGCAAAGAGCCTGTCCCCCTGACGGGCTCCTCGTTGTCGCCGCCTTTGGACCTTCTCTTCACTTACAGCAATGGCAAGATTCAGGTCCAGAAGCAGTTCTCTTTTGGGGAAACCTACGACGTCAAAGTTACCGTCAGCGTTTTCGATGGTCAACACGACCTGCCCGTCGAGGTCGCTTGGCCAGGCGGGTTCGGGGACCACACGGTGGCGCCTTCCGTCGCCGACTCGCGCATTCAGGCCGTTTACGGCGCGGTGGGGGACCTCAACAAGCTGGCCATGAGCAAGGTCAAGGAGGAGCGCACCATTCCCGGCCCCCTGCAACTGGCGGGGTTGGAAGACAAATACTTTGTCGATATCTTCCTTCCCGACGCGCCCGAGCAGGTGGCCCTGCGGGTCTTCCGCCACCAATGGTCTCCGCCCGACTGGACGGAGAAGGAGAAACCCGCCCCCCTGGCAGCCTTGCTGGCGGAGACGCAGTCGAAGCCGCTGGCCTTCCGCCTGTTCGTCGCCCCCAAAGACCTGGACGTGCTGCGGGCGGAGAGCCCTCCGCTGGACTCCCTGGTGGACTTTGGCTGGTTTACGGTCGTCGCCAAGCCACTTTTTATCATGTTGCGATACATCTACGACCACTGGATTCATAATTACGGCTGGGCCATCATCTTTCTGACCGTCCTCATCAATCTGGCGATGTTTCCGCTGAAGATCAAGAGCCTCCGCTCCGCGCAGGAGATGCAGAAGGTTGCGCCGATCATCAAGGGCATCCAGGATAAATACAAGCAATACAAGCTCAACGACCCGCGCAAGCAGAAAATGAATGAAGAAGTCATGAAGGTCTACAGCGAGCACCATATCAATCCCTTTGGCAGTTGCCTGCCCATGCTGTTGCAGATGCCGTTTCTTTACGGCTTTTATCGTGTCCTCGACCTGGCCATCGAGCTCCGCCATGCCCCCTGGATGTTCTGGATTAAAGACCTTTCGGCACAGGATCCGCTTTACATCTTGCCCGCGGCCATCGTGGTGAGCCAATTTATCGTGCAGCGCATGACCCCTATGGCCACGGTTGATCCGTCCCAGCAGCGCATGATGATGTTCATGCCGCTGGTTTTTGGCTTCATGTTTTTCCGCTTTCCTGCGGGCATGGTCCTTTATTGGCTCACTGGAAACCTGGTAGGTATCGCGCAACAATATTATCTTAACCGCCACATGCGTACTTCCGACCCTCTCCTCGCACCTCCTCGCAAGCCGGCAGTGGCCAAGGAGTGATTTGTCATGGAAAGTGACCACCCCTCCGCTCCCCGGGCAATTGAAGACTATCTGCCTTTGATCGAGTCCTTTCTTCACGCGGTGATTCGACATGGGCGCTTTGATCTGAAGTTTTCCATTCAGAGAGGCGCAAGTTCCGGGGACGACCTGGAAGCGTCCGCCTATCAGGTGGATTTCTCCGGACCGGATGCCGACCTGCTGCTGGAGAAAAACGCCACGCTCTTGAACGCGCTCGAACATGTGGCGGTCAAGGCGGCCCGCCTGGAGGAGGAACAATACGGAAAAATCGCCTTCGATTGCGAGGACTACCGGCGGCTGCGCATTGAGGAGTTGCGCTTGATGGCGCAAGTCGCTTCCCAACGGGTCATCGAAACCGGCGCTCCCTTTGCCCTCAGCCCTATGAACCCGCGCGAACGCCGGATCATCCACCTGGCCCTGAGGGACCTCCCGCAAGTCCGCACCGAGAGCCAAGGGACGGGACCGGAGCGCAAGGTGGTGATTTTCCCCGCGAAGTAATCGGGAGATCGGGAGATCGGGTGATCGGCTGAGCAAAGAACACACCGACCTGATTCGCCCTTTGTTCACCCGATCATCGGATCACCCGATCACCCGATGACCCGATCACCGGATCACCCGATTCTTTTGCTCACCCGATCCCATGCCCAGCGAAGACACCATCGTCGCCATCTCCACTCCCGCGGGCCGCGGCGGCTTGGGGGTGGTGCGGCTTTCGGGCGACCGCGCCCGCGAGATCGCGACGAGCCTGATCAAGCTGCCGAAGCTGCCTCTGGAAACCCAGCGCGCCACCCGGGGAACCTTCTCCGAACCCGGCTCCGGCCGGGTGCTTGACGAGGTGGTGGTGACCGGCTTTTTCGCGCCGCATTCCTACACCGGAGAAGACGTGGTCGAGATCTCCTGCCACGGCTCACCCGTGATCCTGCGATATCTGGTGGAGTGCTGTCTTGCGCGGGGCGCGCGCGCCGCGGAGCCGGGGGAGTTCACCCTGCGCGCCTTCCTCCACGGGCGCATCGACCTGACGCAGGCGGAGGCGATCCGCGACCTGATCGAGTCGCAGACGCTCTTCCAGGCCCGGGTGGCGGCGCAACAACTGGAGGGCTCCATCTCCGCGCGCTTGCAACCTCACAAGCAGGTGCTGCTCGAGCTGATCGCGCGCCTGGAAGCGGGCATCGACTTTGCGGAGGACGACGTGGCGGTGGTCGATTGGCCGGAGATTCTCGCCCGCCTCGACCGCATCCGCGCTGACTTCGGGAAACTTGTGGAGGGCTATCAATACGGCCGCATCGTGCGCGAAGGATTGACGCTGGCGATTGTGGGCCGGCCGAACGTGGGGAAATCGAGCCTCTTCAACTGCCTCCTCGACGAAGAGCGCGCCATCGTCACCCCCCTGCCGGGGACGACGCGCGACCTGGTGGCGGAGACGGCCAATATCGGTGGGATTCCCTTGCGCTTTGTGGATACGGCGGGCGTACGCCCGGCGCTCGACGCGGTTGAGAAGATCGGCGTGGAGCGAACTTTTCGCGCCATCGCCGATTCGGATTTGCGGCTTTTGGTGGTGGATGCCTCCCAGGCGTGGACCGAAGAGGATGCCGGCTTGCTCGAAAAGCTGCGCCCACTGGGAGCGCTGCTGGTGGCGCTGAATAAGTCGGACCTGCCACCGCGCATCTCACTCGCGGAACTCGCCAGCCGGCTGCCAGCGGGTTCTCGCGCGGGGGCCTCCCCGCCCCCACTGGTCCGCACTTCGGCGCTCCAGGGCGAGGGGATTCACGAACTCAAAGAAAGAATCCTGGAGACGGCCGCGCCCGCCCGCGACGCCGGCCCGGAAGGCGAATTCATCACCAACCTGCGCCACCAACAACTCATCCAGTTATCACTTGAGGGGCTGGTCAAGGCCCGCCAAGCCGCCGTCGAGCAACTTCCTCACGAGATGCTTTTGCTCGACCTCTATGACGCGCTGCGGCCGCTCGACCTCATGACCGGCGCGACTTACGCCGATGACGTCCTCGATATCATTTTTAAAACATTTTGCGTGGGGAAGTAGGAACATTGGGTCCCGAGGAAAGCCCGCGAAGCGGGTGACATCCTGTGGCCCACGGCGAGCCAGCCGTGGGTAAACGCGTTCCCGTAAAAGCGTTCCTACAGCCCCGTAGGGGCGACATCAGGGCAAAATGCTGCCCGATGCCGCCACTCCGTGGCTGAAGGCGTGGCATCGCCCAGCCCGGACGACCAAGCTTGCTAATTTGGACAAGGGCGGTTCGCGAACCGCCCCTACATCTCGATTCGATCCTCAGTGACCCCTTATAGTTCTCACCCGTCCCGCCCCGGCTGGTGAAAGCGCCGGCGGCGGTCCACCCTCTCCCCTCGGAGAGGGCGAGGAATCACGCGGCCTGGCCTCCTCTTCTCGGAGAGCGCAAGAAATCACGAGTGTAACCTTCTCTCAGGGGAGACGGTGGCCGACGGAAGAGGCCGGATGAGGGGTTACTTGCTCGCATCGAGCGCCGATGGGGAAGTAGGAACTCGGGGACAGTTCGCGAACCGCCCCTACTTGCCAATCGCATTTGAACTCGACACACTCTTCTGCTACAATTACACTTGTCATAATGTGTCATAATGATCATCTTTGACTCGTCCACTCTGACTTTGATCGCCCGGATCGACCTTCTCGGATCGTTCCTGGCCGGGGTAGAATCGCCGCTTGCCATTCCGACGGAAGTCGCGAGGGAGTGTTGTGGCGTCAAGAGAACGCTCGACGCGCTAATGATCCAAAAGGCGCTGGAGGAATCGCGAATTCAGGTGGTGACGATCAAGAATCGCCAGCTTATGGCCAAGTTGCAGGCCGACTTCAACCTGGGCAAGGGAGAAGCGGAAGCTATCGCTCTGGCCATTAAGGAAAAGGCTCAGTTGCTAGGAATCGACGACAAGAACGGCATCAACGCGTGCAAACTGCTCGGCATTCCGTTTACTACCGCCATGGGCATTGTGGTTCGGAGCCGGGAAAAGGGCCTGCTCGATCACCGCGATGCCCTGGCCAAACTCAGGGCGCTTGCCGAGTACGGGCGTTATAAGCCTGCGATTGTCGAAGACGCGAGACGCAGAATGGAGCAGCGAAAATGACCAAGACGATGAGTATCCGGATGGACCCCGAGAACTACGAGTTCCTAACCGAGATCAGTAAACAGGAACGCAGCGATCTGTCCAAGGCGGTGCGCGACCTGGTGACCCGTGGCCGGGTCTTGCTGGCCGTGGAACGGTACAAGAAGGGAGACGCTTCTCTGGGCAGAGCCGCGCAACTGGCAGGGCTTTCCGTGGGTCAGATGATGACCCTTTTGGCGGAATTTGGCGTGGAAAGCAAGATTGAGAAAGACGATTATCTCCAAGGTCTGAAGAATCTCACCCATGCATGGTAGCAAACTCCCACTGGAGAGTAGGCAGAAGACGTTAGGCAGTAGGCAATAGAAAAAGGACCGCCTTCGGCGGACCAAGGGATTTGCCTTTACTAGTCCGCATTTCTCCCCACGGGCAAACGAACCGAAGTTTGGAGTGCGGCAACTCATCGCCGCTTTCCATCGCCGCGACTCGTCGCGGCCAGTCACCCAGCGCTGACGAGTCAGCGGTAGAAAAAGCGGGAGCGAGCTCCCGCACTCCGAAATTGGCCTCCGTGCGCCCGGACAAGCTGTTCGATCACTGCGGGCGCGGGAACCATCAGAAAGGCCCTTTAACGACGGGGCTTAAACCCCGCCCGTCCAAAGCCGTGGTCAGAAGCTCTTTTCTCTGTGTTCTCTGTGCGCTCTGTGGTGAATCTTTTCTTCGCGGCACTCGAAGAAGTGGGCTCTTCGTGCTGCCGAGGGGACGGCAAGCCGTCCACGTACCCCGAGTCTCGACAGGTCACGGCCGCAGCTTGGCCAGATAGGTATCCAACTCACGCACGCGAAAAAGTTTGGTCAACGCACCGGTAATGGCGAATCCCACCAAGCTTACGATCACCAGAACCACCAGGGCTCGCAGGGTGGATTGCCAGCCGATCCATGCCCCCAACCGTTGGGTCAGCTTGAAGCACACCGCAGCGGCAATGGCTGACGCGGCCGCGATCTTCAGGAAAAACCCGATGAGCTCTCCAGACCCCTGATTATGAGTGCGACGATTCAGCAGCCCGAAAAGCACCAGCGTGTAGGCAATGATGCCGCAGGAACTGGCAAGAGCCAGCCCCAGATGCTGGTAATGCCGGACCAGCAGCCAGTAGACGGGTAGATTCAGGAAGGTGAGCGCGGTTCCCGTAACGGCCGGGGTTATCGTATCGCGAGCCGCATAGAAGCCGCGCGCCAGGATGTTCTGAGCACCCCAGGCGAACATCCCAAGCGAAAATACCGACAAGGTGGCGGCGGTGGCTTGCAGGTCAGGCCCTCGCAGGCGCGTGTGGGAAAACACGAAATACACCAGGGGCTGGCTTTCGACGATGGTCAGAGCGGAGATGGGCATGAGCAACAGGATCATGCCCTTCATCGTGGCATTCAGCACGCGATTCAATTCCTCGAGCTTGCCTTCGGAATAAAGTTGCGCGAGGTAAGGGAAGGACGCCACTCCGATGGCCTGCCCGACGACGCCCAGCGGGACTCTCATCAGGGTTTTGGCGTAACTGAGCCAGGTGATGGAGGCCGGCACAAGGAAGGAGCCAAACCAGCGGATGATCCAGTCGTCCGTGAACACCAGCGAGAGCGCCAGCATAATGGGAATCGTGAGCTTGATGAAGAGCAGGAAACCCGGGTGGCGAAGATTCAGGTTAGGAAAGAAATGGGCTCCCGCCCGCCGCGCCCCGTAAATTTGCAGGACCAGGTTTCCCACCAAGGCCCCGATCAGCACGCCCACGGCGAAGCCCGTAATGCCGATCTGCGGGGCGAGCAGCACGCCGCCCAGAATGATTCCCAGATTATAAACAACGGGGGCGAGCGAGGGGACGAGGAACTGTCCTTTCGCGTATTGGACGGCGCTCAGAATGCTTCCCAGGTAAAAGCAAAGTTGCGCGGGCATCATCAGGCGAGTTAGGAAAACTACCTCCGCTTTGCCCGCGGGTTTGAACCCCGGGGTGATGATTTCCACCAGTTGCGGCGCGTAGATTTCTCCCGCCGCCACCACCGCCGTGAGCAGCAGGCCCATGGCGCAAATCACTGTCGAGAAGACCTGCCAGCCTTCCTCCTCGCGGTCCTGGCTGACGAAGTGGGCAAAGACCGGAATGAAGGTGAGGCTCAGTGAGCCGCCCGCGACCAGGTAGTTCAGGAAGTCAGGGAGCGTGAAGGCGGCATAATATGCGTCGGTGACGGCGTTCGAGCCAATCTGGTGGGCGACGGTCCATTCGCGAAAAAACCCGAGTACGCGGCTCGCCAGCACGCTGGCCATGACGATGCCGGAAGCCTGCGCGATGCGGCGCGTTACCGGGGCACTGGTCATCGGGGAAGGTTTATCACGTTTTGCGTGGTTTTGACTAGGACCGGGCCGGTTTGGTATTGACTCATTTTGATGTGCCACGGCCATCTTGGCCGTGCCCGTTCACGGGCGGGACGCCCGTGGCACCTCAAAATGAGTCACTACCGCCTGTTGGGGTACTGTCTAATCTGACGTAGCGCCGACCTTGAGGGCGGCACATGCCGGGCTAAAGCCCGGCGCTACAACTAGAATGACAGCATCCCCGTTTGACGGTGTGCGGTCAGACCCACTCTTCGGGGGGTTCGGGGTAAGGAAAGCGATGATCACACGTCATGCAGCGGGCCATCTTCGGGCGGTGCAACCACCGTTCATAGGTTTTGCGCCGGGACCTGCGGAAATCGCCGCTACCGCACTTTGGACAACAGCGGGATTCATCGATCTCTTGGGTGAGCGGCACGGTAGCTCTGGCCTCAGACGTCGCCGGAGCCGCGGGCCGTGCCTCGGGGGCAGATACCCTCAAAGGTCCTGGTGGCGAAGGGGCCTGGGGAGCCGGGCGCGAAACTCCTCCGGCCTCGGCATCTTTTCTGTCGGGAATCGGCTCGACACGTGGGGCACCAGACATCGCGGGAGGCGCGGCCGGGACCTCGGGGGCAGATGCCCTCAAAGGTCCTGGTGGCGAAGGGGCCTGGGGAGCCGGGCGCGAAACTCCCGAGGCGTTGGCAACTTTCTTGTCGGAGAATGGCTCCATACGGACGGTCGCAGACATCGCGGGAGGCGCGGCCTTGGGCTCAGGGGCAGATAACCCCAACGGCCGGAGGGGTGAGGGGGCCTGGGGAGCCGGGCGCGAAAATCCTCCGGCCTCGGCAACCTTCGTTTCGGGGAATTTGACATCGAGGGTCGCAGACTTCGCCGGAGCCGCGGGGCGAATCGTGGTTACGGACGACGCCGCAGGTCGCAGGGGCGAGGGGGCCTGGGGAGCCGGGCGCGAGACTCCTCCGGCTTCGGCAACCTTCTTGTCGAAATATTCCTGAAGTTCCTCACGCGTCATGTCATCCGGGTGCGGCCGGGCGGGTTCCGTACGCTTAAATAGCCGGGGGCGATTGCAAAAAGAGCAGCGGCGCAGGTGGAAACCCATGTTCCAGAGGGTTCTGTAAACAAAACCGTGACGGGCCGATTCAGTTTTCGTGGCTCCGCATCGGGGACAGGGAGTCGCCATGGGTCCACCTCAAAGCCTAATCTTGTTGAGTCAAAGTCGATATCGAAAAGCCCGGCCACAATCGGCGGTTATTCCCGACGCCAAAATATGCTTCCTGTTGGCACGCTTCGTGGTAGCGCAGCAAACATTGACCCGACTACGAAACATAAATTAATTTAGCACACGCGAATACAATTGCCAACTCGCGCACGATGAAATGACCATGGCAAAATGTCATAATGCCCCCCGGCGTCCGCCACCGCCCGCGGGGCTTCATTACGGGTTGCCTTAGGCTTGGGCGAGGCTTTAAAGGATGGTCAATCAATCAGAAGCTCGGGGTAGTGACTCATTTTGAGGTGCTACCGGCGTCCCGCCCGTGAACGGGAACGGCCAAGATGGCCGTGGCACATCAAAAATGAGTCATTACTGAAACTCGGAGGGCCTGAAGATGCCGAATCTTGACGTGACGGTGGTGGGCGAGCTCAACCTGGACTTGATCCTTTATGGCTTGCCGGAAATTATGGTGCCGGAGCATGAGGCCCTGGCTGACCGCTTGGCCTTGACCTTGGGCAGTTCCTCTGCGATTTTTGCTCACAACTTGTCGGTGATGGGCAGTCGGGTGGGATTCATATCGCGCATCGGTGATGATCCGCTGGGGCGCATCAGCCTGGAGCGTCTGGCGGAGGGAGGCGTGGATGTCTCCAAGGTCCGCACCGTCCCCGGACCCACAACCACAGGGCTCACGGTGATCATGCCGCGCGTCCGGGATCGCCTGAGCTGCACCTACCCCGGCACCATGTTCGAAATGTGCTTTGAGGATCTGGACCTCCCCTACCTCACTTCCGCCCAGCACTTTCATTTGTCTTCATTCTATCTGCATCGCGCCTTGCGGCCCCGGATTGCGGAGCTTTTTCACAAGATGAAATCCGCCGGCTTGACGACCTCCCTTGACACTAACGACGACCCCGAGGACCTCTGGGCCCAGGATTTGCTGGAGGTTCTGCGCTATGTGGACGTTTTCCTTCCTAACGAACGTGAAATCATGAAGATCACGCGAACCGACAATGCCCTGGCGGGGCTCGCGAAGCTCTCCAGCATTGTGCCCACGGTGGTCGTGAAGCGCGGTTCCCAGGGCGCTACGGCGCGCCGAGGCAAGGCCGAAATCACCGCGCCGGCCTTCACTGTCGAGGCGGTGGACCCGGTGGGGGCCGGTGACAGCTTCGATGCCGGCTTCATCCATCAGTACGTGCGGGGCGCCGACCTCGCCACCTGCCTCCGTTACGGTAACCTCGCGGGGGCATTCTCCACCACCCGTCCCGGCGGCACGGAAGCCTTCCGCGAGCGCCCGCGATTCCAGAAGTTCTTGAATGAGCATTAACCTAACGCGCCGCTACACGCCCAACTTCAGCAGGCGCATCGCGTTTTGGTAATAGACCTTGCGGAGGATGGGGTCCGGCAATCCCAGCCCGGAAATTCTCCAGCGTCCCTGGGGAGGAACCGGCGCCGGAGCGTAGTCGAAGTATTCGTCTTCGGTCTCCAGAAAGCGGTAATAGATCTCGTACAACGCGTCCCCGAAGATCTGCTGGGGAGTATCCGTGCCGTGGGGCACCGCGTCCGTCCCAAACATAATGCGGTCCTGGTATTTGTCGAAAAACTTGCGTGCCAGCCGCGGCTGACGTCCGAGCTCGTTGAGGCGCGCGCCGAGCTCCACGTGCATGTTGGGGAAGTGATCCAGGCACTCGGAGACGTAACCCAGATCTTCAGCCCGGTTCCCCACGTGCAAGGCAATAAACTGCGTGCGGGGATGGCGGGCAAACATGCGGTTGCGCGCCCCGAGCAGCTCGAGGAGGCGCGGGAAATCGCGGCCGTAGAACGACCAATCGGGATGATTGTTCAACTCTTCGAAACGCTCGTTAAAGCGGTCGGTGGGCAGGAAGAACGCGTCGGGGTCCGCCGTGTGAATCCCCACGGGCATGTCGAGCGCTCCACAGTTTTCCCACATCGCATCAAAGCGCGGGTCATCCACCTTCACCAGCTTGCCCGTCGAAATGTTCTCGCGCAAATAAAGCCCCAACACCTTCGTAATCTTCAAGCCCTTGGCGCCGGCCTGGTGGGCTCGGGCAATCTCATCGGCCTGGAATTGGCTGTAGCCGGGCGTGTTCGAGCGCTCCCACCAGGGCTCCGTGAAAACCAGAAACCGCCCGGGGTGAGCCGCTTGCCACTTTTGAATGACTTCCGCAACGCCCTGGCCATGTCCACCCGTAAGATCCACCATGGTGTGGATATTTTTGCGATCCATGACGGCCAGGATTTCTTCCGGGGGGGCTGGGTACTTCATCTTCTCGCCCACCGGAACCCCGTTCTGGCTTGTGGCCTGGAAAGAGAGGTGGGTATGAACGTCAATCACCGGAAACTTCGCGTGCGGAACCATGGTCTCGGGCACGCGGAGCATGCTCCTGGGCTGGAATTCCGTGAGATCAAGCGGCATCCGGGGTCGAACAGGGGGAGTCGCTGAATCCGGCTCCGCCAGACTCCGCGGCGGGGAAACAAGCGCGCGGCTTCCCACCAGAGCTGCGGCAGTCCGCCCCAGCCATTGCCTTCGACTCCAAAAATTCATCGGGTGCTCCTCGCGTACGATGTCACTGGCGTGGCGTTCCTCGGTTGTAGACCCGCCAGCTTAGTCCGCCCTTAAGGGAAGGTCAACAGACTTCATTGCAATTCCAAGCGATGTTGCCGGAATCCCGCGTTGGCGTGATAAAGTGCATCTCTTTGCGTTTTCGGGTAGTGGTGTCATTTGCTGTGGCACGGCCATCTTGGCCGTGACCGTTCACGGGCGGGACGCCCGTGCCACTTCCAAATGACACCACTACCGATTTTCGTCCAGCCTAGACAGGAGGTGGTCGATGTCCAATTCCGGTGCTGCGGTTCTTATCATTCTCTGCGCCGGCAGCCTCGCGGCGCAGGCGGCGCAAATATCCGGCGCGCCTCCCAGCCCTTACGTTAGCAATCTTCAAACGATCTCAAAGCTCATCTCCAAGGATTTTGTTCCTGACGGGAATCTCGAGAAGGGAGTATGGCGCCAGGCCTCGTGGGTGAAGTTCGATCACGACGCTTTCAGCCCGGCCTCCTACCCCCAGTCGGAGACTGAGGCCGCTTCTCTCTGGACGCCGACCAGCGTCTATTTTGCCTTCCGCTGCCGGTTTACAACTCTGAATGTGTTCGAGGGTAAGGATCGCACCAAGGATTTCTGGACGCTCTGGGACCGCGATGTGGTGGAGGTCTTCTTGAACCCGCAGCCCGAACGCGTGAACCATTACTATGAGTTTGAAGTGGCGCCCAACAATCTTTGGATCGATTTGGAAATCGACCTGGATAAAAATCCCTTCAACGATGCCGGATGGGATTCACACTTCCAGCATTCGACGCACATTGACGCGCAGAAGCACACGTGGACTTGTGAGATGCGGATCCCTGTTTCCGGCATGGGGGTGAGCGGGCCCTTGCAGGCGGGCAGCACGTGGCGGATCAATTTTTATCGCGCCGACGGCCCCGGCGACGATTCCCAGCGGCGCTTTCTGTCCTGGAGCCCCGTGCATACCCAGAAACATACATTCCACACTCCAACCTCGTTCGGGCTGATCCGCTTTTCGAAGTAATGGGGGGCGGTGACCGCTGTCACGGGGTGGCGCAGCAGAGTCGCAAGTGAAAGTCAAAAGGCAAGGTGCAAAAGGCAAAAGTGAAAAGCCTCTGCTGGCGGTGGTGGCCCACCGGACCCCAGAGCCAGCATTCCACGGCTGGCTTGCCGTGGGCTAAACGACCCCACCCGCTACGCGGGCTGGCTGCCGAAAGTGCTTCTTCCGCAGGTTCGACGACTATTTTGTGGCGGGCATTTGGAGTAAAATAAGGGTTGCTATGCTGTGGGGACCAGACAAGAACTCAAACGAACCAGACCCGCAGGTGAGGTAGCCCGTGCGCGCGTCATTATCAACTCGAATCTCCGAGCCGGATAGGGGTTGGGGTCGCCACCGCGCGATCATTGCGGCTCTCGCCATCGCCACTTTGCTTGTGACCGCGGGTGGCCTCCGCACCCCTGCCCAGGACGCCACACCCCCGGCGCCGCCCGCCGCAAGCCCCGCGACAACCGAACCCGCACATCAAGAAGAGACGGCTCCCTCCGCGACCAAGAGCCACATTCGGGTCCGAGTCGAGGTCGTCAACATCCCCGTAACCGTCCTCAACAAGCGCGGGCAGATGGTCATTGATCTGACCAAGGATGATTTCGAAGTTTATGAGGACGGGGTGAAGCAGGATATCCGCTACTTCAACCGGGAAACGCAGACGCCCCTGCACATCGGGATGATCCTTGACACCAGCAACAGCGCGCGCCGCCAGCTCGAGTTCGAAAAGGACGCCGCCACCGAGTTCGCCTTCACCATCCTGCAAGGCAGAAGCAGCAAGAACCAGATCTTCCTGCAAACCTTCGACTCCAGCAGCGCCATCATCCAGGATTTTACCCACGACCCGGATCTCCTGAATGAGAAGATCCTGGAACTGAAAGCCGGGGGTGGCAAGGCTCTCTTCGACGCCATTTACTCTGCCTGCCGGGATAAGATGATGAAGTCGGGCGACCCCGAGGAGGCGCGGCGAGTCCTGGTGGTCATCAGCGACGGCATCGACGTGCAGAGCCAGCACTCCCTGGACGAGGTCATTTCCATGGCGCGCCATGCGGAGACGATAATTTACACCATCGGCAACGCCGCCTATGGGTACACGAATCCGGGAGACGATTTGCTCTCCGAAATGTCCGCCGAAACCGGGGGAGCATCGTTCTTTCCCCTGCGGAACCAGCCGGGCGCCGACATGGAGACGGGTTACCTCTCGCACGGGCAAATTGGTGATACCTCCCAGAACAAGGGCCTGGGGGCGGAAACCGGGAGATACTCGGCGGAGCGGGGGATACAGTTGGCGGATGCCCTGGACGCCATCAGCCGCGAACTGGACGAGCAGTACAACATTGGCTACACGCCGGCGCGTAGCGCCCTGGACGGGACTTATCGTGTCGTCAAGGTGGTGTCCGCGCGTCGCGGTGTATCCATGCGTTGGAAGCCCGGCTATTTTGCCGCGGCGGAATAATCGGCTCTCTCCTACTGCTTCCTTTGTCTCACTCTTCCCTCATGATGTATTTCTAACAGAGTTATTATGTTTGCAGACTTGCCGGGATTCCTCACGAGGCGCGCGGTTTTCTTCGATCGGTCGGAAGGGCGGGGTTTTACCCCCGCCCTGGAGTTTCTACATTTTCTGCCGCAGAGCCACCCTCTCCCCGCGGAGAGGGAAATGGTTCTTTTGGCGCGTGAGCGCCCCGCGATATTTCCAACCTTCTCCGAGGGGAGAAGGTGGACCGCGACGGGCATACTCATCAGCCGTCGCGGGCCGGATGAGGGGTTACTTCCGGGCCCTCCATGACCAGTCGCCTGCCACGCACAACCGCGGGTTGGCCTAACGACCAAGTGGAGACACGAGCAGATCGAGACTTCCCCGAACCCCGTTTCGGGGGGGTCTGTATGATTGCAGGCGGGAAGGGCGTTTACCAGGTCCAATCGGTCTAGCAGCCGGAAGATTGGCGGCGATCGAATGCCAACCGTTCGGCTCGGGAGAAGGTGACGATAGCGGGGTCCCCATTGAGGTTGACGACGTGCGGTGTTGAAGACGTGCGGTTGCCGAACCGGTATCGGGCGTGAGAGAATCCCGCGGTCAGAACTTGTCGTCCGCGATTAAGATGGGCAGGCTTTCGGCCGCGGCGATAAGGTGGCTACCCACTGTTTGCCCCGAGAGCAGGGTGAGGTGACTTATGGGCCAACCGATTAAAATTGCTGTTGTGGGTCTGGGCCGAATGGGGCGTATACATGCCGTTCACGTTCTTGAATTGGCTCGGGAAACTAAAGATTGCACACTCGCCGGGCTTTGCGACGTCGATCCGGAGCGGGCTAAGCGATTCGCCGCCGAAATGGGCCGGGATGTTCCAGTTTTTCGCTCCGTCGAAGAACTTGGCGATGCACGGGTATCGGACGCGACGGTGATTGTTACCCCGACCGACTGCCACCGTGAGACTGCCGCCGCCCTGATCGCACGGGGGCAACGAGTCTTACTCGAGAAGCCACTCACGGGCATTCTCGAAACCGACCTCGAGTTCGCCGCCGAGCTTGACAGCACCCATCCGCACGCTCTCATGCTGGGCTTCCAGCGCCGGTTCGATCCGCCTCTCCAATACGCGCGGGAACTGGCGCAGAGCGGCGCCATCGGGCGGATTTTCAAGGTCTACTCGGCCATGGAAGACTCCAACCCCGCGCCCAACGGTTATAAGAGTGGAGGTATCCTTGCGGATATGTCCATCCACAACGTCGATGAGGTCCTGTGGTTAACGGGGAAAATTCCGCGTGCCGCGCTGATGATCGGCTCGCGTATTTACAGCCATCGCCTGACGACCTGCGAGGAGGATTTCGACGATGCCCTGCTCTACCTCTGGTTCGAGGAAGAGCTGGTGGCGGAGATTCAGGTGGGGCGCAACCACGTCTCGGGCTACCGGACCGAAGTGGTTTTTTACGGCGAGGAGGGCGAGATTCAGGTAGATCGCTTTCATCAGAAGCCACGCGAAGTCATCGTGACGGCCTACGGGCGCCGTGGCCGGACCGAGCCCCTTGCCCAGCGGAGTTTTTCCATGCGCGAATACGGCGAATCGCTGCCCGAGTTCGCCGGCCGCTTCGGTGTGGCGTACAAAGCAGAAGTGGCGGCGTTCGTCGAGTGTTGCCAGGCCAACCAGCCGTTTCCAGTAACTCATACGGACGGATTGCGGGCGCAACAGGTGATCCGGGCCGGTATGCGGTCTGCCGTAAGGCCGGAACTGATAACACCCGTACACTGAGCGGCGACACCAAAGCCCATCCCCAAGCGGGTAAGGGAGATGACAAATGGCCCTTGTAAGCGACGAGAATCGTAATGTCAGTGGAAGAAGCGGGACGTGGTGGGTCGCGATGTTCCGCGACGTACAATTTTGGGTTCCTCTGGCGGTTTTATTGTGCGGATTGATTCTATTGAGAGCCATCCAGTAACTTACCAAATCTTCACAAGGGACACATTCCTCTGGACTCCGTCATTGCAGGAAGCTTGTCCAATCCATCACGCCAACGCACCCTTCAGGCGCTGGGAGTATTCTCCGGTATGGCGGCAGCGCTGTGGTTGGCCGCTGCCGAGGCGCCCACCAAGCTCGTGACCGTCGCGGTTTCACCACTTATTATTTCCTTCGCGATGGTTCTTGGCGCGTTCATTTCGCGCTGGAGCCTTCCGGCGCTGATTCGCGGCACTTCCGATATCGGCAGAGACGTCCGCCAAGCGCCCCACCTGGTGGTGTGGGGTGTTATGGCCGGATGCCTGTGGGCAGTGGGAAACACTTTGACCATCTTTGGCGTGCGAGATATCGGCCTTAGCATCGCCTTTCCTCTGTGGAACTCCAATAGCCTGATTGGGATCGCATGGGGAGTTCTCTTCTTCCGTGAACTACGTCGTGCCGGATGGCTCCGCTGGGTAGGAGTGGTGGGCGGCGCCGTCATCATTTTCGGCGGCGCGTTGATGTTGTCGTTCGCGTCCACCTCACAGAGTTCCTCCCCCCATCCGCTGCGAGGGGTGACGGCGGCGTTGGGCGCCGGCCTGATGCTGGGATCGATGTATATCCCCTACCGCAAGGCCTACATAAGCGGGATGAACCCGCTTTCCTTTGTCACCTTCTTCACCTTTGGCGAGATGGGTACAATAACGGCGCTGACGGTGGGGTTTATGGGCGGCGTGACGCCCGTCTGGCAGGAACTGGTTCGGTCCCGGGGAATCCTCTTCTGGCCGTTGTTGGGCGGCTTTATGTGGGTGATAGGGGATCTATTTCAAAATTTCGCCGCCAAGTACGTGGGCATCAGCCGGGGAATTCCGCTTTCGAATACCAATCAGCTTTGGGGACTGCTCTGGGGCATTCTGGTCTTCGGGGAATTGCGTGGGGTGCCTCACGGGATCATTGCCAAGGTAGTCGGCGGCTCCCTGCTGATGGCGGTTGGCGCCGTGGCGATTGCGTTTTCCTCCGCGCCGGAGAGTGAATACCTAAGCTGGAAAGAAGCGGCACAGAGGGAGAGCGACCTTTATGCCATAGACCCGGCCTTTGTGGCCAGCAGCATGGAGGGCAAGGAGAAAAGCGAGACTCCCTTCCGGCGCACTCGGCTGGATTGGTCTCTGGTCGTTACTGCCACGTCAATCTTCGTTGCTTTCGGGGCGTTGGCAGTCATCCCCCACATGGAAATCAATTGGATCTGGCTAGCGGGGCTTACTTCCGCCATGCTCGTCGTTCTTGTCGCCTGCGGCATCATGATGTGGCGCATCACAGGCTTTAATTGATAATGAGTGGTGTGAATTCAGCGGGGACCTTGGTGACGAACGGCGGAATGAGGAAATAAAATCGCAGCCTCACTTGGATGTATTTGGCCTACTCGTAGAAGTGCAACGCCTGACTCCCCCGAGTCCGCTTCGAGGAAGTCACCGTGCCTGCCTGTGATCACTTGGTCGTATAGCCTACCCGTGGATGTGGTCTGCGCGGTCACCTGTGAGGGGGGGTCCGGGGGCGTCGGCGTCAGAAATGTAGAAACTCCAGGGCAGGGCTAAACAGGCTGCGGAAAAACGCTCCAATGCTGTCATCCTGAGCGCAGCGAAGGACCCCGGTATTTAAACTTTCAAGCAAATACAGAGGTCCTTCGTCGGCTTCGCCTCCTCAGGATGACAGTTCGCGAAGTTTTTCCGCAGCCTGTAAAGCCCCGCCCTTCCACCAGTCTCCAAGGCCGTCCGAGCATGGTGAGGAGTGCGGGTTAGCCCCGCCCTTCCGTCCGCTCGATGAGCATATCCCGGCTTGGTGAGAAATCCGGTTAGCTCGCCCTATGGCGGCGTAAAGCTGCCTCTCCATCCGACTGGGCCACGACCCGGGGCCACTTTTCCGTTGACAAGCTCCTCGACCCCGCCTTAAATCGATAGCGCTCGAAGACGGAGGAGATGATGAGCAACGCCCTCGATGCGCTGCCCGCGCTTCGGAACGCGCGGGTAATTGATTTGAGCCAAACCCTGGAAGAACACATGCCGCATTTCCCCACCCATTCCAAGTTCTTCCACACCCTTTGGGGTTCCTATTGGCACGGAGGGCGTTCCCTGAGCTACCAATTGGTGATGCATGAGCACAATGGGACGCACGTGGATGCTCCCGCGCATTTCATCAGCGACGCGAAACCGCAAGCTCACGTGACGATCGAGCAGGTGCCGGTCGCGCGCCTCGTCGGCCGGGGCGTGCGCGTGAGTTGTCAGGGCATGAAGCCCGGTGAATATGTTGCGAAGAGCCACCTGGAGCAATGGGAAGCCCGACACGGCGCTCTCACCTCCGGCGACATCGTGTTGTTGGATTTTGGCTGGTCGGCAAATTGGGGGCTGCGCCCGCATGATCAGCGCTACGCGGAGAATTGGCCCGGCGTCGGCATGGACGCCGCGGTGTATCTGGTTTCAAAACAGGTCGCGGCCATCGGCGTCGACACGCTCTCGCCCGATCCACCCGAAGCGCTGCGCACCCAGCCCATCCATCCGGTGGTTCTCGAAAAGCAAGTCCTGATCATCGAGAACCTCTGCAACCTGGACCAGCTCCCCAATTTCTTTCTCTTTGCCGCCCTGCCGCTGAAGATTCGCGCCGGATCCGGTTCGCCCATTCGCGCCGTGGCGCTGGTCTAGCCCGGTTTTGATTTAAGTGCTTACATGCCTTGTAGCGCTCGCTAGGACGTTCGTGTGGCGCGAAGATTTCGTGCCACGGGCGTCCCGCCCGTTCCCGAGCACGGCCGGGACGGCCGTGGCACGCCGCGGGTTGCGGCTTCGCCGCGCTGTATACACTTAAATTAAAGACGGTCTAGGCCGGCCACGGTGATCAATTACGGAGAGCGGGCTTGGCGCGCAGAAGGAGGATCACCCCGGCGGCGACGAAATATCCCAAACTAAGGAGCCCGAAAGCAGAAAGGAAATTACCCGTTCGATGGTTGAGAAATCCGACGGCGAGCGGGCCGAAGTACCCTCCCAGGTTTCCCAAGGCGTTCACCAGGCCCATGGCCGATCCGGAAGTCGATCGGGGAAGGGTTTCGGTGGGAATGGCCCAAAACGGTCCCAAGGCTCCGTAAGAGCCGGCGCCCACCAGCGAAATCGCCACGAAAGCCAGTGCGGGAGTGTGGGCGCTCAGCAGGATACAAACCAGCATGCAAACACCCGCCCAAGCCATTCCGAAGGCCACGTGGCCGTGCCGCTCGCGCCGCTTGTCGGAGTTGCGCGAAAGCAGGACCATGCCAATGCCCGTCACCACGTAGGGAACCGCAAACAGGATCCCCACTTCGAGGTGGCTCATCTTTTTGGCATTTTCAAGCGCCGAGGGAAGCCAGAACAGATAGCCATAATTCCCCACGTTCAATAGAAAGTAGAAGCCCACCATCACCAGAACCGGGACCTTGAACAAGGCTTGCCAAATCGGGTCAGGCTTCACCCTTTCAAGCTCCTGGGACTCGCCGGGAAGTGTGGTTTCAAGATGACGGCGCTCATCGCTGGATATCCAGCGGGCTTGGTGAGGGTAGTCATCAATGAAAATCCACCAGATAATCAACCACAAGAAAGGTAATGCGCCCTCGGCGATCAGCAACACCCGCCAATTCCAGCGGCCCAGAATCCAACCCGAAAGCGGAGAGGACATGACGACGGAGACGGGAAGACAGAGCATCCAGTAAGCATTGGCGCGCGCGCGTTCCGCCCGCGGGAACCAATGGGAGATCAACACCAGGACCGCCGGCCATACGCCGCCCTCCGCGACGCCCAACACAAAGCGCATCACCCAGAATTGCCGCCAAGTCTGGACAAACCCGCAGCCCATCGAGCACAGGCCCCACACCACCAGCAAGATGCTGACGAAGCGTTTGGCGCTCCAGCGCTCGGCCAAGTAGCCACCCGGAATCTGCAGAAAGATGTATCCCCAAAAGAAGATCCCCGCCGCGTCTCCCGCTTGCGTCGGGTTCATGTGGAGTTCGCGGCTCATGGAGGGCAGCGCCAGCGAGATATTGGTCCGGTCGATGAAAGCGATCGTATACATAATGAACGCGACCGGGATGATGCGCACCCAGCGTTCGGAAGGAGCAGGCGGGAGAGGCAATGTAGAATCCATGATGTCTATGTCACGGTGGCAGCTTCAGTTCTGATTCGCTTGCGTTCGCGCCGCTTCCCAAGCCAGCATGGCTTTTTTCCGCGCGGAGCCCCAGTGGTAACCGCCGATTCCTCCCGCCTTGCGGACGACGCGATGGCAGGGAATCAAAAAGGCGATGGGATTTTTGCCCACCGCTCCCCCGACCGCACGCGCGGCCCGCGCGCTGCACACCGTGAGGGCGAGATCTTCATAGGGGACCACCGAACCCATGGGAATCCTCAGCAAGGCTTCCCACACCTTGATCTGGAAGTTGGTTCCCTGCAGCACCAGGGTAAGCGGCCGGCTTCCATTCCGCTTTTCGCCGCCAAAAATGCGGCTGATATAGGGCTGGGTTCGCCGTGGGCTCTCTTCCCAGTGCGCCTCAGGCCAGCGCGATTGGAAATCGCGGAGTATCCCGGCGCGCCCGCCGGCGCCGACGAACCCCAAGCCGCAAATGCCCCTCTCCGTCACGCAAAGCAGGCACTCCCCGAAAGGACTGGGGTGAAAGCCATGGCTGATGCGAAGCCCTCCGCCTTGCGCTTTGAACTCACCAGGCGTCATGGCCTCCAAGTTGACGAAAAGGTCGTGGAGCCGGCCGGGACTCGAGAGCCCGCTATCGTAGGTCGCATCGAGCACGCTATGGGAATCGGCCAGCAGTTTCTTGGCGTGCTCGAGGGTCAAGAATTGGATGAAGCGCTTGGGACTTATGCCGGCCCAGCGCCGGAACAGGCGTTGGAAGTGATATTCGCTCAGGTGTATGCTTCGCGCGACCTCGCGCAATTCCGGCTGGCGGTGATAGTTTTCTTCCAGGTAGAGGATAGCTTTCTCAACTCGCGAGTAATCCCGGCTCAGTGTTTCCATGATATTCAGTTCCTCCATTCAAGGCTGTCTCATCTTGAATGGAGCGGCAAATTTGAGCAACCCGAATCTTGCTTTTTTCGGGGCACAAGATACGGGATTCGGGACACGGGATACGGGATTAGGGGCTCGGGGTCAGCGTTTTATCGCAGCCCTAAAGTCTGACGTTCAAGTCCCTAAATCAGTATCCCCGGTATCAAGTCCCGTGTCCCGTATCCCGTATCCCGTGTCCCGTATCCCGCTTCCCCCTCATCCTCCCATCCCCATGATTCGCTCCTCATCCTGCGTTGTCATTCCCTCCGTGTCAGGGGCAACCGCCATGGGTCGAGCCGGATGGGAGAGAATCAAGGCGACCGCCCCGACAATCGTGACCGTGGCCAACAACTCGCGGGAAGAAACGGCCTCCCCCGCAAGCCACCAACCAAGGAAGACGGCCACTATCGGATTGACATACGCATAGGTGGAAATGCGCGCCGTCGAAACCACTCCCAGCAGCCAGATATAAGCCGTAAAACCCAAGAGAGAGCCGAAGGTGACGAGATAAAGCACTCCGCCCACCGAGCGCAGCGTGATCGCGCCCCAGTGCAGTTGTCCACTTTCGCCTGTCAGGAAGCCCATCACGATGAGCATCGCACCGCCGGCCAGCATCTCCATGGCGGAGGCAAGGAACGGTGAGGCGGGAAGCGTTACCTGGCGAGAGTAGAGCGAACCAACGGACCAGGAAAGGGCGCCCAGCACGAGCACACTCGCCCCCAGGAGGTCCACGCGCCCGCTTCCCCAAAGCTTTGCCGGCCCGACCAGAATCGCCAGGCCGGTCACGGCGATCGCCAGGCCACCCGCCACGCGGCCCGCCAGCCGGGTTCCGTCCTTACGCAGGCTGTCGAGCAGAACCATCCAGATGGGAATTGTGGCGAGCAGGATCGCTGCCAGGCCGGAAGGGACGCGCTGCTCCCCCCACACCAGCGCGCCGTTTCCGCACGCCAATAGAAGGGCCCCGACCCGGGCGGCCGCGAACCAGTTTTCTCGGGTGGGCCGCGGCACTCCCCGCCCCCGCATCCATGCATACAGAACCGAGCCGGCGATCAGGAAGCGTGTGCCTGCCATCCAAAAGGGGGGGATCGTGGCGATGGCGACTTTGATGGCCAGATAGGTCGATCCCCACAAGATATAGATGGCGGCAAACGCCAGGACAACTTTAAGGCGCGAAGCATGGCCGGTTTTGAGAAGGTCAGCCAAATCCAAACTCTGCGGAGGGCCCATCGGCCATTGACCGGTAAGACTCCTTTCCTTCATACCTCGATACGAATATTATTTCAGCGGTTAAAAAACATCAAGATTGGCTTCGACTCATCAACGGGTGGTGACTCATTTTGAGGTGCCACGGCCATCTTGGCCGTGCCCGTTCACGGGCGGGACGCCCGTGGCACCTCAAAATGAGTCACCACTCATCAAGTGCGCCGCTTGACACGCCCCGAGGTTCGCTGGGAGAATACCAGTCCACCGACGAGATACAGGGTTTAGAGATGAGCGCACCCATTTTCGCAGTCACCGCCTTCCGCATTGGCTTCACTTGAATCTGAGCCTCCGATCGCGGGCCGATTAATTCCACTTCCACAAATCAATTCTGTTTCGGAGAAGCCTATGAAGCCGAGCCGGGTGCTGCTGTTTTCATGCCTTACCTTCCTGCTGGGATTGACAGTGGTGGCGCGCACGCCGGGGGAATTCTCACCGCCCTCGCGGACCTTCCTGTTCACCTACCAGGTCACGCTCAAGGCGATCCCCTCGGATGCCCGTCGCGTGCGCATCTGGATTCCGCGCGCTGTCTCCGACCCCAACCAGACCGTGATAGTGAAGAAAGTCAACGGGACCGTTCCGCTTCGTGAGACTCGTGAGGCGGCTTTCGGCAATCACATGTTTTATGGCGAGATCGTGCACCCGCAGTCGCGCAGCGCGGATTTCACCGTGGAGTATCAGGTGACCCGCAAGGAATACTCCAAGGGCGGCTACGCGGTGCTATCCAAGGATCGCCAGCAGTCCACCGCAGGGCCGAAAAATCTGGCGCGATTCCTCGGCCCCGACCGCCTGGTTCCCATTGATGGAAGAATGAAAGAGCTGGCGGATGAAAACACCCGCGGCAAGCAAGGTACGATCGAGAGAGCCTACGCGCTTTATGATTATGTCTTCGAAACCGTGCGCTACGACAAGTCCGGAACCGGCTGGGGACGCGGCGACGCGCTTTGGGTGTGCGATGCCAAGCACGGCAACTGCACGGATTTCCATTCTTTGTTTATTTCCATGGCGCGGGCGGAAGGGATTCCCGCGCGGTTTGAGATCGGCTTCCCCCTGCCCACCGGCTCCGCGGGCAACATTCCCGGCTACCACTGCTGGGCGGAGTTCTTTTCGAACGGCCCGGGCTGGGTGCCGGTGGATATCTCGGAAGCCTGGAAAGACCCCCGCAAGCACGATTACTTTTTCGGGACGCTGGACGCCAACCGCGTGCAGTTTTCTGTAGGCCGCGACCTGGTGTTGCAACCCCGGCAGGACGGCGAGCCCCTGAACTACTTCATCTACCCCTACGTGGAAATCGACGGCAAGCCGTACGAGGGAATCGACAAGAAATTCTCATTTCGCGAGGTGGCGGCGGCCGGAGGGGCCGGTGCCACTTGATGGGTCTATGTACCACACCTGTATTGCGCTTTCTGCGGTTGACGCAGTGTGAATCACCGGTCTCGATGGGAAGCCTGCGATGCCCACTCCATCGGCTATTCGAGTACGGCGCAAGCCTGACAATGTAACCTTCCTGTCACATCCCTAACACAATCGCGTAATCGTGTTCCGTCACCATGACAGCGCTTGCCTGAACAATAAGGTCGTAATTGTTCCGAACGTGATCGGAATCACTTTCGGACATTCTCAAAGCACAAGTTAAGGAGCGAATGATGCACAAACGCAAGAAGGTCACAGGTTTGTTTGTGGGCATGGTGGCGCTACTCGTATGGTTGTCCCCCATGTCGAACTTTGGCAGTGAAAACCCGTCTTCGACGGAGAAACAAGCCACACCTCCCGCGGAGACAGCCGCCAAAACCAAAACAGACGCCAATGATCAAATCACGATTCTCAAGCAACAAATGGCCCTGCAACAGCAGCAGATCGAGCAAATGCAGAAAGCCCTGGCGGCTCAGAAGCAACTGCTCGAAAAGTTGACGCAACCCGCGGCGCCGGCCGCGCAAGCGGTCGAGGCACTACCCCTCCAGCCGCAAACGCCCAACCTTGGCCAGGTGGCCTCCACCACTCCGATTATTCCTCACACGGCCGACAAATCCACCGTGGGTAACGACGGGAATCTGGTTACTTCCACCTTGATTCCCTCGGCGGTAGGATCGGCCGCGCCCAAAGCTGTTGCGCCGGAGGAGGAACAGGTATCACCTCTCCAGATCCACATTGGCAGTGCAACCATAATTCCTGTTGGGTTTATGGATTTCACCAGTGTGTTTCGCAACCACGCCGAGGGCGGTAACATCGGCACCAGCTTCGGGAGCATTCCCTACAACGCGCCATCGAGCGGCCTGTACCCCTACACGACTAATCTTTCGGAGTTCCGCTTCAGCATACAAAACTCCCGAATCGGCTTCCGGACGGATGCGGACGTGAAGGGCGCTCACGTCATCGGATACATGGAAGCCGACTTTCTGGGGACGCCGGCCAGCACCAACATTGCGGTGACGAACAATGCCCAACTTCTCCGCGCGCGGTTGTACTGGGTCGACCTGCGAAAGGGCGGTTGGGAAGTCCTGGGCGGCCAAACCTGGAGCTTGGTCACTCCCGGCCGCGTCGGCATCTCACCCCTCCCTTCTGACGTCTTCTACACGCAGGATATGGACGTAAACTACCAAGCGGGCCTCTTTTGGGGCCGCATTCCGGAACTGCGATTTGTTTATCACCTGCCTAGTGATAAAGCCGCCTTCGCCGTGGCGATCGACAGTCCTGACCAATATGCCGGAGGCTCGTCGGGAGGGGGCGCCATCGTCCTTCCCTCAGCCCTTAGCGCCACCTCAAGCTACGCGGGCGAATTGGATTTTGGCGCCAGCTCCGGCGGCATAGCCACTCCCAACGTGGCTCCTGATTTCGTCGCCAAACTGGCATGGGATCCTGTCAAACAGGTGCACTTCGAGATCGGGGGAGTGGAGCGGAACTTCCGAGTCTATTATCCCGGCGTCGCCGCCGTCGCTGCCGTCCCTGCCACTATGACCACTCCTGCCGTCCCTGCCGTCGCTGCCGTCCCCTCGGCCTATTACTCCGCCGCGGGCGGGGGCGGTTTCGCAAATCTGCATTTGGAAATTTTCAAGGGATTTCGCTTAATGACCAACAACTTCTGGAGTGACGGCGGCGGCCGGTACATCTTCGGCCAATCTCCGGATTTGGCCGTCAACGCCAACGGAAGCATTTCCCTCCTCCACAGCGGATCCACGGTTTCAGGTTTCGAGTACACCAACAAGGGCACACTGATCTTTGCCTACTACGGTGGCATTCTGATCGGCCGCGACCCCGTAATCGACACCACCGGCAAACTCGTCGGCTATGGCTACACCGGCGCATCGAGCAGTCAGAATCGCACCATCCAGGAGATCACTTTTGGCTTCAACCAGGCCATCTGGAAACATCCAAGGTATGGGGCCCTGAACTTCATCGGCCAGTACTCGTACCACATCCGCGATCCCTGGTATGTGGCGGCAGGTGCACCCCCGAACGCAAATATGGACAGTCTGTACTTCGACTTGCGCTACACACTGCCGGGCTCGGCTCCAACCTTAGGGCGCCCTGCGCGGTAGAGCAATTTGGCGCGCGTATGCCTCTCGCTTCAGTGTGGGCTTCGGCCCACACTGAAGTGGTTGCCAACGCCCTGCTAACTCGGTAGTGACTTATTTTGATGTGCCACGGGCGTCCCGCCCGTGAACGGGCACGGCCAAGATGGCCGTGGCACCTCAAAATGAGTCACTACTGCTAACTCCCCTGCATTGCAACACCGTAATTTCTTTTCTTTTGGCAAGAATTTTCCCGCACATCGTAGCCGGGATTTCTCACCACATCGGGGCGTTTTCTTCGAACGGGCGGAAGGGCGGGGCTTCACAGGCTGCCGAAAAACGCTCCACCGCGGATAACCACCCCGGCGGAAAGGATTTAAAGGGAATAACCACCCCGTCGCCTCCGGCGCCACCCCTCCCTTCGACAGGCTCAGGGCAGGCTCTGAGTCAGGAGGGGAGTTCCTAAAAAACTCCCCTCCTCAGATGAGGAGGGGTGGCGCTCCGAGCGCCGGGGTGGTGCTGACATGGGGATAAACTGGTGGCGGCTCCGCCGCGCTGTAGCGAGAGGCACCGGGAAACCACCGTCGGGCCAAGATTTCCTCTGCGGGCATCTTATTGGGCCCAAGGTGTTTCTAATCTAGTGTAGTGCGTGAGAGTTTGGTACGTGTAGCGCCGCCCTTGAGGGCGGCACTTTCATCCCCAACGGTGGGTGCTGTCCTGATTTGAACGTAGCGCCGCCCTTGAGGGCGGCACTTGCCCGGCTAAAGCCCGGCGCTACAAGCCCGACCTTCAGGTCGGCACTTTCATCCCCAACGGTGGGTAGTAACTCATTTAGAGGCGCCACGGGCGTCCCGCCCGTCAACGGGCACGGCCAAGATGGCCGTGGCACACCAAAATGAGTCGTTTCCCAACGCTATTGCCGGGTGACGAGTTTAATGGCATTATAGAAAGTTGGAAATTCACAGGGCACATTTGGCATTACTCCTCGAAAGCATGACCCGAATCCTCCTGCGCTCCCGGCGGCTTATGGCGGTCAGCATCTTGCTTTTATTGGCAGGGGTGGTTGTTCTTTCGGCTGCCACGCGCAGGCCTTGTGTCCACGTGTGCACCGGGACGTGGCACCTCTGGAAGGCTGGTCACATGACCAAGTCGGAGGGGGAGGAAGCCTCGAAGCTGCGCGTAACCGCCGAGGCCCAAGCGCCCCAACCTGCTCCGGAAGCGCCACTGGCCCCACCCCCATCGATCTATCTCCCGCAGGAAGAAACTTTTCCTCCCGCTAATTCCATCGTCGTTCAAATCCGCCACTTCCGAGCTCCGCCCACCCTCGGCTAACTCCGTCCTTTATAAATTTCTAGTGTTGCGCATGGAAAATGCGTTTACCGCAGCGTCGCATAAGTAAACGTATCTTCCAAACGCAACACTAACTCGGCCGGCTCGGCCGGTTCCCGGCCGGCGTTGGTCTTAACTATTGGAGGCCGTAAACGTTTACGGGCCGCCGTACATCACATAACGGGAAGGGCAAAGATAAGGTTCGACATGACCAGAACCTCGGAACGGACTCGGAATATCTTCCTGGTGCTCGGCTGTGCCTTGGAGGGTTCCGAGGCGGCGGGCGGCGTTGACGCGGCTCGTATGGATTCTAAATCCTAAAGGAGGGAAAAACATGAGCAAGTCGCTGATTCTCAGTATTCTGTTTGTGCTGTTTTGTTCCACTGCCTTCGCTCTGAGCGCCGTGGAGGGCAAGGTTGAAAAGATCGATCGCACGGCCAAGACCGTGGTCGTGAAGACGGCCGATGGTACTGAACACACCTTTCATTTTGTGGGGCGGACCGCAGTCCATGGCGCGAAGATGACGGGCGATGCCGCCAAAGATTCCTTCCATGGATTAAAGGAAGGCAGTGACGTGGTTGTGCACTATACCGCCAAAGGCAGCGAAGAGACCGCTGAGGAGGTCGACCATATTGGCGAGGGTGGCCTGAAGGCTACCGAGGGCACGGTCACCCACCTTGATCGGGGCGCAAAGACCGTTACCATCAAGACGGCGGACGGCAGCGAGCAGGCCTTCCGCTTAACCGGTCACGCCGCGGAAGATGCGGGCAAAGACGTTTCGGAAGGCGGGGAGAAATCCGGCAAGGTCACCGTTTACTACACGGAGCAAGCCGGTCACAAGGTCGCGCACTTTTTCACCAAGACTTTTTAGACTGATGAGGTAAGGCCATGCAGAGACCATTGACCAGCGAGCAGATCCAACAACTCCAAGCCTTCGAGACGTGTCTTATTGCCGACGCCATCGAAAGTTTCGGCGTCCGTTTGCGCAATGAAGGGTTTGCGACCGCGGGCTTTCGCTGTCTCTTCAAAAATCTTCCTCCCCTGGTGGGCTACGCGGCCACTTGCAAGGTTCGTTCTGCCGATCCCCCCATCGTAGGCAGCCGGTACGAGGAAAATACCGACTGGTGGAAGCACATCGGCAGCATTCCGGCTCCGCGCGTCGTAGTGATGCAAGACATTGATGACCCACCCGGCACCGGCGCCTTCTTTGGGAAGGTTCATGCCCATGTCTTGATGGCCTTGGGGTGCGTGGGAGCGATCACCAATGGAGCCGCGCGAGAGCTGCACGAAATTGAAGCGAGCAGCTTCCAGGTTTTCGCGGGACGCCTGGCCATCTCGCGAGCTTATATCCACGTGGTGGAATATGGCGGAGCGGTGGAAGTCGGGGGTCTCACGATTCGGCCCGGCGATTTGATTCACGGAGACCGGCATGGCGTCCTGACCGTTCCGCAAGAACTGGCGCTGAAACTGCCGGCGGTGGCGAACGTGATTCGGGAAAAGAAACAGCATTTGATCGATTTATCCAGAAAGCCCGGAACCACCCATGAGGAGTTCAGGCGGGGGCTCAAGGATATCCTCGACTTTAACTCAGATTCCCTTCGTGATGGAGCAAAACCGTGGAAATGATGAACCTGCGCGCATTGAACCTCCGCCCCGGAGGGCCGGCAGAAAATAGCCCACGGCGTGAGCCGTGGGATCTCTGGGGTCTCTGTGCCCTCCGTGGTGAATCTTTTCTTCGCGCGAGCCGCTGGGCCACCTTCGGCCTCCTGAGCCTCTCCCTCGTGCTCCTTCCGTCCTGTGGGAAGGTACGAGCCAAGAGCGAATCCCCGGCAGCCGTAACGGTGGGGGTCACGAAAGTAGCCCGGAAAACGCTCCAGCGGCAGATTACACTTTCCTCGGAGCTCGTCCCCTTTCAGGAAATCGACGTCTACGCGAAAGAGTCAGGCTTTGTCAAAAAGTTGTACGTCGACTATGGCAGCCACGTGCATGCGGGGCAACTCATGGCCACTCTGGAGATTCCGGAGCTTGAGGCGCAGTTACAAGTGGACCAAGCCGCCATCAAGAACGCGACAGACGAAGTTTCCCGTGCCGAACACCAACTCAAACGTTATAAGGCCATGTACACGGCTCTCCACCTCGAATATACCCGTTTGAATAGCGTGTTCCAAAGCCAGCCCGGCTTAGTGGCCCAGCAGGAGGTTGATGACGCCCAGGGCAGAGACCTGGCGGCGGCCTCGCAGGTGGATGCGGCCGAGTCATCGCTCCAGGCCGCACAGAGCGAGCTGCTGGTGGATAAGTCCAGACTTATTCACGACCAGGCGCTGTTCGACTATGCAAGCATCACGGCGCCTTTTTCCGGCGTCGTGACCCAGCGTTACGCCAACCTGGGAACCTTGATGCAAGCGGGTACCAGCTCCAGCACCCAGGCCTTGCCTCTGGTGAAATTATCCGAGGACGAGCTGTATCGGTTGGTAATCCCCGTGCCCGAGTCCGCGGTGCGCTTCATCCGCGTCGGTGATCCCGTCGACGTCCGTGTGCCGGCGCTTAACCGGTCTTTTCCCGGCAAAGTGGCCCGCTTTTCCGTGGACGTGCAGGAGGACACGCGCACCATGCACACCGAGGTTGACGTTTCCAACCCCGACCGGCTTTTGATGCCGGGAATGTACGCAGAGACCACGTTGACCTTGGAAGCGAAAAACAACGTTTTGGCTGTGCCTCTGGAGGCGGTGAACCATGAGGGCGATCAAACCACGGTTTATGTTGTGAATGGCGCCAGCAAGGTCGAGGATCGGGTGGTAACGATTGGCCTCCAAACCTCCACCGACGCGGAAGTTGTGTCGGGCCTCACGGAAGGCGAATCGGCGATCGTTAGCGATCGCAGTGGGCTTAAGCCGGGCGAAGTAGTACGTCCGCAGACTGTCCAGATGCTGCAATACCATGGAGGACGAGAGCAGTAGGCAGAAGGCAGTAGGCAATCGTGCCACGGGCGTCCGAAGCTGTGAAAAAATCTCGCTGTAGCGGCGGTCTATGACCGCCGGCTTTGAAAATTAAAGGCTTCGGCGGTCATAGACCGCCGTACAAAGCGCGACGTCGATTTTTTCACGCGTTCTCCCGCCCGTGTCGCAGGCATGGCCAGGATGGCCATGGCACGAGAGGACATATGCCGAGATTTTCAATCCGCAATCCGTATTTCATCATCGTTTGTTGCCTGGCCTTGCTGGTCATCGGCGTAACGAGTGTGGCGCGCATGCCCGTGGACCTGTTCCCCTCCATCAATCTGCCGGAAGTGGTGGTGGCCACGTTTTATTCCGGTATGCCTCCCCAGGATATCGAGATCGACATGACCAACCCGCTCGAACGCTTCTTCACCCTGGCCAGCGGCATCGATCACATGGAGTCGCGTTCGATGCTGGGAGTCAGCATTATCAAGGTCTATTTCCAGCCGGGGACCAACGCCGACGCGGATGTGACGGAAATCTCGAACCTAGCGCTGGCGGACCTGAAACGCTTGCCCCCCGGCACCTTGCCGCCCGTGGTGCTGAAGTTTGATGCCTCCAGCCTCCCGGTTTGCCTGGTGACGGTGAAAGGCGCGGGGCTCAACGAAACGCAGCTTCACGACTATGCCCAGTTTGCCATTCGCAATCAGATTGCGGTGGTGAAGGGGGCGGAAATACCGCCGCCGTTTGGCGGGAAGTACCGGCAGGCCATGGTGTACGTCGACCCTTACAAGCTCTTTTCGCGTCAGATGACTCCCATGGACGTAGTGCGTGCGGTGAACCAATCGAATCTGATCCTACCCGCCGGCGATGTGAAAATGGGCTCCTACGATTACTACGTCTATTCCAATAGCCTGGTGAACCAGGTGAAGGACTTGAACGATATTCCCATCAAGACGGTGGGGACCTCGTGGGTTACGGTGGGAGACTTGGGGAAGGCCGAAGACGCCAATCAAATTCAGTACAATGAGGTGCGGGTAGACGGCCAGAAATCGTGTTACATCCCCATCATGAAGCAGGGGGGCGATACCAACACCATTGAGGTGGTCAACGGGATACGTAACATGATCGGCCACCTGTTTGACATTCCCAAACAGATGACGGCCACCTTGGTGTTCGATCAATCCGTTTTCGTCAAGGAAGCCATCAAGACTCTCCTTCACGAAGGCCTCATCGGACTCATTCTTACCAGCATCATGATTCTGTTGTTTCTCGGAAGCCTGCGAGCAACTTCGGCAGTCTTTCTTTCCATTCCCCTCTCGGCTTTGGCGACTTTCGTGGTGCTGTACATGATGGGGAGTACGGTGAACACCATGATCCTGGGAGGCTTGGCGCTGGCCTTTTCGCGAGTCATCGATAATTCCGTGATCTCGCTCGAGAATATCTACCGCCACCTGGAAATGGGTTCTTTGCCGCTAGCTGCCGCGGAGACGGGAGGGAATGAGGTCAG